>Ga0256833_1000063_pt1 | contig 77742 bp, 79 predicted proteins | sample 356284metaG_FD_190535 | JGI IMG/M metagenome (GOLD analysis project Ga0256833, IMG submission 190535) | Hydrothermal vent microbial communities from Mid Atlantic Ridge, Atlantic Ocean - 356-284 | ecosystem: Environmental > Aquatic > Marine > Hydrothermal vents | place: Atlantic Ocean: Mid... | reverse complement strand
GCAAACATGATTCTCCCTGCAGCTTTCCACTTTGAGAAGACCGGAGTTTACGGTTGTACAGAGCGCCGCTCTCAGCTTACTCCTAAAGCTGTAAAGGCTCCCGGCCAAGCTATGCCTGAGCTTTGGATGGTTGTTGAGTTTGCTCAAGTCCTTGCTAAAAAACTTGAAAGGGAAAGGGACCCAAGACTTCGTGCAAGGGCAAAAACCGTTTACCAGTGCGTAGCTCCGTTTATTGAAGCAGCCAAAAGAGACCCTTGGTGGGAGCTTGCTAAGAAAGTATGGCACGAGTACGCTCAAGAGGTTACAAAAGGAAGGGATAGCACTTTAGCAGGAGCTACCTACGAAGTCCTCCTTGAAAGGCCCGACGGCGTTCAGTGGCCTGCTCCTACCGTTGAAATTGCAAGGAAGGGTGGAACTTTAAGGAGATTCGTAGTAGGGAAAGACCCACTTGCGACTGAATTTGCTAAGAAGTGGGGTCTTAAAGATTGGAAGGTTGTTGACTACGGTCACCTCCACAAAGACCACAAGTTCTGGATTTGGTTAAGGCCTTACAAAGGTCCTGCCGAGCCGCCAGATGCTGAATACCCATTTGTCCTCTCAACTGGAAGGGTTATTGACCACTGGCATACAGGTTCAATGACTGGTCGTATTCCAGAGCTTGCAGGAGACTATCCATACGCTTGGGTTGAGGTTAACCCGAAAGATGCTCAGAGGTTAGGTATTAACCCCGGTGACTTAGTCTTGGTAGAGACCCGCAGGGGTAAGAACATACTTCCTGCTCGTATCTCTACCGACGAAGGTCCAATGGAGGGAATGGTATTCGTTTACTGGTACGACCAAGACAAGAAGAGGATGATTAACTTCTGTACCTTAGACGCATTTGACCCAGGCTCAAAACAGCCTGAGTTTAAGATTTGCGCTTGCCGCATTAAGAAGTACGCTCCTGCTCAACCTCTTAAACAGTTCCTAGTTAAGCTTGAAAAAGTTAGAGGTGGATACCTCCATAACGCTGAACTTGACCCTAACGAAAGGTAAAGGAATTGGTTTAGGCGGGGAGCTCCCCGCCTTCTTCCTTTTCTATTAATCAGTTTTCCCGAATATAATTTAATAAGAGAGGTTAGTATGCCTATTGTTAGCTGCGTCGTTACTGCTGAACCGGAAAAGGGATTTCAAGTTGAAAAAGCACTTATTGAAATTCCGGGCGTTGAAGTCTATGGAGGAGAATTAAAAGAGGAGGATAACGCTTATTACGTTATAGTGGTTTTAGACGGTGAAACTTACGAAGAACTTGAAGAGATGGAAAGGAAAATAAAAGAAGTAGATGGAGTTTTACAGGTTGCAATGGTTGAGGCCCACTTTTTAGACGAGTTTGAAAAGATAGAGAAGGGAGAAATTATCCCATCTAATCCTTTCCACGGCCTAAAAAGGGCTGAGAAAGAGGCAGAGAGAATGTGGCTCGGAGAAGACGAAAATGGAGAAGAAAACTGACAGGAGAGGTTTTTTAAAGGTTTCCTTAAGTGCCTTTATGGCCGGAACTCTTTTCTCATCCTGCGACTTGTCCCGTTTTAAAAACCCAAAAACTATGATTAAAAGTCCAATAAGGACTAACATCTTAAGGCCCCCAGGTGCCGTCCCCGAGGAGCACTTTGCCCAAAAGTGCATAAGGTGCGGTAGGTGCGGTGAAGTTTGCCCTTACCACTGCATAAAGTACTTTGACGTTAAAACTGGCGGAGTATTTTCTGGAACCCCTTACATTAACGTTATGGAGAAACCTTGTTATCTCTGTATGAAGTGCGTTTACGTTTGCCCAACAGGCTCTCTCGTTCCTTGTGCTAAAGAAGAAGTTAGAATGGGAGTTGCCGTTATAAACAGGCAGATATGCGTAACTTGGCAGCAGGAAAAGACAGGCTTAATGTGTAAGACCTGTTTTAACGTTTGTCCCTTTTCTGGAATTGCAATTAAGATTGACCACGACTTTAGACCCTACATAGTTGAGGAAAACTGTACAGGTTGCGGTATCTGTGCTTACTCGTGCATTGCCGATACCTACCCTGAAAATAACGGTAAAAAGGCAATAGCTATTCAGCCTATTAAGTGGAAGAAGATAAAAGAGGTTAAGTTAAAAGACATTAAAAACTCCTAAGGAGAGCTCCCGTGGCAAGAGGAAAGAGTTTCTTTAAAAGGATAACCCTCTGGAGATACCTTTTCCTTACTGTATGCTTCATAGTAGTTGTAGCAAACCCTTTTACCAATTACTACTGGAACATAAACTTTATTCAAGGGTGGTTTCAATCTCTAGGAGTTGGGAACCTCTGGGTAGTTTCTCCCCTTGAAGGCCTTGAGTCAATTTTAACAGCTAAGTCTTTTTACATGCCGTCTCTGGTTGGAATGGTAGTTCCGGTAGTCCTTGCTCTTTTAATGGGAAGGGTCTTTTGTAGCTGGATGTGTCCCATTGAGTTCCTCTCCCTCCTAACCGATAAGGTTTTAGGATTGGTTCCTAAGTGGGGGAGAAAGCTTAAGTACAGGAAAGACCTAGTTAGACTGGCAAAGTACACCATTTGGTTCTCTCTGGTTTCTGAGCTTTTAATTACGATGATTATTGGCTATCCCATGTTCGTTTGGTGGTCTCCTCCGGGTCTTGTAGGTAGGGAGACTATGTTTTACGTTTTTTACAAACACATAACCGTAGAAGCGGTTATAGTTTTAGTTGTTCTCGTTCTGAATTTAATTACAAGGAGGATGTTCTGCCGTTATTTCTGCCCACTGGGGGCTCTTTTAGCTTTAATTGGTAAGAAAAGACAGTTAGTTATTAAGTATGATGCCAACAGGTGCGTTGGCTGTAAGGTCTGTGATAGTCGCTGTCCTATGGGAATACTTCCAAGTATCGGCGAGAGCCAGTCTATTTACTGTTGGAACTGTGCAGAGTGCGTTGATGCCTGCCCCACCTCTGCTTTAAACTTCGTATGGAGGGACAAAGGTATAATACTTCCTACTACTCAAAGACTGAATTAGTTTAACCTTATGTTTGACTGATTAGAATTTTAGCATTAAATTTGAAAAGGCAAAACAGCTACAGGAGGTAAAGATGAGAAAGGTATTCGGAGCTCTTGCACTTACAGCTCTTTTTGCTCTTCCTGCTTCTGCGGGAGTCTGGCAAACCCAGTGTGCAGGATGCCACAACGGAAGTTTAGCTCCTTCGGCTTCTCAGCTAAAGGCTAAGTTTAAAAACGCCAAAGCCTTTATAGAAGCTGCTAAAAAGACCAACAACCCTATGATGGCTTCAATTAAGACTAAAACTAACCTCCTTAACCAAGCTGCTAAGGAGCTCTACAAGTAGTTTCTCTCTCGGGGGCTTTGCCCCCTTATAAAAGCAGTTAAGAGTCCCTTTAAGGTAAGTTCTTCCTTGTAAATTCCACCTATTCTGTGAGATAGAATTAAACCATAACCTCCGGTCGTTATAACTGGGAGCTCTTGAAATTCCCTTTTAACCTCCATTACCGCTCCCACCGTAGCGTTCACTATTCCCCTTTTAATGCAGTTAAAGGTTGATTTCCCCAACACCTTAGTCTCTCTTTCCACTTTAACTTTAGGAAGTGATGAAGTTGCCCTCTTTAGACTCTCTGCCATCACTCCCAATCCTGGGAAGATAAGGCCTCCTTCAAACTTCCCATCTACTACAACGTCAACAACCGTTGCGGTTCCACAGCTTACCACTACAAAGCTTTTAAACAGCTCCCTTCCTCCCACCATAGCTGCTACCCTGTCTGCTCCCAACTCTCCCTCATACTCTATTTCCACAGGCAGGTTTGGGGAATTTTTAGACAAAAAGAAGGGACTTTCCACCTCCTCCTTTAAGAGCTCCGTTATCTCCTTAACTACGCTTGCCACAGCTACCACCTTATCTTTAAGGGGATTTAAGAGCTCCTTTGGCTTCTTTAACACCTCTTCTGTCATTACCCGTTTAATTACCTTAACCTTGTCCCTTTCTACTTTCCCTACCTTTACCGTGGTGTTTCCTACATCAAGCAGGATAAGCTCTTTAAGTTCTATACTCTGCATTTATCCTCACGTAGTCGTAGGTTAGGTCGCAAGTTAAGTAGGTAAATTCCTCCTTCCCTAAGTTAAGGTTCAAGGTAATCTCTATTTCTTTACTGTTTCTCATGTAAAGGGAGACCTCTTCTTCCTTAAAGTCTGCCTTTTTCCCCTTAAACAGGAGGAAGTTTCCAATGTAGAGCTCCAGCTTTTCTTCAACAATTCCTTTCCTTGCCGCTCCCGCTGCGGCTATTATCCTTCCCCAGTTTGGGTCGCATCCAAAGAGGGCAGTTTTCACTAAGGGTGAAAGGGCAATTTTCCTTGCTATCTCCCTTGCCTGCTCTCTACTTCTTGCCCCTCTTATCCTTATCCTGGCTACCTTCGTAGCCCCTTCCCCGTCCTTAACTATCTGGTAAGCTAAAGAGCTCATAACCTCTTTTAAAACTTCCTTAAACTCCTGGTAGCTCTCTTCTCTTATTTCCCTTCCAAGCCCCGTTGAAATCAAGATTACACAATCGTTTGTGCTCATGTCTCCGTCAACGGTTATTGCGTTAAATGTAGTCTCGTTTACCTCCCGTAAAGCCCTCTCTAACAGCTCCTTTTCAACTTTTGCGTCTGTCGCTATAAAAGAGAGCATCGTAGCCATTGAAGGGTCTATCATTCCTGCTCCTTTAGCTATTCCTCCAACTACGAACCTACTTCCTTCACAAAAGGCCAACTTGGGAAAGGTGTCTGTAGTCATTATCGCCCTTGCAGGCTCTTCTCCCTTTGCTTTCCCAAGGTTTTTTACGGCCTCAGTTATTCCCTTTCTAACTTTCTCCATAGGTAAAGGAACTCCTATAACTCCCGTTGAGGCAACCAAAAACCTCCCTTTCCCAGTTAACTGGGAGGTTAAAGAGCACATCTGTAAGGCGTCCTTTATCCCTTCCTCTCCCGTGCAGGCGTTGGCGTTGCCGCTGTTTGCAACTATTCCTGAAATCTTCCCCTTAACTTCCATGCTCACCTTTACAGGAGCGGCCTTTACCTCGTTTGTCGTAAACACCGCCGCAAATTCGGAAGGTTCTCTCGTTGTAATAACTAAAAGGTCAGGCCTCTTTATCTCTTTCTTTGTCTCCTTTATACCCCCAAAGCCTACTCCACACTCTATACCGGGAACTTCGGCTATTCCCTTTTTCACCTTCTCCTCCTGGCAGGTTTTAGCTAATTATAAAGACTACCTTACTTTATAATTTCCTTTATGAAGTTTAAAAGACCTAAAGAGCTGGTAGCTGAAAGGTTAAAGGAGGTAGGCTTTTTAAGACCTAAGCTCCTTTTTAAGCCAGGAAGGGGAGACTTTTTTAACAGACTCTCTTACTGGCTGGTTAAGGGAAAGTTCGGCGTAGTTTCTGAAAGGGAGTTTGGACAGGAGCTCCTACCGGGCAAGGCAGTTGACGAGGTTAAAGGGGTAAAGCTCCTTGCTTTTAAAGGGGAAGAGAAGCCCGATAGTGCCGTAGTTAAGCACGGAGGGAGCGTTGACTTTTCGCAAATAGAGTTTAACTATCCTGACTTTGCAGTTGACCTTTCCCTTTTTGACTCTTTAAGGGAGAGGGAGAGAAAGAGCCTTGCCGTTCAGCTTGAGATATCTTACGGGGTCGTAAAAGATTACTTTACTCAAGACAACTTCTACCTTATCTCTCCTTCATTAGAGCCCGTTAACTTCCTAAAGAGCGCGTTTAAGCCCTTTCCCTTTAAGCTGCTTTCCTCCTTTTCCCCTTATTCAAAGGTCATCGTTTTAGACCCCCAAGGAGAGGAGGAGTTTTCCCACGAAGAGGTTGACGAGAACACTCTAATAGTTTTAGGGGGAATCGTTGACAGTAGCGAAAGGTTAAAAGGGGCAACGAAGAAGCTCTTTCCCTCCTTCCTCCACAGGAGGATAACTTACAAAGGGATAGTTGAGGTAGTTCCAGACAGGATTAACGAGATAATTGAAATAACTTGCAGGTATTTAACCTCTTCCCTTGAGCTTTACCAGAGCGTAAGGGAAAGCTTAACGAGGGACTCTAAACTTAGGTTCTTAAGGAAACTCCTTGAAAAAGAGAGCGTAAGGTTCTCAGTTAACGGAGAGCTCTTAAGGGGAATTCCTCAGGAGGTTTATGAAAAGTGGAAAGAGGAGCTCTCCCTCTCTGACTTTTTCTTCAGGAAGGGAGCAAAGCACGTTAGCGGCTTCTTCGTCTTTAAACCGTCTATCTTTGATAGAGTTGTTGGAGAGACTAAAAAGAGGGGAAAGAGGGTATTCCTTTTAAAGGAGCTTAAAGATGAGGACATTGTCGCGAAGTATTTTAAGTGAAGTTGGAAACACTCCCTTGTTAAGGATTGAGGTTGAAGGGGTAGAGCTCTTTTTAAAGTTAGAGTCCTTTAACCCTGGAGGCTCAATAAAGGACAGGGTCGCCCTTGCAATAATAGAAGAAGCCTTAAGGAAAGGAGAGCTCACAAAGGACAAGGTTGTAGTTGAGGCAACCAGCGGCAACACGGGAATAGGGATTGCTTTAGTCTGCGCCGCTAAAGGTTTAAGGTGTTTAATAGTTATGCCTGAGAACATGAGCCAAGAGAGGAAGAGGCTCTTAAAGGCTTACGGAGCTGAGCTTTTGCTTACTCCTGCACAGGAAGGAATACCGGGAGCGGTAAAAAGGCTTGAGGAGCTCTTAAGGTCTGAGCCTAAAAAGTACTTCCCTACAAGGCAGTTTGAAAATCCAATAAACCCGAAAGTCCACTACGAGACTACGGCCAAGGAGATTTTAAGCCAGCTAGGAGAGCTCCCAAACCTCTTTGTCGCAGGGATAGGAACAGGAGGAACCTTTACCGGCATCTCAAGGAGGTTTAAGGAGGTTAACCCTGAGTGTAAGTGCGTTGCAGTTGAGCCTAAAGAGTGTCCTGCCCTCCTTGGAGCTCCCCCTTCTCCCCACAAAATACAGGGTATAGGTCCGGGCTTTATCCCAAAAGTTTTAGACCTTTCCCTCATAGACAAAGTGATAACCGTAAGCTACGAAGAAGCAAAGCACTACTCAAAACTCCTTGCAAGGGAGTTTGGAGTTTTAGCCGGCGTTTCCGCAGGGGCAAACGTTGCTGCCGCTTTAAAAGCATCAAGAGAGTTTAATGTAAAGGAGAAAGTTATAACGGTAGTTCCTGACACAGGTGAAAGGTACTTAACAACAGACCTTTTTGAGTAGGAATATGGAGATTAGGAGAATAGAGGGAATAATTCCCGTTGAAGGGGTAAACAGGGACCTTCCCTTAAAGCTTGAGAACTTTTCCTACTCAGAGATGAAAAAGCTACTTTCCCAAGTTTTAAAAGGCAAAAGTAAGGAAAAACTAAGGGGAGAATTTGAAGGGCTCCTTTTAAAGGCGCTGGTAGTTGAGCTTTTAGAGGATAAAAAGGTTAAGCTGAAGGTAGGAGACTCCCTCTTAACTGCCAGAGTTAAAGTTGAGGAAGGGCTTTCTCCGGGCACCGAGGTTATCTTAAAAGTTAAAAGCTTTACCCCAAAGAGGCTGGAATTATCCCTCGTAAAGGCCCTTCCCCTAAAAGCCTTAAAGTCCCTCTCCCTTTCTTACCTTAAAAGGTTAGACTTTCTCTTTAAGGGAAAGGTTAAAGAGGTTCTCTTAAGGGAAACTTCAGAGCTCTTTCCGGAGCTCTTACAAGGGTTAGAAAGGTTTCTTTTAAGTAATACCCCTACTTTAAGCAAAGAACTACTTTTATCTCTCGTTATCCTTTCTCGCAAGGAGGTGTATGAGAAGTTAAAAGGGGAGCTCCCCTCAAAAGAGGAGATAAGGGAGCTCTTAGAATTTACCGCCAATTCCCTTCTCCTTTACTCTTCTCTTAGGTCCATTTTCTTCTTCTTAAAGGAAGAAGCTTTTAAAGGAACGGCAGTTTTCGGAGACTACGAGGGAATAGCCGTAGTCCTTTTAGAGGGGGAAACTCCTTTAGGGGAACTTAAACTCCTTTTAAGACTGCTAGGCAGGTCGCTATCTATTGAGATTTCCTCAACCAAAGAGTTTAAAGAAAGGTTTAAGGAGGAAGAACTAAGGGAACTCCTTAAAGAAGAAGGCTTAAACCTCGTCCTTTTAAAAGAGGTTAAAGATAACGAAATTGAAGAGGTTAAGAGGAAGCTCTTAAAGGGACAGCTAATTGAGTTTACCGCTTAAGGAAGTCTGGTATAAACTTCTTAAACTCCTTAACTACCTTAAAGTCTGGTTTTTCCTCTGTAAGCTCAATGATTGTCCTTAAGTTTAGGGAAACTATAAATGAATCTTCCCTTTCGCTTATCTTTAGGTAAGGCTTGTCAATTATAATCTTAAAAAGCTCCTCCTTTAGCTCCTTTGAGACCTTAAAGGTAAAAGTTCCGTGCTCAACCACCGAAAGGTGCCCCATTCCCACCACTTTTTTTATCAGCTTCTCGTCCTCCTCTTCCGTATAGCGGGAAAGGAGCTCCTTTAATGGGAGCCCCGAGTAGCAGACCCGAGCTCCCGTTGCTATCACTTTAGTAAAGTCTTTGGTTTTTGAAATTAGCTCAACCATTAGTACTTTCCTTGATACTTCTCCATAAACTTCTCTACTCTACCCCTTACTACCTTCTGCTTTTGAGTTCCGGTAAAGAAGGGGTGGCACTGGTTGCAGACTTCTACTTTAATTTCCGGAAACTTAGTTGACCTTGTAATCCAAGTGTTCCCGCAGGCACAAACGACCCTTGTTTCCCTATATTCAGGGTGAATTCCCTTTTTCATACTGACCTCCTGATATAATTGCCCTACTCTGCGAGAGAGAAGTTTATTTTAGCCCCAAGTAGGTGTCAAGTGGAACTTTCTACCTTTTACTCCTTCGTTAAAGAGAGCATAGACTACCTTAAGGCTCATCCCAACTTAGCCTGCGTCGTCATATTTTCCTGGGCCTTTCTTGAAACGGCCCTACTTTTGGGCCTTATACTGCCTGCAGAGAAAGTCTTGATTTTCTCTTCACTCCTTGCGGCTAAAGGGCTCATCTCCCCTTTTCACTTTGTAGTTTGCGGGAGTTTGGGAACCTTCCTTGGCTATACCGTTTCCTACTTCTTCGGGGCCTTTCTCGGGAAAGAGTTTTTAAAGGAGCTCCTTTTAAAGCTAAAGCTCAGCAAGGAAGAGTTTGAAAAGACGAAGAGGTTTATTGAGGAAAAGGGGGAGCTCTCCCTCATTTTTGGAAGGTTTATACCCGTAGTTAGACCCGTGCTCCCTGTCTTTATAGGCTCATTTAGACCATCCCTTTTAAAGTTTTCACTTTTTAACGGTTTGGGAGCTCTCTTGTGGATGCTCTCTTACCTCTTTTTCGGTAGCTTGATGAACACCCTCTTTTCAACTATCATTAAACATAAGCTTCTTGTTATCCCTTTTGCCGTTTTGCTCCTTTTACTCTTTCTTTTCTGGAGAAGACATGGAAAGAATCAGAAAGACCTTTAAAAAGCTGACAGAGAAAGGGGAAAAACCTTTAATAGTTTACGCTACCGCCTGCGACCCAAACTGCAGAGAGTCTCTAGACTACTTTAAGCTCATACTTGAATATGCCGACATGGTAGAAGTTGGAATGCCCTTTTCTGACCCCTTAGCAGACGGCCCTACTATTCAAAGAGCCCACGAAAGGGCACTCTCAAGCGGAGCTAACACCTGTAGAGTTTTAGAGCTAGTTTCCTCTTTAAGGGAAAGCTGTCCAGAAAAGCCTATCATCCTAATGGGCTACTACAACCCCATTTTCGTTTACGGAGAAGACAGGTTTATTAAAGACTCTAAAGAGGTAGGAGCCGACGGCTTCATAGTTCCCGACCTCCCTCCAGAAGAGGGAGAGAGCTTCTCTTTAAAGGCAAAGGAAATGGGGCTTTCACCGGTTTTCCTTGCAGCCCCTACCAGCACCGACGAGCGGTTGGTGAAAATAGGCCAGCTTTCGGGAGAGTTTATCTACTACGTCTCCCTTACGGGAATAACGGGAGAAAGGGAAGAGCTTGCTTATAGGGAGATAGAAAGGGAGGTTTCAAGGGTTAAAGCTATAACAGGAAAGCCTACGGTGGTGGGTTTTGGAATATCAAAGGGAGAGCACATTAGGAAGATGTATAATACTCCAGATGGATTTGTTGTTGGAAGTGCAGTAGTAAGGAGAATAGAGGAGAGAGACAGAGGAGGTCTAAAGGAGCTCCTTTCTTCCCTCAAGGAGGCAACCAAACCCCTTTAACCTGGAGGATTCCATGTTTGGTTTAGGAACTCAAGAGCTTATAATTATCTTAGTTATCGCCCTTTTAATCTTCGGCCCTAAGAAACTCCCTGAACTTGCCCGCTCAACAGGCAAAGCTATAAACGAGTTCAGGAAAGCTTCATCTGGAATACTTGACGAGGAAGAGGAGAAGAAGGAGAAGAAAGAGGAGAAAACCGAAACTGCTTTAAAGCCTGCTGAGTCTGAAACTGAGAAAATAAAAGTTAAGGAAAAGTAAGAGAGGGAGATGTCCCAAAGTCCAAACCACCCTGAGCAAGAGCTCCCAATTACCGAACACATAGAGGAACTCAGGGAGCGCCTGATAAAGTCTGCTTTAGCCGTTTTAATAGGTTTCTTAATAGCTTGGCCCTTTAAGAAAAAACTCCTCCTTCTCCTTGAAAGGCCTCTTCCCAAGAACCTTCAAGGCAAGCTCATATTCCTCTCTCCTCCAGAGGCCTTCTTTACTGCCTTGAAAATCTCCTTCTTTGCAGGAATCCTCATAGCCCTTCCCTTCGTCCTCTACCAGGCCTGGAAGTTCATTGAGCCCGGCCTCTACGAGCACGAAAAGAAATTCATCCTCCCATTCCTTTTCTTCTCGGTTCTCTTTTTCTTCCTGGGGGCTTCTTTCGCTTACTTCGTGATACTCCCCTTTGGTTTAAGGTTCCTCCTTGGCTTTATGGGAGACCTCCTTACCCCCCAGCTCACAATAGGAAGCTACATCTCCTTTGTAATTCAAATGATATTGGCTTTCGGCTTCGTCTTCCTACTCCCTGTCATCGTATGGTTGCTTTCAAAGCTCGGAATAATAAATTACACGGTGTTAGAAAAAAACAGAAAGTACGCCGTTTTGGTTATATTTATAGTTGCAGCCCTTTTAACTCCTCCTGACGCTTTCTCTCAAATAATGATGGCAATTCCCCTTTTGGGACTTTACGAGCTGAGCATATGGGTTTCAAAGTTTGCAGGAAGGAAAAAGGAAGAAGAGGAATAAAAAGTCTAACCTACTTGGAGGGAAAGGTTTATGGCTGAAAATACCATTGAAGCGTTTACGATTGACCAACTCCAGAAAATGAGCATATTTGACTTAAGGAAAATAGCAAAAAGTTTAGGGGTTGAAGTAAAGTCTGCCAAAAAGCAGGAGCTCGTAAAAAAAATCCTTGAAAAGGAAGCAGAAAAGAGGGGAGCTACCTTCAGAGTAGGAGTTCTTGAAGTTCTGCCTGACGGTTTCGGATTCTTGCGCTCTCCTGAAAACAACTACCTACCCAGTTCCGACGACATTTACGTCTCTCCCTCCCAAATTAGGAAGTTTGGACTTAGAACGGGAGACACTGTAGCAGGAGAGGTTAGGCCTCCTAAGGATAACGAAAAATACTACGCCCTTTTAAAGGTTTACGCGATAAACTGGGAACCTCCAGAAACTGCGAAAGAAAGGGCCCAGTTTGACCAACTAACACCACTTCACCCTACCGAGCGTTTCAGGCTTGAGCACGACCCAAGTGAGCTCTCTACGAGAGTAGTTGACCTTATAACTCCGGTAGGTAAAGGACAAAGGGGACTCATAGTTGCACCTCCTAGAGCAGGAAAGACAGTTTTGCTTCAAAAGATTGCAAATGCGATAAAGACAAACGACCCCGATACTTACCTTATTATCCTCTTAATTGACGAAAGGCCAGAAGAAGTTACCGACATGAAGAGGAACACTCTGGCCGACGAGGTAATCTCCTCAACTTTTGACGAGCCTCCCGAAAGGCACGCTCAGGTTGCAGAGATAGTCATTGAAAAGGCAAAAAGGTTAGTAGAACACAAAAAGGACGTAGTTATACTCTTAGACTCCTTAACAAGGCTTGCAAGGGCTTACAACACCTTAACCCCTCCCAGCGGTAAGATACTCTCTGGAGGTATAGACGCTCACGCTTTCCGCCAGCCAAAGAGGTTTTTTGGAGCTGCAAGGAACATTGAAGAGGGAGGGAGCTTAACGATACTCGCTACCGCCTTAGTTGAGACAGGTAGCAGGATGGACGACGTTATATTTGAGGAGTTTAAAGGTACCGGAAACATGGAGATAGTTTTAGACAGACAGCTCGTAGAGAGGAGGATTTTCCCTGCCATAAACATTCACAAGTCCGGAACAAGGAAGGAGGAGCTCCTTCTATCAGAGTGGGAGCTTAACAGGATTTGGATACTTAGGAGACTTTTAACCTCTATGTCTCCAATTGAGGCTATGGAATTCCTACTTGAAAAGTTAAGGAAGTACAAGACCAACGAAGACTTCTTAAAGGCGATGAACGCATGAGGGAGTTAATCTACTACACCTTCCTTGAAAGTGCAGACCTAAAGAGGGCTTTTATTGAGGAAAACAGGGAGCTTATATACGAGACCTTCTTAGAGGTAGCTAAGAGATTAAAAGGGGGTAAAAAACTCCTCCTTTGCGGAAACGGAGGTTCTGCAGCAGACGCTCAACACATAGCCGGAGAACTAGTCGGCAGATTTCAGCTTGAAAGGAGCCCTCTTCCTGCCGTAGCCTTAACTACTGACACTTCAGTATTAACCGCCGTTGCAAATGACTACTCCTTTGAGGAGGTCTTTAAAAGACAAGTTGAGGCACTTGGAGAGAAAGGAGACGTTCTAATAGCCATAAGCACCAGCGGTAATTCTAAAAACGTAGTAAAGGCCGTAGAGAAAGCACGGGAAAAAGGGCTTTTTACCGTCGGCTTCTTAGGTAGGGACGGGGGAGTTTTAAAGTCCTTGTGCCACCGTTCCTTAGTTGTTAAAAGCAACTCTACCCCTAGAATCCAGGAGGTCCACATAACCTTGGGGCACGTTTTATGTGATTTCATAGAGAAGTTTATCTTCTCCCATAACGGCTACTTCCCTCCCTTTCGGGAGGAAGGAAAGTAAAAGTTGATATAAAATCCTTCCTTAAGTTTACTTTCTTTAATTGAAAGAATTTTCGGGGGTTTTAATATGAAAGTGGGAAAGGCTATTAGAATGGAGAGGATAGTAAACAGGGAGACGGGGAACACTGTCATAATTCCCATGGACCACGGCGTATCAATGGGTCCGATTCCCGGGATAATAGACATAAGGGAGTCTATAGACAAAGTTGCAAACGGCGGGGCAAACGCCGTAATAGTCCACAAGGGCCTTGTAAGGCACGGACACAGAAGAAGAGGAAAGGACGTAGGCCTTATAGTCCACCTATCTGCAAGTACTAATCTCTCTCCTAAGCCTAACACTAAGGTCCTCGTTTGCACCGTTGAGGAGGCTATAAAACTCGGGGCAGACGGGGTTTCCGTTCACGTTAACTTGGGTGATTTAAACGAAGACAAGATGCTTGAAGACTTTGGAAAGGTGTCTGAAAAGTGTTTGGAATGGGGAATGCCTTTAATTGCAATGATGTACGCAAGGGGTGAGCACATAGAGAATCCATACTCTCCGGAAGTTGTTGCCCACTGTGCAAGGGTTGCGGCAGAGCTCGGAGCCGACATAGTTAAGGTCGTCTATACAGGAGATGTTGATTCATTTAGGAAGGTTATTCAGGGATGCCCAATACCCGTTGTAATTGCAGGTGGCCCAAAGATGGGTAGCGACATGGAAATCCTTGAGATGGTTGAAGGGGCAATGAAGGCAGGAGGAAGGGGAGTTTCCATAGGCAGAAACGCCTTCCAGCACGAGAACCCAGAGAAGATAGTCAGGGCTATATCTGCAATAGTTCACGAAGGTAAGAGCGCAAAGGAGGCTGCTAAGTACCTTGAGTAGGGGAGGTAGCCTCCTCTTTCTCGTATGAAATGTGCTTCCCGTAAGGCTCAAGCTGGGGGAAGAGGGAAAGGAGTTCCAAGCTGTCTTTAAAGGGCCTTTTTAGGACAATCTCTGTTGCCGTCTTCTTTGACACTCCCGGTAAAAAGGAAAGGAGCTTTAGACTTACGGAGTTTATCTTTACGGGAAGGGGAATCCCTATTACAGACCTCTCCCTGTGGCCTACTACCAGCACGTCAACTTTTTTAAAGAGCTCCAGCCTTTCAGGTATCCTTACAAGTATAGGGTAGCTTCCAATTTGTCTTCCCAATGTGTGCCCTCCATCGTAAGCTTCAAGGAGGACATCCCTTATCACGGTTCCTATTGGGAAGACCTTTTTCATCATCGGGTAGTCAAACTCTTCCCTTACCCATTCCTTGAACCTTTCATACTCCCTTCTGTATTTGGTTTTTGGCCTTTTTAGGAGTTTAGAGATAGGAGTATTTTCAAACACCATAACTTGCCTTATGTTTACCCTCCTTACAAGGAGCCCTTCGTCAAGCACAGACTTTAAAAAGTCAATGTTTTTCTTAAAAGTCTCCTTTGTCTCTCCGGGAAGGCCTACGAGGAAGTTTAAACCAGGTAAGAGCTTGTAAAGTCCGTCCTCTCTCTCTTTAAACGCTCCAACTTTGTTTACTATCCTAACTGCCTTTAGGGCTCCTGAAGGGGATACTTTCAGAGAGTTTTTCTTTATTACCTCTTCATCTGCACTCTCTAGTCCAAAGGGAGCTACGTCCCCTTCGCTATCGTACTGGGCTATACACCTTAAGGCCTCTTCAGACTCTTTAGGGTGAGCTGCAATCGTTCCTGCGTTTACGTTGTCTATGTGGAGGGTTTTTAGTTGTCCCACTCCCCTTATTTCCCTAAACAGTTTACATATAGCCTGCGGGTTTGGAACCGGGAAGTTTGACTCTGTCTTCACCGCTTTATATCCAAGGATGTTAGGCTGCCTTCCTATTCTAAAGTGCCTTACTCCTTCCCTGTATAGAGACTCTACCTCTTTAACAATCTTATCCCCTTCCCTTTCATCTGGAGAGCCGTAGAAGCTCTCAGTGCAAAAAGAGCAGTGGCTTCTCCTTTCACATCCCCTAAAGGTCTCTATTTCACAGATAACGTTGGGGTAGTAGGGATGTTTTTTTACTATGAAAGAGCCTAAAGGTGCAAAGAGGTCTATGTGTTTTGCGCTCCTTTTTTCAGAGAAAGTTCCCTTCGGGAGCTCCCTCCCCTCCACCAAGTACTTCCCTAAGTAGTAGGCTGCAAGCTCAACATCTCCTTGGCACACGAGGTCGTAGCCTTTAAAAAGGAGTCCCTTTGCCTTCTCTCCTCCCCTTAAAACAAAGCCAAACTTTATAGGCCCTCCCACTACTTTGTACGTTGGGAGCTCCCCTATCTCTTCAATCTCTCTTTCTGTTATAGGTTTCCCCCCTAAATACCTTCCCGGAACAGTTATTCCCGTAATTAAGAACAAAACGTCTGAGTCAAAAAGGAGCTCTTTTAGCTCTTGGTTTTTCCTTAATTGGTCAATGGTTATGTACTCTATAGATTCCTCTCCCACTCCCGCTGCAACCAAAGCTCCTGCTACATACCTAACGTAAGTAGATATGTAAGGGGGAACTCCAAAACAGGTGGGCTCGTCAACGTAGCCGTCAAGTATGGTTATTCTCATCACCCCTTCCCAACAGCAAGTTAAAAATTATCGGGGACATTATCCCCGTTAAAGTTGCAACCAATATTAAGACGCTTTCCAAGTGGTGGTCTATTAATTTCATTTTAACTCCAAGCTCTGCAACTACTATTACCAAAGTTAAAGGAGCTCCAAGCAAAACCCCCGCCCCCAGAGACTCCCTTAAGGAAAAACCCTCAAGCATTAAGAAAACAGAAGGGAGAACTTTTGACACCAAACTTCCCACCGTCAGGGCTCCAACAAGGTAAAGAGTTTCTCTGCCAAGGTGAGGCATCACAAAGTTTATCCCTACATAGATAAAGAATATGGGAACCAGAAAGCCAAAACTTATACCAGAGAGTTTCTCCTCTATGTTCTCTGTCTCCTCAAACACCGTTGAAAATATAACTCCGGCTATAAAAGCGCCGATTATGGGCTCAATGTCTATTAAAGAAGCAGCTACAGAAAGGGTAAACATTACCGCCAAACTTATCCTGACTCCTATCTCGGCAGGGTTCTTCTCAAAGAAGAACTTAAACCTATCCGGATACCACCAAACTATGCTCTTTAAGAGAATTAAAACGAGCCTTGCAGAAAGGAGGAAAAGTGCCAGCTTGCCTAAACCTATCCAGAAAGACAGGCTAAAGCCGTACCTATAGTAAAGGGAAAGGAAGGTTAGTATGACGATACTTAAGACCTCCCCGACTATCCCCAAAAAGAAGACCTTCTTGCCAAATTCGCTCTGAAGTAGTCCCTTCTCCCTTAATACTGAAACCACAATTCCTACCGAGATAACCCCCATTGCTACAGTCGTCAACAAGTTAAGGGAAAGCTCTTTTCCTATTAAGTAGGCTATTAAGAAAACGAGAGAAGGAATCAAAGTAAATACGAGCCTAGACTTAAGGGGCTGGCTGTGAACCTCCTTTACCTTTACTTCAAGGCCTGCTATGAACATTAATAGGAAAAAGCCAAATAGAGATAAGAAGTTTAACCAAGGGGAAGGTTCTACTAAGTTAAGGAAAGACTTCCCTATCACTATGCCGTATAAGATTTCCCCCACAGCCACCGGTATTTTAAACGTTCTGCTTAAAAAGGGAACAAAGAGGATTCCTATTGCTATTAGCAGAATTGATATAAATGAGTCGTTCATTATTCACCTACACATATTAAGATTGATGAACACTTTGACCTGTGAACCATGAAGTAGGGAGGATAAGGGGAAAACCAGTTAACCTTCCTTCCCTTCCTTGCCCCTATAACTGTAAGGTCGTAGTTCTTACTCTCCCTGGAAAACTCCCTTACGGGATTTCCCACCCTCCTTACAAACTCAATTGGAACTTTATACATGTGGGAAATCTTCGTTATCTTCTCCCTTAGAGAATTAACCTTAGGGTCCCTCTGTGAAGGAGAAACGAACAAAGCACTTAGTTTCGCAGATGTCATTAAAGAGAGCTCTATCCCTACCTCAAGGGCCCTTAAACTGCTAAAGGAGCCTGAAACTGGAACCAATATCTTTTCTATCGGCGTCGTTCCCCTTGCTACCATTACTGGAGATAAGGTCTCCTCAGCAACTATTATTGGAAAAGTCTTTATTCCCAAGTAAAGGGGGAACTCCTTATACTTATTCGGCATAACTATTAAGCCGAAATTTTCCTCCTTTAACAGGTCAAAAAGCTCCCTTTCACAACCCGTTAACTTTTTAAGCTTAACCTTCTCTCTTCCAGTCTGGTTAAACAACTCAACCTCTTCTTTAATCTCTCCTTGACAGTAGTATATAGAGAGTTTTTGAATCTTCGTATTTTCGTAGAAAAACCTCCCGTCTTTTAAAACTTTTGGGTCTCTTGTAGGGAGGAAGATTACCTCTTCCACTCCAAACTGCAGCGGAAACTGAGGCTCACCTGACTTAATTAAACCTGCTATATACCTTAATATTTTCGGGTCTCCTACTATTAAAACCCTGTCTCCGGGCCTTACTACGGTTTTTGGCTTTGGGATTATGAGTTTGTCCCCCCTAAATATCGCTACTATCCTCCACCTTCTTGAGGAGAACTTACCTACAGGGTAGCCTGCTATTATTGAAGTTGGCATTACTCTTACTTCAATTACCTCACCTTGCCCCAACCCTATGTTCGTAGGTATTACTACTCCAGACTCTATCTCCCTTTCAAGCTGGGATGCAGTTGCAACGGCTTTATTTACAAAGTTTATACCTTCCCTTTCATAGAGTTTGTCGCTTTCTGTGCTGTTAGAGACTGCGTAAACGGTCGGAACGTCAAACTCCTTTGCTAAGCGGCAGGCCTCAAAGTTGGCCTCGTCGTCCCCAGTAGAAGCCACAAACACCGTAGCCTCTTCTATTCCTGCCCTTTTAAGCATTAACTTACTTGTTCCGTCCCCCTGAAGGAGGACAACCTTGTTCATAGAGTCAGAGTCAAGGAGCTCAACGAGTTTCTTTAGCTTTCCTTCGTCTTGGTCAATAACTACTATGTTCCAGTCTTTCTGGAGCCTCTTTATGAGCTCCCTCCCTACCTCACCGGCACCAACGAGAATTAATTTCATAAGGAAAACCTCTCCGTTTACTCAAAGGGGAAATATAGGCATGAGCCGTTTTTAATCAAATGTAGTGATAATGATTACTATTAAGACAAGGATAGAGATTGACACAGTTTCACTTTAGATATAAGATTAATGTTAAAAGGAAGTGGAGGTTAAGGTGGAGCCGATTTTAACGGTAAACGACGTAAAGCTTGAGATAGAAGGAAAGCCGATTTTAAAGGGCGTTAACTTAGTAGTTAACAAAGGGGAAATTCACGCAGTTTTAGGTCCCAACGGTGCTGGGAAGTCAACCCTCGCTTCACTAGTAATGGGAATTAACGGTCTAAAGGAGCCTACCGGCGGAGAAATTGTCTTTAAAGGAAACCTCCTTAACGGTCTTGGAATAGACGAAAGGGCCAATTTAGGAATAACTCTTGCTTGGCAAGACCCTGCAAGGTTTGAGGGCATAACCGTTGAGGAGTACTTAAAGCTCTCTGGCAGAAAGAACCCTGAGCTTGACACTCTTGAGTGCTTAGAGCTGGTAGGTTTAGACTGCACCTACTTAAACAGGTTCGTTGACGAGACCCTCTCAGGTGGAGAGAGGAAGAGGGTAGAACTTGCTTCTGTCCTCGCAATGAGGCCCGAGCTTGCGATTCTTGACGAGCCTGACTCCGGAATTGACTTTGTCTCTATGGAAGACATTGCAAACATGATAAAGGTCATGAGAGACAGGGGAACCACCGTTTTAATGATTACCCACAGGGAAGAGATTGCCGAAATAGCCGACAGGGCAACTTTAATGTGCGACGGCAAAGTAGTTCAAACGGGAAGCCCCAAGGAAGTTGGCCAGAAGTTTAAGACCATGTGCGTTAAGTGTGAAGTTAGAAACCCTGAGCTTGTAGGAGGTAAAGGTGAAAACTAAAGGAGCTCTTGATAGTATAGGAAAAAAGTTTGTTCAGATAGGACTTCCAAAAGAGCTGTTTGTTAAAAACAAGTTTAATCTGCTTGTTGACAGGAACAAGGTAGTCGTAAGGTATCCTGCTCCTGGGGTCCGCTCTGAGGTTATAGAGACCCCAACCGGCGTAAAGACCAAGGTTTACATTGAGCCTGGGACGAAACTTGAAGAACCCGTTGTCCTGTGTTTTGGGGCTGCAGAAACTACCGAAGTTCAGACTACAGAAGGGGAAATAGTAGTCGGAGAAGGGGCAGACGTTAAGTTCCAGGTTTACGGCGCTATGGCAGAGGGAATAAAGCTAAAGCACAAGAACAAGCTTAAAGTAAGGGTTGAGAAGAACGCAAAGTTTGAGTTCCTTGACCTTCACTACAACGGTGAAGAGACCTTCGTTGAGCTTGAGACGGAGACAGACGCCTACATAGGAGAAAACGCTTACTTCCGCTCCGTTTTTAAGCAGACAAGGGGAAGGGCAGGAAAGGTTAAGATAGTTTTAAAAGCTCAAGTTGACAGGAAAGGAGTTGCAGTTTTTGAAACCAAGATGATTGGCAAGAGGGACGACGAGATTTATGTTGAGGACGTTATTCACCTTAACGGAGAGGAGTCAAGGGGTATTTCTAAAAGCCGTATAATCGCCGTTGACCAGACTAAGGCAACTTTCGTAGGCGAAACTTACGGGAACGCTCCAAGGTGTAGGGGACACATAGACTGTTCAGAGGTTATAAGGGGTAAAGATGTAGTGGTTAAGGCCGTTCCTGTTGTCGTCGTTAACGACGAGACCGCTAAGGTAACCCACGAGGCGGCAATTGGAAGCATAGATAAGAAACAGCTTGAGACTTTAATGGCAAGAGGCCTTTCTGAAGACGAGGCAGTTGACGTGATAGTTCAAGGAATGTTAAGGTAGGAGAAAACAACTTTAAATAAGGAGGAGGAAAGATGAAAGTTCACGGACCAGAGCCAGAAGGCAAGAGGAAGCACACTCCAGTTATAGAGGCTCCTTCTAAAGTAAAGAAAGGAGAGTGGTTTGAAGTTAAGGTCGTAGTCGGGAAGGACATTCCCCACCCAAACACTAAAGAGCACTGGATTTCACACATCTCCCTCTGGGCCGGAGACTTTTTAGCTGGAAGGGCAGACCTTGAGCCCGAAAGGGCTGCTTCTGAAGTAGTCTTCAAGATTAAACTTGAGCAGACTACCACTTTAACAGCTCACGCTTATTGCAACCTCCACGGCCTTTGGCACAGCGAAGACGTAGTTGTTGAAGTTGAAGAGTAGTTCTCGGGGCGGTTAACGCCCCTTACTTAACTTCCCACCTAGTTAGCTTTAGTAGCTCCTTTAACTTCTCTATCCCTATCGGCTCCTCTTTAAACTCTGGGACTTTTATTACGATTTTGTTCTTTGCCTTTAAGCTCTCTATTCCGTTTTTTACTCTGTTAAACACCAGGAACTTTACCGGAGCTCCAGCCTCTTCAAGCTCCCTTACAGTTCTCACTCCAATTTCTCTTGGAAGGAGACCTTCGTTAAAAACTACTCCAAAGGCCGTTTCCTTACCGGTAAAGAGCTCTTTTAGCGTCTCATACTCTTTTAGCCTTTTAGTTAACACTTTTAAAATCGGGTCTTCTCGGAAGATTTCCTTAAGTTTTCTCTTTTCCTTCAGGTTGCTTAAGAACTCATACTTTAAGGCTTCTTCCCTTACTGATATTAGCCCTTTCCACCACTTAACTATTGAATTGGGAGATGCAACGAGCCTTACCGTGTAGCCTGAAGGCGCAGTGTCAAAGACTATCTTGTCAAAACCTCTTCCTTCAACGGCAATCCTGTATATTGCGTCTGCAGTTGCAAGTTCAAGAGCTCCCGGAGAGCTATGGGCCAACTTTAACTCCTCCTCCACTTCTCCCAAAAAGGCAGGACTTACAATCTGGCGGGCTTCCTTTTCTACCTTTTTAAGGTATTTTTCCATCTCTTTTTCAGGATTTACTTCAAGTGCAAACAGCTTTTCCTCTACTTTTTTAGGGAGCTCCCCCAGCTTGGCCTTAAGGGCTATCCCCAAAGAGTGGGCCGGGTCAAGTGAGACAAGGAGGGTCTTTTCTCCTCTTTGGGAAAAGTAAAGGGCCATTAAGATTGAGGAGGTAGTCTTGCCTACCCCTCCTTTCCCTGATAGGAAAAAGTACTTAAACCCGTTAAGGTTCACCTATCTCCCCCGTTAACCTTGAGATTAAGCTTTTCCTGTCAAGGATTCTCCTTTCTAAACCTTTAAGGTTTTCAGAAAGGTAAGGCAAGAGCTCTACACAGTGGTAGAAAAAGGGATTGGGTACCCCTAGCTTATGACTAAGTATTAAGAGCAAAAGTCTATCATTGAGCTCTTTAGACTTTGCCTCTATCTTTTCCGTTGACTGGTCTAAGAGAGCTCCCTTAAGGAAGAGCTTTAAAGCCTTAAGCATTAACCTTTTCCTCCTTCCACTTTTTAAACTCAGGGGAGTTTTTAAACCTCCTGTGGAACCAGAACCACTGCTCGGGGTGTTTCCTTACTGCTTTTTCTATTGCACTTGTGTAAAGTTGGGTAAGCTCTTGAGGGGTTTTCCCTTGAGGGTATATTGGCTCGTAAATCTCTATCTTGTACTTCTCTCCTTCCAGAAAGCAAAATGCAGGAATTACAGGCTTTCCTGTTTTAAGGGAAAGGAGAGCAAGGCCCTTGTTGGTGTAGGCCTTTCTTCCTAAAAAGGTGGTTAAGTACCCCTCCTTTACTTTAGGTCTTTGGTCTAAGAGGATTCCTACAAAGTTCCCTCTCTTTAGCTCCCTCAGTATCTCAAGCCCTCTACCTGTAGGTATTACCCTTATTCCCCAGCTCTCCCTTATTGAATTTATCAGCCTGTTTACTCTTTTATTTTTCAGGGGCTTTGCAACTACTGCCAGTTTCCCTCCAGAGAGTCTAGAAAAGAGAGCTCCCATAAGCTCCCAGTTTCCTATGTGAGCAGTAAGGAGAAAGCCTCCCTCCTTTGGAAGTTTAGAAATCTGAGGAGTGTAAAAGAGGGAAGAAAGGTAAGAGTAAGTGTAGGTAGGAAGCTTAAAAAAGTCTAAACTAAAGGCCAAGAAGTTTTTAAAAGCCTCTTTTCCTATTTCTCGGCTGAAGCCCGTAAACTCTAAGTTCTCTTCGCTTACCCTCTTTACTCTCGGGTAGTTGTAAAAGAGGGAGCCTAAAAGCCTGCCTAGCGCCATTGCCCTTTCCCTTTTAAGGCGCCAAATTCCTTTCAGGCTAAGGTTTAAAGCCAGATATTCCAGAAGGTGCAAGCTCTCCTTCAACTTCTTCCTCTTGAGCTTTAACCGTTCCCTTTATGTTTCCAAGGATGAACTCTTTTAGACCGAAGGCTTCAAGCTTTAAAACGGGAGCTCTCACTCCCTTTAGCTTTCCTTTTAGCTTTATTAAGTCTTTCTCAGTGGTTATAGGGTTCTTTAAGGTTTTTAAGAAGTCAAGGTCTTTTTGGGTGTATTTGTGGTGGTCTTCATATACTATGTAATTTCTAACCTTATAGCCTAAACCTATCACCATCTTTAAAAACTGTTGAGGGTTTCCTATTCCGCAAAACAGGTCAACTTCCCTCTCTTTAGGAGGAGATGTCTTTTCAAAGTTTTCGTTTACCCAGAACTTAAACTGTTGAGAGGCTCTAAATATGGGCTTTTGGAAGGTTCTAAGGTAGAGCTCTAAGCTCTCAAGCCTTTTCTCAGAAACCAAATTTGCCCTGGTTATAACAAAGGCGTCTGCCCTTTCAAGGTTGTTTAGATGTTCCCTTAAAAGGCCCAAAGGTAGGCAGTGGCCGTCTCCAAAGGGGTTAAAGGGGTCTATTGCCACTAAGTTAACGGTGGGAACTACTTTCCTATACTGGAAGCCGTCGTCAAGTATAACTGCGTTTGCTCCCCTTTCAAAGGCAAACTCTATTCCCTTTACCTTCTCCTTTGAAACTACGGTTTTATAACCTTTTATAGCGTAAACAGAAGCCTCGTCTCCGAACCTTTCCTCTTCACCGGTTGCAAACTCTGGGCCTTTCTCTTTCCCTTTGTATCCCCTTGAAACTATCGTCGGGGAAAATCCGGCTTCCTCTAAGTAGAGATAGACAGTTTCAACAAGCGGGGTTTTCCCGCTTCCTCCTGCGGTTATGTTTCCTACCGATATTACGGGAAGTTTAAACTCCCTACTGGGAAGGAATCCTTTATCGTAAAGGTAGTTTCTTAGAGAGCTCCCAAGACAGTAAACCTTTGACAGAAAGTAAAGGGGAGGGTAAAGGAACTTATAAGCTCCCTCTTTTCTTAAAGTCTTAACTCTAATTTCGTTTAGTTTCACCTTCTAGCACCTCTTCTACTATCCTCTCGGCTACCCCTCTTTCCTTCAGCCACAGGGAGTAAGACTTACTTGAGAGCTCTTTAGAAAGCTCATCCCTTTTAAGTAGATTGTAGGCAAAACTGAAAAGTTCTTCTCTCTTTAAAATTGGAACTTTAAGGGAGCGTGCAATGTGGAAGAACTCCTCTCCGTACTCCCCTATAACGGTAGGCCTTTTAAGGGCAACAGGTTCAACCAAGTTGTGTCCTCCAACCCCTTTAACGAAGCTTCCTCCAACTATGCAAAGGTCCCCGTAAGAATAAAGGCCTGAGAGCTCCCCTACCGTGTCCACTATGTAGAATTCTGCCTCTCTTGGAACCCTTTTCGTCTGGCTCCTTCTAACTGCTTTTGGTAAGTTTACCTCTCTCCCCGTGTGCCTAGGAGCTACTATGGTTAAAAGGTCGTTAAACTCTCCTTTTAGGGCACTGTGGAGCTTAAGGGCAAGCTCTTCTTCCCCCGGGTGAGTGCTTCCCCATATTATTACTTTTCGCTTCCCCTCTACCTCTAAAGGAGGGAGCTCTTTAGGCGGAGTGTAGTCAACTTTAAGGTCTCCCACCACTTTTACCTTTTTAAATCCTAGTTCAACTGCCCTTTCTCCGTCTTCTTGACTTCTTGCAAGGAAAAAGGCCTCCTCTACAAAAGGCTTTAACAGTTTCTTTAGCTTAACTGCCCTTGAATAAGTCCTCTTCCCGATTTTTCCGCTTACAAAGTAGGTAGGAATTTTAAGCTCCCTTGCACTTTTTAGTAAGGAGGGCCAGATTTCCGTCTCGTATATTAAGAGCTTTTCCGGCCTTGCCTTTTTTAGAAAGGCTTTTGTTATAGGGTATAGGTCAAGGGGAAGGAGCCTTTTAGGGACTTCAGGGAAGAGCTCCTTAGCCCTCTTTAATCCGTAATCTGTAAAGGTAGTTAAAGCTAAGTTTCCCTTTAACTTTTCTACGAGAGGCTTTACGGTATTTACTTCCCCTACGCTTGAAGCGTGAAGGAGTAATTTACCTTGAGCTCCTTTAAAGTCTGTTTGAAACCTCGTCCTTAAGCTTAACTTCCCCCTCTTTTTTGCCTTTAGTTTTAGCAGGGGAAAGAGGGGAAGAGATAGGAGAAGGAAGAAGTTGTAAAGCCAGAACATTACTTAAGCCCTAAAAGTTTGTGAACCTGAGGTATTATCCTTACTTTAAAGGAGTTTATAAAGTCTCTATCCTTTAACACCATTTCTACCACTTTCTTAGCGGTTTCCCTATAAGGTTTACCTGGAACTTCAAGTGGCTGAAGGACTACAGGTTCAGGAACAGCTTCCCTGTTTTCCTTTAGAAAAGCCTTTATCTCCCTAAAGTCTTCCTCTGAGTAAAGGGTAAACTTTAGCTCTAATTGGTCGTAGAAGCTTAGGAACTTTAAGAGCTCCCCCTTAGGGAACTTAACTCCCATAGTGGGAGGTTTCGGAGATAAGACTAAGTAGAGCTTCTCCTTTGGGAGCTCCCTAAAAAAGTGCCCGCAGGTTTCAAGGGTAATTCCTTCAACCTCCTCCAGCTCTGCCAGCTTCTTAAGAACTTGGGGTAGGTCTTCCTCCTCTAAAGGCTCCCCTCCGGTTATAACCACCCTCTTTACTCTGCTTGAAAGCACTATTTCCCTTACTTCCTCGGGGGTCAGCTCTTTTCCTGAGTTCCACGAGTACTTAGTGTCGCAGAACCTGCACCCTACCGAGCACCTTCCGCTTCTAACAAACAAAGAGGGAGCTCCCACCGTAAGTCCCTCTCCCTGAATTGACAAGAAGTGTTCACACACTTTCATCTTTAGTAGTCAATCCCCTTCCTTGCAGGTATTCCTCTGTAAAAGGGGTGCTTTAAGAGTTGAAAGTAGGTAGCGTAGTCTGAGAGCTCTATTAACTCCTTCTTTGCGTGCCTTCCAGTTAACACTAGCTCAAGGCTTAAAGGCTTTTTCTTTACGAAGTCTATTACCTCTTCAAGGGGAATCAGCCCCAGGTGAACCGCAACGTTAATCTCGTCTAAAACTAACAGGTCAACCTCTTTTGCCTTTTCCCTTGCCAGCAAGAGGCCCCTTTTAGCCCTTTCTCTATCCTCTTCCGTTGGGTGGAAGTCGTAGTCTGGCCTTCCTGTTTGGTAGAACTCAAAGTTTGGGAGCTCCCCTATAGAAAAGAGCTCCCCAGTCTCCTTTCCCTTTATAAACTGAATGAAACAGCACTTTAGACCCCAGCCTAAAGCCCTCAAGCACAGGCCTAAAGCTGCAGTGGTCTTCCCTTTGCCGCTTCCCGTGTAAAGGTGAACCAGTCCCCTTTTTAGCTCCATCTCTTTGCAATCTCCAGTGCCTTTTCCTTTGCCTTTCTGTCTATCTCTATTACCTCTTCAATCTCCTTAGGCTCTTTAAAGTCTGAAAGGTTTAAAGTCTCTTCTATTAGCTTTGGTATGTCTGTAAACTTAATTTGTCCCTTTAAAAAGAGCTCAACTGCAACTTCATCTGCCCCGTTAAGGACTGTCGGGTAGTAAGAGCCCTCTTTTAAAGCCTTGTAAGCTAACTTCAAACAGGGGAACTTTTCAAGGTCTGGCTCGTAGAACTCAAGTTTTAAACCAAAGAGACTTAAAGAGAGGTTTTCTTCCCTTGCGGTAAGGGGAAGTCTCTTAGGGTATGAAAGGGCATAGGCAATAGGGATTTTCATGTCTGCAACTCCCATTTGGGAGATTAAAGAGCCGTCCTGAAACTCTACCAAGGAGTGGACTATGCTTTGGGGGTGAATTACCACCTCTATTTTCTCTGGAGGGACTTCAAAGAGCCAGTAAGCCTCTATTACTTCAAGTCCTTTGTTCATTAAGGTGGCAGAGTCAACTGTAATTTTCTTTCCCATTTTCCAGTTGGGGTGCTTTAGGGCCTCTTCAGGTTTAACTTCCTCAAGGTTTTCCCTGTTCCAGAAAGGCCCTCCTGAAGCAGTTAATATTATTCTCTTAACTTCCTCCCTCTCTCCTCCCTTTAGAGCCTGAAATATTGCCGAGTGTTCACTGTCAACGGGGATAATCTCCCTTGCAGTCTCCTTTATGAACTTCCCTGCACAGACTAAGGCCTCCTTGTTTGCAAGGGCAAGCCTCTCTGCCTTCTTTGAAGCCCAGTAGGTAGGAAGTATCCCGCTTGAACCGGAAATTGCGGCAAGACAGAGGTCAAAGTCAAGCTCTTTTATGAGGTTCTCTATCCCCTCTAGGCCTACATAAGTTTTAAAGGGGAGCTCCTTTGGAAACTCTCCTTCAAAGAGGGCAACTGCTTCAGGTTTAAACTTTACCGCCTGTTTAAGGAGCTCCTCCTTATTCCTCCCTGCAACTAGCCCTACTACTTTAAACTCCTCTTTAAAGAGCTCTATTACTCTAAGGGCGTTTTTCCCTATTGAACCTGTAGAGCCGAGTATTAAAACTCTCCTCATAGCCTCGCTAAGAGCTCCTTTAAGCTCTCTATTTTCTCCTGCTTTCCCGTTGAGAGCTCCTTAAGGGAGAAGAAGCCGTTTTGGAGCTCCTCTTCCCCTATTATAAGGGCAAACCTGTAAAGGAGCCTGTCTGCCGCCTTCATCTGCGCCTTAAAGCTTCCCTGTCTGTGGTCAATCTCGCTCTTTAGACCCTTTTCCCTTAAGAGGTTAACTACTTCCATCCCCTTCCTGTAAGCTTCCTCTCCCCTCGTTATAACGAATACTCCCTCCCTCTCCTCTCTCTCTTCTTCAACCAAAAGCATTACCCTGTCTATTCCCATTGCAAAGCCCAGTGCCGGGGTTTTAGGACCTCCCAGCTCCTCAACAAGGTAATCGTACCTCCCTCCCGCCAAAACGGTGCTCTGGGCTCCCAGCTTATCACTTTTAAACTCAAAAACCGTCTTCGTGTAGTAGTCTAACCCCCTAACTAAAAGGGGGTTCTCTTTAAACTCAACTTTTAGCAGTTTCAGATATTCTTTTAGCTTCTCGTAGTGCTCCCTGCACTCTCGGCAAAGGTAGTCTGTGATTTTGGGAGCTCCCTTTACGACCTCTCTACAGCCTTCAACCTTACAGTCAAGAACCCTTAAAGGGTTCCTTGAGAACCTCTCTTTACAGTCTTTACAAAGGAGCTCCAGTTTCTTTTCTAAATAAACCAAAAGAGCTTTCCTGTACTCTGGCCTACACTCTTTACAGCCTATAGAGTTAACTTCCAATGTAGCTTCAACTTTAAGCCTCCTTAAAACATCTTGGGCAAGCTTTATCACCTCTGCGTCTATTCCCGGAGAGGAGAGGCCAAACACCTCAGCTCCGGCCTGAAAGAATTGCCTTTTCCTACCTGCTTGGGGTCTTTCAAACCTAAACATTGGGCCTACATAAAACCACTTGGTAAAGGGCTCCCTTGCGTAAACTCCCCTTTCAACGTAAGCCCTAACTGCACTTGCCGTCCCTTCAGGCCTTAAAGCTATTACCCTTCCTCCCCTGTCCTCAAAAACATACATCTCCTTCTGGACTATGTCCGTAGCTTCCCCCACGCTCCTTGTAAAAAGGCGCGCCTCTTCAAATATTGGCAGGATAACCTCCTTAAAACCCCCTCTCTCTACGACCTCTTTAAAAGTTGAAACAACCTTCTCAAACTTTAAACTCTCAGGAGGTATCAGGTCCTCAACTCCCCTAACTGCCTTGTATTCCATAGTTTTCAATCACCTCCACGCCTAAAGTTCCGCAGAACCTGTCCCCAGCATCTCCCAAACCAGGGACTATAAAGCCTTTGTCGTTAAGCCCTTCGTCAACGGACGCCGTTATCAAAGTTGCCTCTTTAAACCTCTCAAGTCTCCTTAAGGCTTCGGGAGCAGAAACTACAGAAACAAAAGTAATGTCCTTCTCTTTAACTCCTAAGGAAGTAAGCCTTCTTACCGCGTACTCGGCAGTTCCTCCGGTGGCCACCATTGGGTCTAAGAGAACATAGAGAGCTCCCCTTAAAAGGGGAAACTTCTCGTAGTAGGGAACAGGCTCTAAACTCTCCTCGTCCCTGTAAACTCCAATAAAACCAACCCTACTTTCAGGGTAAACTTCAAGTGCAGGGAGCAAAAGGGAAAGGCCCGCCCTTAAAATAGGAATGAAGACTACCTCTTGGAAAATCTCCCTAACTTCAGCCTGAGAAATCGGAGTCTTTACCCTTGAAGTCCTCGTTTTTACCCCTTTTAAGGCCTCCGAGATAAGAAGGAGCCCCAGCTTCCTTAACGCCTCCTTAAACTGGGAAGTTCTGCTCTTTTCGTCCCTTAAAGTTTTAAGGAGCTCCTCCTTTAAGCTCCCCTCTATGAGCTTAACCTTCACTCCATTAACCTCTTTGCAATAGCAGTAATAGGCAGGTTGCCGTAATCGCCAGTTAAGGTATCAAGCACTTGCTTTGCCTCTTGCTTTCTTCCTTCTTTGAGATTTAACAGTAGCTTGTAGTAAAGGTACTCTGGATGAGTCCACTCTTGCCTCTTTAAGGCATACTCTAAAGATTTTCCCTTATCAAGGTCTTTTGCGTCAAGGGAAGTCTTAGAAGGGGGAGAGAACAAATAACTTCCTGAGCCTGCAAGCTCTCTAAGGTATTCCCTTTTCCCCTCCAACTTGCCCAACAAGAAAAGTGCAACTTTGCCAGAAGGGGCTTTGGGATATTTCCTTGCTGCTTCTTCAAAATACTTTAGTGCCTTCTCCTTTTTCCCCTCTCTTAAGTAGAAAAGCCCTTTATCAACCACCTGAGCAGCTTTTAATTCGGTTCTCTCCTTATAAAGAGTGAAACCGCCGTAAGAACCGCCGATAATCAGTAGGAAGAGTAAAACCATTAGGAGTTTGCCTTTATGCTTAGAGATAAAAGAAACAAGCTTAGAAATGTCCGAAGCAAGCTGCTCTGCCTGGGGAGTGTCTATCTTCTTAGGTATGTGAATTGTCCCTTCTTCTCTTTTTTTACTTTGATAGCTCCTGTAAGGGGGTTTTTTCAACTTATACCTCCTTTAAAGCTTAGAAGTTTGCACGGAGCTTAAAGGTATGAAGGTTGAGAAGAATTCAATTATACCCGTTTTGGGAGTCGTAGGAACTTTTGCCTTACTATTTACAATCATCCTATCCTTTTATTCCTTTTATAAGGAAGAACTTAATGAGGCAATCTATACTTCCGTCCTTACTGAAACTAAAAAGAGGTTAGAAACGAAAGTGTCCTCTTTCTTTAGCTTGATAAAGAAGGAAAGCAAAGAAATAAACGAAAGTTTAAGGGAAACCCTAAAAGAGAACGTAGATAACGCTTACTTAATGTCTTACTCAATCTACTCTTACTGTAAAAAAAGGGGATGTCCCGATTCAGCAATAAAGTTCATCATAAAAAACAGCTTAAAAAACTATAGGTTTTGGCACAAAAAGGGCTACATCTTTATAGACGAGCTAAAGGGTAAAGTCATCCTCAATCCCCTCTTTCCGGAAATTGAAGGAAAGAACATGTGGAACTGGGAGGACCTTACGGGGACTTTTGTTTACAGGAAACTCGCAGAAATAGCCCTTTACTCACCGAATAATGAGGGCTTTATCAATTACTACTGGTATAAACCTAAAGCTAAGGTAGAAACTGAGACATTTGCCTATGTCAAGCTCTTTAAACCTTACGGCTGGATTATAGGAGGAACCGTTTACGCTTATCAAGTTGAAAAAGAGCTCAAAAACCATGTTCTTTCAATTGGGAAAGCCCTTCACTCCTTTGTTATAAGTTATAAAGAGCGAAGGAGATTCCCTTTTCTAAAGGGTTTAACTTTAGAGCAGTTGAAAAAGGGAGCCTTTCTAACTTACAAGGAAAACTTTTACTTTATTTCATACTATCCTAAGTGGAAGTGGATAATAGGAGCTTACGTTCCAAACTCTGAGCTCCTGCACCAGGTATATTACCTTCGTCAACAGTTCCTCATTAACGCAAACAGAACGCTTTTCTTTTCCATACTTTCTGTCTTAGCGATAGTTGTATTGGCTTCAGCTTCCCTATTTAAATACAACTCAAAGTTGAACGAGATAATTGAAAAGCTTAAAAAGAGCAGGAAGGAACTCCTTAAACTCACAAGGAGTTTAAGGTTAACTGCTTACAGGGACGACGTTAGCGGTCTTTCCAACAGGAAAAAGTTAATAGAGGACCTTTCAAAAATTGATGTTTCGCGGAACATTCACTTTGCCCTCATTAACATCCGCAACTTTAAAGACCTCAACGAGCTCTTTGGCTTTGAAGAAGGGGATAGGGTTTTAAGGGAGTTTGGAATGGAGTTAAGACGACAAGTTAAAGAAAAGTGTAAGGAATGTTTAGTTTACAGAATTAGGGGTGATAAGTTTGGACTTTTAGCCTGTAATTTTAACGACGCCCAATTTATAGACCTTGTCAGAAAGATTATAAGAAAGCTTGAGGTTAAAGAATTTGAGGTAGGAGGAATAAAGGTTAGACTGGACGTGGTTGCCGGTATTTCAAAGAGCAGGGATAACCTTTTGGTTGAGTCTGAAATTGCAGAAGAGAAGGCAAAGGAAAAGGGAGTTAGCCTGTTTGTTTTTGACAGAGATTTAGAGCATAAATACCTTGAGCTTGAGAATAACTTTAAAGTTTTCAACTACCTTAAAAGAGCTCTTAAAGAAAACAAGGTGATACCTTACTATCAACCGATTCAGAAGATAAGTACCGAGGAGATAGTAAAGTATGAAGTTCTAATGAGGATAGAAACTCCAGAAGGTATCTTAAATCCCGGTCAATTCCTTGACATTGCAAAGAAAGTAGGAATTTACAAGAAACTTTCAAAGAAGTTAATCCAAACGGCTTTTAAAACGGCAAAGGAAAAGGACATCAACATATCGGTAAACCTCTCTTCTGAGGACATTTCTGATAAAAACATGGTCAACTGGATAGTTGCAGCTTTAAAAAGATATGGAGTTGCAGATAAGGTCTGTTTTGAGGTTGTTGAAACGGAGGCTTTTGGAGAGCTCAAGTTCTTAGAAAACTTCTACCACAGGGTAAAAGAACTGGGAGCGCAGCTCTCAATTGACGACTTTGGAAGCGGCTACTCTAACTACCACTACTTGGCAACTATTAAACCAGACTTTGTAAAGATTGACGGTAGCTTAATTTCAAAGCTCCTTGAAAGCAAAGAGATTGAAAAAATGGTAAGGTATATAGTTATGTTCTGTAAGGACATAGGAATAAAAACTGTAGGAGAGTTCGTTTCAAGCAAGGAGCTTTATGAGAAGTTAAAGGAACTTGGAATAGACTACGCCCAGGGCTTCTACATAGGTAAACCAGAACCCAAAATAAGAGTTTAGGAGTTTAAAAGGACTTCAAAGGTTAACTTGCTACACCTTTTTAAGGCTTGAAGGTTATAGCCTCCCTCTAAGGTAAAGAGGATAGGAATTTTAAGTCCTCTTGCTCCCTTAACTATCTCCTCTACTATTTCCTTAACTCCCTCATCTGACGCTTCAAGCCCCGTTAATGGGTCGTCCCTGTGGAGGTCGTATCCGGCTGAGACTAAGAGTATCTCAGGTGAAAACTCCCTAAGCTTTTCCTGAAACAGGCGTGAGTAAACCTCTTTAAACTCCCTATCGGAGCTCCCCTCCTTTAAGGGCACGTTAAAAACGTGGCTGTTATTCTCCCTTGTAGAGCCTGTTCCCGGGTAGAAAGGGTACTGGTGGGTTGAGAAGTAGAACACCTTTTCGTTGTCGTAAAAGGCCTTTTGCGTTCCGTTCCCGTGATGGGCGTCAAAGTCAACTATGAATACCCTTTCAACTCCCATAGAGAGAGCCTTTACGGCAGCCACCGCAACATTGTTAAATATGCAAAACCCCATTGCCCTGTCTCTCTCTGCGTGGTGTCCCGGAGGCCTCACGGCACAGAAGATAGCTTCGTATTCCCCTTTTAGAAGGAGCTCCACCCCCCTTTCGTTTGCCCCTGAGGCTAAAGTGGCAGCGTCAAAGGTGTACTGGTTGTAGTAAGTGTCAGGGTCAAAAAAGCCGGGGGCTCCCTCCCGGCAGGACATTAAAACTTCCTGAATGTAGTTTTCACTGTGAACTGCCCTTAAAAGCTCGTATGAAACAGGAGAAGGTTTTAAAAGCGGAATTCCAAGTTCAAAAACCGGCTCCATAAAGTACTTTAACCTTAAGGCGTTCTCAGGGTGGGTGGGTAAGTCGTGTTTTAAAAAGAGTTCACTGTAAAAGACTCCTACCTTCACTTTTCCACCTTCTTAACAACTTCAAACTCTGCTTTCCTGTTTTCAACGTCAACTGACAACAGTTTAACGAGAACCCTATCTCCTATCCTAAACACCTTTCCGCTCCTTTCTCCCACTAAACAGTACTGTTTGGGAACGCAGATGTAATAGTCGTTCTTAAGCGATGAGACGTGAACAAAACCGGGAATCACCTGCTCTATGGTCTCTACATAGAGCCCTTGCTCTGAAACTCCCGTTATAACTGCTTCAAAGACTTCTCCTATGTGGTTTTGAGCGTACTGGAGCTTCTTAAGCTCTATAACGTCCCTCTCTGCCTCATCTGCAAGGATTGAGCGCTCGGTAATGTGCTTACACATTACTTCCAGCTTCTCTTCCCAAGCAGGGATACTCTCAGGTTTAAACATCCCCTTTAGAGCCATCTTTAAAAGCCTGTGGAGCTGAAGGTCTGCATATCTCCTTATGGGAGAGGTAAAGTGGGTGTAGCAGGTAGAGGCCAAACCAAAGTGGCCTATGTTGTCTGGAGAGTACTTAGCCCTTGCCATGGTTCTCAACATAAGGTAGTTTACGAGCTTCTCTTCAGGCTTACCTTCAACCTGCTCTAAAATCCTCTGAAGGAGCTTTGGCTGAACGTCGTTCTTTATGGCTGGAACTCTTATCCCTAAGGAGCGGACGAAGTTTAGGAACTCTTGTAGCTTGTCCCTGTCTGGAGATTCGTGAACCCTGTAAATGCTAGGGTAGTCTGTCCAGAACATATATTCTGCAACAGTTTCGTTTGCAACTATCATAAACTCCTCAATTATCCTGTGGCTCCAAAGTCTTTCAGCTTTGTATATGTCTATAGGCTCCCCTTCTGCGTTTAAAACCACTACAGGTTCTGGCAGGTCAAAGTCTAAAGAGCCCCTTTTATAGCGCTTCCTGTGGAGGATTTGGGCAAGTTGATACATCTCTTTTAGGGAGCTCTCAACGTGGGGAAACTTCTCTATTGCCTCCTTGTCCCCTTCAATTATCTTCTGGGCAATTGTGTAGGTTAGCCTTGCTTTACTGTGGATTACGCTTTCATATATTTTATAGTCAACTACTACCCCTTTCCCGTTTATCTCCATTTCACAGGTGAAGGTTAAGCGGTCAACGTTAGGATTTAAAGAACATATCCCGTTTGAGAGCCTCTCAGGTAGCATCGGTATGCACCTATCGGGGAAGTAAACGCTGGTTCCCCGCTTGTAGGCTTCCCTGTCTAAAGCGCTTGCAGGCTTTACGTAGTGTGAAACGTCTGCAATGTGGACAAAGAGCTTATAGTTTCCGTTTGGTAGCTTCTCTATTGCAACTGCGTCGTCAAAGTCCCTTGCGTTTTCCCCGTCTATCGTAAAGCAGAGCTGCTCCCTTAGGTCAACTCTCCCCTTTAACTCCTCTTCTCTTACCTCAAGGGGAACTTCCTGGGCTTCCTCTATAACTTCTGAGGGAAACTCTGTAGGTAGCTCGTACTTCCTTATTATCAGCTCTATGTCAAACTTTGGACCGCTTTTACCGAGCTTTTCAACTACCTTTCCTACTGGCCCTCTCGTCTCAGAAGGATATGAAACTATTTCAACTACTACGTAATCTCCCTCTTCTACCTCTTTACAGTCCTGATGGGTTAAGATTACGTCGTACCTTATCCTTTTATCCTCGGGAATCACGAAACACTGTCCTTTGTGCTTTTCAACTCTGCCTACAACCCTTTTTACTGCCCTCTCTATAATTGAGACTATCTTCCCCTCTCTTTTACCTTCCTTTCCCTCCTTTACAACTTCAACTGCAACTATGTCGCCGTTCATAGCTCCTGCCATGCTTCTACCGGGAACAAACACCCCCTTTCCCCCTTCAAGGGGGTCAACAAATCCAAACCCTTCTCTGTAAACGCAGAGCTTCCCTATCACAAGACCCAGCTTTTCAGGGGGAGCGTACTTGGCCCCTTTAAGTTTTACGAGCTTCCCTTCCTTTGCAAGCTCCTTTAGCTTTCTCCTTAAGGCCTCCCTCTCTTCTGGGGGTATCTTAAGGTACTTTGCTATCTCCCTTGCTTTTAAAGGTTTGTTAAACCTCTCAAGAGCTTCAAATATGCCCCTTTCAAGCTCCTTTTCTTTTTTGTACTCTTTTTCAATGTCTATTTCCATCTCTCCTCCGTAAACGCTTCAGGTATTTTCTCTACAAACTTTACTCCGCTTTTCTTTAACTCTCCCCTTAAAGAGCCGTCAACCTTTAAACCGTAAGCAGGTAATATCTTACTAAGCTTTTTAAATATCTCCTCCCCTTTACTGTCAAGGTCTGTAAGGATTACCACTCCTTTAAACTTCTCTGAGAGCTCCTGCGCTATGTCGTGGTACTTCCTTCCCTTCATCTCTACAACGGGCTCTACTCCAAAAAGGGTAAGTGCCCTTTTATCCCGTTTACCTTCAACTAAGACCGTCCATCCTTCTTGAGAGTTTAGAAAGGTCTTTAGCTTCAGTAAAAATACCTTAACTTCTCCTTTCATTAAAACCACTTTACTAGGGTTATCCCTACAATAAAGTTATATAAAATCGGAAGGCCTGCTTGAAGGAGAAGTAAAGAAGCCGTTATCCTTAAAGGGTAGAGCCCCAAGTAGTAAGGGAGAAGGTAAGACCACCAGCTCCTTAAGAGGGAGAACATAGCGTTTCCTACTGCCATAGTTCCCAAGATGTGGGCGGTGGGTATTCCTTCTTTTATCATCACTTTTATAAGGCCGTAGGCAACGGGAGGGCTTATTGCCGCCGTTGTAATGTAGGTAATTTCAAGGGAGTTAAAGCCAAGCTTCCCAAAGAGAGGCTTAAGTTTAACAGTTAGCCACTTCATAGCTCCTATCTTAATTAGCAAGACAACCCCCGCAAAAAGGGGAGTAAACTTTAAGACAAAGAGAGCTCCCTCTTTTATTCCTTTTAAAATCCCTTCCTTAAAGGTTTTTAAGCTTAAGTTTGGAGAAGGATACTCTGGAAAAGAGCTCCCTTGTGAGCCCTTATACCTTAACCTCCCTAAAAGGGAAACTGCCAGCAGGAGAAGTAAGTCAAAGACAAGCCTTAAAAGGGCATAGTAGATTGCTATCAACCCAATTAGGGGAAGGAGAACAGGGAGGTAATACCTGTAAAGGAACATTAACCTCATGGGAAAGTTAGAAGCTAGAACAGTTATGTAAAGGTCTAAAGGCTTTATCTTCCCTTCTTTTAGAAGTCTTGAGGCTAGTATGTGGGCTGCCCTTGGAGAGACTAAGTAAAGAGCGGGAACTTGCGTTAAAAGTGGGTGAATTCCAAACTTTGCCAGAGGAAGGGTTTTTGCTCCCAGCCAGTTAACTATTCCGGTTTCAACAAAGAGGGCAGCGGTTATGTAGCCGAAAACCACTGCCCCCACTATAACCAAGTAAAGTTCAAGGAAGTTCATCTTAAACCGGTAGGAGCTCTCTAACTATCTGGCCACACTTAACCGCAATGTCGGCAGTTATTGAGGCACACCTATAACTCCTTTCTGGACTCCTTGGGTGAATTCCCGTTGACCTACACCAGTTTATTATTGAATCTCTGCACAGGACAGATAGGGCAGGTGCCTTGGGAAGCTTTACTTCTGGCGTGAAAAGGGGAAGGGGAGTTTCGTTGTGGAACCTGTTTAGTTCAACCACTGCCCTCTCAAACTCGTCTAAGGGAAGGGTTAAGGCAAATACCCAGTAAGCACCGGTAATTGCGCCACAAACAGAACTCCACCTGTTAGGGAGCTCTTTAGTAAAACTCCTTACTTCTTGGTAATCTATTTCAAGTTGAGCCTCTTGCGAAAAGGCGGTTATTATCCCGTACTCACAGTTGTAGTCCCAGTAGTGCTTGTAGGCCGATGTTGCAAGCCTCTTTAGGTCTATTTCTCCTATACTCCTTTCTCCAAAAGCTTCCCTTATAAATTCCATATTTTCAACAACTTTACTAAGTTCCATAAGGAAAACCTCCGGTTTTTGTGTAGGAAGGAAATATAGGAAGTGTAAGGAGGAAGGGGAAACTCCCCCTTCCTTAGGTTGGTTAAAACTCTAGGTTGTAAAAGACTTCCGTCCCCTTAAATACAGCAGATTTTCCTAAGAGCTCCTCTATCCTTAGAAGTTGGTTGTACTTTGCGTTCCTTTCGCTCCTTGCGGGAGCTCCAGTTTTTATCTGTCCACTGTTAACCGCAACTGCAAGGTCTGCAATAAACGGGTCTTCCGTTTCCCCGGAGCGGTGGGAAACTACCGTCGTATAGTTTGCCCTCTTTGCCATCTCAATTGTTTCAAGAGTTTCCGTTAAGGTTCCAATTTGATTAAGCTTTATCAAGATGGAGTTGGCAAAGCCTTCTTTAATTCCAATTCTTAACAGGTCCTTATTTGTACAGAAGACGTCGTCTCCTACGAGCTGGACCTTATCTCCCAAAGCTGCCGTTAGTAGCTTCCAGCCTTCGTAGTCCTCCTCTGCCATTCCGTCTTCTATAGAGATTATTGGGTACTTCTCTACTAGCTTCCTGTAAAAGTCAACAAGCTCTTCCCTTGAAAGCCTCTTTCCTTCCCCTGCAAGCTCGTAAATCCCGTCTCCCTTGTAAAACTCCGAAGAGGCGGCGTCAAGGGCAAGCATTACGTCCTCTCCCGGAGTGTAGCCTGCCTCTTCTATCGCCCTTATTATTACCTCTATCGCCTCCTCGTTTGAGGAAAGGTTAGGAGCGAAACCTCCCTCATCTCCAACGTTCGTTGAGTGTCCCATTCTCTTTAAGACTTTCTTTAAGGTGTGATAGACTTCAACTCCTACCCGCAGAGCCTCTTTGTAGCTGTCTTTCCCCACTGGCATAATCATAAACTCTTGAAGGTCAACATTGTTGTCTGCGTGAACTCCTCCGTTTAGTATGTTCATCATGGGAACAGGGAGCTCCCTTGCGTTTGTCCCCCCTATGTACCTAAAGAGGGGAAGCCCAAGCTCCTGTGCGGCAGCCCTACAGACAGCTAAGGATACTCCCAAGATTGCGTTTGCTCCTAAAGAGCTCTTGTTGGGCGTCCCGTCAAGCTCAATCATAAGGTAGTCAACCTTTGCCTGTTCTAAGGCCTCTACTCCTACAAGTGCAGGAGCTATTACCTCGTTAACGTTCTTTACGGCCTTTAAGACCCCTTTTCCCATGTACCTTTTAGGGTCTTTATCCCTTAACTCTAAGGCTTCCTTCTCTCCAGTTGAAGCTCCACTTGGAACTGCCGCCCTTCCTATAGCTCCGCTTTCAAGTTCAACTTCAACTTCAACTGTTGGATTTCCCCTTGAATCTAAAATCTCCCTTGCTCTAACGCTTTCTATCCTTGACATCTTTCCCTCCAGAGCTCTTTTAGTTTGCCACAGATTTTACCTTCAGGGTCGTAAATTTTAAACAGCCTCTCCCCTCCCTTATCTTTACACTCAACAACTATCGGGTTTTCTAAGAGCTCCCCTGCTATCTCTCCCCACTCTATAACCTTTACCCTTTCGTCAGATAGGAGCTCCTCAAGTCCTAAGTCGTAAACCTCCTCGCTACAAGAGAGCCTGTAAAGGTCTATGTGGACAAAAGAGGGGTACTCGTGAACTATGTTAAAGGAGGGAGAAGAAACATCTTCCTCAGGAACTGAAAAGGCCCTTGCTATACCTTTAGTTAAAACTGTTTTACCGCACCCCAAGTCTCCCTTTAAGACTAAGAGAGCTCCCTCGGGTAGTAGCTTACCTAAGAGCTCCCCTAACTCTTTCGTCTCTCCTTCGCTTTTGGTTTTAAAAGTGCACCTTTTAATCAACTCTTTTCCCTACTAAAGCAACTTTCCTTATTCCACACTTCCTTAAAGTATCAAGGAGGTTAAACACAACTTTATAAGGAGTATCTCTATCAGCTTTAATGAAAATCGTCTTACCCTTAGGAAGGAGTTTGGCAAGCTTAAGGGGGTCTTTAAAGACCTGTCCCTTGTAGTAAAGTTTCCCCCACTTATCAACTATAACTTTTACTGTTTCTTCCCTCGTCTTTACTGCCGCTCCCCCTTTCGGAACCTGAACCTTTATCTCCCCTCCCGACAGAAACTCGGTAGTAACTGCCAGAAAGATAACCAACATAAGTGAGAGGTCCAAAATAGGAGAGAGGTTAATTTCTGCTATTAACCCTTTTTTTCTTCTTAGGTTCAACTTACCTTCTCCATAAATTCCCTGTGGGCCCTTTTCCATATAGCAGCAGCTTCTTTACACTCTTTAACTGAGGGAACTAAAGCTATCCTGAAATAACCTTCTCCTCCTTCTCCGAAAAATTCCCCCGGGGAGATTACTATACCGTATTTTAAAAGGTGAAGGGCGTAGTCTTGAGAACTCACACCTTCAGGGAGCCTTACCCAGAAGTAGAAGGTAGCCTTTACTGGAAGGTGTTTAAGGTTGAGCTCTTTAAAGAGCTCTTCAAAGACCTCTTTCTTTTCCTTAAAAACCTCCCTTCTCTCTCTCACGTGAGCTTCGTCTAGCCAAGCTACCCTTGCCGCCTCTTGAATAAAGTCTGGGGAGGCTACTCCAAAGGAAGAGCGGTACTTAAGGTAAGTCTGTATTATCTCTTTGTCTCCTGCAACAAAGCCTGAGCGGTAGCCGGTTAAACCGCTCCTTTTTGAAAGGGAGTGAAAGACTACGGCCCCTTCTTTTCCAACCTGAAGAAGTGAAGGAGGGGGCTCTTGAAAGTAGATTTCCGTATAGCACTCGTCAGAGCAGAGAATTATCCCGTACTCTCGGCACAGGTCGTAGGTGTCTCTAAGGTAAGAAAGGGGAGCGAGAGCTCCCGTAGGGTTGTGTGGGTAGTTTATCCAAACTAAAGCTGTCTCCTCTAAAATTGACTTTGGCAGTTTGTCAAGCCTTAAGAGGAAGTTCTCCTCTTCTTTTAGCTTCACCTTGAAGGGCTCTCCCCCTGCAAAGAGGGTTCCCCTTTCGTAAACGGGATAGGCCGGAGTTCCGAAAACCACCTTCCTCTTGCCAGAGTCTCCGTCAACGAAGACAAGGGGAAAGTGGAATATAGCCTCCTTAGAACCTGAAGAGGGTATCACCTCCCTTTCAGGGTCAAGCTCAACGTTAAATCGGTTTTTAAACCACTTCGCTATTGCCTCTCGCAGTTCCCTTTTTCCCTTAACTGTTGGGTACTGGCTTACTTCTGGAACAGAGGCCTTCAAAGTCTCCCTTATAAAAGGTGCTGTAGGTTCTTTCGGGTCTCCCGTTCCAAAGTCGTATATCTTAACTCCTTTCTTTCTCAGCTCCTCTTTGGCCTTTACCAGTCTATCCATAGGATAGGGTTTTAACTCTCTAATTTTCCTGTTCATCTCTTCCCCTAAAAGGTAAACCCTGCTTCAAAGAAGGCACCCTTAACCTTTAGGTCTGAGGATATGTCGCTTATGTCATTAATCTTTAACCTCTGGTATCTATAACCTAACCCTACAAAGAGCCTCTTTAGAGGATAGACCTTAACCTCTCCCGTTAAGTCGTAAAAATCGCTTCCTCCGTATCCAATCCAGTTTCCGTTAAAGGAAAGACCTACCAAGTTTATAGGCCTTACTTCTCCGTAAAGGTGGAGCATAGGAACCGGTATGGTTGCACTCTTGCTTTCTTCTTGCCATCCTCTAATTGGGTCCAAGTACCTTACCCTGACGTACCCGTCAATTACCTTAACGTTTAATCCCCACTCAAGGTTTACTTTACCTGCAGTTGCCCCCTTTAAGAAAGGAACCCCGTAAGTGATGGTAATGTCAAATTGGTTAGCCCTTAACTTACTTTCAACTCTCGTTCTTGATAGAACCGTTATGTTTCCAAAGGTGAAAGTGGTTGTTGCGTATCCGCTTCCTGTAAAATTCATTGGGGTGTACTGAACCTTAAGGTTTGGTATGAGGGGAATAGGTATGTCCGAAATCTTAAACCAGCCAAAAGCCTTTGTTTTGTCGCTTAAGTGGAGGTCGTCTTTAACGTCAACGTGGGTTTTTGTTGAAACGACTCCACTTGTCGTGTACTCTATCCAGCCTGAGGGCTTTTCCCGCCAAGCTCCTACTCCCCCTTCAATCGTTATCGCCTCTGCACTTGTTGCAGCTGCCAAAACGAGAGAGCTTGCAAGTAAGAGCTTTTTCATTTATCTCCTCCCGTTAATTTACTTAGTTCTTTTAAAACGCTCTCTGCGTGCCCCTTAACTTTTACCCTTTTCCAAACTTTTGCAACTTTCCCTTCAGGGTCTATTAAGTAGGTAGTTCTAACTACTCCAAAGTATTCCTTTCCAAAGTTTTTCTTCTTCTGCCAAACTCCATACTCCTTTAAGACCTCTTTCTTTTCGTCGCTGAGGAGTTTAACCTTTAACCCCTTTCTCTCTTTAAACTTCCTGTGGCTCTCTACAGAGTCGGGGCTTACTCCTATTACTACAGCTCCCAACTTTCTAAACTCGTCTATCTTCTCTGAAAAGTCTTGGGCTTCCTTGGTGCAGCCGGGAGTGTTATCTTTAGGGTAAAAGTAGAGAACTACCCACTTGCCTTTAAGTTCACTTAAACAAACCTCTTTTCCTTCCTCATCTGGAAGACAAAAATTCGGTGCTTCTTTCCCTTCTTCTATGTACATTTCCACCTCCTTTTTTCGCTTAATTATAGCCAACCTTGCCTTTACTCCCTCTTTGCTATAAACTTCAACCTGCAAATTTAACTCCTTTGGAGGATGCAGAATGCCCAACACTAAGTCTGCCAAGAAGAGACTTCGCCAAAGCTTTAAAAGGAGAGAGAGGAACAGGTACTACGTTAGGAGAATGAAGACAGAAGCTAAGAAGGTCCTTGAAGCTGTCGCTCAGAAAGACCTTGAAAGGGCAAAGGAACAGTTAAGGGTTGCAATGAAGTGGATAGAGAGGGCAGCTGCAAGGGGAGCCATCCACAAGAACGAGGCTGCAAGGAGGCAGTCTAGGGTAGCTTCTGCAGTTGCAAAGCTTGAAAAGGAGCTTGCAGCTCAGCAGGGTTAATACTATATTATGATTAGCCTTTAGGGCCGTAGCTCAGTGGGAGAGCGCCACCTTGACGCGGTGGAGGTCAGGGGTTCGAAACCCCTCGGCCCTACCATCTAAAAGAGAGAAAAAAAATGAAAAACTCCTTCCCAAGTTCCCCTTTTCTTTACGTGATAACAGACGAGAGGTTTCTTAACCTCTTTAACATCTATGACGCAGTTGAGAGGGCCGTTCTTGCAGGAGCAAAGGTAGTTCAGTATAGGGCAAAGAGGAAAACGGCAAAAGAGATGTTAAAAGAGGCCTCTTTGGCCAAAGAGGCTGCTAAAAGGCACGGAGCTCTCTTTATAGTAAACGACAGATTAGACATCGCTTTAGCCGTAGGAGCAGACGGGGTCCACCTTGGACAAGACGACCTTCCAGTTGAGTACGCTAAAGAGATAGCCGGTAAAGACTTTATAGTTGGCCTCTCTACCCACAACTTAAAACAGGTGAAAGAGGCCAACGGCAAGAAGGAGTTTATTGACTACATAGGTTTTGGACCTGTCTTCCCTACAACCACCAAAGAGAACCCAGACCCTGCAACAGGGGTGGGAGCTCTATGTGAAGCAGTAAAAGTTTCAGAGCTCCCGGTAGTTGCAATAGGCGGGATATTCAAGGAAAACCTAAAAAGCGTGCTCTCTTGCAGACCTGCTGCAGTTGCGGTAGTAAGGGCCGTTTTTGAAAAGGGAGACATTTACACCAATGTAGCAGAACTCATGTCTTGCCTTGGGGGGCTGGAAACTTGAAGACGGTGGAGAGTTTGCAGAAAGCCGGGAATTTCTTTGTTTTTTTGTCCCTTCTTCTATTTTCAATATCAATACCCACCTCAATAGCCCTTGACAACTTTGCTGCAGGTTTTGGCATCTTAGGTTTCTTACTTCTCTTCCTCTTTGAGAAGAAAGTTTTACTACCTCCCTTGACCCCTGTCTTTTCCCTCTTTTTCCCCGAGTCTGTTTCTGCTCTTTTAAACAGAATTGGAATAACAAAAACAGACCTAAATCAACACTTAACGCCCTATTTCGTAAGTTATAGGACTCTGCTTCTTAGCTATGAGAGTTTCTGGAAGTTTGTTAATTTACTCATCCTATCGTCAACAGTTTCTGTCTTCGTAGTTATATTTGAAGCCTTTAGCTGGCAAAACGTAAAGCACCTTAACATAAAAAACCTGTCTTTTCACCTGCTTCCGGTAAGAGCAGAAGGTCTTTTAAACCATCCTTTAACTACGGCAGGAGTCTTTTACATTCTACTAGTACTCTTTGTATTTCTCTCCTTCCGTTTTAAGAAAGTTAAGTACTACCTTGCAGCCTTTCTCCTCCTTGTGGGAATAATCTTTACGCAAAGTAGGTCCTATTGGCTGGGAAGTTCCCTTTTTATAGTTTTAGTAGTTATCTTTTACTTACGAGGTTTCAAAAGACTTTTGGCTTCTGTTTTATTACTATCAGCTTTCCTCTCTCTCCTATTTGTTCCTCCTTTAAAGTCAAGGCTAGAAAGCATTTCTAACCTTAAAAATAACTGGAGCAATTTAGATAGAATCATACTTTGGACTTCCCACATTAAAGCCTTTAAAAACGATTACTCTTTAAAAGAAAAAATCTTTGGAACTGGCGAACAAGCTTGGAAGTACTCTTGGCATCGTTTCCCCGAATCTTTTAAAGAGATAACCGGTAAACCTTACCCAAAACTAAATAGAAAATTACCGCCGTCTAAGTGGCCCCACTTCCACGGAGGCTTAACTCATAACATATACTTAAAGTACCTAACAAAGTACGGTCTTTTAGGTTTATTGGGATATTTACTCTTCTGGGGGTACATTTTATTTGTTAACTTTAAAGCACCAACGAGAACTTTTAGGCTGTTTTCATTCGGTTATATCGGTTTTTTATTTGCAGGCTTTTTTGAGAACAACTTTACCGATGCTGAAGTTCAGTTTGCCGTTTGGTTTGTTCTAGGTATAAACTTTGCTCTCTTAAATCTAAAGAAAGCTTATAAAACCACTTTTTCAGAGAGTTCTCCTGACAACGAACCTTTATAAAGGCTCAGAAGTTTATCAACATAAAGAAGTCCTGCAAATATAGCCTTAAGATGGGCAACGCCAACATAAGTTCTTCGTACTACTGAAAGATAATCCACAAACTACGAAATTAGCTACTCCTTTACAATTTACGAATTACTGCTTCATATCTATTAAATACTTTTTCTTTTGGAAAACCTTCTACAATTTTCCGCAGTTTACCCCCTATTTTCTTTAAAGACTCTTTATTTAACCTTAAAAGAAACTTCATCTTATCTGCTATCTCTTTTGGATTTTCAGGACTGTCTATTATAAACTTGCTAAATTCTTCTTCTACAAGTTCATGAGTTCCAGAATACCTGCTCGTTAAAACTGGAATTCCTGCGGCCATTGCTTCAAGAACTGCATTTGAAGAAGCGTCAAAAAGTGTAGGGTAAACAAAGGCGTCAGAAGCCATAAGTATTTCCGGCACATTTCCAACCTTTCCAAGTAAAAAAATTACATCTTCTAAATTTTCCCTCTCAATAAGCTTCTTCCAGTAGCCGTTTTTCTCCCCGGCAGCTATTAACTTAAAACTAAATCCTTCTTTTTTAAGCTGACTACAAGCTTTTACGAGGTATTCAAAACCTTTTAATTTAAAGTTTGTTGAAACATAGCTAAAGAGAAATTCATTTTCTGAAATTCCTAGTTTCGTCCTTACTTGTTTTTTTATTTCTTCTTTACTTTCAAGGTTAAATTTTTTTATGTCAACGCCGTTTCTTATTAAGAGAATTTCTGCCTTCGGGGAAAAGTATCTTAATATCTGTTCCTTTACAAAGAGCGTAGGTACGATTATATACCTAAGCTCCTTGCTCTCAAAAGTAAGCTTTTCTATTAGATTATTTATCCAAAAGGAAGGACTAAAAAACTTCTTTATTAGATAAATTTTCCTCCTTAAAGGGGAGGTAAACTTCAACGAAGCCCTCTTAACGTAGTATTTATGAACTCCTCCTCCTGCTCTAAATATATCCTGGTAAAAAGTTTTTCCAAACCCAAATATCTTATACCCTTGCTTTTTGAGTTTCTTTGCTTTTAAGTAAGAATAGATTGCAAAGTAAATGTTTCTAAAACCTCTACCTAAGTTGGGCACAAATATTTTCTTTACTTTTATGTTGTAGTCTTGTGGGTTATCTCTTATTTTGTTGGTATAAATTTCCACCTTATATCCTTTCTGGGCTAAAAAATGGGAAAAGTTGTAGATAACTCTTTCTTGACCTCCATACTTGCCGTAGGTTTTATAGAATATAGCTACTTTTAGCATGGCGGAGGTATTTTAATTTTGCACGAGAGAAGTTTCAAGTTCTACAGGTTGGGGCCCATTGCCGCCTTTGATTCCAGTGCTCACTCGGTTCATCAACTGCTGATGTCTTACTACTTTTCTCTGTTGGGCTTTGACTCTTTTATTTATTTAAGAAACCTTAAACCTGAAGCCGGCTCTGAGAAACTTGAAGAGTTTTTAGGAATTTCCTTTCCCAAGAATTTAAAAGTTAAGTTATCTCTTAAACACAAAGGGATTTCTTCTTTAATTAACTTTTTAAGGCTCTTCTCAGATTTAAATAAAAATAGAGCTTTTTCAAATTGGGTCTTCCTTTCTAAAGAATCTCACGTTCTCTTTCTATCTAAATTTAAAAAAATTTTCAACTTTAAAATAGTCTTTGAGAACCATAAAGATAAATTGTGCTCTAAAGGAACAGATTTAGCAGACTTAGTTTATGTAGTTTCCCCTTTTGTTTACGAACGCTTAAAGGAAAAAGGATTAAGTAAAGTAATACTTTGGACCTACCACTACCCTGTTAGGGAGGATTTATTTAACATAAAGGAGAGTTTTAAGAAAAAAGATTTTTACACGCTCGGTTATGTTGGAAGTTTTCACACTGAAAAAGGAATCCACAAGATTTTAAAGCTTTTAAATGAACTTCCCGTAAAACTAAAGTTGATTGGAGGGAACGAGAAAGAGAGAAAGGAAATTGAGAAAGTTATTTTAAAGTTGAATTTAAGAAACAGAGTAATTCTGAGAGGGTTTGTTCCTCAAAACAGGCTAAGAAAGGAATTGGAGGAAGTTGACATCTTGATAGCTCCCTTTACTCCTAAGCAGAGGACCATTCCTCTAAAAGTTTACGAATACTTGGCTACAGGTATTCCCGTAATTGCCTCCAATGTGGAAAGTGTAAAAGTTGTAGCAGGAAATTTATTTTTCTATTTCTCTTGGGAAAAGCCAGAGAGCTTTAAGCAAGCTTTTTGGGAGGTAGTTATGGACATTGAGAATACAAATAGAAAGTTGCGTATGATGAGGGATTACAGTAGAAACTTTCACTGGGAAAAAGTAGTAAGAAGGATTGTTAAAGACTTAGAGTCTGTTGAGGAGAGATGTTAGTTCTCCTTTACCACAGAGTTCATCCAAAGTTTGGAGTTCACCCGGAGCTCTTTAGAAAACAGCTCTTATTTTTGAAGAGGTTTTTTAAGGTCTTAACTCTCAAGGAAGCAGAGAAAGGGAGAAGTAGAGGCGTTTTGTTAACTTTTGACGACGGTTTTTACGATGTTTACTACTACGCCTACCCTATCTTGAAGGAACTTTCCCTCCCTGCGGTTATTTTTGTCTCTCCAGAGAGAGTCTTTAACAGCTATAAAGTCAGGAAGGAGGAGAGGTTCTCCAATGTTTCTACCTACGAAGCTTTCAAGTTATCCTTTTCCCAGGGCGATAACTCTTCTTTTCTCAGTTGGGGAGAGCTTAAAGAGATGGGAAGTCTTTTCTCTGTTCAGTCTCACGCTTTAACTCACAGAGCCTGTATAGGAGCTAAAGGAAAACCTTTTAAGGGAAAAGGGGACTGGAGATATTTTTCTTTAAGCGAAAAGGAGAAAAAGAGAGTTAAGGTTGGAGCTCCCCTTACCAGTATTTTAGTTTCAGACAAGAAGGAAGCAGAAAGGGAGCTCTTAGAGTCTAAAAGGATAATAGAGGAAAAACTCGGTGCAGAAGTAAACTCACTTGCTTTTCCTTGGGGTATTTACGACAGGGAGCTTTTAAACTTGGCTAAAAGGTTGGGGTATAAGTTCTGCTTTACAACTAAGAGAGGGTGGAACAGGAAGTTAAGCTGTGAGGTAAAGAGGCTTGCAGTTGGGGAGAGGAAAAGTTTAAGTTGGTTTAAGACGAGAGCTCTCTTTTACTCCCTTTAGGAGGTTTTATGAACTTTCCGTGGTGGCTCTTTAAGTACTTAAAGAACTTAAAGCTCCTCGTCTTTATCGCCCTTATAACACTCCTTTTAAACGCCGCCATTACCTCGTACCTGGCTTACTTCGTTAAGGTGGTAGTTAACTCTGTATTTGTTAGCAAAGAGCCTGAAATGGTAAAGAGGATTCCCCTTATACTGGTATTCCTCGTTTTATTTAAGGGGATTGTCTTCTTCACAAATTACTACACTATGGCCTACATTGGTCAAAAGGTAATGGCCTCTTTAAGGGAGGAGCTCTACGAAAAGGTAATTCGCCTGCCGGTTGAGCACTTTCTAAAGGAACCTCCGGGCTCTTTCGTTTCAAAGGTTATAAATGACACTTCCCTTTTACAGGACTTCACCTCTCGCCAGGTTGCCACTTTCGTTAGAAACCTTTTAACGGCTTTAGGTTTAATAGGGGTCGTCTTCTATCAGGATTATAAACTTGCCCTCATAGGGTTTATAGGCCTTCCCTTTATAGGCTACCTAATAGCAAAGGTTGGAAAGAGGATAAAGAGGTACACAGACAGAATGCAGGATAGACTTGCAGTTATAACGGACCACCTCTTTGACGGAGTTAGGAACATAAAGGAGATAAAGCTCTTCTCCCTTGAGGAGAAGTTCTCTTCTCTCTTTAAGGAAGACAACAGGAGATATTTAAGGGAGTTTATGAAAATAAAGCTCGTTGAAGGGATTTACCCGCCCGTTGTTGAGCTTACGGGAGCTCTTTTAGTAGGTTTCCTCATATTTTACGGAGGTAGAGAAGTTCTACTGGGGAAGACCACTCCCGGAGCCTTTTTCTCCTTCATAATTGCTCTAATAATGGCCTATGAGCCCATAAGGAAGCTTGGACAGAACTACGGAAAGATACAGCAGTCAGCGGCGGTAGCAGAGAGGGTAAAGAGACTCCTTGACTTAAAAGACGAGTACCAGCTAAAGCAGGGAAGAGAAGAGTTAAAAGGGAAGATAAGGGAGCTCTCTTTTAACGGAGTTTGGTTTAAGTACCCGTCCTCAGACAGCTGGGCCATCAAAGAGGTTAACTTAACCTTTAAGGAAGGGAAAAAGTACGCTTTGGTTGGAAAGAGCGGAAGCGGGAAAACCACCTTAGTTAACATAATTCCAAGGTTTTACGACCCCACCAAAGGAGAAGTAGTCTTAAACGGCAAAGACTACAAGCTCTTTGATTTGGTTTCTTTAAGGAGGAAGATAGGGGTTGTTTCCCAAGAGATAGTCCTTTTTAGGGGAACCATAAGGGAAAACATATCCATAGGGAAACCTGAAGCTTCTATGGAAGAGATTATTGAGGCAGCTAAAGTTGCCAACATTCACGACTTTATCCTCTCACTTCCTAAAGGCTACGACACCTTAATAGGGGAGGGAGGAGTTCAGCTTTCAGGAGGTCAGAGGCAACGGATAGCGATAGCAAGGGCCGTTTTAAAAGACCCTGACCTTTTGATTCTTGACGAGGCAACCAGCGCCTTAGACAGTGAAACTGAAAAGGCCATTCAAAAGGCAATAGACGAGAAGTTTAAGGATAAAATATTAATTACAGTTGCTCACAGGCTTTCAACCGTTTTAAACAGTGACGAGATAATCTTCTTAGAAAAGGGCAAGGTTTTAGGAAGGGGCTCCCACTTAGAACTTTACAGAAAACTTCCCCAGTATAAAAAGCTCGTTGACCTTCAGTTTAACCTTCAAGGAGGTTAACAGCTTCCCTTAAGACATCTTTACTACTTGGGAAGGCGTTTTCCCCGTAAACCTCCCTTACCCAAGGAACTTTTGGAAACCAACCAGAGCTCTTTCTGTCAACAACTACCGTCTTTTTCCTGCTTGCAACTGCTAAGTGGGAGGCAAAGGAGTTTAACCCTATAAAAAGGGAGCTCTCTTTAATTACGAAGGCAGACTCTCCTATCCTGTGGGGCTTTTCTGGGTAGTAAAAGCTGACTTTACACTCCTCTTTAAGCTCCTTTATAAACTTTTCTTCTCCGGGAGCGTATAAGGCGTAAACTGGCAAGGGGAGCTCCTCTATCAACCTAGCAAACTCCTTTAAGTTCCACATCTTCTCCCTTTTCCTTGCCGTTGGAACTATAGATATGAACTCTTTAAAGGGGACTTTCACCTCTTGGTAGTTGTAGAAACTGGGAAGGTAATTTTCCCTCTTACTAACTTCTATTCCTAAAGGTTTTAAGAGCTCCAGCCTCTCCCAAACTGTATAGCCTAAGTTCTTCCACTTAACAAGGACGTTATAGTAGAAGTTCTCCCTTTCCCTTTTAAAGGCCACTCTCTTTGGAGCTCCCGAAAGTAGAGTAATTCTCTTTGAGCGTCCCGTTCTTTGAGCGTCAATAACCCAATCGTACCTCTCCCTTCTAACGGCAGCCAAGGCCTTTATCTCTGCTACTGCTCCCTCTTTCACAGTTATAACCTTGTCTATAAAGGGATTTCCCTTTAGAATTTCCTTGCCTGCTAAGGAGGTTAAAAAGTGAACTTCCGCTCCCGTTTCCTCCTTAACGGCCTTTGCAAGTGGGGACGACAAGAGAACATCACCCAACTGTCTAATTTGTATTATTAGAACCTTCATTGCGAGACTTAACCTTGAGCAAATTAAGTTTAGTCAGGATTATAGCTTTGATTTTCATAATTGCAATTAAAATTTCCTTCTTAAGAACTTTCGCCTTTAAGTGGAGATGCTTTAAAGTGTAATCTAACAGCAAAAACTATGTTGAAAACTGCCTAAATTCCTTATAAAAATTTTCCAAATTTGAAAAGGTTAGTAAGATGAAGGTTTTACAGGCAACTACTGCCAGAGGTTGGAGCGGAGGAACCGAGCAGTGCCTCCTTTTGTGTAAGTACTTGAGAGAGCTTGGCGTTGAAGCAGACGTTTTAGCGGTTAAAGGGAGCGAGCTTGAGAGAAGGGCAAAGAAGCTCGGAATAAGGGTTTTAAACTTCCCAAACACTAAGAAGTTTAGTTTAAGGGAGGCCAGGGAGCTCTATTCCCTACTAAAAGACTACCAAGTTGTAAACACTCACATATCAAAGGCCCACTGGTTTGTCTGGAGCTCCCTCCTCTTTAAAAGAAAAAGGCCTATAGTAGTTTACACTAGAAGAGTTCCTTATCCCCTCTCCTTCCTGTCAAAGATTACAAAGTATAACCTTAAAACAGACGGCCTCATCGCCGTTTCCCCTCAGATTTACTCGGAGCTCTCAAAAACTCCTTTCTTAAGGAGGAAGGTTAAATACATACCCTCTGGAGTTGAGCTTGATAGGTTCTATCCCGGCTCTAACCTCTCCTTAAGAGAAAGGCTCGGAATTCCGAAAGGGGCTTTAGTTTTCGTAAGCGTTGCAAACTACTCCCACATAAAAGGACACCACATTCTCCTTCCCGCCTTTAAGGAGTTCTTAAAGAGTTTCAGAGGTGATGCTTACCTACTTCTAGTTGGCAGGGATACCCAAAGTCAAGAAGCTACAAAAGAGATAAGGAAGTTGGGACTAGAGGGAAAGGTCTTACAGCTCGGGTTTAGAAGGGACGTTCCAGACATTTTAAGGGCTTCAGAGGTTTTCCTCTTTCCCTCCTTAAACGAAGGAATAGCAGGCTCTTTACTTCAAGCTATGGCTACCGGCCTTATCGTCGTCTCTTCTTACGTTGGGGGAATCAGGAGCTACCTTAAAGACGGAGTTAACGGTATAGCGGTAAATCCCGGTAAGGTTGATGAGCTCTTAAACGGTATTAAAAGGGCAGTTAAAAACTTAGGGAACGAGGGGATGAGAAGGAAGGCCCTAGAAACGGCAAGGAGTTTTGATATAAAGAAAGTTGCAGAAGAAACTTTAGACTTTTACAAGGAGCTCTTAGATGGAAAAGGTTAACTTCCCCAAACCTGAAGACTTCTTACAGGGTAAAGAGAAGATAGGTATTGTAGGGCTCGGCTACGTCGGCCTTCCTTTGGCAGTCCTCTTTTCTAAGAGGTTTAAAGTTGTAGGCTACGACATAGACAAAAGCAGGATAGAGGAGTTAAAAAGGGGATTTGACAAGACCGGAGAGGTTGACCTTAAAAAGGCAAACACTGAGAATGTGCACTTTACCCATTCTCCTAAAGACTTAAGAGATTGCAGGCTAATAGTCATAACCGTTCCAACTCCCATAGATAAACACAAAATACCAGATTTAAGGCCTTTAAAGTCAGCTACTAAAACTGTTGCTGAGAACTTGAGCAAAGGAAGCGTTGTGGTTTACGAGTCAACGGTTTACCCGGGACTTACAGAAGAGGTGTGCGTTCCCCTCCTTGAAAGGGAGTCGGGATTAAAGTACTTAAGGGAATTTAAAGTAGGCTACTCCCCTGAGAGGGTTAACCCGGGAGATAAGGAGCACACCATAGAGAAAATAGTTAAGGTGGTTTCCGGATGCGACAGGGAAACAGGGGAGCTCTTAAAGGAAATTTACGGCTCTGTCATAGAGGCTGGAGTTCACTTAGCTCCAAACATAAAGACTGCCGAGGCCGCAAAGGTTATAGAGAACACCCAGAGGGACTTAAACATTGCCCTTATAAACGAGCTTGCCCTTATATTTCACAGGCTCGGCATAGACACGAGGGATGTCCTTGAAGCGGCAGGGACAAAGTGGAACTTCCTTAAGTTTGAACCTGGCCTCGTTGGAGGACACTGTATAGGCGTTGACCCTTACTACTTAACCTTTAAGGCTCAAGAGTTAGGTTATCACCCTGAGGTTATACTTGCCGGCAGGAGAATTAACGACTCTATGGGTAAGTTCGTTGCCGAAAGTGCCGTAAAGTTGATGATTAAAGAGGGAAAGCAGGTTTTAGGCTCAAAGGTATTAATAATGGGAATAACCTTTAAGGAAAACATAAAGGACATTAGAAACAGCAAGGTAGTTGACATATACAACGAGCTCCTCTCTTTTGGAGTAAAGCCTTTTGTTTATGACCCCTACGCCGATAGGGAGGAGGTGAAGAGGGAGTACGGGATTGAGCTTGTGGCTTCCCCTGAAAGTGGAGCTCCCTACGATGCCGTTATAGTTGCCGTGAAACACAGAGAGTTTACGTCTTTAAACCTTGACTTTTTCAAGAAGATAAGCGTTTCAAGGCCGATAATCGTTGACGTTAAGGGAATTTACCCAAGAGAGGAATTTAAGGAAACTCTCCTGTGGAGGTTGTAGCTATTGAGTTTAAGAACTTCTCTATTTTCTCCATTTGAGGAGGAGCCTTTAACTTCCCCTCCTTTAAAACTAAAGTTCCCCACTCTACCTTTCCTTTAATTCCGAACCACAGGCTCTTTGACGAATAAAGGAGTGGGAGCTCTCCGTTTAACAGGAGGAGACAGAAGGAGGATAGGTAGTGGTCTGGAGGGAGCTCCAGAATTTCTCTGGTGGCCTCCTTAAACCTCTTAAACTCCTCCTCGGGATTTCCTGCACTATCTGCTCCTATTAGGTAAAGAAAAGAGTTTATCTCGTAGTCCTTTAAAAAGAAGGTAGTATGATAGGTAGTGAACTTAACTTTTGCCAAAAACAGGTATTCCCCGTAAGGTTCTATCCAAACTCCCCTCTTTTTAAAAAACTCCTTAAGTTTACTTAACAAAGAGGATTACCTCTTCCTTCTTTTTCCCCCTTACGAACATCTCCCTTGCCAGTTTATCGTAGTAAAACTGCTTGTTCCTCTTTACTGAAGCCAGTTTAAGTTTTAATACTTGGTTCCTGTCCTCCCAGTATTCCTCCTCCCTCTTAAGTATTTCCTCCGTTCTTTTTAAATTTGAAAGAGTTCTAAGTGAGTTTTCCCCAACAAAGTAGCTGTAAAGGGCCCAAGGGATAAAAAGGGCCCAAAACACAACTAGCCACCTAAACTTACAGTTCAGGCTCTTTTTCAATTAGTCCCCTCTCTAAGAGCTCCTCTTCGTAGTAGCGCCTGTAAAGGGCGTGCCACTCTGGGGTTCCTTCATAAATAGGCCTTGAGTGAGATGCTATTTTCTCCCTTACTTTCTGGTCTATTTCTCTCCTTAACTGAGCTACTTCCTCAAAACTTTTAACTATCGTGCTCCTTATAACTCCCTTTTCTTCCGTATAATCAAGCTCTTCGTCCGTTAAAATCAGCTTTAGTATTTTCCCTGCTAAGTAGTTCGCCTTTTCCCTGCTAAACACGCTTCCTATTACCTGAATTCCCCTCTCTCTTGCAAGTTTTTCCTTTATAAGCTTTCTGGCTTTATAAAGTGAAACTCCTCTGTACATAACCTCTTCGCTGTTTTCCTGAATAATCCTCTCTGCCTCTTCTTCAAGCTCTTTCTCTGTTTGGTAATCTCGGTAGAGTATCTCGTAAATCTTCTCCTTAAAGGAGTTGGGGTCGTCTGCTATAACCAGCTCCTTGCTTAACAGGTTCTCTCCAATCCTGTCTGCAAGGAGCTTTAGGAAGCGGTTTTTCCTGGCCATTAACTATTCCTCCGAGCCTATCTTCTTGAGTAAGAATTTTACCTTTTCTTCCGCTACTTCCCCTTCCTTCGTTCCCCTCTTAATCTTTGCTACCTTCCTGTAAAGCTTAAGGGCCTGCTTGTAGTCTCCCTTTTCTTCAAAGAGACCTGCAGCCCTGTAAAGGGCCGTTGAGGCCCAAGGTTCAACTCCTTCGTATTCGTAAGCTATCTTCATGTAGTCTATTATGGCGTCGTCGGTTCTTCCAAGCTTTGCCTCTATTGACGCTTTCCAGAAGAGGCTTTCTGCCTTCTCTTCCTTAGTTTTTGCCTTTTTACTTGCAAGGGTAATCAGCTTATAGGCTAAGGGGAGCTCTCCCTCCTCTTGAGCTAAAAGTGAAAGGCTCACTAGGTCGTCGTAGCTTACGCTCTTAAGGTTCCCCTCTTTTAAGAGCTTCTCTGTAAGCTCAAGCGCTTTCTCTTTGTTTCCGGTAAGCTTGTAATACCTTGCAAGCTTTGCCGTAAAGTAGGCCCTCTCTCCTTCAGGAATGTTCTTTACCGAAGAGACCTCTTTTGCAGCAGAGTAGGCGTCAACCAGTTTCCCCATTGAGAGGTAAGTTTTAAAGAGGAGGAAGTTTTTAAGGTCTTTACTCTCTTGGCTGGCTTCAGGGAGTAGGTTTATGTCCCTTAAAGCCCTTTGGTAATTTTTCTGTTTAAGGTCAATGTTTACCATTTTGGTTATCACGCTTCTTTTTATCTGGGAAGAGGTGGTTCTTTCAAGGGCAAGTTTTAAAAGGCCGTAAGCTTTTCCGTACTCTCCCCTTTGGGCGTAGTCTTGAGCTTTTGATATTAAGGTTGAGGTGCTGGTTATGGCGTTTTCTGGGTTGTACGCTATGAAGTAAGGGTCGTTAAAGAGAACAGGAGCGTAGTTCTTGCTCTTAAAGGCCAAGTAGTTTACAAAGGCCTTTGCAAAGCTTGATATTTCTTGATTTGGAGAGATGTCTATGAGGCGGTTTGCGTAAAGGAAGGCCTTATCTGGGTTCTTTTCCCCATAGTAGTTGGCTAAAAAGTAAGCTAGAACGAGCTTTTCTGTTTGGGGAACTTGGGGAAAGAGCTCTTCTGCCCTCTTGGGGTCTTTTGTTATTACCGCAGCCATAGTATCTATTAAAGGAGCTCCAAACTTTACTTCCTTTAACTCTCTTTCTTTTCCAAGTTTCTTTGAAAGGAAAATCAACCTTCCTCCGTTTGCCTCCGGGAAAAGTGCCTTTCCTTTAAAGAGCTCTTTTAAAGTTTCGTAGGCGTCTTTTTCTCTTCCAAGCTGGTAAAGGGAATAGGCTAAGAGAGTCTTTGAGAACTGACTTTCACCTTTTGAGAGCTCCTTAACCGCTTTTTTGTAGTCTCCCGTAATTTCGTAGGCTTGGCCTAAGAGCTCCCTAACCCTCCTTCCCCTATCTTTAAGGTCGTTCTCTGCGTATTCAAGGAGCTTAACTGCAACTTGGGGACTTCCTCCGTAAAGGTAAACCCTTGCGGCGTTCACTACCGACTCGTCGTAGTATGGGGTGTTCTGGAAGTTCCCTAAAAGCTGGTTGTAAACTACAGTTCCAACTTGGTAGTTAACTGAACCAAGCTTACCTAAAAGGAAGAGGCTCCTTGCAAGGAGGTTTTTGTCTCGGGTGTTTTCAACTGCCTTTTCAAGCTCCTTTTGGGCTTTCTGGAAGTAGCCGCTTTGAAAGTAAAGGAAGGCAAGGTCGTGGGGAAGTCCTATCTCTTCTTTGGGAACCTCTTGGGAGAAAGTGAAAATTAATGCTTTAGCGTAGAGTTTAGGGTAGAGGCTCTTTAGCTTGTCGTAATCAAAGTCCCCTTTAAAGAAGTCGTAAATTACCTTTAAGGAGTTGGGAAGTTGAGGCTTTTCAGTTGAAAGGCCTACAACCTGAGGTATTTTCTCAGGTTTCTTGAGTTTAAAGTAAGTCCAAGCTAAAAGGTACTTTTCTCTCTCTGTTGTTGGGTTCTTTATTAGCTTTAACACTTGTGAATACTTACCTGCAAGGTAGTAGGCCTTTGCAAGCTCAAATCTCGTTTCAGGTCCCGGGCTCTTCCTGTAGAGTTTCTGAGCTTCAACGAGGGCTTCTTCAAACCTCTTTTTCCTTTCAAGGTACTTTATAAATTGGAGCTCCTCCTCTTTCCCCCTAAACCACCTTCCGTAGTTGTCAAATATAAAGTCAATTAGGTCGTAGTCGTTTTCTTTAACTGCCCTCTTTAAGGCTTCCCTTAAAAGGCCAGAGTCCTTGATTGCTCCTTTAAGTTGCGTGTTTTTTGAAGCTACGCTTAGGACATAAAGGAGTTGGTCTGTAGTTAAGGGAGCTCCCTTCAAGGCTCTAAAAAAGCCTATCTCTTCCGAAATAGGGAGATTAAGGAGCTCCTTTTGGGGGAAAGCCTCACTTATAGGAACTCCTTGGTTTAGCTTAAGAAGGGTTTCTAAGGCTAAAAGCTCTCCCTTGTGAAAGTCTGGGTAGTTTTCCTTCCAGTAGTTTACAAGGTTAGATAAAGAGTCGTAATCCTTGGCTTTTAAGAAAGAGAGGTAAGCGTACCTGTAAAACTTTTTAAACTCCTTCCCCTTCAAGGAAGGGAGGTTCTCTTTAAAGGTCTTTGCAGCCAGCGAGTAAAGGCCGTCTGAGTAGAGCTTAATTCCTAAATTTAAGTCTGACGCAAGTGCAGTTGAGGCTATGAGCAAGGTTGAAATCAGAGCCTTTTTTATCATCTTTTTATCCCCTGATTAAATTTACATACGAAATTCTAATTGAAAGGTAAGAGATGGCAAGGAAGTTTAAAGTAGTTTCACCCTTTAAGCCAAAGGGAGACCAACCAAAGGCAATTAGGGAGCTCTCAGAGGGTATAAAAAGTGGATTAAAGTATCAAACCCTCCTTGGAATTACGGGAAGCGGAAAGACTTACACTATAGCAAAGGTCATAGAAGAGGTTCAAAAGCCCACTTTAATTATATCCCACAACAAAGTCCTTGCGGCACAGCTTTACCACGAGCTTAAGTCCTTCTTTCCAAACAACAGGGTAGAGTACTTTATAAGCTACTACGACTACTACCAGCCGGAAGCCTACCTTCCGAGCAGAGACCTCTACATAGAAAAAGACTGCTCAATAAACCCGGTAATAGACAGGATGCGCCACTCTGCAACTGTTTCCCTCTTAACCAGGCCAGATACCATAATAGTCTCCTCTGTCTCCTGCATTTACGGCCTTGGCTCTCCTGAAAACTATAGGGAGCTCTCTTTACAGTTTAACTTAGGAGAAGAGGTTGACAGGGACGAGGTTTTAAGGAAGCTCGTTGCCTTGGGGTACGAAAGGAGCTCTTACGAGGTTAAGCCGGGAATCTTTAAAGTTAGAGGAGACACTATAGACATCTACCCTGCAGACCAGGAGGAGCACTTTATAAGGGTGGAGCTCTTTGGAGACGAAGTAGAGAGAATCACTATGCACGACTACTTTAACCAGAAAGTTTTAAAAGAGTTTACCTCTTACACGGTCTATCCCGCCTCCCACTACGCCACTCCTTACGCTCAAATATTAAGGGCTGTAGAAGGCATAAGGCAGGAGCTAAAGGAGAGGATAGACTACTTCCTTAAAGAGGGAAAAGAGCTTGAAGCAAGGCGAATTGAGCAGAGAACCCTTTACGACATAGAGCTCCTTTTAGAAGTTGGCCACTGTAAGGGAATAGAGAACTACTCCCGCCACTTAGACGGGAGAAAGCCCGGAGAACCTCCCTACACCCTCTTAGACTACTTCCCCAAAGACTTCTTGGTAATAATAGACGAGTCCCACGTTACTATCCCCCAGATAAAGGCGATGTGGAGGGGGGACAGGGCAAGAAAGTACAACTTAGTTGAGCACGGCTTTAGGCTTCCCTCTGCTTACGACAACAGGCCTTTAAACTTTGAAGAGTTTTTAGAGAGAGTTCCTCAGGCTATTTTCGTCTCTGCAACTCCCGGAGAGTTTGAACTTTCGGTTTCAGAAAGGGTAGTTGAGCAGATTATAAGGCCTACGGGCCTTTTAGACCCTGAAGTAGAGGTAAGGCCAACCGAAGGACAGATAGACTACCTCCTTTCCCAGATAAGGGAGAGGGTAAAGAGAGACGAAAGGGTATTAATAACCACCTTAACCAAAAAGAGCGCCGAGGAGCTTACAAACTACCTAATTGAAAAAGGGATAAGGGCAAAGTACCTTCACTCTGAAATTGACTCTGTTGAGAGAGTTGAAATTATAAGGGGCTTAAGGAGCGGGGAGTTTGACGTTTTGGTAGGGGTAAACCTTTTAAGGGAAGGCCTTGACCTTCCGGAAGTTTCATTGGTTGCAGTCCTTGACGCAGATAAGGAAGGCTTCCTCCGCTCAAGAACCGCTCTAATTCAAACTATGGGAAGGGCCGCAAGGAACGTTAACGGTAAGGTAATCCTCTTTGCAGATAAAATTACAAAGGCTATGAAAGAGGCAATAGAAGAGACAGAAAGGAGAAGGAAAATACAAGAGGAGTTTAATAAAAAGCACGGCATAGTTCCAAAGAGCGTAAAGAGGGAGCTTGAGCCCTCAATTTTAGAGGACGCAGGGCTTTCTGCTCTTTTAAGGTTGAAGAAAAAGGGAATTAAAGAAGTTCCAAAAAGCGAGGAGGAGCTCTTAAAGGAGATTTCAAGGCTTGAAAAGGAGATGAAAGAGGCCGCAAAGAACTGGGAGTTTGAAAGGGCAGCAGAGCTAAGGGATAGAATAAAGGAGCTTAGGAAACTCTTAATACCTGCTTAAAGGAGTAAGAGATGGAAACCTTTAAAAAGAGCGAAGAGTTCGTTATGAGAACTTACAACAGGTACCCTGTCTCTTTTGTTAAGGGACAGGGATGTTGGCTTTACGACGAAAAAGGAAAGAAGTACTTGGACATGCTCTCTGGAATTGCCGTCTGCAATTTGGGCCACTGCCACCCTAAAGTCTCTGAGGCTATATGTGAGCAGGCAAGGACCTTAATTCACACCTCCAACCTCTTTTACATAGAGCCACAAGCTGAACTTGCAAGGCTTATATGTGAGAACTCCTTTGGGGAAAAGGTCTTTTTCTGCAACTCAGGAGCCGAAGCAAACGAAGGAGCAATTAAGCTTGCAAGGAGATACGGAACGGAAATCTCCCCCAAAAAGTATGAAATTGTAGCCTTTAGGAACTCCTTTCACGGAAGGACCATAGCCTCAGTTTCAATAACAGGGCAGGGTAAGTACAGTGAAGGATTTGGCCCTATGCTTGAAGGAGTTAAGTTTGCAGAGTTTAACGACCTTTCAAGCGTTGAAGAAGTTGTAGGGCCTAACACTGCAGGGATAATAGTTGAACCTGTCCAAGGGGAAGGGGGAGTAGTTCCGGCAACGAGGGAGTTCCTCTCAGGTTTAAGGGAGATAGCAGACCGATTTAACGCCCTTTTAATATTTGACGAAGTTCAAACCGGAATAGGAAGGACCGGGGAGCTCTTTGCCTACCAACACTACGGCGTGGAGCCCGACGTTATGACCCTCGCAAAGGCTTTAGGAAACGGAGTTCCCATAGGTGCCGTAGTGGCTAAAGGTAAAGGAGCCCAAGTTTTAAAGCCGGGGCTTCACGCTTCAACCTTTGGAGGGAACTTCCTCTCAACCAGAGCGGGAATTGAAGTTATTAAGGAAATCACAAAGGAAGGGTTTTTAGATAGGGTAAAGGAGGTTGGAAGGTTTTTAAAGGAAGAACTCTTAAAACTAAAAGGAGAGTTCCCCTCCCTTATAAGGGAAGTTAGGGGACTGGGGCTTATGTTGGGAGTGGTAATGAATGTAGAGTGTAGGGAAATTGTCTCTTTAGCCCTTGAAAGGGGACTTATAGTTAACTGCACTGCAGGCAAAGTCTTAAGGCTCCTTCCTCCCCTTATAATAGGTTTTGAAGAGGTAAGTATTGCAGTTGAAACTTTAAGGGGTATTTTCAAAAACTATGAGCGTTGCAGTTAAGAGCTCCTTACTTTTTGAAGTAAAAGAGACTACTCAAGACTTAGTAGTTGAGGCCCTTAAGCTGTTTGCACGAAAGCTTAAGGCTCTATCCTTCTCCTTAGACGCAGTATATCCTGCAGACCCCTATTCCCTTCCCTTTGCCCTTCTCCTTTCAGACTGGTTGGGAGTTCCGATAAAGGGGGAGCTCTTCCTAAAAAGTAGCGATAAGGTTTTGCTCCTCTTCTCTCTCTTCCCCTTTAGAGAAGTTAACAAGAGGTACATTTACGAGAAAGTTAACCTACTTAGAAAAGAATATCCCTTTTCTCCAAGCCTGTTAACTGTTTCACCTGAAAGGCACGAAGGAGTTGACTTTCAACTTATTAAAGGAAGCGTAAGGAAACTTTTTTCCTACTCCTTTATCAAGGAAGCCAAAAAGGCTTTCTTCTGGCCAGTTGAAGGTAGCATAACTTACTATCCCCGTAGGTTCTGGGAAGCTGCAAGGAGGGAGGCAAACAACTTTCTAAGGGCAAAGAGAATTAAAGACGCAGCCAGAAGGTACTTAAACGAAACCAGCGTAAGCGAGCTTAAGGTAGTTGACGGAGACTTTGACCTTTCCCTGTGGGAGAGGTTTAAAAAGGGACTTTTCACATTCCCTTTAGAACCTTCCGAAGAGGCGCCTTTAGAGTTAAAAGAGGAGAAGCTGTTTCAGGTAGAGGATAAAACTTTAGCTTCTGCAATTACTTCCATTTTAGAGTTCCTGTCTCAGAGCTTAGAGTACCACTACCCTACCTACTTAGCCTACTCAAACTATGAAGTAGTTGAGAAGAAAGGAATACTCATAGTCCCCAAAGTTAAAGAAGACTTTAGCGGAGTTGACTTAACAGTTGAGCTTAGGCTCGTCGGTTTTGAAAAGAGGAACTTTGATAGGGTATGCCACCTCCTTGAAAGGGCCATAAAGGAGCTTAAAAAGGAGGTTCTAGGAGACTCTTTCTCTCCGTCTTTTGAGTGGAGCGGCGACGAGGAGCTTAAGAAGTTTACCCTCTACCTTTCTTGGTTTATAGACAGGGAGGTTGCTCAAAGGGTTTACGGCAGGATAAACAAGGAGTGGCTCTTAAGTAGGCTCCTTTCAAGGAAGAGGAGTAAGAGCTCCCTTTTAGAGCTCTTTAAGCTCTTAAAGGAGTTTGAGTTTAACCTTGAAAACTACCAAACCTTTAAAGAGAAGCTCTCCTCTTTGTGGGAGGGAAGCCCAAAGCTTTTAAAGGTAAAGGGAAAAGAGCTTTCCCGTCTCATTGAAGTTAAAGGCCTTTGGCCTTTAGTGGCCTACCTTTGCTCCTGCGCCAACTTAAAGGAAGAGCTCTGCAACTTCCTCTCTTCTTTAAAGGGCTTTGATAACTACCATCAACTCCTTGCGTCCCTTGACACTTACTACTGTCCCGTTATAACTAAAAGGAGGCACAGGCCCTACTGGGAAAAGGTAATAAAGGAGAAAAGGGAGCTCCTTCTTAAAGGAGAGCCCATGAACCCTACCTCTTTGTTTACTTACGTCATTCAAACGGAGGAAGGGGAGAGATTGGGAGAGCTCCCGGAGAAACTCTCTTATTACCTCTTTGCAAAAGAAAGGAGCGGAAAGAGGCTCAAAGTTAAGGAGCTCTACCTTGAACCTGACTTTTTCAGCGAAAACTCCTACTGGGTGGAAGTAAGGTGCCTTTAGAGGTTAAAGACTTAGAAGTAAGCACCTTTAACGGAACGAAGTTAGTTAAAAAGGTTTTCTGGAAGGTAAATAGGGGAGAAATTAGCGCCATAGTAGGCGAAAGCGGAAGCGGGAAGTCTATCTCTGCCTTAACCGTGTTAAACCTGCTTCCGGAAAACTTAAAGGTCTCAGGCAAAGTAATCGTTGACAAAATAGAGCCTTTAAAGCTAAAGGGCAAGGAACTCCTCTCCTTTAGGTGGGAGAAGGTTGCCTTCGTCTTTCAAGACCCTAACTCCTCATTTAACCCCCTCTTACAGGTAGGGGAGCAAGTTATAGAGCCTATGATTTACCACGGAAAAGTCTCCAGTAAAGAGGAAGCCGTAAGAAGGGGAATAGAGCTTTTAGAGCTCTGCCAAGTCCCAAACCCTAGGGAGAGGTTCTTCTCTTACCCTCACCACCTTTCAGGGGGGCTAAAGCAAAGGTGTGCAGTAGCAATGGCGTTAAGTTGCTCACCAAGCTACCTTATAGCCGACGAGCCTACAACCGCCCTTGACGCTACAGTTCAGAAAAAGATACTGATGCTCTTAAAGGAGCTCTCCCTTAACGGTCTTGGGATAGCCCTCATAACCCACGACTTTGGCGTAGTTGAAGAGGTAGCAGACAAAGTCTTTGTAATGTACGCCGGATACACCGTTGAGTGGGGAAGTAAGGAGGAGGTTTTAAACAGCCCTAAACACCCTTACACAAAAGGGCTTATTGAGTGTACCCCCAAGTTAAGTAAGGCCAAAAAGAGAAAACTAAAAGCAATTCCCGGCTCGGTTCCGGAGCCTTCAAAGGAGTTTAAGGGATGTCCCTTTTACCCTAGGTGTTTTAAGGCAAAAGAGATTTGCAAAGAGGAATTCCCTCCCTACACCCTCTTAGACGGAAGAGGATACGCCTGTTTCTTCCCTGAACCTTAATCGGAAGTTAAAAACTTGTAAGCTTGCCTTTGAGCCCCTTTAGTTGCCGCCTTCAGGTACTCCTCGTCTGTATGGGGAGCTACTTCCGGGTAGTTCTCAAGGGAGCTCTTTAAAAGGAAGCTGTGGATTACCCAGTGGGAAGCGTCTCCGTAAGCGTACCACTTTGGCTCTGCCGGCGGGTCTTCAAAGTCTTGAAAGGTCCTTAAGTAAACGGGAGTAGCGTTTCCGTATAGTGAATTACCGAAGGCCCTGTTTGAAACCGGAGGGACTACCGTATCACAGCAGGCACTCTGGAAGAGGCAGTCTTGAGCCCTCTCTGGAGTTAGCCCGTGGAAAGTTGGGTCTGCAGGGTCAAGTATCAGCTGAAAGAGGCCAAGGACTACTCCGTAGGCGTTTGTGTTCTTCTTAATTCCTGTGCTTTCAAGGAGAGACTCTATTAGCTGGTTCTTTGCAGAGTCAACTATTGAGACCAGGTTCCCCCCTCCCACGCTGAAAACGGCCCTGTCAAGGGTTGAACTCTTAAAGGCAACCTCTCCGGTAATTGAGCCCATTGAAACCCCTACAAAGTTCACCTTTCGGGGAACATCTGTCTTACCGTCTCCGTTAAGGTCGTAAGTTCCCTCCCTTAAGAGCTTTTCAAGGAGAGCTATGTTAAATACTGCCTGATAGATGTTAAGCCTGTCTGAAATCGGGTTGCCAGTTAAAAAGCACTTACCGCTCCCTTTCCCCTCTTCGTTTAGGCAATTAGGGTCTGGTTCTTGAGAGGAGGTTAAGGAAGTGTAGTCTCCGTGAAAGGGTAGGTCTATTGCAACTACCGTTAGGGGAATTCCTTCAAGGAGCTCCCCTGCCCTCTCTTTAGAGCTCCCTAAACCGTGTTGGAATATGTAAACTTCTCCGTTGTAATTTTCCTTGTTCCCTACAAAAAGAGGAATGAAGGAGATGTAATCTCCCCAGTTTACGCCGTTTGGGTCAAGGTCTCCAGACTTTACTTTGCCGAGGACAGTTAAGAGCTCCCCCAGTTTTCTTATGCTTACTGCCGGAAATGTAAGGATTCCCCTTTCAAGGGTAGCCTTTTGAGCCAAACCTTTTAAGAAAGCTGTAAAGTTGGCACTGTTTAACACCTGAAGAATTCCGTCAAGTTCAGCTTGAATGTTTGAGTAGGGTAGGCCTTCAACTTGAAGGGTGCTAGTTTCACCTTTAAGGTAAGCTTCTATTGACTTAAAGTCTTTAAGCGAAAGGGTTTTATTAGCAGTAGTAAAGGTAAAAGCCTCTTCAACGCTTTCTCTATTAAACTCTATCCCCGTTAACTTCGTCAAAAGGGGAAACACCTTGCCGTAGAGCTCTGTTTGGTAAGCTTCCCTTATCTTCTCAAGCTCTTTGTCTTCAAGGGGCTCTGCTGATTCAAGCTGGTTGTAAATTTGAGCAGGTAAAACCTCTTTCCCTTCAAAGTCCTTTACGCCACTCAGTATTACAAAAAGGTACTCGTGCCCCGGGGAAAGGGGCTTAACAGGGTAGAACTTTAAATATCTCCCTTCCTGAAGGAAAACTAGACTTGAAGTGCAGTCTATTGGGCTTTGGGGAGAACCTCCCTCTGCCAGCTCCTTTAAAGAGGTAAGGTCAAAGAGGAAGAACCTACCCTTTAAGCTCTCAAGGTCTATCTCCCTATCTGAAGAAAGGGGAACGAAAATGGGAGTGTTAGGGGAAAGGCCTTTTAGGTTAAGGGAGTTTACGGCCTCGTAAAGTGCCCTTTCTTCTGGGTCTTTAGCCCTTTCCACATTAAGAACAACCTTTCCCTCCTTCCAGAAAAGGTCGTTTGGGAAAGGAATTCCTATAGGGGAATTTGGCTCTTTTGAAAACGGGTCAAACACGAAGTAGCTCCTTTTTACAGGGTTTGCCGTTATGATATCAGGAGCTCCTGAACTTTCCTGAAGGCTCTTACCGCAACCGAAAAAGAGCAAAGAAACAGTTGCTATCGCTAGAACTTTCCTCATAAAGTCCCCCTAAAAACGGTAGGATACTGTTATGCCGTATCCCCACAGATGACCGTCTGCAGAGAGGCTTACCCTTCCCGGATTTCCAGAGCTCCCCGGATAGCTATCGTTAAGGTTTAAACTCTCCCCTCCAATCTCCCTTTTACTCTCGGCTACTATGTACTGAACCACAGTATCAACTGTTAGCTTCCCTTTAAAGAAGTTAAAGCCTGCCCCTAAAGAGTAGGTCTTCTTGTCTGCGTCGGGCCAAAGCATGTCAAAGGTGTGGTCCGGTATCGGGGAAGGGTCGTAAAAATAACCTCCCCTTAAAACTAATACCTCGTTTACCTTATACTCAAGGCCGAGCCTAATTTGCCTGGTATCCTTCCAGTCTCTCGGGAAGTACTCCTTGCTCTTTCCAAGGAGGGGTTTGTTAAACTTAACCGTGTAGCCGTGAACTATGCTCCAGTTCGTCCAGACAACATCTGCAGTTAGAGTTAGCCTTTTGTTTGGCCGGTACTTAACTCCAGCCTGAAGTTGCTCCGGGTGGTCTATGGAAGTTGAAGCACTTACCTTCTCAATTCCTACAACCTCAACGCTACCTTTAAAGCTGGTCTTTGTCCTTGAGCGGTAGGTTATGCCGAAAGAAAGGTTATCGTAAGGTTTGTAGAGTAAACCCAAGTTAAAGGAAACGTTAAAGTCGTCGTGGAGCTCCCCCTTTATCACCCTGTTGTGAAGGGTAGGAATGCTCGGGGAGTAAATCCTCCTTTGGGTTCCCGCATCTGAACGGCCGAAAGAGATTCCAAAGCCGAAAGAGAGTTTGTCCGTTAACTTAAAAGCAATCGTGGGACTAACAACTCCCCTAACGTAGTAAGACTCAAAGCCGTTATAAGCAGCAGAGTTCTTTGAAGGGTTGCTCTCCCACTTTATGTGAAGGCCGTAAGGAACATAAGCTCCTATTCCAAAGTAAACACCGTTGAAAAGGCGAGTTGCAAAGCCAAAGTGGGGAATTATTAGGTTCTTTGACGAGTCTTTAAAACTTATCCCGTAAGGTTCTACCTCGTTTCCGTCCCCGTCAACGGCCCTAAAAGAGTGGACCTTTATGGTGGGATTTAAGGTTAAAACTCCCACCGAGAGGGTAGGCCTTTTTATCTGAGTCAACCCTGCCGGGTTATAGTAAACGGCGAAAGGGTCGTCTGCGTAAGCTGAAAAAGCTCCTCCTAAAGCCGTTGCCTTTGAGCCTATTCCAAAGGTGTCAACGTTCCCCGCTCTTGCACTCAAAGAAAAAAGGGATAAGAGAAGAAAGAGCTTTAAACTCCTCCCCATAAAAGCCTCCCGCTCTGGCTTTAAAGCCAGATAATAGCAAAAACCGAAGCGGGAAGATAAGCTACTTCTTTACTACCTTTATCTTGGGCTCCTTTTCTCCTTCCTCTCCTTCAAGCCCCTTTTTAAACTCTTCCTTCGCTTTAAAGAAGGCCTTAAAGAGGTTTAAAATCTTGTCCCAACCAAAGAGAACTCCCACGATAATAAGAAGAACTGCTATCTTTATTAGCAAAGTAGCCTCTCAATTAGAGTTCCGAGCTTAATTATAGGAAAAGGGCAAACTGCCCTAAGTTTAACCTCAGCCAAAGGGAGAGCAGAAGTTGGCAATGTCAATTACCTCAACGTCCTCTGAACCGCAGTTGGGACACTTTACCTCCATAAGCTGCAGCGGAGAGTAGATTACCTCTTCAAACTCTGCTCCACACTTATTACACTGGAAAACGTATATTTGCACCTTAACCTCCTTACTTGGTGGTTAAACTTCAAATTTAGGAGTTTTGAAGGAAATGAAAACCGTTCAACTTTTAGAGAGCTCTAAGTTTGACCTGAAAAAGGGAGGGAAGGCAGTTTACCTTATAGAGGGGAAAGAGAAGGAAGAGGAGCTCTTAAAACCGAAAGAGGTCGGCCTCAACCTTCCCTTTAAGTTCTTAAACCCCCTTCAGAGCGTCTTTTTTAAACACTACGAGGGAGGAAACGCACTAATATCCTCTCCTACAAGTTCCGGAAAGAGCTTAATTTCTCTACTCTTTTACCTAAAGAACAAAGAAGGAAGGTTCATATACACGGCCCCTACTCGCTCTTTAATCTGGGAGAAGTTTAGAGAGTTTAAAGGCTTTTTCGGCTCCGTGGGAGTAAGGAGCGGGGATGTGGTTGAGGAGCTCCAGAACATAAGCCAAAAGGCGGTGGTTGCAACTTACGAAAGCCTCGTTGCAGCCGCCAGGAACAGGTCAAGGTGGTTTGAGGAGGCGGGAGCTCTCGTTATAGACGAGGTTCACGTAATAAGGGACGAAGGAAGAGGAGCCATAATTGAAGAGCTCGTTTCATACGCCCTTGAGGAGGGAATTCCCCTCCTTGCCCTCTCTGCCACCGTTCCCGGCGCCCTATCTCTGGCCAAGTGGATAGAGGCAGAGCTCTTTATAGACTCAAGGTGGAGGCCCGTTCCCCTAGAGAGGAGAATTTACAACCTAAGGAAACTTTTAAAGAGAGTAAAGTCCTCTCCTCAAACCCCTCAAGAAAAGGTGGTCTCTGCTTTGGAAGCTTTGGACTTAAAGGGAAAGACTTTAGTTTTCCTACCAAGGAAAGACTTGGGATGGCAGGCCTTAGAAGTTGAAAACGCCTTTTACGGTAAAAAAGTGGTAAACGAGACCTTACCCTTTGAGGTTCAACCTAAAAAGGGAGAGAAGGTAGCCTTCCACAACGCAGACGTTCCCCAAGAGGAGAGAGAAAAGATAGAAGAGGAGTTTAGGGAAGGAGAGCTAAACAGGCTCTACGCCACCCAGACCTTAGCCTACGGAGTTAACCTCCCTGCAGACAGCGTCGTAATTTTCGTAAGGGGAAGGTTTGACCGCTTCTCTCTGGAATACAAGTTTTTCCCAGACCTTCTAACAATCCTTCAGATGGAAGGAAGGGCAGGGAGGCTCGGCCTTTCAGAGAAGGGCTTTTCCCACATAGTAATAACCGGAGCTAAAGAGGACGCCCTTGAAGAGGCCTTAAAGGAAGAGATGGAGTCTCCCTTTAAAACGGCCCTTTCTCAAGGCTTAAACTCTAAAGAAGGGGCAGCCTGTCAAAACAGGAAGAAAAGCATCCTTAGCCTTATGCTCCTTGGCCCAGTTCTAAGGTACGGAACCAGCTGGAAAAAGGCCGTAAAGGACTTTTACAGCGTAAGGGAAAACCCGCTCCTTTTAAAAGAACTGGAGCTTATAGTGGAGGAGTTAAGGGAGCTAGGTTTTATAGAAGGGGATAAGCCTACAAGCCTTACAAAACTCCTTGTCTCCTCTTTCGTCTCTCCTTACTGTTTCATTGAGTTCCTTAAGAGACTAAAGTCAACTGCCTCCTTAAGGGAGAAAGAGCCAACTATCGGCTACCTTTTCACAGTAAGGCCTTTCCTCAGGAAAGAGCTTAACCCCAAAACCGTAGCCCTCTTTACTAAAGAGGCTTTTACTCAAGAGGGAGAGAGGATAAGGGAGCTCTTAGAGGAAGAGAGTGGAATTGAAGTTAACGACAACAGCGAGGTCTTAATTTTCTACGGGAAGGGAAGCTTCTTTGACTTTAAGAACGTTGCAAGGCCTCCGGGGGAGCTCTCAACCCTCTCAACTGAGAGCTCCCTTTTAGGTCAGCTCCTTTGCAAGTTAAACCTCTTTGACTTTGAAGTAGTCCACAGGGTTATAATGTCAGTTAGGGGAGGAATACCCTTTAACTTCTCCCTTCTGGCTTCCGTTGAGGGGCTAGGCTACATGAGAGGGAACGCTTTGGCAAGGGCCGGTAAGCTCGTTGGAGCTCCCAACGAGACCTCCTTAATAAACGCAGTTAAGGAAGAAAAGGAGGAAGTCTTAGAAGCTTTAAAAGAAGTTCTCGCTTTTAGATACTCTTCCCTCAAGGTCCTTGAAAAGGAGTTTAACCAGATTGTTAACATAGTAAAGAAGGTTAAATTTCCCTTAGGCAACGAAAGGCTCCTTAAGTTCCTCTCCTCTATCTTCGTAGGGAGAGAGGAGGCTTTAAAGATTGACAAAGAAAAGGCCTTGGAGGTTTTAAGGGAGAATGTCAAGGGAGAAGAGGAAGTTTAGGGTAAAGGTTGACGGCAAGCCCCTTGAGCTTGAGCTTAAAGAGGAAATGGTGAGCCTTCCCACTTCAAGTCTTTTAAGGCTGATTGAGTATAAATACCTCTTCCCTGAAAGGGCCATAAAGTACGTTGAGTTTAAAGGAGAGAAACTCCACCCTTCAAAAGTTGACCAGGTGAAGGAAATTGAGGGACTAAACATAATAACCGAACCCTCACCTAACATGATAAACAAGCAGATAGAACTTGCCTTAATTGCCCTTGAAGGTATGGTAAGCTCCCTTGAGCAGATAGCCCAAGACTGGCACTTAAAGCCGGAACTTGCAAAGGTAATGCTCCACAGCCTTTTAGACTCTTTAGACCTAACCGTAAAGCTCGTTGATACAGGCTCAAGGATTCTTCCCCTTTACGAAGGGATTGACGAGGCCATTGCTAAACTTGAAGACGCAGTCTTTGAGCTTGACGACCTCCTCTATGAGGGAAGGGAAGAAGAGGCCCTTGAAGTGTTAACCTCTAAACTGAAACCTGCAGTAGAGAGCTGGAAGGAATTCCTCTCAGGCCTGGTAAAGTTTGTAAAGACTGCCCCTAAGGAGACCCACTGATGGTTTACTGCCTCTTTTCTTTCATCCTAGGAATTTTTATGGGGAGTTTCCTAAACGTCTGTATTTACAGGATACCCAAGGGAGAGTCTGTAGTTTACCCTCCTTCCAAGTGTCCCAATTGCGGAAACAGGATAAAGTGGTACCACAACATTCCACTTTTAAGCTACTTCCTCCTTAAAGGGAAGTGTGCCTACTGTGGCGAGAGGATTTCCCCTCTTTACCCTGCCGTTGAGTTCTTAACGGGCCTTTTAACTGCACTGCTTTTTTGCAAGTTCTCCCTCTCCTTTAGCTTTTTTTACTACCTAATACTCGTTTACTACCTAATAGTCGTAAGCTTTATTGACATTAAAACTATGGAAGTTCCAGTTAAACTCAGCTACTTTGCCCTCCTTTTGGGAATTCTCCTTTCTCCCTTTTTCGGATTAAGTCAACTTAAAGAGTCTGTTTTAGGTGCCTCTTTCGGCGCAGGAGTAATCCTGTTCATAATAGAGACCTACTTCGTCTTTACCGGCAAAGAGGGAATGGGCTACGGAGATGCAAACATAATGGCAGTTGTTGGAGCGTTTTTAGGCTGGGAGAAGGTTCTCCTTACCCTCTTTGTAGCTTCTGCGGTTGGAGCTCTTTACGGACTTTTAACCTTAAAGAAAAGGGAAGCTGCTTTACCCTTTGGTCCCTTTTTGGCAGTCGGAGCTCTCGTCTCCCTCTTTTGGGGAGATAGAATAATTAACTGGTATTTAGGAGGTTTTACTCCTTGAACATGTTTGTAAAAAGAGTTGAAGGTTTTTTAAATAGGGCTGCAGAGCTCTTTTTAATTGCAATAACCGTTTCTCTCCTACTAATCTCTGTCATACTCTTTTTAGAGTTCCTCTTTGCAGTTCCTAAACTCATACACATTGAAAAGATTATCTTCTCCGGCCACGAAAAGGACGCTACCGAGAGCTTAAAGGCGTTAATCTCTCCCCTTTTAATGTTCGTTATAGTGGTTGAGCTAATCATAATGCTCATAAAGCACCAGCCCCGAATTGTCTTTGATGTCCTCCTCATTGCAATTGCAAGGGAGATAATAATTTCAGGCCACAACTTTAAAAACGTCCTCCTTGGCACCGTCTCTCTTTTGATACTCTTTTTCATAAGGAAATTCCTAACCTTAAAGGCCCTTCCTCCCGGCACTTCCGTTATCATAGACCCTTACATTACAATTGAGTCTTTAAACGAGATGCTGGGGGTTTACATACCCTTTGAAGAGGACAAGTACCTAATAGACCTTATAGAGAGAGTTGCAAAAGAGAGGGGAATAGCTTTAAAGAAGAGGAAGACGATAGACATTGCAAATGTAAAGATAGAGATACTTGACCTTGACGAAAACGGAAAGCCGATTTTAGTTAGGGTTGTAAAGACGGCATGAACAGGCTTTCTCTTGACCTCTCTTTACCTGAAGGGAGCGTGTCTGTTGAGAGGAACGGGGAGCTCCTTTCAACTGTCAGCTGGAACAGGCCAAAGATTCACGCCGAGGTAGTATATAGGGAAATAAACAGGGCCCTCTCCCTTGCAGGGTTAAGTAGGGAAGAGATTGACGAGGTCGTAGTATCCTCAGGCCCAGGCTCCTTTACTGGAGTAAGGCTCTCTATAACCGTAGGAAAAGCCTTTAAGGTTTTAGGAACTAAAGTCCTCTCATCTACTACCTTAACTGCCCTTTCCTTTGGATACGAAGCCTTAGGCTTTGTCCCAGTTGCGATTTTGCCTGCAAGGAGGGGAAGGTTCTACGCAAAGATTGGAAAATTCCAAGGAGACCTAACAGAAAAGGAGATAGAGGAAAAGGTTAAACTTTTAGAAAGACCCCTTTTAGTCTTTAAGGGAGAGCTCCCCCCTCAGCTAACCTCTTACCTAAACCTTAAAGAGCTTACTCCCCTTTCTGTAAAGCTACTTAAACTCCCTAGGGAAGAACTCTCCCCTTTAACCTTTCACTACATAAGGGAGCACGATGCCAAACCTCCTAATAAGAGAGGTTAAAGAAGAAGACCTTAACGATTTATTAAAATTGGAGTTAGAGGCCTTTAAAAGGCCCTATTCCCTCTCTTTAATTAAAAGGGAGGTTAGCTTGCCCTTCTCAATTTTCCTCGTTGCCGAAGGAGAAGACGGAGTTTTAGGCTACGCTAGCGGTTGGCTCGTTGCACAAACGGCAGAGCTAAACAGGATAGCAGTAAAGAGAGAAAGGAGGGGAGAAGGTATAGGGAAGGAGCTCCTAAAGGCCTTTATAAAGAAGTGCGTAGATAGGGGAATTAAAGAAGTTTTCTTAGAAGTTGAAGAGAACAACGAAGCTGCAAGGAAGCTTTACTCCTCTTTCGGCTTTAAGGAGATTGGGGTAAGGAAAAATTACTACGGTGAAAGAGATGCCATCGTCTATAAAATAACTTTAGGAGGTGAAAATGCTTAGAGACGAGAACCTAAAGGCTTTAGCAAGGGAGAAGTTTCACCACTTTAAAACTTTAGAGAAAAAGCACCAAGAGCTTGACGACATTATTGACAAAATGGAGAAAAAGGCCGTTTTAACTCCTCAAGAAGAGGTTGAGCTTGAGAAGATGAAAAAAGAGCGCCTTCGCTTAAGGGACGAGATGATGCTCCTTATGAAAAAAGCAAAAGAGGAGGCTGAAAATGAGAAGTGATACTCTCAGGGAGTTTGAAAAGCTCCCTGCAAGGGCCCTTATGATGGCAACGGGCCTTCAGAGAAAAGACATTGAAAAACCTTTAATAGGGATAATCTCAAGCTGGACCGACTTAGTCCCGGGCCACGCAGACATGTTCTCCCTTGAAAGGTTCATAGAAAGGGGAGTTGCCGCTGCAGGAGGAACTCCATTCATAGTGAGAGTCCCTGCAATCTGCGACGGCATTGCCATGGGACACGAAGGAATGCGCTTTTCCCTTCCTTTAAGGGAGCTCATTGCAGACGCCGTTGAAGACGTTGCCACTGCACACCAGCTTGACGGTCTTGTCCTCCTTACAGCCTGCGACAAGATAACTCCCGGCATGCTCATGGGAGCCGCAAGGGTTAACCTCCCTGCAATTGTCGTCACTGCAGGGCCGATGCTTGCAGGAAGAAGAGGGAAAGAGAGGTTAGACCTCGTTAGCCATACCTTTGAGGCAATAGGAAAGTATAAGGCAGGCGAGATAACTCTTGAGGAGCTCTTAGAGCTTGAGTCTTCAGCCTGCCCGTCGTCCGGTGCTTGTCAAGGGATGTTTACCGCAAACACGATGGCCTGCTTAACTGAAGCTTTAGGGATGAGCCTTCCTTTCTGCGGAACCTCTCCGGCGCCCCTTGCAGAGAAAAAGAGGATAGCCGAGGCAAGCGGAGAGAGGATAGTAGAGCTGGTCAAAAAGGGAATAAAGGCAAGGGACATAATGACACCAGAAGCCTTTAGGAACGCAATAAGGGTGGACTTAGCCTTAGGAGGCTCAACAAACACAGTTTTACACCTTCCGGCAATTGCCTATGAAGCCCAAATACCATTTGACATAAAGCTGTTTGACGAGCTTTCAAGGGAAACCCCGAAAATCTGCTCAATGAGACCGGGGGGAAAGTACCTTATGGAAGACCTCCACTATGCGGGAGGCATCCCCGGAGTTTTAAAGAGGTTAATTGATAAGCTTGAGAGCTCCCCTACCGTTTCCGGAAAAGACATAAAAGAAATTGCCGCCTCCGGAAGGATATGGGACGAGGACGTTATAAGGCCTATAACTAACCCATACAGTAAAGAGGGAGGAATAGCAATACTTTACGGGAACTTGGCACCTGAAGGAGCCGTTGTTAAGCAAGGGGCAATGTCTGAAAAGATGAAGGTATTTACGGGAAGGGCAAGGGTCTTTGACTGCGAAGAGGACGCTATGAAAGCCGTTATGGAAGGTAAGATAAAAGAAGGAGACGTTATAGTCATAAGGTATGAAGGCCCTAAAGGAGGGCCGGGAATGAGGGAAATGCTTGCAGTTACTGCCGCCGTTATGGGAATGGGACTTGGTGAGAAGGTAGCCCTAATTACAGACGGAAGGTTCTCTGGGGGAACTCACGGTCCCTGCATAGGCCACGTTTCCCCTGAAGCCGCTCAGGGAGGACCTATAGGCGTAGTTAAAGAGGGAGACAAGATTCACATAAACGTCCCCGAAAGGAGGCTGGAGCTCCTTATTAGCCAAGAAGAGCTTGAAAGGAGGCTCAAAGAATTTAAGCCAAAAGAGAAAGAGGTTAAGTCAAAGCTCCTTAGGAAATACGCAAAGCTCGTCTCTTCAGCTTCAAAGGGAGCTATCCAAGAGGTTTAGGAGGGGGAGCTCTCTCCCCCTTTCACGCCCTCACGTCCGTGCAGTTAAAGACCGCGAGTCGGTATTCCTGTGCTTACCGGCTTTTTGTTAAATTCTATATTAAGGTAAGGAGGAATAAGTTGAGATATTTAATTTTCGGCTCTGGAGGCGTAGGTTCCTTTTACGGAGCTCTCCTTGCAAGGTGCGGAAAGGAAGTTGTTTTCTTGGGAAGGGGCAAGCACCTTAAAGCTATGAAGGAAAAAGGTCTGAAAATAGAGAGCTTTAAATACGGCAGCTTTTTAATAAAGGAGGAAGGCAAAGTCCTCTTTACAGATAAAACAGAAGGTTTAGGCAGGTTTGATGTTGTCCTTTTCTGCGTAAAGTCCTACGATACTGAAAAGGGAGCTCCCCTCCTTAAAGAGCTCTTAAAAGAGGATGGGGTAGTTATCTCCGTTCAAAACGGAATTGAGAACGAGGAGATTTTAGCAAGGCACTTAGGTAAAAACAGGGTTTTAGGGGCAACCGCTTTCGTTGGAGTTTACGTTAAAGAGCCCGGAACTATAGTTCACGAGGCGGCAGGCCTCCTTGAGATAGGAGAGCTCTCAGGTGAAGTTTCAGACAGGGTAAAACAGATAGTAGAAGAGCTAAAAAGCTGCGGCATTGAGGCAAGAGTATCAAAGGACATCAACTACACCCTTTGGAAAAAGCTCGTTTGGAACGCTGCCTTTAACCCATACTCCGTTATTACAAAGGCAACCGTTGGGGAGCTCCTAGAGTTTAAAGGAACCAGAGAGGTTTTAGAAAAACTTATGGAGGAATGCTTTAAGGTAGCAGAAGCCTACGGAGTTAAGCTTAAGCCCTCTTTAATAGAGAAGTACCTAAAGTCATCTCCCGACCTAAAAAATTACAAAACCTCTATGCTCCTTGACTTTGAAAGGGGGAAACCCTTAGAAATAGACGGAATAACCGGAGCTCTCATAAAAAAAGCAGAGAGAAAAGGCATCCCGGTTCCTTACAATAAGTGCGTTTACTCAACAGTTAAGTTCCTTCTGGAGAAAAGTAATGGCTAAGAAAATAGGATTTTGGGAAGCCTACTCAATAGGAGTAGGTGGAATGATAGGGGGAGGCATATTTGCAGTTTTAGGTTTAACCATCCTCCTCTCTAAAGGAGCCGCTCCCGTAGCCTTTATCTTTGCGGGCTTAATTGCCCTTTTAACCTCATACTCCTACGCTAAACTCTCTGTAAGGTATCCAAGTGAAGGGGGAACAGTTGAGTTCTTGGTTAGGGGATTTGGAAACAACCTCTTCTCGTCCTACCTTAATACCCTCCTACTTGGAAGCTACATTATAATGCTATCCCTCTACTCTTACGCCTTTGGAAGCTACGGCTCTGCACTCCTTTTTGGCCACGAGGTAGTCTCCCTTAAGAAACTCCTCATAGTTGCCGTAATCTCCCTTTTTGCCCTTATAAACTTCCTGGGAGCTTACGTTAGCGGTAAGGCAGAGGACTTAATGGTCTTCTTCAAACTGGGCATACTCTTTTTCTTCTCAGCTTTAGGTTTTTTAACCGGAGACTTCTCTCGCCTATCCCCTCACCACTGGGAGAGTTTCCTCAAGATAATGGTGGGAGGTTTAATTATCTTCTTAGCCTACGAGGGCTTTGAACTAATAGCGAACACCGCTAAAGACGTGAAAGACCCCGAAAGAACCCTCCCTAAGGCCTATTACGCAAGCGTTTTAACCGTTATTGCCGTTTACGTTTTGGTCTCTGCCGTTGCAGTTGCAAACCTAACTTACCAGCAAGTAGTAAAGTATAAAGACTACGCTTTGGCAGTTGCAGCTGAACCTTTCTTGGGGAAGTTTGGATTTGTTTTAATTGGCATTGCCGCTCTCCTTTCAACCGCAAGCGCCATAAACGCTACCCTTTACGGAAGTGCCAGAGTTAGCTACTTGGTGGCAAAGCTTGGAGCTCTCCCCCGCTCCTTTTCAAAGAAAATATGGAAGGAAGGAACAGAAGGACTTTTAATCCTCTCCATCTTAACCATCCTCTTTGCCACCACATTTAACCTGGAAAACATCTCCGTTGCAGGGAGTTTCGGTTTCCTCTCAATATTTGCAGCTGTTAACTTCGCAAACTTTAAGCTATACGAGTTTACAGATTCAAACAGGTGGATTTCTCTTCTAGCCTTCCTCCTTTGCCTTGTCTCAGGCGTCGTCCTCATAGGCTACAACTTAAAAACGAACCCGGAGTCCCTCTACTCTGTCTTTGTCGTTCTTCTGGGAACCTTCATCTTTGAGGTAGCGTATAGGGCCATTACAAAGAGGGAGCTCTCAGAATACATAGACTGGAGGTTAAAGTTAAAGGAGGAGCTGAAAGAAAAGGAGTTTAAAAGGCTTAAGGAGATTGCAAAAAGGATAAAAGAGAAGTTAGAGGACGCAGAGGTTTACCTAACCGGGAACTCCCTTAAAGGGTTAAACAAAACCTCCACTTTTAGGGTATTAGTTGTTCACAGAGAGCCTACCAAAGCAGAAAAGGCCGTTGAGGAGTTAAAGGGGAAATTCTTAAAAGAGCACTCTCCTACTTACTTTGTAGTTAAGGAGAAAAGAGAGAAAGACGGAAGGAGGTTAGCTTGAGGTTAATCCTCTTTACTTCAAAGAGGTGTCCAGTTTGCGAACCCTTAAAGGAGAAGTTAAAAAAGCTTCCTTTAGAACTTAAGGTTGTTGACATAGAGGAAAACCCAACAGAGAGGGCTAACCGTTTGGTTTTCTCTGCACCTACTTTAATCGTTGAAGAAGAGGGAAGGGAGGTAAAAAGGTGGAGCGGCGTCTTTTCTGTTAAAGAAGTTGAAGAGTTTTTAAGAAGGATTTTAAGTTAACTGCCCCTAAAGGGGCAGGAAGTTTAATCTTCAAGGGTAGATAAGTCTCCGGGGTCTATTCCGAGCTCTTTTGCCTTTAGAACTCTCCTCATAATCTTACCGCTTCTAGTTTTCGGCAGCTTGTCAACAAACTCAATTTCTGATGGAACTGCAAGGGAGCCAAGCTCCATTTTTACGTGATATTTAAGGTCGTCTATCAGCTTTTCAGAGACTGAATAACCTTCCTTTAGGATTACAAAGGCCTTTATCCTCTCTCCCTTCACAGGGTCAGGCTTACCTATAACTGCCGCCTCTGCCACTGCAGGGTGGGAAACTAAGGCAGATTCAACCTCCATAGTCCCTATCCTGTGGCCTGAGACGTTAATAACGTCGTCTGCACGGCCTAGAATCATTATGTAGCCGTCCTTATCTTTAACTGCAACGTCTCCGGCAGTGTAGCAGTTTGGAATTGTGTTCCAGTACTGTTCGTACCTTTGGGGGTTTTTCCATATTGTTCTCATCATTGAGGGCCAAGGGTACTTTATTACTAAGAAGCCTCCCTTTCCCTCCTCAACAGGATTACCTTCTTTATCAACTACATCTGCAACTACTCCGGGAACGGGTTTTCCGGCCTTTCCAGGCTTCATCGGCAGAGCGTCTATCGTGGTAATCATTACTGCTCCCGTTTCCGTCTGCCACCAAGTATCAACTATGGGACACTTCTCTTTTCCTATTACTCTGTAGTACCAAAGCCAAGCTTCGGGGTTTATGGGCTCCCCTACAGAGCCTAAAAGCCTTAAAGAAGAAAGGTCGTACTTATTGGGCCACTCCTCCCCTGCCCTCATAAACATCCTTATTGCCGTAGGCGCAGTGTAGAAGATGTTAACTCCGTACTTTTCAACTATCCTCCACCAGCGGCCAAAGTCTGGGTAGTTGGGAGCTCCCTCCGCTATTACCTGCGTAGCCCCCGCAGTTAACGGGCCGTAAACTATGTAGCTGTGGCCTGTAATCCACCCCGGGTCGGCAGTGCACCAGTAAACGTCGTCCTCCTTGAGGTCAAATACGGTCTTCATTGAGTAGTAAGTTCCAACCATGTAGCCCCCTACCGTGTGGAGGACTCCCTTTGGCTTCCCCGTTGAGCCTGAAGTGTAGAGGATGAATAGGGGGTCTTCTGAGTCCATAACTTCAGGTTCACAGTAGTCTAAGTGGCCCTCCATAAACTCGTAGAAGTCAACCTCCTTTTCCCCTATAAGGTCAACTTTAGGCTCAAGCCTCCTTAAAACTACCACCTTTTCAACGAACGGAAGGTCAAGTATCGCCTCGTCAACTATCCTCTTTAGGGGAATTGCCCTACCTCTCCTTATGGTTATGTCGGCCGTTATTACCATCTTCGCTTCAGCGTCTTCTATCCTGTGCCTCAGTGCAGAAGAGCTAAAGCCTGCATAGACCACAGAGTGAACCGCTCCTATCCTTGCACAGGCAAGCATCGCAACTACTTGCTCTATAACTAAAGGCATGTAGATTACTACCCTGTCTCCCTTTTTTATACCTGCGGCTTTAAGGGCGTTTGCAAACCTGTTTACTAATCTGTGGAGCTCCCCGTAAGTAATTACCTTCTCGTTCCCCAGTTCGTCTTCCCAGAAAAAGGCTACCTTGTTCCTTTTCCCGCTCTTTACATGCCTGTCTAAGGCGTTTACCGTAATGTTTGTCTTCCCTCCCACAAACCACTTTGCGTAAGGGTAGTTCCACTCAAGCACTTTCTCCCACTTCTGGTACCAAAAGAGCTCCCTTGCCACCTCGTCCCAGAACTTTTCCGGGTCTTTTAAGAACTTATCGTATTCGCTCTGGTAGTCTCTAACGTTTGC
>Ga0256833_1000062_pt1 | contig 79706 bp, 81 predicted proteins | sample 356284metaG_FD_190535 | JGI IMG/M metagenome (GOLD analysis project Ga0256833, IMG submission 190535) | Hydrothermal vent microbial communities from Mid Atlantic Ridge, Atlantic Ocean - 356-284 | ecosystem: Environmental > Aquatic > Marine > Hydrothermal vents | place: Atlantic Ocean: Mid... | reverse complement strand
CCTGAACGGCCTGTCGCCCCTGGAGTTCCTGGCTATGATGCAAGAGGAGTCGGTCCCCCAAAGAGTCTCAGATGTGTTGACCGATTACACCCACTTCCCTGCCCGCGCCCCTTCGTCTATAATCGTTGAGGTGTGTTTTCCGGTCGCCGCAAGCAGGGAGGCGTCTTGCGGCTCCACCACCGGGAAACAAAGCCTAACGCCCACCTCAACGCCTCCCGGAAGAGGAACGAAACATGGCCTGTAACATCAGCATCAAGGAACTGCTCGAGGCGGGGGTCCACTTCGGTCACGAGACCAAGCGCTGGAACCCCAAGATGAAGCGCTTTATCTACGCGGAGCGCAATGGCATCTTCATCATCGACCTGCAGAAGACGCTCGTGCAGATGCAGGAGGCCTGCAACTACGTCGAGGACCTGGCCGCGCGCGGCGGCGTGATCCTCTACGTGGGCACGAAGAAGCAAGCGCAGGAAATCGTACAGATCGAAGCCGATCGCGTGGGCATGCCCTACGTTAACCAGCGCTGGCTGGGCGGCATGCTGACGAACTTCAAGACGATCAGCGCCCGCGTCAAGCGCCTAGTGGAGCTCGAGCAGCTCTTCGAGTCGGAGGACATCCACGACCGCCCCAAGAAGGAACAGGTGCGCTTGCAGCACGAACTCGATCGCCTGCGCAAGTACCTGGGCGGTTTCCGCCGCCTCAGCCGCCTGCCCGACGCCCTCTACGTGGTGGATCCCACCAAGGAGGCCATCGCCGTGGCCGAGGCGCGCAAGCTGGGCATCCCCATTGTCGCCCTCGCCGACACCGACAGCGACCCCGACCTGATCGACCAGATCATCCCGGGCAACGACGACGCGATTCGCTCGATCCAGCTGGTCACGAGCCGCCTCACCGACGTCATTATCGAGGCCCGTGGCGGCGGCGAGGAGGCCGCAAGCGAGTCCGAACCCGAAGAGGCCGCTGCCGAGACCCCCAAGGAGGAGGAAGCCGAATGAGCCAGGTGGAACTGATCAAGAAACTGCGCGCCGCTACCGGCGCCGGCATGATGGACGTGAAGAAGGCCCTGGAAGAGGCTGGCTGGGACGCCGACAAGGCCATCCAGATCCTGCGCGAGAAGGGTGCGGTCAAGGCCGCCAAGAAGGCCGAGCGCGAGGCCCGCGACGGTATCGTGACCGACTACATCCACCACAACAAGCGCGTGGGTGTGTTACTTGAGCTCAACTGCGAGACCGACTTCGTCGCCCGCACCGACGACTTCCAGCAGCTCGGCAAGGACATCGCCATGCACATCGCCATGGCCGCACCCAAGTACGTGAGCGTGGACGAGGTTCCGGCTGAGGAACTGGAAAAAGAAAAGCAGATCTACTATCAGGCCGCGCTCAACGAGGGCAAACCCGAGAACATCGCCGAGAAGATCGCCGAAGGGCGCATCAAGAAGTACCTGCAGGAGGTCGTCCTCTTGGAACAGCCCTTTGTCAAGGACGACAAGATCACCGTGGCCGAGCTGATCCAGCAGGCCATCGGTAAGATCGGCGAGAACATCGTGGTCCGCAGGTTCTGCCGCTTCGAACTGGGTGCCTGACCCGCCCGCACCCCCGCCCCGCGCCATCCGGCGCGGGGTTTTTCGTGGACATCCGGTATGCTCGGTAGTGGAGGTGGCCGTGAAGTATCCACGCGTTTTGCTGAAGCTTTCCGGTGAATTTCTGGCCGCCGAGGACGGTCGCGGCTTCTCGCCCGTGGCGACCCAGGCGCTCGCCGCCGAGATCGCCAAGGCCCGCGCCACTGGTGTCGAGATGGGCATCGTCGTGGGTGCAGGCAACATCTGGCGTGGCACCCGCCAGGGTATGGGCATGGACAGGGCCACGGCCGACTACATCGGCATGCTTGCCACGATCATGAACGCGCTGGCCCTTCAGGACGCGCTCGAGCGCGAGGGGCTGGAGACCCGCGTGCAAACCGCGCTTACGATCACCGAGGTGGCCGAGCCCTACATCCGCCGCAAGGCCTTGCGGCACCTCGCCAAGGGTCGGGTGGTCATCTTCGGCGGCGGCACCGGCAACCCCTTCTTTTCCACCGACACCGCCGCCGCGCTGCGCGGGCTCGAGATCGGCGCCGACGCCGTGCTCATGGCCAAGAACAAGGTGGACGGCGTTTACGACGATGACCCGCGCAAGAACCCGAACGCGCGTAAGTTCGAAGAGCTCAGCTACCTCGACCTCCTCTCCAAGGGGCTCCAGGTGATGGACGCCACCGCGGTGAGCCTGTGCATGGAAGCCAAGCTCCCCATCATCGTCTTCGACATCTTCCAGCCCGGTGCGCTGGTGCGTATCATTCAAGGCGAGCGCATCGGCACTATAATTCACGAATAGGGACAGGAGGTGCCGCATGTTCAAGGAGTTGTATAAAGAAACGCGCGATCACATGCACAAAACCTTGGAGATCTTCGAGGCCAATCTGGCAACGCTGCGTACCGGCCGCGCCAACCCGGCGCTCCTCGAGCACATCAAGGTAGACTATTACGGCAGCCTCATGCCGCTGAATCAAATCGCCAGCGTCTCGGCACCCGACGCGCGTACCCTCGTGGTCCAGGCCTGGGACCAGAACGCCCTCCCCCTCATCGAAAAGGCCATCCGCGACTCCGACCTCGGTCTCAACCCCAACAACCAGGGCGACACGATCTTCATCAACATCCCCCCGCTCACCGCCGAGCGGCGCAAGGAGATCGTCAAGGCCGCCCACAACTACGCCGAGGAGGCACGCGTGGCGGTACGCAACGTGCGGCGCGACGCCCTCCACCGCATCAAGAAGACGGCTAAGGAAGAGCACATCTCCGAAGATGACGTCAAGCGGGCTGAGAAGGAGATTCAGGAGATCACCGACGAGTTCATCGGCAAGATCGACGAGGTGCTGGAAGCGAAGGAAAAGGAAATCCTGAGCGAATGAAGCTACCCCGGCACGTGGCCATCATCATGGACGGCAACGGCCGCTGGGCCGAGGCCCGGGGCCTTCCACGTTACCGGGGCCACCTCGCCGGGCAGGGCGCGATCCGCGAGGCAATCGAGGGCGCCCTCGACGTCGGCGTCGAGTGGCTCACCCTTTTTGCCTTCTCCACCGAGAACTGGCGCCGCCCCTCGAGCGAGATCCAGGCACTCTTCGACCTCTTCGAGGCGGTGCTGCGCGAGGAGACACCCGAGCTCGTCGAGGAGGGGGTGCGCGTCCACATCATCGGTGAACGCGAAGGGCTGCCCCCTTCCCTGCTCGACGCCATCGAGGAGGCCGAGGCGGCCTCACGTCACCAGAGCCGTTTGCGGCTCGTGGGCGCGCTCAACTACGGCGGCCGGCGCGAGATCCTGCGCGCTGCCGAACGACTGGCACGCTCGGGCGAGCCGGTGACCGAGGCCACCTTCCGGCAGGGCTTCTACCTGCCCGAGATGCCCGACCCCGACCTGATCATCCGCACCAGCGGCGAACTGCGCCTGTCCAACTTTCTCTTGTGGCAGAGCGCCTACAGCGAGATCTGGGTCACCGATACGTTGTGGCCCGATTTCACGAAGGAGGAGTTTGTCCACGCCATCCGAGCCTACCAAACCCGGCAGCGGCGCTTCGGCGGAGTCCCTCAAGGATAGGGTGGTCTCGGGGGCCGCCGCCCTCGTCGTCATCTTCGTCATCCTCTGGGTTGGGCTTCCGCTCATCGGACCCGCGTTGCTTGCGGCGCTGTGGATCGGCACGGGCGAGCTCGCGCGCATGTTCGCCCGCCGCGATGTGCCCCTCAACCTCGCCTTCTTGCGGGTGGGAGGCCTGCTCGTCCTCATCGCCTCGACCCCCCAGCTCCAGGCCTACAACCCAGGCGTGCCCTGGCGCGAGGTAGCGCTGGGCGTCAGCCTGCTGGCCGCCTTCATCTACGAGCTCTTCGCCGGGGCTAACATTATGCGCCTCGCCTTCAGCATGCTCAGCTTCCTCTACCTACCCTGGACACTGGGCTACTTCCTGCTGCTACGCTACGAGCCCGACGCCCACCTGGGCATCGTCACCCTCTCGCTCCCGCTGGTGGCCACCTTCGCCACCGACGTGGGGGCGTACTTCGTGGGGCGCACCTTCGGCCGGCACAAGCTCGCGCCCACGGTGAGCCCCAACAAGACGATCGAAGGCTTCATTGGCGGCCTGATCTCAGCCTTCCTCGCCCTCTTCCTGTACACCTGGCTCATCCAGGGCGCCTTCCCCTTCGGCCATGGAGAGCTACTCGTCTTTGCTGTGCTGCTCAGCTTCGCCGCCCAGCTGGGCGACCTCACCGAGTCCATGCTCAAGCGCTACTGCGGTGTCAAGGACTCGGGGCAGTTCCTCCCCGGCCACGGCGGGCTACTCGACCGCCTCGACAGCCTCATCTTCAGCGTGCCGCTGACCTATTACCTGCTGGTAATCTTCACATGAACGCTCCCATGCGCATCGTTGTCCTCGGCTCCACCGGCTCCATCGGCACCCAGACCCTCGACGTCGTCCGCTGGCGCGGCTGGAAGGTGGTGGGCTTGGTCGCGGGTCGCCGCGTGGAGCGGCTGCACGAGCAGGTGGAGGAGTTCGCTCCCGAAGCGGTCTACAGCAGCGCCCCCAGGGAGGCCTGGGCCGACCTGCCGGCGCACGCGGCCGCGTCAGCCGAGGAGGTAGCCGCCTGGGAGGCCGACGCCGTGGTGGCCGCGATCCCCGGGTTGGCGGGCCTCGGCCCCGTACGGGCGGCGGTGCGCGCCGGGCGGCGGGTGGCGCTCGCCAACAAGGAAAGCATGGTCGCCGCAGGTCCGCTGCTGTGGGCCGAGACGCGCACGCACGGCGCGACCTTCGTTCCGGTGGACTCCGAGCACTCTGCCCTCTTCCAGGCGCTGCACGGCGAGCACTCCGAAGACGTGGCCGAACTCATCCTCACCGCCTCCGGCGGCCCCTTCCACGCAGGCCCGCCCGATCTAAGCGGGGTCACCCCCGAGCAGGCGCTGGCCCACCCCCGCTGGGATATGGGGCCCAAGGTGACCATCGACTCGGCCACGTTGATGAACAAGGGCCTCGAGGTGCTCGAAGCGCACGCGCTCTTCGGGGTGCCGCTCGAACGCATCCGCGTGGTGGTCCATCCGCAGTCATACGTGCACTCGATGGTGCGCTTCCGTGACGGCCAGATCAAGGCCCTGCTCGGCCCCACCGACATGCGCCTGGCCATTCAGTACGCCCTCACCTACCCCGAGCGGGCTCCCTCGCCGCTTGTGGACGCGCCACTCGAACCCCTGCTCGAGTTCCATCCGCCCGATCTCGAGCGCTTTCCCGCCCTGCGTCTGGCCTACGCCGCCGGCGAGCGTGGCGGCACCGCTCCGGCCGTGCTCAACGCCGCCAACGAGGTGGCGGTGGAAGCGTTCCTGAGCCGTCGTATTCGTTTTACCGACATCGCTCGCATCGTCGAACGGGTACTGGATAATACCCCTGTCGAACCCTTAACCTGGGAGAACCTTTACGCGGCCGATGCCTGGGCGCGCCGCGCAACGGAGGAGCTCCTGTGAACACGGCGATCGTCCTCATCCTCATCCTCGGTGTCTCTATCTTCATCCACGAACTGGGGCACTACCTGGCTGCACGCATTCAAGGCGTGCGCGTACCCGCCTTTTCGATCGGCTTTGGCCCCCCGCTCTTTCGTTACCGCTGGGCCGGCACCGAGTGGCGCATCTCGCTGATCCCGCTCGGCGGCTACGCCGAGATCGAAGGCATGGCCCCGGACTTCACCCCCGACGGCCGCGCCGTACCACCCGAGACCGGTTTCGCCCGCCTCTCGCTGGCCGGCAAGATCCTCATCCTCGTGGGCGGGGTGATCATGAACCTACTCCTCGCCTGGCTACTCATGGCCTGGGTCTACACCGCTCAGGGCATTCCCCAGCCGATCGAAGACCGCGCCCAGATCGTCAGCGTGGTCGAAGGCAGCCTGGCCAAGGAAATCGGCCTCAAAGCCGGAGACGTGATCGTGGCCATCGACGGCCATCCCCTTGAGCACTACACCGATCTCGGTCGCGTCAAGGATCACACCGGCCGCCACACCCTGACCGTGCTCCGCGATGGCAAGGAAGTCGAGATCAGCTTCGTCTGGGACGGCGCCCGTGACAAGCTGGGAGTGCGCTACGGCCCCGAGGTGGTCTACCGCATGCCCACCTTCCCTGAGGCCTTCGCGGTGGCGGTGGAGACCTCGGTGCGCTTCCTGCCCGACATGCTGCGCAGCTTTACCCGCGGCCTTACTGGCGTTCTAACGGGCCAACCCACAGGCGAGATCGTGGGGCCGGTAGGCATCGTCAACCTCGCGGGCGAGGCCGCGCGGGCGGGGGTGATGGCGGTGGTACAGCTCGCGGCCATGATCAACCTCTCGCTCGCCATCTTCAACCTCCTGCCCATTCCCGGCCTCGACGGTGGGCGGCTCCTCATCGTCTTCCTAAACGCCCTTACGGGCGGCCGCATCCGCCCAGAACACGAGGCGATGATCAACTTCATCGGCTTCGTCTTCCTGATCCTGCTAATGGTGCTCGTCACCTTCCAGGACGTCCAACGCCTGCTCGGAGGCTAGCGTGGCCGAGAAGACATCCGCCGCCAGCGTACTCATTCCCGCCTACAACGAGGAGGGAACGATTGCCGACGTGGTGCAGGTTGCGGTGGAGGCGGGTTTTCCGGTGGTTGTGGCCGACGATGGCTCGCACGATGGCACTGCCCTTCGCGCCCGTGAGGCGGGTGCGGAGGTGGTTGAGCTGCGCCCTAACCGAGGCAAGGGCGGCGCCTATGCCGCAGGGCTCGAGCGGGTGAAGACCACTTACGTCATCCTGCTCGACGCCGACCTCACCGGCCTGCGTCCCAAGCACCTGTACGAACTGCTCGAGCCCGTGTTGCGCGGTGAGGCCGATATGACCGTGGGCGTCTTCCACGGTGGCCGCTGGCTCAGCGACTTCGGCAACCGCATCACCCCCCAGCTTTCAGGCCAGCGGGCGCTGGCCGCAGACAAGCTTCGCAGCGTGCCCGATCTGGCCAGCTCCCGCTACGACGTCGAGCTCAAGCTCACCCGCCACGCTCGCAGGCAGGGCTGGCGCGTGCGCTACCTCCCGCTTGAGGGCGTGGGGCAGAAACTCAAGGAAGAAAAACGCGGCCTCTGGGCCGGACTGGCTCACCGCCTGCGCATGTACGCGCAGATCCTGCGCTACGCGCTCAAACCTAAGGCGTAAACTTTTGCAGGTCGATCTGGCCGCCGTCCTGGGTGGCGTAGCGCACCACCCCGATGCCGGGGACGAAGTAGAGGTCGACCACGCTCGCCCCGCCCCCCTGGGCCGAGAGCGACGAGCGCACCACGAACGCGTTGAACCGCCCCGCAGGGACCTCCACCCCCTCCACCTTGAGCACCTTGTAGACCACGACCAGCGGTGTACCCTTGAGCGTGGTGCGCACGCTCCAGTTCTGCCCCACCCGCAAGGGCGGCTTGGGCCAGAGCAAAATCGGGGGGTTGTAGGGCATGGGGCCGGACCCAGTGTCAACCGCCAGGAGCCACACGCCCTCGTCGTCGTAGCGCAGGAAGTCAGTGTAGCGCACTATGCCCACATAGCTGTGGCTCAGTACCCAGACCTCCTGCCCGTCCATCGAACGCACCTCTTCGAGGACCTGCTCCTCGCCCGAGGTGTAGAGCCAACGCATACCCACCTCGTGGGGATAGTAGTTGGGGGCAACAGCCCACACCAGCGCGAAAAACGCGAGCGACGCGACGAGCAGCCGCTTCATTCTTCCTCCCCCAGCTCGTGGCCCCGCTGGGTGGCCGCCACTACCGCCTCGATCAGGGCGTGCCGTACCCGGCCCTCCTCGATGGCCGCGACCCCGTAGATCGTGGTGCCGCCGGGGCTCGCCACCTCGTCCTTGATGACCGCTGGGTGCTTGAGCCGCATCAGCTCGCCGGTGGCCACCAGCACGTCGGCGGCGAAAGCGAGTGCGTCAGCACGGGAGATGCCCATCTTCACGCCGCCGTCGGCCAGCGCCTCGGCCACCACCGCCAGGTAGGCCGGCGCCGAGGCGGCCATGGCGGTAAAGGCATCAAAGAGCCGCTCGGGCAGCTCGTAGGCATCGCCCACCGTCTTAAAGAGGCCGCGCGCGAACTCCAGGTCCCCCACCTCAACCGCCTCGCGCGGGGCGGTGAGGGCCGTGGTGCTCTTGCGAATCGTCGCCGCCAAATTGGGCATGGCGCGCACCACCCGGCGGGTCCCCAACTTGCGGGCCAGGACCGCGGTGGAGACGCCGGCCATGATCGAGAGATAGCCCACCTGGGGGTGGGCGATGCGCTCGGCCACGACGGGAAACTGCTTGGGCTGGACGGCGATGAGGACCCGCTCGGCCTGACTGAGCTCGCCGTAATCGAGCGGGGTTACACCGTAAAGCGCCGCAAGTTCGCGGGTGCGTTCGGGATCGCGGTCCACCACACCCACGGCCTCGGGCGGCAAGAACTCGGCCGCAAGCAGTCCCTCGAGAATGCTCCGGCCCATTTTTCCCAGGCCGACAAAAGCCAGCTTCATGCCCTCAAGTCTAGCATGCTTGACGCTCCGAACGGCCTTTGTTACGCTTGAATTCGGCATGGAGAGGTGCCCGAGTGGTTGAAGGGGCACGCCTGGAGAGCGTGTGTACGGGTCACCGTACCGCGGGTTCGAATCCCGCCCTCTCCGCCAGAACGGCCCGCTTCGGCGGGCCTATTCCATGACCGCGCGCGCCTCCCCTAGCCAGCGCTCCAGGTAACCGAAGAAGAGCGGACCGAAGTGGGCCAGCTCGTCGCCGCGTGTGGCCGTCCAGCGCATGCTGCTCCAACCACGCTCAGCAAGCTTTTGCCTCACAGCCTCGAGCTGCTTTTCGCGATTGCGGATACGCTTAGGTTCGAAGACGATCAGGTCAGGCGCGAGCACGGGAACGCGCTCCAGCTCGGGCGCGAAGTAGGCCTCGGCGCGGTCCGCGTAGACGTTTGCGGCGCCCAGGTGCTCGAGCGTGGCGTGCATGAACGCACCTCGGCCGATCGTGATCGGGCCGCCCAAGTCGTACTCGAGATAGACCCTCACGCCTGCGAGTGCGCCAGCAAGGTCGAGGTAGCGCCGAGCGAGGCCGGCGGCGGCCGCGGCCCCCTCCCCGCCGAGGAGGGCCGCCAGGGTGTGGAGGTTTTCCAGGATACCCCAGGGGCTGTTGGGTAGGGGGATCGACCAGACCGGGTAGCCTCGCCCCGCCAGCTCGCGGGTGGTCTCGCGCTGGACCGCTGTGGTCGTGAGCACGAGGTCGGGCGCGAGTTCTTCCAGCAACTCCCAGCGCACCTTGGTGTAGCTGGACACCACGGGCAACGCCTCGGCTGCCTCGGGCCGCCAGCAAAAGGCGCTGCGACCGACCAAAAGCTCGCCCAGACCCAGATAGAAGATGGCATCGGTGGCGTTCGGCGCCAGGCTCACCACCCGCCGGGGGCGCTCGGGTATCTCTACGGGACCTACGAGTTCATGCGTCAGTTTCACCCACGACCTCCTCGTACCACCGGCGCACGCGCGCCTTCAGCGTGTCCAGGTCGGCGTCGTTCCAGATCAACCAGTCCGCGCGCGCGATCTTCTCGGACTGCGGCAGCTGCGCCCGGTCGCGCTGGCGAAAGGCCTCAAGGTCGAGGCCGCTGCGCTGGTGCACGCGCTCGGCGCGTATCTCGTCGGGCGCGGCCACCACCAACACGCCGTCGTAGCCCGGGTTCCAGCCCGTCTCGAAGAGCAGCGGCACCTCCACCACCAATAACCCCCGCCCTCTGCGCGCGCGGGCCGCTTCGATGCGCTCGCGGATGAGCTCGCGCACCCGCGGGTGTACCAGCGCCTCGAGCCGCCTGAGTGCTGCAGGATCGGCGAAGACCGACGTGGCCAGCGCCCGATCGTCAAGGCGCCCGTCCGTGCAGGCTTCGGGGAAGGCGTGGCAGATCTCCCGTTCGCGCTCGCGCCGCGCCCGGCGCGCCAGCGCGTCGGCGTCCACCACTTCAGCGCCCAGCGCCTCCAGCAGGCGGGCCACCGTGCTCTTGCCACTGCCGATGCTACCGGTGAGTCCGACGACGTGCACGGAACTATACTAACCTCGTGACGCACGCGCTCGGCCACTTGAACCCCCCGCGGCTGCCCTGCTGGCCCGCGGGAGGATGGCTGGTGGGCGGGGCGGTGCGCGACCTGCTGCTGGGGCTGCACCCCACCGATTTCGACTTCATCGCGCCCGCCCCCCGCGCCGCTGCTTTGGATTGCGCCCGCGCCAGCGGTGGCGCGGTCTTCCCCATGGACCAGGAGCGCGACCACTGGCGCGTGGCGGCAGACGGCACCACCTACGACTTCACCCCGCTTGCCGGTGGCCTCGCGGCCGACCTGCGGCGGCGCGACTACACCGCCAACGCGCTCGCGCTCAGCGCCCGCGGCGCCCTTTTTGGCCCGGCCCAGGCCCCAGCTGACATGCGGCGGCGCGTTTTGCGGGCGCTCGGCCGCGAGAACCTCGAAGCCGACCCCCTGCGCCCATTGCGGGGCTGGCGACTGTGGGTCACCCACGGCCTGCGGCCCGAGCCGCGCACCCGCCGCTGGATCGTCGAGCTCGCCCGGGCCCAGCGGTTTGGCCGCCAGCCCGCCGCCGAGCGCGTACGCGGGGAGCTGGAGCGTGTGCTGAGCCACCCCCGGGCGGCCTGGGGCTTCGCCAAGCTGTATGAGCTCGAGCTTGCACAGGCCTACCTGCGCGAGTGGGCCGCCGGCGCGGGGGTGGCCCAGCTTGGCTACCACCACCTCGACGTGCTCGGCCACGAGCTCGAGGCGCTGTGGCAGCTCAGCTGGCGCTTCCCCCGGACCTCGCTCGCGCTGCGCTGGGCGGCGCTCCTGCACGACATGGCCAAGCCGCTGGTGCGCCAGTGGGACGAAACGCGCGGTTACTACCGCTTCTTCAGCCACGACGAAGACGGAGCGGCGCTCGCCGGCGTGGTGCTGCGACGGCTGCGCTACGGAAGCGCGCGCGTCGGGCGGGTTCAGGCGCTGGTGCGCCGCCACATGCGCCTGCCGCCCGAAAGCCCCCGCGGTCTCCGGCGCTGGCTGTTACGCAACCGTGAGCTTCTGCCAGACCTAATCGCGCTGCAGATCGCCGACCGCGCCGCCAGCCGCGGCCCGCTCGCACGCGACGAGGCGGAGCGCATCCAAGCGCTCTGCGCGGCGCACGCGGCCGCCCGCACCTTCCTGGCCGCGCCGCGGCCGAAGCCGCTGCTGAGTGGAAACGAGGTCATGCGACTGCTGAGCCTCGAGCCCGGCCCGCTGGTGGGCCGGGCGCTGCGGGCGCTCGAAGAGGCCCAGATCCTGGGTGACGTGGAAGACCGCGCAGCGGCCGAGGCCTTCGTAAGATGGTGGTATGAAGCCGAAACTACGGCAGCTCAGCGCCCAGGAGACCCCAGAGGGTATCGCCCTGAGTGATCCAACGGGCGTGTCCCGGCAAGTGATTGTGCTCAGCCCAGAGGCCTACTACATCGCCACCCTCTTCGACGGCACCCGCAGCTTAGAGGATGTGCAGGAACTCCTGCTAACCCAGCACGGCTCGATGGTGCCGCGCGAGAAGCTCGAGGAACTCTTGCGGGCACTCGAGGAGGCACGCTTTTTAGAGACCGAAGAGGTGCGGACCGAGCTCGAAGCCCGGCGCCGGGCCTTGCTCGAAAAGCCCAGGCCCATGGTGCTCGCGGGCGTCAGCTACCCCGCCGAACGCGAGGCCTTCGAGGCTTACCTGAAGACCGCCGCCGCCTTTGCCCCTGAGGCGCCGGCGGCGGGTGGGGGACTCGTCATGCCCCACCTCGAGCCCGCTCGCGTGCCCGGACTCTACGGCGCGGCCGTGGCCGCCCTCGGGCAGACCCCACCACCCGAAAGGCTACTCATCCTGGGCGTCGCCCACCAGGGGCTTGAAGAAGCTGCGGCCGCCCTACCGACGGGACTGGAAACCCCCTTTGGCGTATTGGAAGCCGACCTGGAGGCGCTCCAGGCCCTCGACGCCCTCTTGCCCTACGAGCTCTTCAACTCCACGCTCTCCTTCGAAAGCGAGCACTCGATCGAGTTTCCCGCGGTCTTCGCCCGCGCCGCCTGGCCCGAAGCCGGCGTCAAGGTATTGCCGCTGTTGATCGACGGGGACCCCGCCCGCAAGGGCGTGCTCGACGAGCTGGCGACAGCGCTTGCGCTGCTGGCGCGCGACTTCCCCCTCTACCCGCTGGCCAGCGTAGATCTCTCCCACGTTGGCGCCCGCTTCGGTCATCCGCCGCTCGACGACGTACTGGCTGGGCGCGCCTGCGACACCGACCGGCGCTACCTCGAGCTGCTGGCCGTCGGCGAGTTCGGCGCCGCCTGGGAGCACCTGTTAGGCCCGGGCAACCCGACCTACGTCGACGCCTACGCCGCGGTCCACGCCGGCCACAAGCTCTTTCAGGGCGCGGGGCGGGTCGTAGGCTACGAGCTCTCGCCCGAGCTGCCCACATTGAGCGCGGTGGGGGCCGGGGTCGTGGCCTACGGCGCTAGCTGATCTTGGAACCCGGCTCGACCTCGCGGCCGGGCTCGAGCAACGCCAGGGTGCCGTCTGCACCCTCGGCCGCGAGCAGCATACCATGGGAGACGACGCCCCGCAGCTTGCGCGGCTTGAGGTTGGCGAGCAGTGCCACCTTCTTGCCCACCAGCTCCTCCGGCGCGTAGTGCTCGGCCAGCCCGCCGACGACGGTACGCTCCTCGCCACCTACGTCTAGCCGGATGACCAGCAACCGGTCGGCGTTGGGGTGCTTCTCGACGCCTTTTACCTGGGCCACCCGCAGGTCCAGCTTGGCGAAGTCTTCGTAGGTGATGGTAGCGGCTTCGTCTTTCTTGGGTTTTTTCGCCGGAATGTACTTGGATTGCTTCTTCTTTTCGCTTTCCACCTTGGGAAAGAGAATCGGCGCCTCGGCAGGCAGCTTGTGGCCGTCGGGCAGGCCGCCCCAGCCCTCCACGTCGGCCACGCTCAGCTCACCCAGGCCCAACGCCGCGCGCAGCTCGGCCATCTTCACCGGCAGGGCGGGCGCAAGCAGCACCGACGCCGTGCGCAGGCCATCCACCACGGTGTAGAGCACGCGGTCGAGGTCTTCCGGGTCGTTGATCTTCCAGGGCTCACGCTCGTTGACGTAGCGGTTGAGCAGACGCACGAACTGGAGCACTTCCTCCAACGCTTGGTTGAACCTGAGCTCGCGCACGTAGCCGCGCACCTTGGCCGCGAGCCCCTCGGCCGCCGCGACCACCACCGCCTCCCCGGCCCCCGGCTCCCGCCGGCACAGCACGCCCTCGCGGTACTTGAGGACCATCGTCCGCACCCGTTGCAGCAGGTTGCCCAGGTCGTTGGCCAGATCGGCGTTGTAGCGCTCGATCAAGCCCTCCTCACTGACCACCCCATCGAGGCCATAGGGGGTCTCCTTGAGCAGGTAGTACCGCACCGCGTCGGAGCCGTATTTCTCGGACCACTCAAAGGGGTTGATGACGTTGCCCAGACTCTTCGACATCTTGCGCCCCTCGGCCAGCAGGTGACCGCCCACGTTGAGGTGGCGGTACACCTCGACGTCGCCCGCTTTCAACATCGTTGGCCAGAAGACCGCGTGGGTCTTGAGGATGTCCTTGCCGATCATGTGCTGGGCGGCGGGCCAGTACTTCTTGTAGCGCTCGCCCTCGGGGTAGCCCAGGGCCGAGATGTAGTTGAGCAGGGCATCGAACCAGACGTAGGTCACGTGCTCCGGGTCCCAAGGCAGCTCGATGCCCCAGCTCACGCGGCTCTTGGGACGCGAGATTGAAAGATCGCCAATGGGCTCGGAGAGGATCGCGAGCACCTCGTTGCGGTAGCGCTCCGGGCGGATGAAGCCCGGGTTCTTGTTGATGTGGTCGCGCAGCCAGGCGCGATACTTCTCCATCTTGAAGAAGTAGTTACCCTCGCGCCGCAACTCGGGCTCGACCCCGTGGTCGGGGCACTTGCCATCTACCAGCTCTTTTTCGGTCAGGAAACGCTCGCAACCCACACAGTAGAGGCCTTCGTATTCGCCGTAGTAGATGTCGCCGCGGTCGTAGATTTCTTGCAGATACTGCTGGACCACCTTTTTGTGGCGCGACTCGGTGGTGCGGATGAAGTCGTCGTAGGATATATGAAGTATTTCCCACGCCTTTTTGAACTTGGCGGACACCTCGTCCACGAACTGCTGCGGCTGCTTGCCGGCGCGCGCGGCTGCCTGGGCGATCTTCTCGCCGTGCTCGTCGGTGCCAGTGAGGAAGAAGGTATCGTAGCCGTCGAGACGGTGCCAGCGGGCCAGGAAGTCGGCGTTGATGGTGGTGTAGGCGTGGCCGATGTGGGGCTCGGCGTTTACGTAATAGATGGGGGTGGTTACGTAGAAGGTCTTGGTCATGGCAAACGCTACCCTCCCGGGTAATCTCCATCCATGCTAACCGACCCGGGCTAGTTGCGGAACACGACGGACTCGCTGTTGAAGTTGCGGGTCGCCCAGGCAAGGGCGAGCAGGACCATGACGCCGGTGGAAAGCCAGCATACGCCCAGCGCCGCCAGGCTAGCCTGGCCCTTAATGAGCTGGTCCATGGCCAGATAAACGTTGAAGACAGGTACTGCGTAGAGCCAGAGGGTCTGGTGCAGGTAGTCGGCGGCGAACATGAGCACCAGCATCGGGATGATCAGGATCATGTAGAGCGGACTGATGTAGGTCTGGGCCTCTTTGAAGCTGCGGGCGTACATCCCGACCGCGAGCAGGAGCGCGGTGATCATGGCGGCGTAGAGCAGGGCGGTGACGAAGAGGTAGCCCAGCGCAGCCGGACCCAGGCTGAGGTTGCCGGTTGCCATGGCGATCCCGGAGCCCTGGGTAAAACGCTGGGTGTAGGCCGCGCCCAGTGCGAGACCAATGAGTCCGCTCACCGAAGTGAGGACGGCGAAGACGAGGCCCGCGAGCAGTTTGCCAGCGGCGATCTGCAGGTGCGAGATCGGCGCGGCCAGCAGCACCTCGAGCGTGCCCTTCTCCTTTTCGCCGGCGGTGGCGTCGATGATCACCGCCATCGCCCCCATCATGATGAAAAGCATCAGGAAGTAGGGCGTCATGCTTCCCATCACACCAGCGCTCTTGGCCTCTTTGGGCGAGAGGTCCTCCTGGCGCACCAGGAAGGGCTCGAGCACCCCCGGATCCAGCCCCGCCGCGCGCAGGCGCTCGCCGACGATTCGCTGCTTGTATGCCGAAAGCGCTTGCTGGATCTTGCCCACCACGAAGCCCGACTTGATCGGTTTCGCCGTCGTCGGGCATAGATGACGAAGTCACCGTCCTCGGCGCAAAGCGCGGCGTCCACCTCACCGCGCTCCACCGCCCCGCGCGGGTCAGCCAGCCGTACCGGCTCGAGCTTGACCTGCTCCAAAATCGCCAGGAGTTCGGCCGGCAGGTCGCAGACGGCCACCTGCTGCACGTTCTCCTGGCTGCTCTTCTCGAGGCCGCCCAGCAGTGCGGTGGGGCCGTACATGAGGAAGGGCATGAGCAACAGCGGCAAGAGCAGCGCGTTGCGGATCGTACGCTTGTCGCGCCAGGTGCTCACGATTTCTTTGAGCGCCACCCACCAGGCCACCTTCACACCCGCACCTCCTCCGCCGCGCGAATGAAGGCGCGCTCGAGCGAGTCTGTGTCCCAGCGCCGCTTCGCCTCGTCGAGGCTGCCCTCGAAAAGCAAGCGCCCTTCGTAGAGAAAGCCAACCCGGTCGCAGATCTCCTCCGCCTCGGGCAGGACATGGGTGGAGTAGACAATTGCTTTACCCTGACGGCGGTAGTCGTCCACGAAGTCGAGCAGTGCCCGCCGAGCGAAGACGTCGAGGCCACGGGTAGCTTCATCAAGAAGAAGCACCGGCGGCTTGTGGATGATTGCCCGAGCGACGATTACTTTTTGAATCATGCCAGACGACATCTCACCCACCCGGCGGTCGAGCGCATCGCCGATGCCCAGTACCTCGTCCACCCAGGCGATCCCCTCCTCCAGGCGACTGCCCTCAAGGCCGTAGAAGCGACCAAAGAAGCCCAGGATCTCGCGGCCAGTCAGGCGCTCGTAGAGCCCCATGCCACCGTTGACGATGCCCAGACGGGCCCTCACCGCCAGCGGATGGGCGGTTACGTCGTGGCCGGCCACGCGGGCGGTGCCGTCGTCGGGTCGCACCAGTGTGGCAAGGATGCGCAGCGTGGTGGTCTTGCCAGCACCGTTTGGGCCCAGCAGGCCGTAGACGCTGCCACCGTCCACCCGGAAGCTGACGCCACGGAGCGCCGGGTTCTTGCCGTAGCGCTTGTGCAGGTCCGCGACCTCGACCATGCCAGCGCCCTAGAGCAACTGCTCGCGCCACGCCTCAGGCTTGAAGCCCATGAGCCAGCGACCGTCGGGCCAAACCAGGATGGGCCGGCCCAGCAGGTTGGGGTCCGCCTGGATCTCGCGTATCCAGGTCTCGACGTCGGCGCCCTGAAGCTCCTTGAAGCGCTTGTGACGCTTGCGCAACGCGGCCGCGCCCATCTGCTCGAGCGCCTCACGGATGACGCGCTCGGGCGGGAGTTGCTTGGTGTAGTCCACATAGTTGTAGGCCACGCCGTGCTCGTCAAGCCAGGCCTTGGCCTTCTGGCAGCTCTTACAGGTCTTCTTGCAGTAAAAGTCGATCATGGGTCTCCTCTAATGCGCCGCCATTTCTTCCTGGTAGATGCTGTAGGCGGCGTCCAGAATGTCACGAATCGCGTCGGCATCGTGCTCGAGGGCCTTGGGTAGGTAGACGCCAGGCACGGGGTCGGGCGCGCCGTTGATGTGGATGGCGTAGTAGCCGTCCATGGGCTCAAGGTCCACCTCGGCCACCTCGTGGGTCTCCAGCCAATCTCGAACCGTCTGCCAGACCTTCTCGGGCACCCCCTGGGGGGCGCGGTCACGGGTGTACTCCAACCACTCGCTACGTGCGGCCACGTTACACCTCCCGGCTACTGGTTCAAGTTAAGTTCAGCATAGTAAATCTCGAGAGCGGCGTCCAGGAGTTCGAGCAGCCCCTGGACATCCTCCAGCGCCGAGGCCGGCAGGTAGACCCCGGGCACGGGGTCGGCGCTCATGTTGAGCCGCACGGCGTAGAGCTCGCCCATGGGCTCGAGCGAGACCTCGCCCACCTCGTGCTCGATGGCCCAGTTTCGGACAGCCGCCTGCACCTCCTCGGGCAGGCTGCTGCGCGAACGCCAGGGGGTAAAGACGTGCCTCACGGTAACGTCACCACCTTTCCGTCGGGCTCGGCGATAAAGGCCAGGTTCGCCAGGCCGTGAAAGATGCCTACCTCGAAGACCCCCGGCAGACGCTTGATGGCCTCGGCCAGGCCCACCGGGTCGCCGATGGGGCCGAAGCGCACGTCCACCAGGTAGTTGCCGTTGTCGCTCTCCACCGGCTCACCATCCGCCCCGCGCCTGAGCTCGGCCTCGCCCCCCAACCCCGCGAGCAGCGCCCGGGTACGGCGCCACCCAAAGCGCGCCACCTCCACCGGCACGCTGCGTCGCTCACCCAGCACCTGCACCCGCTTGGTGTAGTCGGCGATCACCAAAAATTCGCGCGCGGCCGCCTCCACGATCTTCTCGCGCAGAAGCGCCCCGCCGTGGCCCTTGATCAATGTCAGGTCGGGGGCGACCTCGTCGGCGCCGTCGATAGCGAGGTCCACGCCCCGCTCGTCGAGCTCGACTACGGGGATCCCAACCTGGCGCATCAGCGCCTCGGTGGCGCGCGAGGTGGGCACGCCCACCACGTCCTCGAGCTCGCCGGCGGACAGGCGCGCGCCCACGAGCTCCACCGCCCAGCGGGCCGTGCTGCCGGTCCCCAGGCCCAGGCGCATGCCCGAGCGTACCCGCGCCACCGCGGCCTCGGCGGCACGCTTCTTCAGGACCTCAAGATCCATGGCGCGCCTCCCGCAGGCGCTCGAGCTCGGCCAGCACTTCTTCGGCGTGCCCCTTCACCCGTACCTTGGGCCAGACGCGGGCGACGCGGCCCTCCGGGTCGATGAGCACGGTCGAGCGGGTCGTACCCTCGTACTCCTTGCCGTAGAGCTTCTTCTCGCCCCAGGCACCGTAGGCGCGGATCACCTCGGTCTCGGGGTCGGCCAGTAGCGGAAAGCGCAGACCCAGCTTCCCGGCGAAACGGTGGTGACTTTCCACCGGGTCCTTGGAGACGTCCAGCACGACCGCGCCCAACGCCCCGAAGCGGTCTAGCAAAGCATTGAAATCGCGCGCCTCCTGGCTGCATCCAGGCGTGTTGTCCTTGGGGTAGAAGTAGAGCACAACCCAGCGCCCAGCGTAGTCGGAAAGCCGGTGGGTCCGGCCCTCCTGGTCGGGCAGGGCGAAGTCGGGGGCCTTGATCCCTTCGCTGATCATGAGCCCAAGCCTAGCACGGCTAACCGAGCTTGTAGCCGATCGCGCGCAAAAAGCCCTTGCGGTGCTCGGTGGCCGCCTCGTCCTCCACCCCCAGCGGCGTCTGGCCGTCGAAGACGCCCAAGACCGCGCGCTGGTCGCCCTCTTCGGCCACCAATACGGCCAGGGGGTTGGCGGTGGCCGCATAAAGGCTCACCACCTCCGGCACGGTGCGCAGCGCGTGCATTACGTTGATCGGGAACACGCCCTCCCCCAGCATCACAATGAAGAAGTGCCCTGCGCCCACGGCCAGGGCGTTCTTCACCGCCAGCTCCACCAGCGCGTCGTCGGTGCCGCTCTTGCGCACCAGCCGCTCCTGGCTGGCCTCATTGAAGGCAAGGCCGAAGCGGATGCCAGGCACCGACTGCACCAGCGCCTCGTGCAGGTCCTCGACCGTCTTGATGAAGTGGGCGTGGCCAAGGATCACGTTCACCGTTTCCGGTTTCTCGATGGACACCTTCCTGAGTTCCATGACTTTATTGTAGGCCCGCGGGTGGTAGCATGGCGGCATGGACGTCCTGGACCGAGCCGAGCGGGGCGAGCGGCTGGGCCGCGAGGAGCTCGTCGAGCTCTACCGCCGCCCGCTGGCCGAGGTGGCCGCTGTGGCCCACGCGCTCAGGCTCAGACGCGCCCACCCCGACTACGTCACCTACCTGATCGACCGCAACATCAACTACTCCAACGTCTGCACCGTCGGCTGCGGCTACTGCGCCTTCTACCGCACCCGCCGCCAGCCCGACGCCTACACCCTCAGCTACGAGGAGATCGGGCAGAAGGTAGCCGAGCTCGAGGCCGTGGGCGGGAAGCGCATCCTCATGCAGGGCGGGGTCAACCCCGACCTGCCACTCGAGTGGTACGAAGGGCTGCTGCGCTACCTCAAGGAACGGCACCCCAAGGTGCGCATAGATGCCTTCAGCCCTGAGGAGATCCTGGGGCTAGAGCGACTCACCGGAATGCCCGCGCGCGAGGTGCTGGCGCGCCTCGAGGCCGCCGGTCTCGACGGCGTGCCTGGCGCGGGGGCGGAGATCCTGGTCGACCGCATCCGCCACGCTGCCGCGCCCGCGCGCATCTCCACCGCCGACTGGGTGCGGATCGTCGAAGACGTACTGGCGCTGGGCATGTACTCGCTCGCCAGCATGGTCATCGGCATGGGCGAGGGACCCGAGGAGCGGGTGGAGCATCTGCTCATCCTGCGCGATCTGCAGGACCGGGCGCTCGAGCGCCACGGCAACGGCTTTTCTGGCTTCGCGCTGTGGACGATGCAACTCGAGAACACCCGTCTGGCCGGCCGGCTCCCCGGCGCCACGGCCCACGAGTACCTGCAGACCCTGGCCATCGCCCGCATCGCACTCGACAACATCGCCGGTCACCAGGCGAGCTGGCCCACGATGGGCTTCAAGGTGGCCCAGACCGCGCTCTACTACGGGGCCAACGACTTCGGCAGCACCATGCTCGAGGAGAACGTGGTCTCCGCCGCCTCCGGCAACGTGCGCCGCTCAGCGACGGTACGCGAGATCGTACGCCAGATCGTCGAGGCCGGCTTCCGCCCCGCCGAGCGCAACGTCTTCTACGAGATCGTCGCCGAGCCCGACGTCGAGGCCCTACTCGCCGCGCCCTAGCATGCTCGAGCTCTGGACCGCCGACTGGGTGCATCTGGGGGACGGGCCCCGGCGGCAGGCCGGGCTCGTAACCGACGGCCGCACCGTGCTCGCCGTGGGCGAGACGGATGAGCTCGCGCGCCGCTACCCCTCAGCCTGGCGCGTGCGCAAGGGACGCTACCTGGGGCTGCCGCTAGTGAACGCCCACACCCACCTCGACCTGGGGCTCGCGCCCACCTTCTCCGGCCCCTTCCCCGATTTCGTGCGCTACGTCATCGGCCGGGCCGAACGCCGCGGCCGCGCGGAGGCGGTGCGAGCCATCCGGCATGCCCCCCAGCGCATCCTTGGCGACATCGCCGCGCGCGAAGAGGTGGTGGACTGGTGGCTTGCGGAAGGCCCCGCAAGCGGAGTCGTTTACTGGGAGGTGCTGGGGCTGGTGCCGCCACAGCGAGAGGCCGCGATCCTGAAGGCCACCCGCGAGCGGCTCGAGCGCTGGAAGCGGCACGAGCGTCCGGGGGGGCCGCGCGTGGGCCTCTCGCCCCACGCCCCCTACTCGCTTACCCCCGGCCTGATGCGCGGGGTGGTCGCGCTCGCGCGCGAGCTCGAAGTCCCGCTGCAGATCCACGCTGCCGAGAGCCCGGGCGAGCGTGACTACTTCCTGCGTCGCGAAGGCGAACTGGCGGCGTTCTTCCGCGCGCAGGGCTGGCCGCTCGACCTGCACCCCACCGGCCTCTCCCCCATCGCCTACCTCGCCGAGCTGGGAGCGCTCGACGCCCGACCCACGCTGGTCCACGGCGTCCAGGTGGACGCGGCCGATGTGCGACTGCTGGCCGGGTACGAGGCTGTGGTGGTGAGCTGCCCACGCTCGAACGTGGGGCTCAAGGTCGGGCTCGCGCCCTACGACCTCTACGCCCACGCCGGCGTGTCCCTGGCGCTGGGTACCGACTCCCGCGCCAGCGCCCCCAGCCTCGACGTGCGCGACGAGCTTGACTTCCTCGCCGCCCGCGGCCTGGACTACCCGCGGCTGCTCGACTGGGCCATACGCAGCGGACGGCGGGCGCTGGGCCTCGCACCGGCCAGGATCGAAACCGGCAGCAAAGTGGAGCAAGTAGAATTCTGGTAATGGAGCGGAGGCACGTCCTCACGCTGATCGGCTACAGTGCCGGCCTCGGCATGCTCGTGGGGCTGGTGGCCGCCGCGTTCACCTGGCTCCTCTACCAGACCCAGAGCTTCGTCCTCGGGCACCTGGTGGGCTACCTGCCCCCGGGCTTCTCAGGCGAGAACGGGGTACTGCACACCTTCCGCACCGAACGGCCCTATCTGCTGCTCCTGCTCATGCCCCTACTCTTCGGCGCGGCTTCGCTTTTGGGCCACAACCGCGGCCTCGCCAAGATCATCGCCGCCTACCACCAGGGCGCGGCGGGCACCCTGGGCGAGAAACTGCGCTACGCTGCGGGCAGCCTCATCGAACTCGGCGCGGGCTCGCCCATGGGCCGCGAGGGTCCCATGGCCGTGCTGGGCGACTGGATGGGCGATGCGCTGGGCCGGCGCTTCCTGCCGCCGGAACTGGCCCGCCACCTGCCCTTCGCGGGGCTTGCCGCCGGCTTCGCCGCCGCCTTCCACGCCCCGGTGGGCGGAGCGTTGCTGGCGGTGGAAATTTTCTTTCCCGGCCTCGTGCTCGAGATTGGCTCACTCGGACCGGCCCTCATCGGCGGGCTTTCGGGCTTCATGATCTACGGCGCCTTCTGGGGGTACGAGCCGCTGCTCAACCTTCCGGCCTCGCCGGCTCAGTGGTACCACCTGGGCTTCGCCCTCTTCGTGGGCGTGTTCATGGCCGGCGCGGGCACGCTGCTCGTGCTGGCGGCCAGGGCGGTGCGGCGGGCCTCAGCCGGCCTTTCGTTCCTGCCGCGCCACATCCTGCTGGGCGCGGTGCTGGCCGTCTTCGCCGTGATCATGCCGCAAACGCTAGGAAGCGGGCTAGTCTGGGTGGAACTGGCAACCAGCCCCATCCTGCCGGCGGCCTTCGTTTTCGCGCTGGCGCTGGCGCGCTGGCTGCTGCTCGCGGTCGCCTCCGGGCTCGGCGGCTATGGCGCACTCATCGGCCCCACGCTGGCCGTGGGCGGACTCTTCGCCATCGTCCTCGCCCGCACCGCCCCAGGGCTCGCCCCCGACGCACCCACCGCCGCGCTGGTGGGGATGGGCGCCTTGCTCGCAGGTGTGGTGCGCACCCCCTTCGCCGCACTCTTGCTGGTGAGCGAACTGGGGGGTTACGCGGTGCTCCCGCAGGCGCTCCCAGCAGTCTTCCTGGCCTACGTGCTCACGCCGGCACACGCCTTCCCCGAACAGCAACTGGCCCAAGAAGAGATCGCCGCCGATGCCTTCGCCGGGCTCCGCGTGGGCGAGCTCACCTTCTCGGTGGACGCGGTGGTGCGCAACGGCGAGGCGATCGCAGCCACGCCCGAGCTCGAGCTCCAGTCCGGCGACCTGCTGCGTATCCGGCGCGAAAAACGGGTAGAATGACCGCCATGGTACGGGGCATTCGCGGCGCCATCACGGTTACCGAAGACCGGCCCGAGGCGATCCACGCCGCCACCCGCCGCCTGCTCACCGCCATCCTGGAGCGCAACGGCATCGAGGATCCGGCGGAGCTCGCGGCCATCATCTTTACCGTTACCGAGGACCTGGTCTCCGCCTTTCCCGCCGAGGCCGCGCGGCAGCTAGGGATGAACCGCGTGCCCCTGCTCTCGGCGCGCGAGGTGCCCGTACCCGGCTCGCTGCCCCGGGTCATCCGCATCCTCGCGCTGTGGAACACCACCAAGGACCCCGAGGCGATCCAGCACGTCTACCTGGAGGAGGCCGCCAAACTGCGGCCAGACCTCGACAGCGCCTGGTGAGCATGACCTCCGACCTCGCCCGCCAAGCCCGTACCGCGCTCGAGCGCCTCTTCGAAGCGGCGCGGCCCAGCCCCGGCGCCTTGATGGTGCTGGGTGGCTCCACCAGCGCCCTCCAGGGCCGGCGCATCGGCAAGGCGGGACGGCCCGAGCTCGCGCGCGAGGTGCTCGAGGGGATGATGGACCCGCTCGCCCGCGCGGGCATCGAGCTCGCGGTACAGGGCTGCGAACACATCAACCGCGCCCTCGTGGTGGCGCGCCCGGTGGCTGAGCGTTACGGCCTGCGTGAGGTGCGGGTGGTGCCGGTGCCCCGTGCTGGCGGCTCGCTGGCCACGGTCTGGCGCACCCTGCTCGACGAGCCAGCGGTGGTGGAGGACCTGCGCCAGCAGGCCACGCTAGGCCTTGACCTGGGCGGGGTGCTCATCGGTATGCACCTGCGCCCCGTGGCCGTGCCGGTTCACTTCGCCGACCTGCGGGTGGGCGAGGCCCGCGTTAGTGGCGGCTACAGCCGCCCGCCGCTCGTCGGCGGCGCGCGCGCTGTTTACGCCGAAGAAGAAGCCGACCGCATCCTCAACGAAGCCTTGCGGTAATCTCAGCAAAGTCGCGCCAGGCGCGCTCGAGCTCCCCGTCCTCGAAGTATCCCATGGCGGAAACGCGCAGGATCCGCCCCTTCAGCGGCCCCTGCCCTCCGGCCACGCGCCAGCCGCGCGCGGCGAAGGCCTGCGAAACCTCGGCGTAGGGCATGCCCCGGGGCAGATAGAAGGCCGCGGTCGCGGGGCTGCGTTCGGCTCCGGGCGCGGGCACGGGCGTGAGACCGGCCGTCTTGCCGAGGGCGTAGAAGCGCTCGTTGACCTCGCGCACCCGCGCGAAGCGCGCCTCCCAGTCGGCGGCCTCTAGCGCCGCCATGACCGCCGCGGCCGCCTCGATCAGGTTGATGGGCGGGGTGAAGGCCGTCTGGCGCGCGCGCTGGGCGCGCAGCTCGCGCGCAAGGTCAAGGTAGTAGCCCGCGGGCCGCAGCCGCTTGAGCCCCCGCGCACCCAGCACAACCGCCGCCAGCCCGGGCGGGCTCATCAACCCTTTCTGGCTGCCCAGCACCGCCGCGTCGAGCCCCCAGGCGTCCATTCGCACGGGCGCGAGCGCGAACGAGGTAACCACGTCGGCCACCACCAGCGCCCCTGGATGCCGCTCACGAACCCGCGCGGACAGTTCCGCCAGCGGCTGTAAGACGCCAGTGGAGGTCTCCGAGTGGGTGAGCAGCGCCCCGTCCAGGGGCCCGGTGGGCACCGTCTCCGGGGGCACCGCACTGCCCCATTCGTAAGCATCACAGACGGGCTCGAGCTCGGCGGCGCGGGCGATCTCGCACCAGCGCTCGCTGAACTTGCCGGCCACGGGCACCCAGACCCGCGCCCCGGGGGCGAAGAGGGCGCGAACCGCCGCTTCCATGGCCGCGGTGCCACTGCCGCCCAGGAGCACGGCCTCGCCCACGGTGCCGGCGAGGCGGGCGATACGCTCGCGCAGGTCGCGTACGAGCTCGCCGGCTTCGGGACTGCGGTGGTGCAGCTGCGGCTGCGCGAGCGCGGCGAGCGCGACCGGATGCAGGTTCACCGGCCCGGGGGTGAGCAGGCGCAGCCGCTTCATAGCACCGCCAGATCCACGCGCTCGAGCAGCTCGAGGCGGCGCAACCGCTCCAGCACCTCCTCTGGTGGCGGCTGGTCCACCGCCAGCACGAAGAGCGCCCGGCCGCCGGGGGCATCGCGCCCCAGTTGCAGGCCGGCGATGTTCACCCCCGCCTCACCCAGCAGCGTGCCCACCGTGCCTACCACGCCCGGCTGGTCGCGGTTGAGGCAGACGAGCATGTGGCCTTCGGGGGCGATCTCCAGGGCGTAGTCGTCGATGCGAACCAGGCGCGGCCGCCCGGCCAGCACGGTGCCCATGGCGCGGCGCTCTTCCTCGTCGGTCACCAGCCGCACCTCGATGGCCTGGGCGAAGCCGCGGGCGTCCGAGTCGCGCCGGCTCACCAGCCGCACGCCCCGCTCCTGCAGCCGCGGACGGGCGGAAACGTAGTTCACCGGTTCGTCGATCACGGGCTCTAGCGTCCCCTTGGCCACCGCCGCGTAGAGGGGCTCGGGCTCGCACTCGAAGTTGCCCAAAACCGAGACCTCGACCATCTGGGCCCGCCCGCGGGTGATCTGGGCGAGCAGACGGCCCAGCGCCTCAGCCAGGGGCAGCCAGCCGCTGAGCGCCTGGAAGGCCTCGGGATCGAAGCCGGCGTTGATGGCGTAGGCGTAGTTGCCCGCGAGCGCCTCGCGCACCCGCTGAACGATGCCGTGCGCCACGCGCTCCTGAGCCTCGAAGGTGTTGGCCCCTAGGTGGGCGGTGTGGACCACGCGCTCGTGGTGGAGCAACGGGTGGTCGGGCGGCGGCGGCTCGCCGGCGAAGACGTCCAGCCCCGCCGCGAAGAGGTGCCCCTCGTCAAGCACCTCGAGCAGGGCCTTCTCCTCGATGATGCCCCCGCGCGCGGCGTTGACCACGACCGCGCCCCGGGGCAGCAGGTAGAGCTCGCGGCGGCCGATCATGCCGCGTGTCTCGTCGTTCAGCGGCGTGTGCACGGTAAGGAACTGCACCTCGGGCAGCAGCGTCTCAAGCCGGTCGACGAGCCGCACCCCCAGCCCCTCGGCCCGGCGCTGGGGAATGTAGGGGTCGTAAGCCCAGACCTCCATCCCAAAGGCGCGGGCAAACTGGGCCACCTGCCCCCCGATGCGCCCCAGCCCAACGATGCCAAGGCGCTTGTGCATGAGCTCGAGTCCCAGACGCTTACGGTTCCACACGCCCGCGCGCAGCTCGCGGTCGGAGGCGGCCACGCCTCGGGCAGCCGCCAGTATGAGCGCGAAGGCCAGCTCGGCGGCACTGCGGGTGTTGGCCTCGGGCACGTTGATCACCAGGATGCCGCGGCGGGAGGCGGCCTCGAGGTCAATGTTGTCTACCCCCACGCCCCCGCGACCGATCACTTTTAGCCGCTCGGCGCGCGCCAGCAGGGGCTCGTCGACCGTGGTACGGCTGCGGGTGATGAGGCCGTCGTACTCAGCGATGCGCTCGAGGATCTCCTCGCGCGGCATGCCGGGCCGGTAATCGAGTTGTAAATCGGGAAATTCGCTGTCGCCCAGCTTCATTTCGTCGGTTACGAGAAGGCGCCACATGATGCAACAGAGCCTAACACCGTTGCATATTTATTTCAAGCACGCATAAAGATAAACTTGTACCCGGTTCAACGGCAAGTCCCCGCACCTGGTTATGCTGCGGGCTAGCTAGGCAACGAACCCAAATCTGGAGGAATGCATGAGCGTAGCCTTGGTCACCGACTCCACCAGCGACATCCCCCCGAAGATGCGCGAAAAGCTAGGCCTGCAGGTCGTTCCCCTCTACGTACACTTTCAAGGACGCACCTACAAGGACTGGGAGGAGATCACCCCCAGCGACCTCTTCAAGGGCATCGAAGCCGGGGCCGAGATGCCCACCACCAGTCAGCCCTCACCCCAAGACTTCGAGGCCGCCTACGGGCGCGCGCTCGAGTTCGCCGACCAGGTGCTCTCGATCCACATCTCCTCGAAGCTCTCGGGCACCGTGCAGTCAGCCATGATCGCGGCCGAGAAGTTCAACGGACGGGTGCTCGTCTTCGACTCCCTCGCCGCCTCGGCCGGAATTGGCATGATGGTGCTGCGCGCCCACGAGCTGCTGGCCCAGGGGGTGCGCCTGGGCGACGTGGTGCGGGAGCTCGAGCGTATTCGCGCCGACCACATCGTCCGCTTCAGCGTGGCCACACTGGACTATCTGCGCAAGAACGGCCGCATCGGCGGCGCCCAGGCCTTCCTGGGTAACCTGCTCAACATCAAGCCCATCCTCACGGTCAGAGACGGCATCGTAGACGCCGCCGGCCGCGCCCGGGGGGAGAAGCGCGCCCTCAAGGAAATGCTCAAGACCTTCCAGGAGTGGCGCGCCGGCCGCGAGCGGGTGCGCGTCTTCTTCCTCTACACCGGTGCCGAAAGCAGCGTAAGCAACCTGCGCAAGGAGATCCTGGCGCTTGGCGAGGGCATCGAGGAGGGCTATACCTCCGAGATCGGCGCGGTAATCGCCTCGCACACCGGTCCGGGCATCTTCGGTTACTACGCCTACAGCCTCTAGCGGCGTAGAATGGGCTCCATGCGAGCCCTGTTACAGCGCGTCAGCCACGCCAGCGTCGAGGTCGAGGGCGAGGTGGTCGGCTCCATCGGGACCGGCCTCCTCATCTTCTTCGCTGCCGGTCGCGGCGACACCGCCGAAGACCTCGACTACCTCACCCGCAAGATCGTCCAGCTGCGCATCTTCAACGACGAGGCCGGTAAGATGAACCTCAGCGTCCGCGACGTCGGGGGCTCGGTGCTGGCCATCAGCCAGTTCACCCTCTACGCCGAAACCCGCAAAGGCAACCGCCCCTCCTTCACCCGCGCCGCCGACCCGGTAGAGGGTCGGCGCTGGTACGAGCGCTTTCTCGACGCCCTGGCCGAGCAGGACATACCGGTGGAGGCCGGCGTCTTCGGCGCCCATATGCGCATCGTGCTCCTCAACGACGGCCCCGTGACCATCTGGCTTGACAGCGCCGAGCGCCACCGCAGCCGGCGCGCATAACTTTACATTCCCCGCGCCCGCAGGTATACTCCTAATCCAGTACGCCTAGCGTACGCTCCTCATCACGAGCGGCCGAGGGAACTGGCCCGACAACGCCGCGGCAACCGGCGGAGATCCGCGAGGTGCCAATGCCAGCCCCCGCAGGGGAACGATGGGGAGGGAGCCCGGCTCCCTCCGCCGGTGAGGAGTAAGGAGCCCGGATGCGCCTTACCGACAAGTTTGGACACGGATTCGTACTCACCGCCGAAGTAGACCCGCCCCGGGGCGCCGACCCCGGCCCCACGCTGCAACAGACCATGGTGCTGCGCGGTTACGTGGACGCCGTCAACGTCTCTGACGCCCCGATGGCCAGCCTGCGCATGAACAGCATCATGCTGGCCCACCTGATCCAGCACCACACCGGGGTCGAGGTGATCCCGCACCTCACCGCGCGCGACCGCAACCGCATCGCCCTGCAGGCCGACCTGCTGGGAGCGTGGGCGCTGGGGGTGAAGAACGTGCTGGTCCTGGGCGGCGACCCGCCCGAGCGCGGTGACCACCCGGAGGCCAGGCCCGTCTACGAGTTCGGCGCGGTAGGGCTGGTACGCGCCGTCACCCGCCTGAACCGGGGCGAGAACCTGGCCGGCGGGGCCCTCGAGAGCGCGCCCGAGCTGACCGTGGGCGTGGCCGCCAACCCCGGCGCGTCCGATCTGCCCGCCGAGGTCGAGAAGTTCTGGGCCAAGGTCGAGGCTGGAGCGCGCTTCGCTCAGACGCAGCCCATCTTCTGCCCGGAAACGGCGGGCCGCTTCCTTGACGCGCTCGGCGGTAAGAGCCCCGTTCCCATCCTCTGGGGGGTGCTGCCCCTGCGCTCGGTAAAGATGGCCCGCAATGTCGCGCGCTGGACGCGCGTGCCCGATGCCCTGGTGGCCGACCTTGAGCGCGAGGGGCGCGCGGCTGGGATGCGCGCAGCCCAGGGGGTGCTACGCGAGCTGCACGCCGCCGAACTCGACGGGGCTCACCTCTACCCGCTGGGCAACGTGACCCTGCTCAAGGAGATGCTGCGCCCCCTTGGCGCGCGCCTGGCCTAAACGAGGCCGGCCCGAAAGTCTTCGGGCCGGGCCTTTCATGCGCACGGGCTAGTCGCCCGCAGCCTTTTTGTTCTCGTCGAGGATGCCGGCAAGCTCTTGCAGGCGGCGCCAGTTCTTGAGGCGCTCCTTTTCCACCGCCAGCAGCACCTCGTCGGGGTTGCCGTCCTTGTCGAAGTGCTTGGCGAAGCGCTGCTCGGTGCGGGCGAAGTCGATGAAGGTGAGCGGCTTGCCCGTCTTGGGATCGGTGTAGTAGTCGTCGTAAATCGCCGGGTTCATCTTAAGGTCCAGCCGCTCGCTCAGACGCTCGCCCTTGCGCGGGTCGTGAACGAAGACCGGGAAGGTGCGGCTGTCCACCGCCAGGCGCGCTTGCCGCGCCGAGGCGTCGTCGGCCACGCCGTGCTCTGGCTGGCAGGTGGTGTAGACGATAATGACCGAGGGGCCCTCGTACTCGTTGGCTGCAAAGACGGCCTTGTAGAAGTGGTTAAAGTGGGCCGCGGTCGTCTGGGCCACGAAGACGTCGGGATGCATCATCAAGATCTCGGCGATCTCCTTGCGATGCTCGGTCTTGCCCTTCAGCTTCTTGCCGAAGGCCGACATCTTGGTCTCCTGGCCCATGTAGGTGCTCGTCGAGGCCTGGCCGCCGGTGTTGGAGTAGACCTGGGTGTCGAGGATGATGACGTTGATGTCCATCCCCGAGGCAAGCATGCGGCTGAGCGCCTGGAAGCCGATGTCGAACATCGCGCCGTCGCCGCCGACGACCCACAGCTTCTTGTCGTGCCAGCCCATCTGGTCCCAGCGCATGCGGATGCCCATGGCGTCGGTGGCGGCGTTCTCGAAGAGCGAGTTGGTCCAGGGCACCAGGAAGGGGTTGTAGGGGTAGGTGGAGCTGTAGACGGTGTTGCAGCCGGTAGCCGCGACGATGCCCCACTGGTCGCCGTAAGCGAAGGCGTTGGCCGCGGCGAGCATACGCAGCGCGGTGGCCTCACCACAACCGGCGCAGCTGCCGGCGCCGCCCACGAAGAGGTGCGTCTTATCGGTGAGCATCAGGTCAATGGGGGTGCGCTCGTTGATGTAGTCCGAAGGGGTGTCGGGGAGGCTCTTGAAGAAGTCGAACTCCTCCTTGTACTGGGGAACCATCTCCCCTTCCTTGCGCACCATCTCGAGCGCGTCGTCGTCGCAGACGGCCACGCACTCGCCGCAGCCCTTGCACTTGGTGGGGTCGACGAAGATCGAGAAGAGGCCCGGCGCTTTGCCCTTCTTCTGGGGCACGTCGTAGAACTTGCGGGTCTTGGCGAAGTGGGCGCGCATGCGCTCGCGGGTCTCCTCGTCCTCTATCTTGGCTAGCTCGGCCTCGACCTCCTCCTCGGGGAGGACCTTAGCCAGGATCGCGGTGTCGGGGCACTCGGTCACGCACTCCATGCAAGCCGTGCAGTTGGAGGAGATGTAATGGGGGATGTCGGGGGCGATGTAGGAGAAGTCGCGGTAAGAACCGGTGCCCGGGGCGATGTGCGAGCGCGCCAGGCGCTCGTCGGCCGGCATCTCGGTGTCGGCGCTGCCGTCGGCGTAGGCGTCTACGACGGCTTTGAATTCCTTGTTGAACCCGGCGATGTTCACCGGTTCGGGCTCGGGTAGGAGCTCGAGTTCGAGCTCGAGCTCACCCACGATGATCTTGGTTTCGTCCTTCATGCCCCCACCTCCTCGGGCTCGGTCGCGATCACGTCGGCGGGCACCTCGATGATCTCGCTGTAGCCGCGCTGGATCGCGGTCATGTTGTCCTTGACGACCTGCTCACCGCGCTTGCCGAAGTACTTACGGATGATCTTCTCGACCCGCTCCCACAGCTCCTCTTCATTGAGCTTGAGCCGCTCGACGAAGGGGGCCACGCGCAGGTAGACGCCCAGCAGCACGATGCCCTGCATGCGCATGACCAGGTCGGGGCGCGAGGAAACCTCACGGGCGATGTCCACGGTGTCGATCGCAAAGAGTCGGTAATTGTTCTCGCGGATGGTCTGGCGCGCCCAGGCGGGGATGCTGGCCCAGACGTCGCGTGCATCCTTGGCGAAGGACTGCATCCAGACGACCCCGCCCGGCTTGAGGCCCTTGAAGGGATTGGTGTAGTGCAGGGCGTTGGGATCGTTGATGGCGATCATCTCAACGTTCTTCAATTCGCTGCGAATGCGCACCGGCTCCTCGGCCACGGTCAGGTAGTAGTTCGTGGGCAGGCCTTTCTTCTCGGAGCCGTACTTGGGGAAGGCCTGCACGTAGAGGCCAAAAAGGTCGGCGGTGGTGGAGGCGATGACTTTGTTGGTGGTCACCGAGCCGAAGCCGCCCACCGAGTAACCGCGCATGCGGAAGGTGCCCTTGGCGGTGATGTCCACGTCCTCCTCGGGCTCGAGCGCCAGCGGGTGCTTGATGTTGAGAACGAAGAAGCGGCGATCGCCTTCCCCGATGAGGTGGTCGAACACGGCCATCACGTCGGCGGGGCGGATGTCGCGCCCGCCCAGGCCGGCGGCGCCCGAGTAGATCTTGGGCAGGCGATCGACATGGGGGAAGCCGGGGTAGTCGTCGAGGGCGTCGGCGAAGGCCGCCTTGACGTCCCGAGTGAGGGGGTTGGAGCCGGCGAGGGGCTCATCGGTGCGCTCGAGCACGGCGAAGGCCCTGACGTGCTTGAGGGACTCGACGATCTGCACCGCCGGGAAGGGGCGATAGGAGTAAACCCGCAGCAGCCCGGCCTTGACGCCACGCTCGCGCAGAGCGTCCACCACCGCCTCGATGGTGAAGGTCATCGAAGCCATGGCCACGATTGCATACTCGGCGTCTTCGAGGCGGTAGCCCTTGACGAAGTCGTAGCTGCGGCCGGTAAGGCGCTCGTACTCGCGGAAGGCCTCCTCCAGCGCCGGCACGACCCGCGCGTAGAAAGCGCGCTGGGCGATGCGCCCCTTCATGTAGGCGTCCTGGTTCTCTACCGGCCCGGTGAGCACCGGGTTGTCCGGGTCAAAGTAGTTGACCAACTTCTCGGCCGGATCACCCACGAACTGCTTCATGAGCTCCGGCTCGGGCAGGTTGTAGTTCTCGACGGTGTGGGTGTTGAGAAAGCCGTCCTGCGCCACCATGAAGGGGGTGTGGCTATCTTCGGAGGCCCGGCGAGCGATCAGCGCCAGGTCGGCGACCTCCTGGGCGCTGCCAGCGAAGAGGATGCCCCAACCGGTGTCGGCCACCGCGTAGACGTCGTCGTGGCCGGCGTGGATGTTGAGCGCCTGGCTGGTGAGCGCGCGCGCGCCGATGTGGAAGACGGCAGGTAGGCGCTTACCCGAGATGACGTGCAGGACCTCTTTTTGCAACACCAGCCCCTGGGAGGCGGTGAACGAGGTCACGCGGCCGCCGGCGAGGGCGAAGCCTTCGGCCGCGGAGCCGGCTGAGTGCTCCGACTCGGGCTCGAGAAACATGAGCGGCTCGCCCCATAGGTTCGTGCGCCCGTTCGCGACGGCTACCTGATATCCGTACCCCATGTTTGTCGAGGGGGTGATGGGGTAGGTCACCGCCGCTTGCGACACGTGCGTTTCGACCCACACGGCGGCCTCGGAGCCGTCGCCGGTGGTCGGAATTCCGGGATATTTTACGTTTTCCATGTGCCCTCCTTGCCCAGGGGGTTCCCTGGTCTGCCTTACTTACCCTACACCCTGGGCCGCAACGCGGCCAGGACAAGCGCCACGATCAGGAAGCTATTTTTTGCGCCGGCGACTGGCCTTCTTGGACTCGGTCGCCTTTGCCTCCGCGCCTCCTTCCCACTCCCCAAAATAGACCTTCTGGGCGGTAAGGCGGGGTGGGCGGTCGTTGCGGCCCCGCTCCTCGGGCGGACCAGAGAGCACGCGCGGGGTCGCGGCCTTACCCGACTTCTTCGCGCGGCCGGAACCGCTGGTCTTGGACTTCTTGGTTCGTTCGTTCGCCATCGTTTCCTCCTCGGGAACTAGATCGATCTGCCGCAAGGCGGGGGTAGCGCGCTCGATGCGCACCTTCAAGGCATCCCCCAGCCGCCAGCGCCGGCCGGTATGCCGGCCCACGAGCTCGAGCCCCTCGGGCACGAACTCGTAGTAGTCGTCGTCCAGGGCGCTGAGGGGTACCAATCCCTCGACGCCGTTCTCAAGGGCCACGAATAGGCCGAAGTGGGTCACCCCGCTCACCACGCCACGGAAGGTGCGGCCCACCTGCCCCTCGGCCCACTTCACCTGGAAGTACTTGGTGAGGTCGCGCTCGGCTTTTTCGGCGGCGCGCTCACGCTCGGAGGCGTGCTCGGCGATACGCGGGAAGCGCTCGGCCCAGGCAGCGCGCTTGCGCGGCCCTGCCTTGCCCTGGAGCACCGCTTTGAGCACCCGGTGGACCACCAGGTCGGGGTAGCGCCGGATGGGGCTGGTGAAGTGGAGGTAGTCGTCGAAGGCCAACCCGAAGTGGCCCAGGTTCTCCGCGGCGTAACGCGCCAGGCTCATGCTCCGCAAAAGGAGCGTGGAAACGGCCTGCCCCTCGGGTTTGCCTTTGGCCGCTTCGAGCACCCGCTGCATCGCTTTCTGCTCGGGCTCGCCCATGGGCAAGCGGTAGCCCAGGCGGCTCAGCGCTTCCACTAGGGCCTTGTATCGGTCGGCTACGGGGTCGTCGTGCACCCGGTAAAGCGCGGGAATGCCCCTTTCGTCGAGGTAAGCGGCCACCGTGCGGTTGACCAGCAACATCAGCTCTTCGATGAGGTTGCGCGCCTCGGCCTCGCGGATGGGCAGCAGGTGCAGGTTGCCCTCCTCGTCCACATCCACCTTGACCTCAGTAGTCTGGAAGTCGAGCGAACCCTCTTCCATCCGCGCCTCGCGCAGGCGGCGGGTAAGCTGGTACAGCTGGCGCAGGTCATCTTCCAGAAAGGCGGCCTCTGCGGGGAGCCGCTCCCCGCGCAAGAAGGCCTCGACTTGGTCGTAGGTCAGACGCGCCTGCGAGCGGATCACGCCCTCGGCGAAGGTGTAGTCGAGCACACGCCCCTGCTCGTCGAGATCGAGCAGTACCGAGAGCACCAACCGGTCCTCGCCCGGCACCAACGAGCAGACGCCATTCGAGAGCTTCTCAGGTAGCATCGGCAGCACCTTGCCCGGCAGGTAGACGCTCGTTGCCCGCTCGTAGGCCTCACGGTCGAGGGCCGAGCCCTCGCGCACGTAGTGGGCCACGTCTGCAAGGTGCACGCCCACGCGCCAGCGGCCCTCACCCAGGGGTTCGACGTGGATGGCGTCATCGAAGTCCTTGGCATCGGCGCCGTCAATCGTGAAAACATTCTTGTCACGAAAGTCCTGTCGTTTACGCAAAGTCTGGCCGGGGATCTTGGAACGGATGCGCCGGGCCTCCTCAAGCACCTCGGGCGGGAAGTCCTCCCGCAGGTCGAAGTTGTGAATGACCGCGCGGGTCTCGGTCTCGGGCGTATAGCCTTGCCCCAGATACTCGCGAAAGACGCCAAAGGGCTCGCGCTCGCCGGTCTCCTCGGGGTACTGCACCTCGACCACGATGCGAGCGCCCTCCTGCAAGCCCTCTAGCCCCTCCGGGATGAGGAGCAGACGCGCGGGATAGCGCCGGTCGTCGGGATGCAGAATCGCGTAGCCGCGGGCGAACTCCAGCGTGCCCACCAGCGTCTTGCGCGCCCGCTCGACGATGCGCACGATCTCGCCGCTCACCTTACCGCGGTCACGGGCAGGCAGCTTGCGCGCCACCACCCGGTCCTGCGGCCAGGCCCCGGCCATGCGGGCCGGCGGAATGAAGAGGTCGTCGCCATCCTCGACGAGGACGAAGCCGTAGCCGTCGGGATGCACCTGCACCAGCCCCACCACCAGGTCCATCTTCTCGGGCAGGCCGTAGGTCTTGCGGCGGGTGCGGATCAGCTTGCCCTCGGAAACGAGCTCCTCTAAGGCCTGCTGGGCCTCGGTGCGGCCGAGCCCCAGCGACCGGACCACCTCGCGCAGGTGAACCGGCTTCTTGGGTTTGGATTTCAAGTATTCGTAAACGAGTTCTTTGGTCATGCGTCAGCTAGCGGGGCGCGGCCCCGCGGTTCCTCCTTGATATCTTCCTCCGCTAGAGGACGCCGGCCAGCATCTCGCCGGCGGCCTGCAAGCTCGCTCGTAAGGCCTCCACAGCCTCGTCAATGTGCGCGCGCTCCACGATAAGCGGCGGCTCCAGGCGCACCACCTTGGGGTTGTTGAGCCCGAAAGCGGTGAGCACGCCACGCGTCGCCAGCTCGCTGATGACGATCGCGCCGATGTCGGCGTCGGTGAACTCCACGCCCACCAAGAGCCCCTTGCCCCGCACGTCGGCGATGAACTCGGGATAGTCGGCCTTCAAACCCGCAAGTGCCTCCAACAGGTAGGCCCCCAACTCCTGCGCGCGCGCGGGTAGGTCTTCTTCGAGAGTCACCTCGATGGCGGCGAGCGCCGCGGCCGCGGCAAGGGGGTTGCCACCGAAGGTGGACGAGTGAATGAGCGGGTTCTCCTTGAACGGCTCGAAAAGCTCGGCGCGGCCCACCACGGCGCCGATCGGCATTACCCCACCGCCGAGCGCCTTGGCGCTGGTGAGCAGGTCGGGCTCCACGCCCTCCCATTCGGCCGCCCAGAGTCGGCCGGTGCGACCCATGCCGGTCTGCACCTCGTCGAGGATGAGCAGTACGCCGCGCTCGCGGGTGATTTCGCGCAGCTCGCGCAGGTAGCCCTCGGGCGGCACGATGACGCCGCCCTCTCCCTGAACCGGCTCCACGATTACTGCGGCCGTCTCGGGCCCGATGGCCGCGGCCACCGCCGCAGCGTCGCCGTAGGGCACGACCTTGATGCCAGGCACGAGCGGTCGGACCGGGTCCTGGTACTCGGCCTTGGGGGTGAGCGAGAGGGCTCCCAGGGTCTTACCGTGGAAACCGCGCTCGGTGGTGACGATCTCCGGCTTGCCGGTGTGGATGCGAGCCAGCTTGAAGGCCGCCTCCACCGCCTCGGCACCGGAGTTGCCGAAGAAACTCATGGAAAGGTCGCCGGGGGTGATCTCGGCCAGACGCTCCGCCAGGCGCGCGGTGGGCTCGGAGATCATGACGCGCACCGACATGGGCATGCGGTCGAGCTGGCGCTTCACCGCCTCGACCACACGCGGATGGCGGTGGCCCAGGTTCAGGGTGCCGTACAACCCCAGAAAGTCGAGGTAGCGGCGACCTGAGGTGTCCCAGACGTAGACGCCTTCGGCATGGTCCTCGACGACGTCGAGGCCTGTGAAGCGCAAGAGACCGGCAAGACCTGGATTGACGTGGCGTTCGAAGAGTTCAAAAGCGTCCATGCAGAAAGCTCCCTCAGGTGCGGAGCACCTTTAGTATAACACACTCAAGTATGCGACTCGCGTAACGGCTGCAAGAGGTCGTAGAGCGCCGCGGGAAGACGGCGGACGCGGCCGTTCGCGTCCTGGAGAACATGCGCGGTTCGGCCCACGGCAGCGAGCTCGCCCCCAAGGGGCGCGACCTCGTAGGCGAAGACGAGGCGACGGCTTGCTAGCTCGGCCAGGCGGGTGCGCACCTCAACTTCCTGGCCGAAACGCAGCGCGCGCCGGTAGCGCAACTCAAGCTCCACCACTGGGAAGAAGAGCCCCTCGCGCTCGAACTCGGCGTACTCCACCCCCGCAGCGCGCAACCAGTGGACGCGTCCCACCTCAAGCCAGGGCACGTAGGCGCCGTGGTGCACCACGCCCATCTGATCGGTCTCGGCATAGCGCACCTCCAGCACGCTGCGGCTCACCATTCGATCACCTCGCCACGGTCGGCAAAGAAGCGCAGCCGGGGAATCCGGCGCAGCTCGAGCGTGTGGGCCAGCTCGTCCTGGAGGTAGTGGTGGGCGCGATTGAGGATCTCAACCGTCTCCTCGGGGCGCTCGATCGCGCTCACAAGCACCCGGGCCTGAGAGAGGTCCGGGCTCAGGCGAACGCGCTCGATGGTCACCACGATGGGCAGGCGTGGGTCCTTCATCTCGTGAACGATCTCGTTCAGTGCCCGGGCGACGCGCAGCTCTAAGCGCGTCAGGGTCTTGTGGCCCATGGCTGGCCTCCTGCGGCCCGAAGCCGCGGGTTCATTCTACCGCCGCGGAAATCCGCTCGCGCAGCCAGTCGATCGCCTCGTCTACGCGCTCGGGGTCGGGGGCTTCGACCATGATGCGCACGAGCGGCTCGGTGCCCGAGGGACGCACATTGATCCGGCCCTCACCGAGCCGACCCTCGGCCTCGGCGATCCAGGCCGCAAGCTCGGGGAGGGCCATAACCGCCTCCTTGTCGCGCACACGCACGTTGACCAGGCGCTGGGGGTAGAGGGTGAGCTCGTCCACCCAGGTCTCGAGCGACCGCCCAGAACGCTGCACCGCATCTAGGGTAAGGAGCGCGGTCTGGAGGCCGTCGCCGGTGGGCAGGTGGTCGAGGAAGAGAACGTGCCCGCTCTGCTCGCCGCCGAGCCGGCCGCCGCGCTCGCGCAGCGCCTCGTAGACATAGCGGTCACCCACCGGCGTGCGCACGAACTCGACGCCGCGGCGCTTGAGCGCGCGCTCAAGTCCCAGGTTACTCATCACCGTACCTACCACCAGCGGCTCACCGCGCACCAGAGCGTTGATGTAGAGTACGTGGTCGCCGTGAACGATGCGCCCCTTGGCGTCGACCAGGATCACGCGGTCGCCGTCACCGTCGAAGGCCACGCCCACGTCGAATCCCCCCTCGCGTACGACGCGCTGCAGCAGCTCGGGGTGGGTGGAGCCGCAGCCCTTGTTTATGTTGCGTCCATCAGGGGTGTTGAAGATCGCGAAGACCTCGGCACCCAGCCGCTGTAAAACGCGCGGGGCGACGCGGTAGGTGGCACCGTTGGCGGTGTCCATAGCGACGCGCAAGCCGTCGAGCCGCGGACCCAAGTGAACCAGGCGGTCGGTATAGAGGCGCTCGGCCTCATGGTGATTGCGCACAGTACCGATGTCGCGGATCGCAAAAGCGCCCTCGAGCCGTCGTTCGATCTCGAGCTCGGCCTCGTCGGAGAGTTTGGTCCCGCCGGGGCCGAAGAACTTGATGCCGTTGTCCTGGTAAGGGTTGTGGCTGGCCGAGATCACCACCCCGGCGTCGGCCTCGAGCACGGAGGATAGGTAGGCTACCGCGGGCGTGGGCAGCACGCCCAGGTGCTCTACCACCACCCCCTGGCTGAGGAGCCCCGCGGCCAGCGCCGCCTCCAGCAGGTCGCCCGATTCGCGGGTATCCTTTCCGATCAAGACGGTGGGTCGGGCCGCGTTCTCGCGCAGGACCGAACCGGCCGCCTGCCCCAACCGCAACACGAACTCAGGCGTCAGCGGAGGTTCGCCCGCGCGGCCGCGGATGCCGTCCGTACCGAAGAATCGCCGTTCCATGCCAAACAGGTTACCACCGCCATAGGTCGCTAAGGTCGGGCGCACTAACGGTTAATATTTTTATAATGATTTAACAGCCTCAACGTACAATGATGCTCCGAGGGGTCATGGGGTACCCACCCAGGGTATCCTCACCTGCTGGGCGCAGCAACCTCTCCCCTGCGCGGGGAGAAACTCCAAACCACAACCCAGCCGTGCCCCGAGCGGACCGCACGCCCGCGGTGCTGCGACCGTGCGCCGCGAAAGGAGAAAGCATGTCGAAACAAGAACAGATCGAAGGCATCCTCAACCAACTCAAGGGGGCCCTGCCCGAACTGCAGGAGGTCATCGTCGCAAGCGGCGACGGCCTCTCCATCGCACAGCTGGGCGGGAGCGAGAACTCTGCCCGCCTCGCGGCCATGGCGGCCACGGCGCACGGTCTGGGCAAGCGCATCGCCACCACCAGCCACCTGGGCAACCTGACCGAGACGGTGGTGCTAGGCGACAGCGCCTACTTCATCGCCTACGCCATCGGCGATAAGGCCGTGCTGGCGATCACCATGCCCTCGGGCTCGAACCTGGGGCTCGTTCGGCTCGAAGCTCAAGAGCATGCCCGCCAACTCGCCCAGGTGCTCTAGCGCCAGATCGGAGCCATGGAAATCGAACTCGCAATCCTCAAACACTTTCAGTACATCGAGGCCGTGGCGGCGTTCATCGAAGGCTCTGGTCCCGAACCCGAACTGATCGCCGCGGAGGACAGCGCGGTCGCCGAGTGGCTTGAAGACCATCCCGACCAGGCCATCACCGACCAGCAGACCAAGCTCTACCAGACGCTGGCGGACGCGGTGGCCGCGAAGAAGGCCGGCGACCTCGAAAAGGCCAATACGCTACTCGATCAGGCTTATACCCTCTACAGCCAGATCGAACGGGCGCTCTTCGTCAACAAGGAGCGCGACGACGCCAACGGCTAAGTACTCAGCCCCGCCAATCAGCCGCGACCACGGTCGCGGCTGATTCACTTGGCCTCGAGCCAGTTCGCACCGATGCCCACCTCGACTTCAAGCGGAACCTTTAGCTCCCACGCACCGCCCATCACCTCGCGCACCCGGTCGGCCACGGCCTCGGCGCGGTCGGCGGGCGCCTCGATCACGAGCTCGTCGTGTACCTGTAGCAACAGCGCTGCGTCCAGCGGCTCGATCTCGGGTACGAGCCGCACCATCGCCAGCTTGATGAGGTCGGCGGCGGTCCCCTGCACCGGCATGTTGAAGGCCACCCGCTCCGCCGCCTCACGCACGTTGCGGGCGCGGGCGTTGAGTTCGGGCACGTAGCGCCTGCGGCCGAAGAGCGTCTCCACGTAGCCGCGCTCGCGCGCCTCTGCAAGCACCCGCTCCATGAATCGGCGCACGCCCGGGTAGGAGTCGAAGTAGCGATCGATGAAGGCCTGGGCCTCGCCGTAGGCGATGCCAAGCTCGCGGCTGAGCCGGTGGGCGCTCATCCCGTAAAGCACGCCGAAGTTGACGGTCTTGGCCGCGCGTCTCTGGAAGGGGTCCACCGCGTCGTGGTCGACGTCGAACATCCAGGCGGCAGTCTGGGTGTGGATGTCGCGCCCCTCCCGGAAGACGCGGATCAGGTTATCGTCGCCCGAGAGGTGGGCAAGCACCCGGAGCTCGATCTGCGAGTAATCGGCGACCACCAGCAGGTGCCCCTCGGCGGCGACGAAGCCCTTGCGGATGCGCCGGCCTATCTCGGTGCGGATGGGGATGTTCTGCAAGTTGGGGTCGGAGCTCGACAGCCGTCCGGTGGCCGTGCCCGTCTGGTGGAAGCGGGTGTGGAGGCGGCCCGTCTCAGGGTGGACCATACGCGGCAGCGGGTCGAGGTAGGTGCCCTTGAGCTTGGCCAGCTCGCGGAACTGGAGAATGCGCTCGACGATGGGGTGGGCGTCACGCAGCTGCTCGAGCGCGCTCGCCGAGGTGGATCGCTTACCGGTCTTGGCGGTTCGACGGCTGGGGGTGAGCCCTAACTCGTCGTAGAGGACGGTTTCGAGCTGGTCGCGCGAATTGAGGTTGAAGAGGTGACCCGCAAGGCGGTGGACCTCAGCCTCGATGCGTTCGAGCTCGGCCTCGAGCTCCTTTGAGAGGGCCTGCAGGTAGGGCACGTCCAGGCGGATGCCGCGGTGCTCCATGCACGCGAGCACACCTTGGAGCGGCTGCTCAATCTCGCGGTAGAGCCGCAAGAGCCGCTCTTCATCCTCGAGGCGCTCGCGCACCGTCTGCCACAACGCTGCGGCAGCCAACGCGCGCGTGGCCGCCCGCGGTTCCCAGTCACCCGCGCCGTAGCGGCGCACGGTGGAGTCGGGGCGGTTGTTACTGGGGTCGTAAAGGTAAGCGAGCAGTAGCGGATCGTCGCCAGGGCGGGCCGACACACCCTGGCGCATCGCGTAGACGGTGAGGTCCTTGGCACCGATGGCGTCGAGTCGCTCGAAGCGGGCAAGCTCGTCGGGACTGGACGGCCCCTCAGCTAAGCGGCCTTCCCAGGTTGCGGCCAGCCCCTCGAGCGCCCCCCACATGGGGGCATCGGGCTCGAGGACGTAGCCAAGCCAGGCCGGCCCAGGCGGCGGCCAGTCGGCAGGTTCGGCCTGGGCTGAGGCGATCAGGCCCAGCTCGCGCATGAGCGAGCCGAACTCGAGCGCCTGCAGGAAGGCTCGCAGCGCCGCCTCATCGGGCTCACGCCGGTGGCAGCCGGCCAGATCGACCTCGAGGGGCACCTCGGTGCGCATTCGTGAAATTTCGCGCGAGAAGAAAGCCGCGTCTTTGTCCGCTTCGAGCTTCTTCCGCACCCCTGGCGGGGTTACCTCCTCCAGACGGTCGTAGATCGTGTCGAGGCTGCCCCAGGCCGCGAGCAGCTTGGCCGCGGTCTTGGCGCCGATACCTTTGACGCCGGGAATGTTGTCGGAGGCGTCGCCGGTGAGGGCGCGAAAGTCCACCCATTGCTCGGGGGTGACGCCGTACTTCTCTACCAGGATTTCGGGCGTGATCTCGCGGCCTTCGGGGGTGAGGACGTGTACCCGCTCGGAGAGGAGCTGGTAGGTGTCGCGGTCACTGGTGAGGATGACCACCTCGTGACCCTCGCGCTCGGCGCGCTTGGCGAGCGTGGCCAGCACGTCGTCGGCCTCGACCCCGGGCACCTCCAGTCGCACCAGCCCCAAAAGGTCCACCAGCTCCTTAATCCGCTCAAGCTGGGGCTGGAAGTCCTCGGGGGGTGCCTCCCGCTGCGCCTTGTAGTCGGCGAAGGCCTCGTGGCGAAAGCTAGGCCCCGGCGCGTCGAAGACGACGATGACGCAGTCACCGTCTTCGCGCAGGAGCTTGAGTAGCGTACGCGCGAAGCCATAGACTGCGTGCACCGGCTCGCCGCGGCTGGTGGTCAGGCCCGCGTCCTTGAGGGCGTAGTAGTTGCGAAAGGCCAGGTGGTGCCCGTCTATGAGCACGATCCGCTTGGGGCGACGGTCGAAGAGGCCCTGTTGCTCCACGCGGCTCATTCTAACGGGCGCAAGCGCGCCTCGCCGCGGCTGGCATCGCGCAGCGCCCGCTCGAACGCCTCTACCCGGTCGAGCCGCACCTCCACCTCCCACACGATCCGCTCGGGAGCGTAGCCCTCGCCCAGCTTGCGCACTCCGTGCTCGACGAGCAACGGGTAGAGCCGGGCCGCGTCGGTGTAGGGAAGCTCGAGCACGAACCGCCCCGTGGGGTGGACCTCAAGCACCCGCGCCCGCCGCAAGCACTCCGCCGCCACCCCGCCGTAGGCCCGCGCCAGCCCGCCCGCGCCCAGCTTGATGCCGCCGAAGTAGCGCGTCACCACCACGATCACGTGATCAAGGCCGTGCCCCTCGATGGCCCGCAGCAGCGGCTGGCCCGCGGTGCCTCCGGGTTCGCCGTCGTCAGAAAAGCGGTAACTGGGGCCGATCTTGTAAGCCCAAACGTTATGGGTCGCGTTCGGGTCGCGCACCGACTCAAGGAAGAGACGCGCTTCCTCCGTGTCGTCGGCGCGGGCGGCGTAGCAGACGAAGCGGCTCTTCTTGATCTCCTCCTCGTAGCCCGCCGGCTCGGCCAAAGTCCGCAGCACCCCCTGAGCACTCATTTGCGCACCCCTGCCCAGCGCGGACGCTCCTCCAGGTGACCGCCACGCGCCCGGTGGGTGTGCTCCACGGTGATGAAGGCCTCGGGGCGCTCGCGTTCGATAAGCGCGATAAGGTCGCGCAGCGCCCGTCGCGGCGCGACCACGTAGAGCAGGGCCACCGGGCCCTCGCGTCCCTGGCCGTCCACCCGCGTCACGCCGTAGCCCGCCGCCCGCAGGCGTTCGACGAGCTCGTCCGCGGGGTCGCGGGTGATGATGCGCAGGAGCACGTGACCCGGCGCCAGCCAGCCCTCCACCGCCATGCCCAGCGCCGTACCCACGGCGAAGCCCGCGGCCCAGCCCAGGTACTGCGCCGGTGAGGAGAGGTGGCTGAAGACCCGGGTGATGGCGAAGAGCCAGATGAGCGACTCAAAGAACGCCAGCGCCGCAGACGCGCCCCGCTGCCCCCGCACCATGTAGAGCATGCGTACGGTCGAGAGCGGTACGTCGAGCAGGCGCAACGCGAAGACGAGCAACGCCGAGGTCAGGGCTTCCACCGCATCGCCTCCTCTCGCAAGGCCGCCTCCATCGTCGCTTCCGGGGCAGGGCGGCCGGTCCAGAGCTCGAAGGCCAGCGCCCCCTGCCCCAGCAGCATGCCCAGCCCGTCAAGGGTGTGCAGGCCGGCGGCGCGAGCCTCGCGTAAAAGCCGTGTTTCCAGCGGGGCATAGACGAGGTCAACCACCACACCCGCCTCGGGCAGCCAGCCCTCGGGCAGCGGCGAGGCGTCAGGGTCGCCGAGGCCCACCGAGGTGGCGTTGATGAGCATGGGAGTGCGGCGCACCGCCTTCTCGAGCTTGCCGGGCACGACCAGCCAGCCGCCCAGCTCCTCGACCAGCCGCTGGGCCCGCTCGAGCGTGCGGTTGTGCACCCCCACGAGCCAGCCCGCGCTCACCAGCGCGTGCACGACGGCGCGCGCCGCGCCGCCCGCGCCCAGTACGAGCGCCTCACCGGGCAGGGCGTCCGCGCGCTCGAGCGCGCGGTAGAAGCCGGTAGCGTCGGTGTTGTGACCGACGAGGCGGCCGCCTTCGTTCACGATCACGTTCACCGCCCCCACCTGCCGCGCCTCCGGCTCCACCGCGTCCAGGCGTTCCATCACCCGACGCTTGTGGGGCACGGTCACGTTGACGCCGCGAAAGTCCATGCGCACCTCGTCCAGGCGCTCACCCAAGAGGCGCGCAGGGGTATGCAGCAGGTGGTAGTCGCCCTCGAGCCCGAGCGCACGCAACGCCGCGCGCATCATCACGGGGCTGAGGGAGTGGTTCACGGGGTCACCGATGAGGCCTAGTTTCACGCCTTTCATTGTGGCAGCCTGGCGCATAAATTACCACGTAGTCTTGTTGCTTTCCCATCTTGGGCGGTTAAAATCGTTCGCGTGAACGACACCTTCCTGCGCGCCGCACGTGGCCAACCCACCCCCTACACCCCCGTATGGATGATGCGTCAGGCCGGGCGCTACCAGCCGGAATACCGCAAGATCCGTGAACGCTACACCCTACCGGATATCGTCCGCCAGCCGGAGGTCGCCGCCGAGGTCACGCTTCTTCCCATCCGCCAGTTCGGCATGGACGCGGCCATCCTCTTCGCCGATATCACCACCCCGCTCTACGGCATGGGCTTCGACCTCGACATCGTGGAAGGGCGCGGACCGGTCATTCACAACCCCATCGAAAGCGCAGACGACGTACGGCGCATCCACCTCTTCTCGGCCGAGGCCCATACCCCCTTCGTGCTCGAGGCGATCCGAATCCTCAAGGACGAGCTGGAGGTGCCCCTCATCGGCTTCGCGGGCGCGCCCTTCACCCTCGCGAGCTACCTGGTGGAGGGCGGGCCCAGCCGCAACTTCGTCAGGGTGAAGTCCTTCATGTACGCCGAGGAAGAGGCCTGGCACCTGCTGATGAAGGCGCTCACCAACGCGATGATCGAGTACCTCTCGGCGCAGGCTCGCGCCGGAGCCGACGCACTTCAGGTCTTCGACAGCTGGGTAGGACGACTCACCCGCTACGACTACGAGCGCTTCGTGGCGCCGCACATGAAGCGGCTCTTCCAGGGGCTCGCCGGACTCGGAGCGCCTGTTATCCACTTCGGCACCCAGACGATGCACCTGCTGGCCTCTATGGCCGCAGCCGGGGGAGACGTCATCGGGATGGACACCACCACGCCCCTCGACTGGGCGCGCGACCGGCTGGGAAGCCGTCCGGTCCAGGGCAACCTCGACCCCACGCTCCTCTTTGCGCCCGACGCGGCGCTCGAGCGCGGCATCGAGGCGGTCCTCACCGCCAACGCCGGCCGCCCCGGGCACATCTTCAACCTGGGCCACGGCATCCTCCCCGGCACCCCACCCGACGCGGTGCGCAAGGCTGTGGACTGGGTGCACGAGAAGAGCGAGGTGCCCGCGTGAACGTCCTCTTGATGTACTACGGCACCCCCTACCGCCCCTCGGAGATCGAGGCCTACTACACCGACATCCGCCACGGTCGCCCGCCCACGCCCGAGCTCTTGCAGGAGCTAGTGGAACGTTACGAGCTCATCGGCAAGAGCCCGCTCAACGAGATCACCTTTTCGCTCGCGCGCCGGCTCGAGGCTGAGCTGAATCTGCGCCAGAACCGCTACCCTGCGGGACTGCGCGCGGCCCCGCCCCCGCGCGAGCCCCGGGGCGACGCCCGCGTCTACGTAGGCGCGAAGCACAACGCCCCCTACATCGCCGGGGCGGTGCGGCAGATGGCCGAGGACGGCGTAGAGCGCGCCGTGGCGCTGGTGGCGGCGCCGCACTATTCGCTGCGCTCGATCGCCGAGTACCGCGAGCGGCTCGATCTGGCGCTGGCCGAGCTGGGCGAACCCTTCGAGGTCCACTTCGTACAGGACTATTACGCCCACCCCGGTTACGTCACGGCGGTGGCGCGGCGCGTGGTAGCCGCGCTGTGGCGGGTGCGCGACCCCGGGCAGGCGGCGGTCTTTTTCACCGCCCACTCGATCCCCCTCCGCGCCGCCGAGGCTGACGGCGGGGTCTACGAACGGCAGGTGCGCACGACCGCGGAGCACGTAGCCCGGCTGCTTGGGATCCGGCACGCACGCGTGGCCTGGCAGTCGGCCGGCCGCACCGAGGAGGCCTGGCTCGGGCCCGACATCAACGACGCGCTGCGCGCCGCGGCGGAAGAGGGCTTTCGCGAGGCGGTGGTGGCCGCAGTAGGCTTCCCCGCCGACCACCTCGAGGTCTTCTACGACCTCGACTACGAGGCCCAGCAGACCGCCCGCGAGCTGGGCATGCACCTGGTGCGCGCGGCCAGCCTCAACGACGACGAAGACTACGTGCGCGTCCTTGCCGACCTGGCCCAGGCTGCCTGGCAGGAGGCCGGGGCGTGAAAAAGGTGGCCGTGGTCGGGGGCGGCATGGCCGGGCTCGCCGCCGCCTACTACCTCGACCGCGGCGCGCGGGAGGCGGGCAGGGCGCTCGAGGTGAGCCTCTTCGAGGCCTCGGACCACCTGGGCGGCAAGGTGCGCTCGCTCTCCGACGGTCCCTACCGGCTTGAGGGCGGCCCCGACGCGGTGGTGCGCTACAAGCCCTGGTTCCTCCAGCTCGTGCGCGAGCTGGGTCTGGAAGACCGCGTAGTCGGAACCCAGCCCGCAAAACCCGCCGCGCTCATCTACAAGGGCGGGCGCGGCCACCCACTACCCGAGGGGCTCAACGTGGTCATCCCCTCGCGCTTCGGGCCGTTGCTGACCACGCCGTTGCTCTCCCCCGCCGGCAAGCTGCGTGCCGGGCTGGACCTCTTTTTGCCCCGCGGGCCCGAGGGCGACGAGCCCTTTGGCGCCTTCATCGAACGGCGGCTGGGGCGCGAGGTCTGGCGCAACCTGGCCGCGCCCCTGACCGGCGGCATCTATGGCGGCGACCCCTACGAGCTTTCGACGCTGGCCGCCTTTCCCATGCTCAAGGAGCTGGAGCGCAAGCACCGCTCACTCATCCTTGGCTCGCTGGCGGCGATGCGCAAGCGCAAGGGAAGCCGCGAGGGCGGGGGGCTCTTCGCCTCGCTCTCCGGGGGGCTGGGCGAGGTGGCGCGGGCCATCCAGGAACAGACCCCGGGAGTGCGCTGGCGGATGCAGTCGCCGGTCGAGCGCGCCGATCGCGAGGAAAAGGGCTGGTACCTCTTTGGCCCCTGGGGCACCGAGCGCTTCGACGCGGTGGTGCTCGCCACGCCCGCGCCCGCGGCGGCGGCGGTACTCGAACCGCTAGACCGCGAGCTGGCCCGCATCCTGCGGAGTATTCCCTACGGCAGCGCCGCCACAGTGACCTTCGCCCTCGAGGCGGACGCGGTTCCGCCGCCAAGAGGCCACGGCGTCCTTATCGCCGCAGGCGAGGGTTTCGCCGCACGTGGCTTCACCTGGCTCAGCCGCAAATGGGCGAACCGCACGCCCGCGGACAAGCTGCTCGTGCGCGCCTACTTCTCGGGCGAAGCGGCCGACGGCAGCGAGGAGGAGCTGGAAAAGGCCGCGCTCGCGGACCTCGCGAGGCTTCTTGGCTTCGAACCGTGGCCGCAACGGACCTGGACCTTCCGCTGGCCCAGGGGTATGCCACAGTACACCGTGGGTCACCTCGAGCGCGTCGCCGAGATCGAGAAGGCGCTGGGGCGCTGGCCCGGGCTCGAGCTCATCGGCGCGGCCTACCGCGGCGTGGGGCTACCCGAGGTCGTGCGCGACGGGCGCCAGGCCGCCGAACGCTTGCTCGCCAGCCTCGCCTGACTAAACTGGGTGCATGGACCTCACCCTGCGCCAGCTCGCCCGCTGCCCAGAAGCCCCATCGTCCTGCGTGCTCGAAGCCGAGATGGCCGCCTCGGGCCGCTCGGCCGAGGCGGTGCTCGAGCCCCTGCGCGAGCGGCTGGGAGTGATGCGCGCGGCCATCGAACGCGGCCTCGCCACCAAGGCACCCAGCGTAGCGGGCATGGTGGGCTGGAACGCGGCCACGCTGTGGGAGGCCGAAGACCGGCTGCAAGCCCCCCTGCTCAAACGGGTGCAGGCCTACGCCATGGCCGTGAACGAGGAGAACGCGCGCATGGGCCGGATCGTCGCCGCGCCCACCGCCGGCAGCGCGGGCACGCTGCCGGGAGCGCTCTTCGGCGTCGCCGACCACCTAGGCATCCCCGAGGAACGGCTGCTCATGCCCACCGTGCTGGCCGCGGGCGTGGGGCAGGCGATCAGCCGCACCATCTTCATCGCCGGCGCCAGCGGCGGCTGCCAGGCGGAGATCGGCTCGAGCGCAGCCATGGCCGCGGCCGCAGTGGTGGAGCTGTTGGAGGGCACCGCCGCCCAGGCAGTGCACGCCGCCGGGCTGGCCCTGCAGAACACCCTCGGCCTCGTCTGCGATCCCGTAGGCGGCTTCGTGGAGGTGCCCTGTGTCATGCGCAACGGCTTCTACGCCGTCCACGCGGTCAGCGCCGCCCAGCAGGCCCTCGCCGGCATCGAAAGCCCCATCCCCGCCGACGAAGTCGTGCTCGCCATGGCCAGCATCGGCCGCCTGCTGCCCCCGGAGCTCAAAGAAACGGGCGAGGGCGGCCTAGCAGCAACCCCCACCGGAAAGAAACTGGCCCAGCGTGCGCTGGGCGAAACAGACGACCTGGGCTGAATTACTCCACATCGGGCTCGGCCAGCGCTTCCCCCATCAGCTGATCGCTAGCGATCCCCGCGAACCATTGCGCCTCGGTGATGCCGTCGAAGGTCACGATGAACTCGGCGTACCGCTCCCCCGTCAGGCTGCCGTTTAGGCTGTAGGGGTAGTCCGCCGACATCAGCCGGTCGGCGATCTTCTCGACAGTGGAGCGTGGACCGCGCACACGAACGCGAAGATGCTCGATCTCCACCTGCGGCTTGAGCACGTTCACCTCCTATACCGGCAGCTTAGCCGGGGAGGTCTGGGCGTATGTCCCAGCGCCCATTACGAAGGAAACGGGGGCGCCGCCGCCGCAGCGCCCCCGGTGCGTGCCGTTTTCAGGCTAGCCCTGCTCGGCCTCCTCGCCCTCGTCGGTCGCGCCCTCCGCCCGCGGCTTGAGCAGCGGGAAGAGGATGACGTCGCGGATCGTGGGTTGATCGGTCAGGATCATGGTCAGGCGGTCGATGCCGAGCCCCAGGCCCGCCGCCGGCGGCATGCCGTGCTCGAGCGCAGTGAGGAAGTCCTCGTCGTACTTGTGGGCCTCCTCGTCGCCCCCCTCGCGCCGGCGCGCCTGCTCGGCGAAACGCTCGCGCTGGTCGAGGGGGTCGTTGAGCTCGGAGTAGGCCGGGGCCAGCTCCATCCCGGCGGTGAAGAGGTCCCAGCGCTCGGTGAGACCGAGCTTGGAGCGGTGCTTCTTGGCCAGCGGGCTGATGGCCGCGGGGAAGTCGTAGACGAAGGTGGGGTCGTGCAGCTCGTCCTCGACGTAAATCTCGAAGAGTTTGTCAAGCAGCTTGTAGCTGGGCACGTCGATGAGCTCGGGGTGCTTGGCGTCGGCCCAGATGCGCAGGCGCTCTAGGTCGAGCGGGTCGAAGTCGATGCCCGACTTTTCCTTGAGCGCCTCCACAAAGGAGATGCGCTTGAAGGGCGTCCTGAAGCTGATCTCGCGGCCCTGGTAGGTGATCGTCTCGCTGCCGTAGAGCTCGCGTACCAGCCCGCTGAGGAGCTCCTCGACCAGGGCGGCCATGTCGTTGTAATCGGCGTAGGCCCAGTAGGCCTCGAGCATGGTGAACTCGGGGTTGTGCTGGGCGTCGATGCCCTCGTTGCGGAAGACGCGGCCGATCTCGAAGACCCGCTCGTAACCGCCCACGAGGAGCTTCTTGAGCGGGAGCTCAAGCGAGATGCGCAGCTCGAACTCGTGATCCAGGGCGTTGTGATAGGTCCTGAAGGGGCGCGCCTCGGTACCCCCGGCGGTCTGGAGGATCACAGGCGTCTCGACCTCGAGGAAATCGCGCGCCTCGAGGAAGTCGCGGATGTAGCGCACGATGCGTACACGGCGCTTGAAGACCTCGCGCACCTCGGGGTTCACAATCAGGTCGAGGTAACGCTGACGGTAGCGCACCTCCTTGTCCTTGATACCGTGCCACTTGTCGGGCAGCGGCCGGAGCGCCTTGACCAGCGGCGTCCACTTCTTGACGAAGACCGTGATCTCACCGGTGCGGGTCGTGAAGACGTGCCCCTCGACCCCCACCAAGTCCCCGATGTCGAGCTTCTTGAGGAGGCGGTACTGCTCGGTGGCGTCGCGGCTCAGGTAGAGCTGGATGCGCCCGCTCTCGTCGAGGAGGTGGGCGAAGGTCACCTTGCCCATGCGGCGCAGGCTCACCAACCGCCCGGCCAGGCGCACGGTCTCGTCGGGCCACTCGGACTCGGGCGGCGCGCCCTCGTGCGCACGCAGAATGTCTTGGGCGTCGTGGGTCTTCTCGTAGCGGTACGGGAAGGGCTCGAAGCCCGCCTCGACCAGGGCCTCGAGGTTGCGCAGGCGCTGCTGGGTCTGATCGCTGGGTTCGCGCATGAGCCTCAGGCGCCTACGGAAAGGATACGGTAGCGGCGCTTTCCGCCGGGCGTGTCCACGCGCACCTTATCGCCCTCCTTGTGGCCAAGCAGCGCCTTGCCCAGCGGGGACTCGTCGGATACGCGCATGGGCTCCTCGAGCACGGTGGCCTCGGCCGGCGCGACGATCTGCAGCGTCAGGCTCTCACCGGTCTTCTCGTCCTGCACGACCACGACCGAGCCCAACGTGACCTTGTCGCCCTCGGCGCTCTCGATGATGACCGCGCGGTGGAGAATGTCCTCCAGCGCGTCCACGCGCGCCTCGATCTGCGCCTTCTCGCGCTTGGCCTCCTCCAGGCCCGAGTCCTCGTAGTCCTCGAAACTCTCCATCTGCTCCTGGAGAATGCGGGTGGCCTCTTCCAGGCGCTTCTTTTCTTCGGCCAGTTCCTGCTGCAAACGCTCGTACCCGGCCTTCGTCAGTTTGACTTCACGTGCCATACGGCCTCCTCCTGACCTGGAAAAACCCAGGGGAGCCCTGGGTCTGTCAGTGCAGTATAACGCGCGCCAGGATTTCCCTCAAATATTCCGGCCGCGCCCAGGCGGCGCAGGCCTCGGTATCCTCACAGAAGCTCCGGTAGACGTAGCGCACGGGCCCGTCGCCCGCCACCTCGGCCCGGGCCAGCACCACCTGGTTCCAGGCAAGCTGGCGCCGGCAGGCGTCGCATAGCACCGGGCGCGCGCCCGGCACGCGCTCCACGGGAACGAAGCGGAGCTCCCAGGGGTCCTCCCGGAGCACGATGCGGCCCTCCTCGTCGCGGTAGTAGAGCACCTCCCCCGCCGGCCAGAGCTCGGGCGGCGTGCCGGGAAAGTACCGCGCGATCAGGTGCCGTTCGTTGCACCCCTCGTCCACGCCACTACTATACGGGCTTCACGCTTTTCAGTGCGTCCGCGCTTAGCCTGAAGGCGTGACCCGCTTTGCGCTCTTGATGCTGCTCGCCATCGCCGCGACCTCCTACTACTTCGCGCACCTTCCGGTACAAACGCCGCCGCCGCGCGAGAAGGGGGTCGTGCTCGAAGGGGTCACGCTGCGCCTCTACCCCAAGTCCGACCCCAAGGCCGAGTGGGTCTTCTACGCCGGGCGCATCGAAAACAACCCCGCCCGGCAGACCTCGGTGGCCACCAACCTGGAAGAGGGAGCGCGCTACGTCGACGGGGAGCTCGACCTGACGCTGAGCGCCCCCGAGGTCACCATCGACCGCAACGACGACCTGACCATGCCCTACGCCGAGATCGAGATTCCGCGGGAGTGTTACCAGATCCAGCTGGGCGGCGAGGGCGAGCCACCGGTGCGCATCCGCCAGAACCAGGGCTTCTTCGCGCCAACGTTTACGCTGAAGGGACCGGGGATCTCGATTCGCGGCGAACAATTTCGCTCGGACTTCCAGCTGGAAGACGCCTCGTGGACGAACGGAGAAGACATCGTGGAGATGGACAACGTAAAGGAGTGCAACCCATGACCCGGCTTTCGAAACCTACGCTCGCGATCCTGCTCGCGCTCGGCCTCGCGCTGGCCGCCGCCGGAGGTGCGCGCATCATCAAGATCAGCTACGAGGACGGCCGCCGCAGCGGTAACCTGCGCTACGGCCCCTGGGTCTATGAGAGCAACCGCCCCGACGGCATCGTGGGCACGGTGGGCGACCTGGAGATCCGGGCGCGCAAGGCGGTGCTGGAAGCGCCCGAGGGCAAGAGCATGCAGGAAGCCGAAGGTGAACGCAAGGCCACCTTCGAGGGGGGCGTGGTCGTCACCCGCGGCCGCCTTACTGCCCGCGGCCCCAGCCTGGTCTACTCCGAGGCCACCGGCCTGGGGGTGCTCCAGGGTCCGGCGAAGATGCATCAGGAACCCGCCCAGGAAGGCGAGGACCCGGTGGACGTCGAGTCGCAGACGATGAGCTTCGACGTGGACACCGACATCTCGACCTCCTCGGGCGACGTGGTGCTCACCAACGGCAACCAGAAGGGCTGGGCCGACGACGTCTACTACGAGGAAGAACGCGGGCTGGCCGTCTTTACCGTGAAGTCGGGCGAGGTCAAGCTGGTGCGCGAGCGCGAGGGCGGCGAGCTGGTCATCACCGCCCCCGAGGTGCGCAGCCTCACCCGCAGCAAGAAACTCATCGCCACCGGCGGGGTGACGCTGCTGGACGGTGAGATCACCACCACCGGCGACGCCCTCTACTACGACGACGAGACGGGCGAGGCCATCGTCATCGGCAAGCCCGCACGCAGCGTCAACGAGGCCGAAGGCTTCAAGACCTCCGGCGGCACCCTGCTGCACAACGTCAACAAGCACCGGGTGCAGGTCTACCGCAAGCCCTTCACCCTACCGGTCGAGGAGTTCAAGAAGGTTGACGAGTAGGGGCGCATTGGGCCTCTTCATCGCCCTCGCACTCGCGCTTGGCTGGGCGACGCAGGAGAGCGAGGACTGCGCCACCTGCCCCCAGGTGGAGCTCGAGCGCGAGGGCAAGTCCATCGTCGCCATCAAGACGAGCCCCGACGACGTCAGCGACGTCTTCGTGATCGAGTATCTGGACGTGCTCATCGGCGAGCTGACCGCTTTGAAGGTCGAGGAACGCACCGCCGAGGTGGAGGGACGGGCCTTCTGGTGGGACGCGGCCAGCCAGATCGAAGAGGGCCTGGAGGTGGGCGCGCTCGTATGGGCGACCTACAACGGCGACCGCACCGACGACGCGGGGCGCGCCTACCTGGTGGCGCTGCGCCGCTACGAAGGCGAAGCACGGGGAGAACACCCTTTCCACCGCTTCATCATCTACGACCCCGCCCCCTACCGAACGCTGGTGCGCTTTGGCGAGGACGCCCGCGCCTACGGTCGCCTCGCCAGCGTGGAGCGCGTCAAAGACGTCTACGAACGCATCTTGCTCGGCGACGGCGAGGCGCGCTACTTGGCCGACGAGGACCGCTTCGAGGTCCGCTTCGAGCCCGGCGACGATGCGGTGGAGATCGCCCAGGGCAAGAGCCGCGCCTGGGGCCGGCAGCTGGACTACGACAACGACCTGGGCGAGGCGACGCTCAGCGGGCCGGTGCGCCTCGAGCGCACGGGCGAGAAACCGCTCGAGGGCAGGGCCGAAACGCTGCGCTATGACGTGGACGACGAAACTCTGATCCTGCTGGGCGGGGTGCGGCTGGAGCAGGACGGGCGGGTGACGACCGCCGCCAGCGCGCGCATCGTCGAGCGCGAGGACTACGCCTACCTGTACGGTGACCCGGTGGTGAGCAAGGGGAAGGACGGCGAGGTGCGGGGGCTGGCCGTGCGCTACCACCTCGACAGCGGTGAGCTCGTGGTGCTTGAGGGGGTGGAAGCGACCTTCGAGGACGCGCGCTAGCGCCCGAGCGCCAGCACGCGCCGTGCCGCGCCCTCGTCGGTGATGAGCACGTTGACGTAGCCGCCCTTTAGCGCGCCGTAGATGGCCTGGGCCTTAACCGAACCCCCGGCCACCCCGATGACCGTGTCGATGTTGCGCAAGGACTCGTGGTCGATACCGATCACGCGGCGGTTGAGCTCGATGTCGAGCCAGCGGCCGTCGAAGTCGTAGTGCTGGGCGCAAACGTCGCCCACCGCCCCGCTCTGACGGATGCGGGTGGCGTCGCCCTCGGAGAGGTAACCGGCGCGCACCAGGCTGTAGTAGCCCTGACGGGTGGTGCCGATGCCTACGAGGGCAAGGTCGGCGCGCCGGGCGCGCTCAAGCGTCTCGCGGATGTGCCGCTCCTCCAGTAAGGCGCGCCGCGCGGTCTCGTCGGCGACGATCAGGGGCGCATGCAGCTGGTAGCTGCGGCAGCGCAGCCGCTCGGCCAAAAGCTGCGCCAGGATGGGCCCGCTGGTGGGCGTGGCCTCCGCCCCGGTAGCCCCGATGAGCTGGACCACCTCGACGTTGGTGTAGTCGCGGGGCCGGATCTCACGGATCATCTCGTAGAGCGCGCCGCCCCAGGAGATGCCGATGGTCATGCCGTCGTGGACGCGGTCTTCGAAGTAGCGCGCCGCCAGCCGCCCCAGACGGCGCAACATCGCCTCGTAACCATCGTCCCCGCCCGCTAGGACGCGGGCCTCCTTGAGGCCGAATCGGGCGGTGAGGGCGTGCTCGAGCTCGCGTGCGCGTGGCAACGGGTGGTGAATCACGATCTCCACCACGCCACGCTGGCGCGCCTCGGTGAGCAGGCGCGACACGCCCGAGCGTGAGATCCCCAACGCCTGGGCAATCTCCTGCTGGGTGCGCGACTCCTCGAAGTACATCGCGGCCACCCGCGCGAGGTAGGCCAGACGCTCGTCGTCGTTTCTGCGCTTTCGCTCGCTGGTGGTCAGGGAAACCGCGCGGTCGGTCTGCACATCTGTGATTATAGCCTAACGATCGTGCGGCGCCAGCCCGAACGCACAATTGCGAAGAATTCGCAGAGTTTTTTGCATAACCATCGTCCTTGACAACGGAAAGGGGCAGGCCCTAGGATGTTCACATAAGTTACAAAGCGCTGACATATGTGATTTTGCAGCGCAGCCAAGGAGGCCCTCGTGATAGATGCGGTAAACGTCGTATTCAAACCTCCGAGCGGAGGCGCGCTCCGCTTACCGCGCGTATGGAAGATGGCCGAGCCCGGCGCGCCGGGCGACGCGGCCTCTGAACACCCGCCAGACGGGCGCACGGCGCCGAACGGGCTCGAGCATGGAGACGGCACCCCGCTGCTCAAGCTCGAAAACGTTTGGAAGGTCTTCGCGGGCGTGCCCGTGCTGCGGGGGATCGACTTCACCCTGCACGAGGGCGAGATCCACGCCCTCCTCGGCGGCAACGGCTCGGGGAAGTCGACCACCATGAAGATCATCTCGGGGGCCCACGCGCTCGACGCCGGCACAATGCGGCTGCGTGGCGAGGCGGTGCGCTTCGACTCGCCCAAGGCCGCCCACGATCGCGGCGTCTACATGGTGCCCCAGGAACCCCACGTCTTCCCTCACCTCTCGGTGCTCGAGAACCTGGGGGTGGGCCTGAAACTGAGCCCGGCCGAGCTGCGCGCGCGGGTGGAGCCCCTGCTCGAAGGCCTGGGCTTCCAGGTGGACCTGAGCGAAAAAGCCGCTTTCCTCAGTATCGCCCAGCAACAGCTGCTTGAGATCGTGCGCGGGCTTTTGCGCAACGCCCAGGTGCTCATCTTCGACGAGCCCACCTCGGCGCTCACCTTTCGCGAGACCGAACACCTCTTCGACCGCATGCGCAGGCTCGCGGCCCAAGGCATCGGCCTCATCTTCATCTCGCACCGCCTGGGCGAGGTAATGGAGATCGCCGACCGCATCAGCGTGCTGCGCGACGGTGTGGTCGTCCTCAGCGACCGCTCCTCCGCCCTCACGCCGCACGACCTGGTGCGTGCGATGCTGCCCGAAGTGGTGGAGCGCGAGCAAGAAACCGCCGCCCGCGAAGCGCGCGGCACAGCGCAGGGACCGGCGGTGCTCGAGGTGAAGGGCCTCAGCAGCGAGGCCTTCTCGGGCGTCAGTTTCACCCTGCACGCGGGCGAGGTGCTCGGCCTCGCCGGCCTAGTGGGCTCGGGCCGCACCGAGGTGTGCGAGGCCATCGTGGGGATCGACCCTCATGCCCGCGGCGAGGTGCGGGTAAACGGCCTGCCGCTCGCGCGCCGCTCACCCGCGGTCTGCCAGCGCCACGGCCTGGTCTACGTGCCCGAAGACCGCCACGCCCACGGCATCTTCCTCGACCTGCCCAGCCTCTACACCATGAGCGCCAGCATCCTCGACCGGCTCGGGCGCCTCTTCCTGGCCACGGGTGAGGAACGCGCCATCGGCGAGCGCTTCGTGCGCTCGCTCAACATCAAGTTGAACGACCTGAACCAGATCGCCGGCACGCTCTCCGGCGGCAACCAGCAAAAGGTGGTCCTCGCCAAGGCGCTAGCGGGCGAGCCCCGGGTGGTGCTGCTCGACGAACCCACCCGCGGCATCGACGCCTCGGCGCGCCAGGACGTCTACCGCCTCATCCGCCAGCTCACCGCCGAGGGCGTCGCCGTGCTGCTCATCTCCTCGGAGCTCGAGGAGATCGTGGACCTCAGCGACCGCGTGCTCGTGATGTACCGCGGCCGCATCACCGAGGAGCTCGCCGGCGACGCGATCACGCTCGAGCGCGTCACCGACGCGTCCTTCGGCATACCCCAGGGCGAGGAGGTGGCCTCGTGAAACGCTTGCTCAGCAGCCGCGAAGCCCTGGTCACCGGGCTCTTGCTCCTGCTCATCGTCATCACCGGCCTGTTCAACCCCAACTTCTTCAAGTTCGACTCGATCGTCGAGATCTTCAACGCCAGCCTCACCCTCGTCCTCATCTCCCTGGGCGAGATGTTCGTCATCCTCACCCGCGGCATCGACGTCTCCGTGGGCGCCACCGCCGGGCTGGCGGCGGTGGTCCTGGGCACCACGCTCAACCTGGGCTGGCCGGTGGGCTGGGCCATCGTGGCCGCGCTGGCCACCGGCACGCTCGCGGGCATGCTCAACGCCTTCGGCGTCACCATGCTGCGCGTTCCGCCCATCATCATGACGCTCGGCACCCTCGGAATCTACCGCGGCCTGATGCGCATCATCACCGGGGGCAGCTGGATCGAGAACCTTCCCCAAAGCATCAAGGAACCCAACCTCTGGAGTTTTGCGGGTGTTCCCTTCTTCGTGTGGCTGACCGCGTTGGTGATCGCGACCACCGCCTACTGGACGCTCAGGGCCCGCCCGGCAAGGTACTTCTACGCGGTCGGCGACAACGAAGAAGGCGCCTACCTCCTGGGCTTGCCGGTGCGACCGACGCAGTTCATGGCCTACACCCTCGCTGGCGTCTTTGCGGCGATGGCCGCGATCGTCTTCACCTCGCAGATCGGCTTCGTCTCGATGAACGCCGCCGACGGCTTCGAGCTCAAGGCCATCGCCGCAAACGTCCTGGGCGGAGTGAGCCTCACCGGCGGCGTGGGCACCCCCCTGGGGGCGGCCGTGGGGGCGCTCTTCCTCACCGCCGTGCACAGCATGCTCATCTTCCTGGGCGTGCCGGGCATCTGGGACAACGCCTTCGCGGGCGTCATCCTGCTCGCGGTCGTCTACGTGGACTACCGCGTCCGCAGCACGCTCGAGTCGCAGCGGCGTCAGGCGCGCATCCGTGGTGACGTCGGTGGAGGTGCATCGTGAAGTGGACCCGCATCTTCCGCACCTGGGAGTTCGCACTGGCGGTGCTGCTGGTGCTGGAAATCCTCGTGCTGGGCTGGATCAACCCCGTCTTCTTCAACCTCGAGAACCTGCTCTACTCGACGCTCGACTTCTCGCACATCCTCTTCGCCGCCCTTCCGCTCACCCTGGTCATCATCACCGCGGGCATCGACATCTCGGGCGTCTCGATCATGGGGCTGGCCTCGATCACCCTGGGCCTCATCTGGGTGGCCGGCGTCAACATCTTCGTGGCCCTGGCCATCGCGTTGCTCGTCGGCATCCTCGCCGGCGCCTTCAACGGCTTCTTCGTCGCCAAGACCGACGTCAACCCGCTCGTCATCACCCTGGGCACGCTCTTCATGTACGCCGGCATCGCCCAGGGTATGCCCGCCCTGCTCGACTTCCTCGGCTTCAAGGCCTACGGCTCAGCCGGCCTCGCCGCCTATCAGTACGAGGGCATCACCGGCCTGCCCGATTCCTTCATCGCCCTGACCGAGGGCACCGTGGGCATCGTGCCCTACCCCTTCATCCTGGTGCTGCTCTTCGCCGCCGCGCTCTCGCTGCTCCTGCACAAGACCCGCTTCGGCCGCTACCTCTACCTCATCGGCGTCAACCCTAAGGCCGCCGCCTACAGCGGCGTGCCCATCCAAAAGGTGCTCGTCTGGGCCTACGTCCTCAGCGGCTTCGGGGCCGCACTCGCGGGCGTAATGCTCACCTCCTACTTCACCTCGGCCCGTGCCGACCTGGGGGGCGACGCCCTGCTGCCCATCATCACCGCGGTGGTGCTGGGCGGGGCCGACATCCTCGGCGGCAGCGGCACCATCCTGGGCACGCTCCTGGCCGGAATGCTGCTGGGCTTCCTGCGTCAGGGGCTGCTGGCCATCGGCGTAACCAACGACCTCATTCAGGTCGTCATCGGTGCGCTGCTTATCTCGGCCATGGCCGTCAAGCAACTCATGCACGTCTACGGGGAGTACCGCCTGAACCGCAAGGCGCTCTCGCAGAAGGAAAGGGGGTGAGAACCGGCACGAAAACGGGAGGACTTCGGACCTAGGCATTCTCGAAGGAGGTTGTGGCAATGAAGAAATTTAGCTATCTGATGGTTGCGGCGCTGATCGTAGCCGCGTTGGCCGGCCTGGCCGTGGCCAAGGACGTTAAGATTGCGTTTATCCCCAAACTGACTGGTGTGGGCTTCTTCGAATCGGGCGGCAAGGGGGCCGTGGAGATGGGGCAGGAACTGGGCATCTACGTCAAGTACGACGGCCCCAGCGCCGCCAGCGTCTCCGGGCAGATCGAGTACATCAACAACTTCGTGAACCAGGGTTATGACGCCATCGCCATCTCGGCGCTCTCGCCCGACGGCCTCAACCAGGCCCTCAAGCGCGCAATGAAAAAGGGCGTCATCATCCTTACCTGGGACTCCGACGTCAACCCGCGCTACCGCACCTTCTACATCAGCCAGGGTACCGCCCAGCAGCTCGGCGAGCTTCTGGTTCAGATGGCCGCCGACCAGATGAACGACCCCCACAGCGGCACCAAGAAGATCGCCTTCCACTACTCCAGCCCCACCGTCACCGACCAGAACCAGTGGGTGAACGTCGCCAAGGCCAAGATCGCCAAGGACTACCCGAACTGGGAGATCGTGGACACCGTCTTCAGCCATGAGGACGCCCAGAAGGCCGTCCAGGTGCCCACCGCCCTCTTCCAGGCGCACCCCGACCTCGACGCGGTGATCTGCCCCGACGCCAACGCGCTGCCCGGCACCGCCCAGGCCGCCGAGAACCTCGGCATCGCCGGCAAGGTCATCATCACCGGCTTCTCGACCCCAAACGTCATGCGCCCCTACGTCAAGCGCGGCACCGTGAAGGCCTTCGGCCTTTGGGACGTCGTCAAGCAGGGCAAGCTGACCATCTACGTGGCCAACATGCTGGTCCAGGGCAAGCAGCTCCACGTGGGCGACGAGTTCGACGTGCCCGGCGTGGGCCACGTCAAGGTCTACCCCAACTCGGTGCAGGGTTACGACTACCAGGGTGAGGTCAACAATGGCATCATCCTGCTGCCTGAGCGCGTGGTCTTCACCATCGACAACATCGACGACTACGACTTCTAGACCCCTTGTACCCGGCCGCCCACAGGCGGCCGGGTACCTTTCGTGGAGGCGGCATGCGCCATTTGCTAGCCCTTGACGCCGGAACCGGCAGCGGCCGCGCGGTCCTCTTCGACGAGGAGGGGCGTCAGCTCGCAGCGGCCTCGCGCGAGTGGACCCACCGCGAGGAACCCGGCCACCCCGGCTCGATGACCTTCGAGCGCGACCGAAACTGGGCCATGCTCACCAGCGCCATCCAGGAGGTGCTGGCCCAGGTGCCCGATGCCGACGTAGCTGCCATCAGCACCACCAGCATGCGCGAGGGCATCGCGCTCTACGACGAGAACGGCGAGGAGCTGTGGGCCTGCGCCAACGTGGACGCGCGCGCCGTCGAGCAGGTGCGCGAGCTGCGCGCCCGCGACCCGGAGCTGGAGCGCTGGACCTACCTGCGCTCCGGGCAGACCTTCGCCCTGGGCGCGGCCCCGCGCCTGCTCTGGCTCAAGCGCCACGAGCCCGAACTCTACGCCCGGGCGACGCGCATGGCCATGCTCAGCGACTGGATCGCGATCCGGCTCGGCGCCGAGATCGCCCTCGACCCCACGAACGGCGGCACCACCGGCCTCTTCCACCTCGAGACCCGCCGCTGGGACCCCGAGCTCTTCCGCCGGCTGGGCATCAAGCCCGACTTCATGGAGACCCCCGTCTACGAGGTAGGTACGGTCATCGGCGAGGTCTCCCGGGCCGTGAGCGAGCAGACGGGCCTGCGCGCTGGCACGCCCATCGTCATGGGCGGCGGCGACGCGCAGCTCGGCACCGTGGGGCTGGGCGTGGCCCGCGCCGGTGAGGGCGCCATCTTGGGCGGCTCCTTCTGGCAACAGGAGGTCAACCTGGACGGGCCGCTGACCGACGAGACCGGGCGGATGCGCCTCAACTTCGCCGCCGACCGCGCGCAGTGGCAGGCCGAGGCCATCGTCTTCTTCCCCGGCATCGCCGCGCGCTGGTTCCGCGACGCCTTCGCGCCCGACCTCAAGGCCCGGGCCGAAAGCGAGGGGCGCGACGCCTACGAGCTGCTCGAGGAGCTGGCGGCCACCGTCCCGCCGGGCTCGCACGGCATGATTCCGATCCTCTCCGACGCCATGGACTACAGCCACTGGCGGCACGCGGCGCCCTCGTTCCTCAACTTCCCGCTCGACCCCGAGCGGGCGCATCGGGGCACCTTCTTCCGGGCGCTGCAGGAAAACGCCGCGATCGTGACCCGCGCCAACCTGGAGCGCATCGCCGAGCTCACCGGCGCACCGCTGGACGCGGCCGTCTTCGCCGGCGGCGCCGCGAAGGGGCGGCTGTGGCCGCAGATCGTGGCCGACGTGCTGCAGATCCCCCTGAAGATCCCGGTGGTCAAGGAGGCGACCTCCCTGGGGGCCGCGATCGCCGCGGGCGTGGGCGTGGGGCTCTATCCGAGCCTTCAGGAGGCCGCCGAGGCCCTGGTCCGCTGGGAGCGCGAGATGGAACCCAACCCCGCGTACAAAGACGTTTACGATGAAGCCTACGCGCGCTGGCAGGCAGCCTATCCTGCCCAGCTCGAACTCGCCGACCGCGGCGTGACCCAGCACATGTGGCGCGCCCCCGGCGAATGAGGAGGGACGATACGCCTTGAAGCCGTTCATCATTCACGAAGGCGAGGTGGAGTACCGCTTCGACGGGGTTTCGGGACCCAAGTACCTGCTCCGCGGGCCGCGCTCCGACTTTGGCATGGTCGTGCTCATGCCGGGCGAGGACTTCCCCACCCACTACCACCGCGAGGTGGAGGAAAACTTCTTCACGCTCGAAGGCGAGGTGGACATCTACATCAACGGTGAAAAGTTCACCCTGCACCCCGGCGAGCTCTGCCACGTGCCGCCCAAACACCCGCACTACCTGATCAACCGGGGCGATACGCCCTGGAAGGCGATCTTTGTCAAGGCGCCCTACGACCCCAAGGACAAGGTGGACGTAGACTGGCTCCCGGGCCAGCCCTTCCCGGAGATCGAGTAGGCGCGAGCGCAAGGAAAAGACCCGGCGCATAACGCGCCGGGTCTTTGCATTCGTCAGGTCCTAGATCTGGCGGGGCTTGGTCTCGCGCACGTCGAGGACCTTTTCCCCGGCGTTGCGCAGGCGGTCGACGACGGTGTCGAGCCCCTCGCCGGTGATACGCAGAACGACGATGCGGTAGCCATCGTGCCGGCCCGCGGTCGCCACCGAGACGATGTTGCTGGGCTTGACAGCAGCGCCCAAGCGCTCGAGCGCCCCCGGCTTGTCCTCCACGTCGAGGGTCACCCGCAGGCCGCCCTCGCGCATGCCCATGACCTCGATGAACGCCTTGAGCACGTCGGTGATGGTGATGATACCGATGAGCTTACCCTTCTCGAGCACCGGGAGGCCGCCAATGCGGTACTCCTCCATCAAGAGCGCCGCCTCCTCCAGCGGCTCGTCGGCGTCCACGCTGATGACCGGCTTGGCCATCACCTCCTCGACAGTGAGCTTGGAGAGCAGGTAGTTCAGCTCCCACACCGAAAGGGTGGTCGCCTTCGAGGGCATCGCGTCCTTGAGGTCCTTGTCGGTGACGATGCCCACGAGGCGGTCGCCGTCGAGTACGGGTAGACGGCGGTACCCCCGATCCTTGAGCAGCTTGATGGCGTCGAGTACGGGGGTATCCGGGGTCACCGTCGTGGGGTTGGGCGTCATCCAGTCGCGTACCAGCATGGTCGTTCCTCCTCTCTTTTCATTTTACACACAATGCGATGGGCACGGGCCTCTCACGGCCTCTTCACCGCCCCTTCGTAGACTCGTGGGGATGAAAAGAGCAGCGATCCTCCCCTTCGCCCTCTTGCTCGCCCTCTTCGGCGTGCTCGGGCTCAGCCAGACCAAGGAGATTCCCAGCCGGGTGGGCTACATCGACGCGCAGAAGGTCATCGAGGCCCACCCCGACTACCCCGCGGTCTTGAAGCTTCGCCAGCAGGCGGATGCGGAACTCAAGCCGCTGGCCGACCAGCTCCGCGCGCTGGAGGCCAAGATCAAGGACGGCACCGCCACCGCCAAGGACCGTCAGGACTTCGAGAACCTGCAGAAGGTCTACTCCGAGACGGCCGGCAAGTGGCAAGAAAAGATCAACGCCGCCCTCGCCCCCATCACCAAGGAGATCGACGGCGTCATCGCCCGCGTGGCGGCCCAGAACGGCTTTTCGATGATCCTTAGCGCCAACGTGGCCGGGCAGTCGGGGCTGGTGGTCTACGCCTCGCCCGACGTCGACATCACCGATCTCGTAATCCGCGCCCTCGGCCCGCAGTAACATTCCCCCTCAGGCGGCCGGCCCGGCGATCCGGGCCGGCGCTTTTTGAACGGTAGAATACGAAGGTGGCCGGCAAGAAGCCCCGCAAATCCAAGACTCCGTCGCGCCTCCAACGCGGCGATCTCGAAGCCTTTGGGCTCGTCTTGCTGGCGCTGGCCTTCTTCCTGGGCGTCTCCCTCTACCCCGACCCGCCGCTTTCGGGGGCGCTGGGCCAGGCCCTGCGCGACGTGGCCCGGCGCCATCTGGGCTACCTGGCCTACTTGCTGCCCTGGCCGCTCTTCTTCAGCGGACTGGCGTTTCTCTTTCAGAAGCCGCAGCGCGCCCTGTGGCGCCACAGCTTCTTCGCCCTGCTGGCGGGCGCGGTGGCCTCGCCGCTCGTTGCCGCCCTCTGGCCAGAGGCGGTCGGGGTTTGGAGCCGCCTCGCCCACGACACCCTGGTGACGCGGCTGGGCCCCACAGCCTACCTGCTTGACGCGCTGGCCCTGTGGGCCGTGGTGGACCTGTGGATGCGCAAGCCCCCGCTGTGGGGCCTCACCCAGGTGCTCAAGCGCGTAGGCCAGGCCGCAGGTCGCCTCTTCCGCTCCTGGCGCAGCTACCGCGGCCAAAAACGCGACCTGGACGGCCTGCGCCGGCAGGCGCGCACCCTGCTCGCCCAGGTGCGTTCGCTGCACGAGCGCTACCCCGACCACGCCGCGCTAGAAGGCCTGAAGCGCGAGCTCGAGCGCATCGTCCGCCACCCCGGCGCGAGCGATCCCGAGGAGCTCGAACACCACCGCACCCTGCTAGGCAGCTTCCTCGAGCAGCGCGCGCGCGAGCTCGAACAGCGCCTGCGCGCCGAGGCGCCGCCGCTGCTTCCCGAGATCGAGGCCCAGGACCGCGCGCTCGAGCAGCCGCTCGCGGCCGAAAGCGCGCTCACCCGTGAGCTCGAGGCGCGCCGCGAGGCGCTTAGGCTCGAGCTAGCCGCGCTCAAGAAGCGCTACGCCGACCTGCAGGCGGCCTCCGACCGCGACGCCGTCGCCCTGGCGCGCGACCCCGCCGCCGTGGCACGAGTCAGCGAAAACCTACAGACGCGCGCCGGGGCTTGGCGCGAGCTCGAGGAGATCTTCGAGGAGGTCGCCAACCGCACCGAAGCCTGGCACCGCTGGGTGGACTGGGCCCGCAGCCAGCCCGAGGCCTACCACGAGGCGGCGCTACAGTTGCTGAAGAGCGGCGGCCTCACCCGCACCCCGCCCGCGGTGGAAGCGGAGGACGCGCAAGAGCAGCCCAAACCGCCCCCCGCCGAACCGCCGGCCCCCAAAAAGGCAAAGCGCGCGGCCACCCAGCCGAAGCGCAGCCCCGCACCCGGCGCCAGCGGCACGCCCCCGCTCGACCTCCTCGACCCGCCCGAACCCCAAAAGGCTGGCGGACGGGAGCTCGAGACCGAGGCCGCCCGGCGCGCCGAGATCATCAACGAGACCCTGGCCCACTTCAACCTGCAAGCCCGGGTGGTGGCCTGGGCCCGCGGCCCAAGCGTGACGCGGTTCGAGGTTGAGCCCGCGCCGGGCGAGAAGATCAGCCGCATCGCCGGACTGGCCAACGACATCGCCCGCGCGCTCGCGGTCGGCTCGGTGCGCGTGGAGGCCCCCATTCCCGGCAAGCACGTGATCGGGCTCGAGGTGCCCAACGCCGAACGCGAGCTCGTTCACTTCAGCGAGGCGCTCACCGAGCCTGCCTACCAGCGCAATCAGGCGCGGCTCCCGCTGGTGTTGGGCAAGAGCATCGACGGCGAGATGTGGGTGCGCGACCTCGCCGGCATGCCCCACCTGCTCATCGCCGGTTCCACCGGCTCGGGAAAGTCGGTCTGCGTAAACACCCTGGTGATGAGCCTGCTCTACCGTTACCCCGCGAGCCAGCTGCGCTTCTTGATGATCGACCCCAAGATGGTGGAGCTCACCCCCTATGACGGCATCCCCCACCTGGTGCGGGGCGTGGTCACCAACCCCGCCGACGCTGCCGGCGTGCTCCTGGGCGCGGTGGCCCACATGGAGCGGCGCTACAAGATGATGAGCCAGGTGGGCGCACGCAACCTCGAGCAGTTCAACGCCAAGATGCGCGAGCTGGGCGAGCCCGAGCTGCCGCTTCTGGTCATCGTCATCGATGAGCTGGCTGACCTGATGATCACCAGCCCCAAGGAGGTCGAGCAGGCCATCCTGCGGCTGGCGCAGATGGCCCGAGCTACCGGCATGCACCTGATCCTGGCCACCCAGCGGCCCAGCGTGGACATCCTCACCAGCCTGATCAAGGTCAACATCCCCGCCCGCATCGCCTTCGCTGTCTCCAGCAGCCACGACTCGCGCACCATCCTCGACAGCACCGGTGCCGAGCGCCTCATCGGCCAGGGCGACATGCTCTTCCACCAGCCCGGCCTGGCCAAGCCGGTGCGCTTGCAAGGGCCCTTCCTCTCTGACCGCGAGATCCGCCGCATCACCGACTACCTTCGTGAGCTCGAGTTCGAGGACACCTTCGGCGAGGCCTACGGCGCCGACTTCGACGGGCCACTGGCCCTGGGCGTGAACACCAACGCGGTCCAGGGCGAGCTGCCGCTCGATTTTTCCGACCCCTACCTGAAGCGCGCCGCCGAGATTGTGGTGGAGGAAGGCCAGGCCTCGGTCAGCCGCCTGCAACGGCGGCTCTCAGTGGGCCACGCCCGCGCCGGCAAGCTGATGGACCTGCTCGAGGCGATGGGCATCGTGGGGCCGCACCAGGGCTCGAAGCCGCGAGAGGTCCTCATCACCCCCGACCAGCTCGACGAGTACTTTGGCTGATCGGGCGGCAAAGCGATCGTGATCGTTTTCCCATTAAGTCAAGTCCTTTAGCAACGCGGTATCCGAAGGTGATTCTTCGAACCCACCGGCCCTTCGGGTATGATGACCGGCAATGCGGCTCGCCGTCCGTCACCAGCACCAGGCCGAAGAAGTCGGCCCCTACTATCTGCTCCTGCCCGGCGACCGACCGGGCCAGCGCGTGGACGCAGCCACGCTCAGCCGCAGCCCCGACGAACGCCTGAGCGAGCCCGACCTGAGCCTGGCCTGCTTCCGGCTCGCCCCCGGTGAGGGGATCGAACTCCGCTTCGAGGCCGAGACCGCGCCCACCTTCGCCCGCGAGGCCCCGCCCGCCGGCCAGGAGCTCGCCCGCGTCGTGGAGGAGGCGGCCGCGGCCCTGCGCGAGCGGGGCTGGCCCTACGACGCGGCCAGCGGCGTGCCCGGCGCCCCCTCACTCCTGCTGGCGCTGGCTGTGAGCGAGGCGCTCACCCGCACGGGCCGGCCCACCGGCGTCGTGCTCGGCCACGTGCTGCGCGAGGGCGGCCGCCCCCACGCCTGGGTGCGGCTCGAGCAGGAGGGGCTGGAGCTCGACCCCTGGTTCTACCTGCAAACCCGCGAGCACCCCGCCCTCTGGCTCGGCTGGGGCCTCGCCCCCGCCCCCGAGGACTACCTGGGCGGCCACGAAGGGCACCGCATCGCCTGGGGCCGTGCGCCGATGCCGGCGGACCGCCTCCCCTGCCAGGACGGGGAGGCCCGCACCGAAGCCGCACTCTTTCTCTGGCCCGACCTCGACCACCCCCTCAGCGGCCTGGCCCCGCCCGACGGCCGCTCCCGCCTGCACGTCACGCCCACGGGCGCGCTCGCACGCCTGCGCGAGTTCGCGGCCCTCAGCCGCGGCGCCACCTTCTTCGCCCTCCTCCTCGTCGCCCTGGGCTTCATCACGCCCGGCGGCTGGACGTGGGTGGCCTATCTGACCTATGCCACCCTGCTCGCCGGGCTCCAGGGGCCGGCACTGGTAAAGCTCGCCGAACGGCCCCAGGCCCGTCGCCACGCGCTCGAGGCGCTGCTCTTCCACGCCGCGCTCATCGCGATCTTCGCAGGCGCGGACACGGTCCTGCCACAGACGCTCTACGTGCTCACCTGGATCTACAACCGGCTCGAGCCCTTCCTCCGGCGCGCCGGCCAAAGAAGCGGGGCCGGCTAGGCCGGCCCCGCACGCTTGCGAAACGCCCTCAGCCCAGGCGCTCCTTCACCAGCTCCACGATCTCGTCGATCGTGTCGGCCACGGGGATGCCCGCCTCTGCGAAGGCCTTGAGCTTGGACTCGGGGGTGCCCACGTCGCCCATGATGATGGCGCCCGCGTGCCCCATGCGCTTGCCCTTCGGGGCGCTGCGCCCGCCGATGAAGCCCACGACCGGTTTGGTCATGTGCTCCTTGATCCAGGCGGCCGCCTCTTCCTCGTCGGAGCCGCCGATCTCGCCAATGACCACCACGGCCTCGGTCTCGGGGTCCTCGTTGAAGAGGGGCAGCAGGTCCTTGAAGGTGGTGCCGATGATGGGGTCACCACCGATGCCCACGGTGGTGGTGGTGCCCAGACCGGCCTCGCTGAGCGCCGCCGCGGCCTCGTAGGTGAGGGTGCCCGAGCGCGAGATGAGCCCGACCTTGCCCTTCTTGAAGACGTGGCCCGGCATGATGCCCAGCTTGGACTCCTCAGCCGAGATTAGGCCCGGGCAGTTGCCGCCGATGAGTCGCACGCCCAGGTCCTTGATCTCCTTGACCGCGGCCACCATGTCGAGGGTGGGGATGCCCTCGGTGATCAGGACCACCAGGGGAATACCCGCGTGGGCAGCCTCAAGCGCGGCGTCGGCCGCGGCCGCCGCCGGCACAAAGATGATCGAAGCGTCGATCTGCTGCTCCGCCACCGCCTCCTTGACGGTGTCGTAGACCGGCACCCCCAGGACCTCCTGGCCGCCCTTGCCGGGGGTCACGCCGGCAACGATCTTGGTGCCGTACTTCTGCATCTGTTCGGCGTGGAAACGCCCTTCGCGGCCGGTGATGCCCTGCACCAGCACGCGCGTGTCCTTGTTGATCAGGATGCTCACTTCGCGCCTCCCACCATGGTCACGATCGCCCCCGCCGCTTCGAGCGAGTTCGGGTAGAGGTAGATCGGCTTGCCCTCGAGGAGCTTCTTGGCCTCCTCCTCGGCGGTGCCGGCCACGCGCATGACCACCGGCACCTTGACGATGCCCTCCTCGAGCGCCTGGATCACGCCCTTGGCCACCTCGTCGGCGCGGGTGATGCCGCCGAAGATGTTGATGAAGATGCCCTTGACGTCAGGATCCTTAGCCACGAGCTTGACCGCGTTGTAGACGACCTCGGCCTTGGCGCCGCCGCCGATGTCGAGGAAGTTGGCGGGCTTGCCGCCGGCGCGGTTCACCAGGTCGAGGGTGTACATCACCAGGCCGGCGCCGTTCCCGATCACGCCCACGTCGCCGTCGAGCTTAACGTAGGCGAAGCCGTAGTTGCTGGCCTCGATCTCGAGCGGGTGCTCGGCCTCCACCTCGCGCAGCTTGGCCAGGTCAGGGTGGCGGAAAAGGGCGTTGTCGTCCAGGTCGATCTTGGCGTCGGCGGCGATGATCTCGCCCTGCTCGGTCACGACCAGCGGGTTGATCTCGGCGAGCGAGGCGTCGCTGCCAACGAAGGCGTTGTAAAGCTGGACGATCACGTTCGCCAGGCGGTTGAGGTTGCCCTCCAGCCCCGCCTGCTTGACGACCTCACGCGCCTCGAAGTGGCGCAAGCCCTTATGGGGGTCGATGGGATACTTGACGATGGCCTCGGGGTTGGTGTGCGCCACCTCCTCGATGTCCACGCCGCCTTCCTTGCTCACCATCAGCACCACGCGCTGGCTCGAGCGGTCGATGATCAGGCCGGCGTAGTACTCCTTGGCAATATCCACGGCCTCAGCCACAAGCACTTTCTTGACCGTGAGGCCCTTGATGTCCATCCCCAGGATCTTGCCGGCTACCTCGCGGGACTCCTCAGGCTGGGCTAACTTGACCCCGCCCGCCTTGCCACGGCCGCCCACGTGCACCTGGGCCTTGATGACTACCTGCTTGCCGTAGTCCTTGGCGATGCGCTCCGCCTCTTCGGGCGTGTACGCCACCTTGCCCGGCGGTACGGGTACACCGTACTTCGCCAGAATTTCCTTCGCTTGGAACTCGTGGAGTTTCAAAAGGCACCTCCCGTGCTTTTCAAAATGCCGCGTCGCGGCCGCAGATATTATAACCCCCCACACAGCACGGCCTTCGCGGGTTATACGTCATGGTGCGGTATACTGGAATCAGGAGATTAAAATGAAAAAGCGAAGGCTCATGCGGAGCGACAAGGATCGCCTCATTGCCGGCGTGTGCGGCGGCATCGGCGCGTACCTGGGCGTCGACGCCAACCTGGTGCGGGCCTTCTTCGCCCTGCTGTTCATCCTTCAGCCCGCCACCGCCTTGCTTTACCTACTGCTCGTAGTGCTGCTCCCGCGCGAAGGCGCCGAGGACCAGCCACTCGAAGAGCGCGTGCGCGAAAACGCCCGGGAGCTCGAGCAAAAACTGGACAGCATCGATCTCGACCTCGACTTCGAGTTCGGCACCCACGATACCTCCGGCCGGTTCTGGGTCGGGGTGGGGCTGGTCGTCCTCGGCGTCTACCTGCTGCTCGCCAACCTGGGGCTCTTCTGGATCGACTGGGGCCAGGTGGTGGCGCTCCTGCTGGTGGGCTTCGGGGTCTACCTGCTCCTTGCCCGGAGGTAGGGCGTGGTCGTTGGCGTCGTCCTCGTCGCGCTGGGGCTGCTGTTGTGGCTGGCGCCGGGTTGGGGGCTGAACCCCGGCGTGTTCGCTAAGCTGTGGCCGATCCTGCTGGTCGCGCTCGGGCTCGACCTGCTGCTGCGCGGCCGGCGCCGGGGCCGCCTGCTGGCAGCCGCACTCACGCTAGGGCTGCTCGTCCTTGCCCTGGCGGCGCTTCCCTGGGCCTCCAGCCGCAGCCTCCACACCACGGCCGTGCAACTGGCGGCGCCGGCGGGGGTGCGCGAGGTCGCGCTCGCGCTCGAGCCCAAGGTCGCCTGGCTCGAGCTCACCGGCGGCGGCGCCGCGGCGCTCGCGGGCGAGGTCGAGCTTCTGCCCGGGCAACAGCTCGTGCGCCAGGAGAAACACCGCGGAAACCGGCTAGAGCTCCGGCTGACCACGCGCGGACGCTCGATCCACTGGCGCGGCGACGCGCCCCGCTGGCAGCTCGTACTCGACCCCCGGCTCGCCTACCGGCTGGAGCTGAAGCTGGGCGTCGGTGGGGCCCGCATCGATCTGCGCGGCCTCGACTGCCCCGAACTGGAGCTGGAGCTAGGGGTAGGCCGGACGGTGCTCTACCCACCCGACCGCCCGGGGAACTACAAGATGAAGGGTGGTGTGGGCGAGCTCGTGGTCTACCTGCCGCCCACGGTGCCGGTGGTGCTTGAGCTGCGCCAAGGGTTCGGGTCGGTGGAGGTCGCGGGGCTCGAAGGCGGACCGCGCGTCTGGGAGCGCGGCAGCGGGCCCCCGCTGCGCCTAACGGTCAGGGGCGGCGTGGGGCGGGTGCGCGTACTCCCAACCCAACCCTAGCTAGTCTTTGGCTTCTTCTTCGGTTTCCAGCCGCGCGAACACCAGGCGGCCCACCTGGGTCTGGATGGTCTGGGTGATGATCACCGGCACCTTCTTGCCCCGGAGGTGGACGGCGTGGTCCACCACCACCATGGTGCCGTCGTCGAGGTAGCCCACGCCCTGACCGGCCTCCCGCCCAGGCTTGATGATCTCGAGCTCCACCCGATCGCCGGGCCGGTACTGGGTGCGCAGGGCAATGGAGAGCGCCTGCACGCTCAGCGCCTTGACCCCATAGATGCGGGCGAGCTGCACCATTGCCGCGTCGTTGGTCACCAGCGCCATACCGCGCGTGCGACAAAGATCGAGCAGCTTGTCGTCGGTCAGGTCCTGGTCGGTGACGTCCTCGTCGAGGATCTCCACCTCCACGAAGCCGCGCAAGCGCTCGAGCGTCTCGAGCCCGCGACGGCCCTTACCGCGCCGCACCGGGTCTTCCTGGTCGGCCAGCATCTGCAGCTCGCGCAGGATGAAACGGGGCACCCACAAGGGCCCCTCGAGCCAGCCCAGCTCGGCCATCTCGGCGATGCGGCCGTCGATGAGCACCGAGGAGTCGAGGGCCTTGCCACCGAGACGCGCGCTCGGCGGCTCGGGGGGCGCCTTCTGGAAGTAGTGGAGGTTGCGCGCGGCGACCGCGCTCAGCAGGGCCACGAGCACGACCGCGATGAGGAGCGAGTGGTACCAGGCGAATCCCGGGACACTCGAAAGCAGGGTGGTGAGCAGCACCGCCACCAGCAGCGCAAAGGTGGTGGCCACGGTAACGGCCAGCGGCAGCTCGGGCGGGAGGCGGTTCCAGGCCTCCTCGCTGCGCCGCACAGCCAGGCGCACCAGGTACTCCAGCCGCGGGGCCAGCAGCAAGCCCACGAGCAGCCCCACCACGGTGAGGTAGGCCAGGTTGATGGGGCTGCCAAGCAAGCCGTAGAGGTCGAGAAGCCGCCCGCTCTCGTAACCCACGTAGGCGAAAAGTAGGAGGAAGAGAAGGCGCAGGAACGTCACGCGAGGGCCTCCTTCACGGCCTCCTCAAGCGTCCGCACGACGCCTGGGCGCAGGACGCGCTCGAACCCGGCCCGCTCGCCCTCGCGCAGGCGCGCCTCCAACGAGGCCACGCTGCGCACCTCGCCCGCGAGTCCCACCTCACCGACCGCCGCCAGATCGGGCGCCAACGGACGTCCCATGACCGCAGAATAAACCGCCAGCGCCACCGCCAGGTCCAAACCAGGGTCGCCGACCCGCAAGCCGCCGGTCAAGTTCACGTAGACGTCGAGGTGGCCCAAACGCAGGTCCAGCCGGCGCTCGAGCACCGCCAGGATCACGTCCACGCGCCGGCCGTCGAGGCCCTGCGCCACCCGCTTGGGGGCGGCGTAGGGACTCTTGGCGGCCAGGGCCTGCACCTCGAGCGCGATCGTGCGCTCACCGTAAAGCGCAAGCCCCACGGCCGAACCCGGTACGCCCACGGGCCGCTCGGCCAGGAAGGCCTCGGAAGGGTTGGGCACGCCCTCGAGACCGGCGTTCGTCATGCGAAAGACGCCCACCTCACCCACGGCCCCGAAGCGGTTCTTGGCCGAACGCAGCACCCGGTAGAGGCCTGCGGTCTCGAGGTAGAGCGTGGCGTCCACCACGTGCTCGATCACCTTGGGACCGGCGACCGTGCCCTCCTTGGTTACGTGGCCCACAAGCACCAGCGTGGCACCGGCGCGCTTGGCCCAGCGCACAAGCGCCTGGGTTGCCGTGCGCACGGCCACGAGCGAGCCGGGCACGCCCTCCGACTCCAGGGTCTGAATGGAGTCCACCACCACGAGCTCGGGACCGGCGGCGTCGAGCCCCGCGAGCACCGCGTCCAGCTGGGTGTCGCGAATAAGCTCGAGCCCGCCGCTCACGCCCAGACGCTCCGCCCGCAACTTGACCTGCTGGGGCGACTCCTCCCCGGCCACGTAGACCACGCACCGACCGGAGCGCAGCACCCGGTCGGCCACCTGGAGCAGCAACGTGCTCTTCCCCACCCCAGGCTCGCCCCCCAAAAGCAGCGCCGCGCCCGGCACGAAGCCGCCGCCGAGCACCCGGTCCACCTCGGCCTCGCCGCTTGAAAAGCGCGGCAGCGCGGCGGCGTCCACCTCGGCCAGGCGCAGCCGCGGGGCCGCGGCGGCAGCGGTGGGAGCCGCGACCTCCCCGTTCCCCTCGGCCTCGAAGCTGCCCCAGGAGCCGCACTCGGGGCAGCGACCCAGCGGTTTGGGGGTGCGGTAGCCGCACTCTACGCAACGAAACTGCGGGCGAGCCTTGGCCATCAGCCCCCCCCGAAGAAGCCGCCGCTACGGCGGCGGCCTCCTTGCCGGATCGGTCTCAAACGAGGCTCACCTCGCCCGCCTCAAACACGAGCTCACCGTCGCGCAGCGCTACCCGCAGCCGGCGGCCGGGGTAGCGCAGCAGCTCGATCGAAAGAGGATCTTCGACCTTGTCGCGGATGATGCCGCGCAGCACCCGGGCGGAACCAAGCTGCGGCGCCTGATCCACCACCCAGCGGGCCACGCTCTCGTCGAAGCTCACCTCGACCTCGCGGCTCGCCAGCTCCTCGGCGATCTCGTCGAGCATGAAGCCGGCCACCTTGACCAGCTCTTCGCGGCCCAGTGTACGGAAGCGGATGACCTCGTCAAGGCGGTCGAGGAACTCGGGGGTAAAGAGCGCCTTGAGCGGCGACTCGCTGTCCACCTCACTCTCCGTGAACCCGATAGCCGGACCCGCGTTGAAGCCGGTGTTGGAGGTCATGATTAGGATCACCCGGCGGAAGTCCACCGTGCGCCCAAGGCCGTCGGTGAGGCGGCCGTCGTCGAGCACCTGGAGGAAGGTGCCGTAAACGTCGGGGTGGGCCTTTTCGATCTCGTCGAGGAGGACCACGCTAAAGGGCTGGCGCCGCACCGCCTCGGTGAGGCGGCCTCCCTGCTCGTATCCCACGTAACCTGGAGGAGCACCGATGAGCTTGGATATTGAGTGGGGCTCCTGGAACTCCGACATGTCGAAGCGGATGAGCGCGCGCTCGCTACCAAATAGCGTCTCGGCAAGGGCCTTGGCCAGCTGGGTCTTGCCCACGCCGCTGGGCCCCACGAAAAGGAAGCTCGCGGTCACCCGGGCGCGGCCGCCCAAGCCCACCTTGGCCCGGCGCAGCGACGCTGCCAGGGCCCGCACCGCCTCGTCCTGGCCCACAACCTTTTGACGCAGTTTTTCCTCGAGGTCGAGCAGGTTTTCTTCCTCTGAATCGTCCACGTAAACGCCGCCCCAGGAATCCACCACGGCTTCCAGGTCCTCGCGGGTGACGACCGGGGTGTCGTCCTCGTCGGTGGCCACGGGCAGGCCCAACGAAGCGTTGAGGCGTACACGACTGGCCGCCTCGTCGATGAGGTCGATGGCCTTGTCGGGAAAGTTGCGCCCGGGAAGGCCGCGCACGCCGATGCGCACGGACGACTTGAGGATCTCGTCGGGGATGACGACGCCGTGGTGCGCCTCGTAGCGCGGCCGCAGACCCTTGAGGATCTCGAGCGTCTCGTCGGGGCTGGGCTCGAGAACGATCACCGGCTGGAACCGGCGCTCGAGCGCGGCGTCCTTCTCGACGTAGCGGTGGTACTCACCGGTGGTCGTGGCACCGATGAGCTGGATCTCGCCGCGCGAAAGCGGCGGCTTCATGATGTTGGCCGCATCCAGCGTCCCCTCGGCGCCGCCGGCGCCGATGAGGGTGTGCAGCTCGTCCATGAAGGCGATGATCTTGCCGTTCTTGAGCTCTTCGATGATCTGGCGCAGGCGCTCCTCGAACTCGCCGCGGTACTTGGTGCCGGCCACCACGCCCGCGAGGTCGAGGCTGACCACGCGCGCCCCCTGCAGCACCGGGGGCACCCGGCCCTCGACGATGGCCTGGGCTAGCCCCTCGACGATGGCCGTCTTGCCCACGCCGGGGTCGCCCACCAGCACCGGGTTGTTCTTGGTGCGGCGGGCCAGGATCTGGATCACGCGGTTGATCTCGTCCACGCGCCCGATGACCGGATCCAGCTTGCCCTCACGGGCGTCTTTGGTGAGGTCGCGGGCGTATTCGTCGAGGAAGGGCGTCTGCGCCGGCTTTTCTGCGGTGGCGCTGCCCTCCTCCCCGCCGGCCATGATGCGCCAGCGGATGGTGTCCACGTCCTTAGCGAAGTGGTTGAGGATACGGTAGGCCACGCCGTCGCCCTCGCGGATGATGCCGAGCAGGATGTGCTCGGTCCCGATCGTGGGCGAGCTCATGTTGCGCGCCTCGGCACCGGCCAGCTCCATGACCCGGCGGGCGCGCGGCGTGATGGCGGGAGGCTCTCCTGTGCGGGTACCCTCCCCCCGGCCCACCAATTCTTCCACCATGCGACGCATGGCCTCGAGGTTGGCGCCGTACTCGGCCAGAATACGGGCGGCCGTCCCCCCTTCGCGCATGAGGCCCAGGAGCAGGTGCTCCGGCCCGATCATCGAGTGGCCGAGACGGCTCCCCTCTTCCCGGGCATAGTGGAACACCAGGCGTGCACGGTCGTCGTATCTGTTCAAGGCGAAAACTCCTTTCTGCTCCAGTGCCTTGAATGCTCTTGCCTACAGGCCTCCTTCGCGATGTTTCTTCCCTTCGAAGCGTCGCTGAAGCCTGTCTATATGATATATTATCCGCGCGCGCTCCGCGCGGGTGAACCGTACGTTACAACCTCTCATGAACGGGGACCAACCCATGCTCTTTCAAGATCTGATATTGAAACTACACGAATACTGGGGTCATTACGGGTGCGTGATCACCGAGCCCTACGACACCGAGGTGGGCGCGGGCACCTTCTACCCAACCACCTTCCTCAAGGCGCTCGGGCCCGAGCTCTGGAAGACGGCCTACGTGGCCCCGAGCCGGAGGCCGCAGGACGGTCGCTACGGGGAAAACCCCTACCGCTTCCAGTACTACTTCCAGTACCAGGTCATCCTCAAACCCTCGCCCGCCGACGTGCAGGAGCTCTACCTCGACTCGTTGCGCGCGATCGGCATCACGGTGGAGGACCACGACGTGCGCTTCGTCGAGGACAACTGGGAAAGCCCCACGCTGGGCGCGTGGGGCCTGGGCTGGGAGGTCTGGCTCGACGGCATGGAGATCACCCAGTTCACCTACTTCCAGCAGGTAGGCGGAGTGGACGTAAACCCGGTGAGCGTGGAGATTACCTACGGGCTCGAGCGCATCGCCCTCTACCTGCAGGACAAGAAGCACACCTACGACGTCGAGTACGCCCCCGGCGTGACCATCGGCGACATCCGCCGCGACTTCGAGCTGGAGCACTGCGCGTACAACTTCAAGCACGTAAACGCCGAGAAGGTACGGCGCTGGTTCGACGACTACGAAGAGGAGGCGCGCCGGCTGCTGGAGCTCGAGCTCATCTACCCCGCCTACGAGTTCGTGCTCAAGGCATCCCACGCTTTCAACCTGCTCGATGCCCGCGGGGTGCTCGGCCACGCCGAGCGCCAGGCCTACGTGCAGCGGGTCCGCCGTCTGGCCGAGGCCACCGCCCGGGCCTACCTGAAAAAGCACTACCAGGAGGTGGCCAAATGAACCTCCTCTTCGAAATCGGAACCGAGGAGCTGCCCGCCGCCTACGTGTCCCGGGCGCTGGCCCACCTCGAGCGGCTCGCCGCCGAGCGGCTGGCCGCGGCGCGGCTCGGCTTCAAGACCATCGAAGCCTACGCCACCCCCCGCCGCCTGGCGCTGGTGGTGCGCGGCCTGCCCGAGGCGAGCGCGCGCGTGGAAGAAGAGCGCCGCGGCCCGCCCGAAAAGGCCGCCTTCAAGGACGGCGCCCCCACCCCCGCGGCCACCGGCTTCGCCCGCAAGGCGGGCGTGGACGTGGCCGACCTCACCGCGAAGGACGGCTACGTCTGGGCGCGGGTAGTGCACGAGGGCGAGCCTACCGCCCGCATCCTCCCCGAGTTGCTCACGATGCTGGTACGCGACCTGCCCGCGCCCAAGAAGATGATCTGGGGCGCGGGCGACGGCCCCTTCGTGCGGCCGGTGCGCTGGCTGGTGGCCCGTCTGGACGGCGAGGTGCTGCCGGTGGAGGTGTTCAACGTCTCCGCCGGAAAAACGAGCCGCGGCCACCGCTTCCTCGCCCCCGGCGAGGTGGAGGTGGACGCCGAAACCTATCGCGACGCCCTCTACGACGCCTACGTGGTGGCCGACGTCGCCCAGCGGCGCGAGCGGGTGGTGCTGGAGACCACCACCCTGGCCCTGAGCGAGGGCTACGAGGCCGTCCTGCCCGAAGACCTGGTGGAGGAGGTGACCCACCTGGTCGAGTGGCCGGTCGCGGTCATGGGCAGCTTCGACGACCGGTACCTCGAGCTTCCCGACGAGGTGCTGGCCACGGTGATGATCCAGCACCAGCGATTCTTCCCAGTGCGCGCGGGCGAACGCCTCACCAACCGCTTCATCGGCGTCTCCGGCCACCAACCCCCCGACCTGAGCGTGGTGCGCGCGGGTTACGAGCAGGTGCTCGAAGGCCGCATCTACGACGCTTACTTCTTCTGGACCGAAGACCTGAAGACCCCGCTGGCCGAACACCATAAGAAGCTCACGGGCATCAACTTCCAGCGAGGCCTGGGCACGATGGCCGACAAGGCGGAGCGCGTGCGGGAGGCGGCGCAGAAACTCGCCGGGAAGCTCGGGCTCGACGAGGGCGTGTTGCGCGAGGCCGCCGCACTCTTCAAGGCCGACCTGCCCACCCAGATGGTCTACGAGTTTCCCGAGCTCGAAGGCGTGATGGCCCGGGCCTACGCGGAAAAGCAGGGGCTCAACCCCCGCGTTGCCCAGGTGCTCGAGGACGCGGTGCGCCCCACCGGGCCCGACGCCCCCCTGCCCGAGACGCCCGAGGGCGCGCTGCTTGCCGCCCTCGACCGCGCCGACACCCTGGTGGGCTTCTTTCACTTGGGCAAGAAGCCCAGCGGCTCTGCCGACCCCTACGGCCTGCGCCGCGCCGCGGCGGGGCTGGTGCGCATCCTCGGCCGTACGGGCTGGGCGCAGCCGCTCGAGGACGTGCTGGAGGTCGCCGCCGCGACCTACCGCGCCCGCGGACTCGAGGTGAACCCCGAGGCGGTGCAGGCCGCCCGCGCCTTCACCGAGGAGCGGCTCGAGTCGCTGCTCACCGAGGCCGGCCTGCCCACGCTGGCGGTGCGCGCCGCTCAGAAAGCTCCCTCGGTCTACGGCAAGATGCTGCGGGCGCGGCTCATCTACGAGCTGATGCAACGGCCCGAGTTTGTCGAGCTGACCCGGCTCTACAAGCGCGCGGCCAACCTGGCCTTGCAAAGCGAAAGCGCAGGCGAACCCGACCCGGCGCTCTTCGAGACCGAAGAGGAGAAGGCGCTCCACGCCGCGCTACAGCCGACCCGCGAGGCGGTGGAGGAGCTCTTGCAGCGCGGCTCCGGGCTGCTTCCGCCCTGGGACCCGGCCGCGCCGCTCCCCGAGACCGGCCTCGCCCCGTTGGAAGGACCACTGGCCCAGATCCTGGCCCTCGCCGGCGCCCTCGACCCCTTCATGGACAACGTGCTGGTAATGGTGGACGACGCGGCGGTGCGCGAGAACCGGCTGGCGCTCTTGCGCGGCGTTCGCGACGCGCTGGGCGAACTTGGGGCGCTCGAGCTCCTCGGTGCATGAACATTCGCGTAAACCGTACGCGAAAGGCCGCTCACGCGGCCTTTCTTCCTTGCACGACGCACCGGGCTGTGCTACCTTTAGTGAATCTTTTCGCGCACCGCGCGTGCGCCAAGGAGGAGTTATGCGCGTCGCCATCGTTGGAGCCACGGGAGCCGTAGGTAAAGAGCTGATCAAGGTCCTCGAAGCTCGGGACTTCCCAGTGGATGAGCTGCGGCTCTTCGCCAGCCCACGCTCCGCCGGGAAGACCGTCAACTTCCAAGGCCGACCCCACACCGTCGAGGTCACCCCAGAAGGGCCCATCCCCACAGACGTGGTGCTCGCCAGCGCTGGCGGCAGCGTCTCTAAGAAGCTGGCCCCGCTGTGGTCGAGCGAGGGGGCCGTGGTCATCGACAACTCCTCGGCCTGGCGCTACGACCCCGAGGTGCCGCTCGTCATCCCCGAGATTAACCCCGACGCCGCCCGCGCGCACAAGGGCATCATCGCCAATCCCAATTGCACCACCGCCATCCTGGCGGTCGCCCTCTGGCCCCTGCACAAGGCCTTTCGCGCCACCAACGTGGTGGTCAGCACCTACCAGGCCACCAGCGGCGCCGGCGCCGAGGGCATGCAGGAACTGCTGGACGAGACCCGCAACTACCTGGAAGGCCGGCCCGTGGGCCATAAGGTCTTCCAGCACCCCATCGCCTTCAACGTCATCCCCCACATCGACGCCTTCCAGGACAACGGCTACACCCGCGAAGAGATGAAGGTGGTCTGGGAAACCCGCAAGATCTTCGACGAACCGGAGATGAAGATCAGCTGCACCGCGGTGCGCATCCCCACCCTGCGCGCCCACTCCGAGGCAGCCACCGTCCTCTTCGAGCGTCCCGTGACCCCCGAAGCGGCGCGCGCCGTACTGGAAGAAGCACCGGGTGTGGAGGTGGTGGACGAGCCCGCGGAAAACCGTTACCCGATGCCGCTTTCGGCCACCGGCAAGTGGGACGTGGAAGTGGGGCGCATCCGCCAGAACCTCGCCTTCGACAACGCCCTCGACTTCTTCGTCTCGGGCGACCAGCTGCTCAAGGGCGCCGCCCTCAACGCCGTGCAGATTGCCGAGCTCTTACTTTGACCAAGCTTTGTCCCTCTCCTTCGGCGCTAGAATGGTAATCGAAAGGAGGAGCGTTATGGCGGTCTACAAGAAGATCGAACTCGTAGGCACCAGCAACGAAAGCCTCGAAGACGCGATTCGCACGGCCATCAAGAAAGCCTCGGAAACCTTGCGGCACCTCGACTGGTTCGAGGTCAAGGAAATTCGCGGCAAGATCGGCGATGGCGACGTGCAAAGCTTCCAGGTCGTTCTGCAGGTGGGTTTCAAGCTCGACTGATCCGTGGAAACCGACTTTTTCAAAGCGGTATGGTACGTGCTCACCGACCCCGCGCGGGCCGGTGAGCACCTTACCTTGACGGCGGCCGAAGTCAAGTACGCCCTCGTCTGGACACGCTCGAAGGCCGCCCTCGACTTTAGTCGCGAGGTTTCCGCCGCCCGCGGCATGAAGGTAGTACCTCTTTACTCCTGGACCCTGAAAGACGCCTTCCTCACCGCTAGCGAAAAACTGGGGGCGACCCACCTGCTCATCGACTACCAACCCGGTTCGCTCCAGGCAGCCGCCGCCCCCATCACCCTAGTCCGCAAACGCATCCAACCCCCGCCGCCAAACCCCAAGGCCTGAGCCGTTTTCGAAGAAAACCGGCGGTTATCAAGCAGCCCGGAGCGCGGTAAGCATGAGCGCTGGGTCGTGAAGTTGGAAAGCGGGACGCAGGTCGCCCATGCACGGACGACCGGCTCCTGGGTTACGGTGTCGCCCAGAACCCCCACCCCGGCCCTCCCCCAGGGGAGGGAGCTTCTTTTCGCGACGCCTCAGCCTTCGCGCCATGGCGCGGCAGGGGGCCGATGGGCCGGCTTCGCCGGGGTGCGGGAGGTAGGAGGTAGGAGGTGGGGGGTAGGAAACCGGGTTTTCGCGGGTGGGTCCGAACGAACCCCTCTCCCACACCCCGGTTCCTACGTCCTGCTTTTCTTGTATCCCCGGACTTGATCCGGGTCCAGGCTGGGCCAGAAGCCGTGGTTGGGGGGCTGTTGACCGGTCCACCACAGGCCACAAGCTACAGGCTACGGGCTTGTTTTGTTGCGTTGTTTTGTTGCGTTGTTTTGTTGCGTTGTTTTGTGAC
>Ga0256833_1000061_pt1 | contig 79808 bp, 72 predicted proteins | sample 356284metaG_FD_190535 | JGI IMG/M metagenome (GOLD analysis project Ga0256833, IMG submission 190535) | Hydrothermal vent microbial communities from Mid Atlantic Ridge, Atlantic Ocean - 356-284 | ecosystem: Environmental > Aquatic > Marine > Hydrothermal vents | place: Atlantic Ocean: Mid... | reverse complement strand
GCTCAGACCTGCGCGCGGCGCTGGAAAGACTGCTCGCCGGCCAAGAACCTCCCGAACCGCAATACCCCAGCATGGGCTGCAACATCAAGTGGAAGCCGGGAAACGAACCCGACTATTACGGCTAGCCCGGCCGCTCACTTTGCCGGTAGGCTGCAGCCCATGGGAAGCAGAACGTAGTGCGTGTAGCAAGGGGGGGCTTGTGGAAAGGCGGCGTGCGGAATACTGGAGGCGGTAAGTGGGAAGTGGAAAATCACCGGCTCCGCAAGCGACACCGGATGCGTCGGAGACACTCTTTGCCCGTCCCTTCCCACGATTTCCACCCCCGAACAAAACGACTCTCACCCGGATCCGTACTGACCTTCTGCCCGCACCCGTGTGACTACGGCGGCAAGTCCGTCTTGAAGAAAGCGAACGTTGGCGGGTCGTGTGCGTCCCATCGCGCACGGTGGCGCCACGACCAGCCTTCGCTCGCTATTCTGCGGGCAGTGTGCGTCTCTGGCGCTGGGCTTCTTTGTCGACGAGCTCGTTCTCACGGTGACCGGCGTGGCCGCGGGTCCAGCGCCACTCGACTTGGTGGCGCTGCGTTTCTTTGAGCAGCTGCATCCAAAGGTCTTTGTTTTTGACCGGCTGTTTGCTGGCCGTCCGCCAGCCGTTCTTTTGCCACTTATCGAGCCAGCCGTCGCTGAAGGCTTTTTTGAGGTACTGCGAGTCGGTGTAGATGGTTACCTGGCAGGGCCTTTTTAGCTCAAGCAAAGCTTTGACCGCCGCGGTCAGCTCCATGCGGTTGTTGGTGGTCTGCGGCTGCGCTCCGCTAATCATCTTTTCGTGGTCGCCGTAGCGCAAGAGCGCCGCCCAACCGCCGCGTTTTTTGTCGTCGGCGGAACCGTCGGTGAAAACCTCGACCACGCAATCGTTCGCCGCGTCCCAGATATGCGGACTGGCGATTTCCAAGAGATTGCCGGCAGGGTCGCGGAAGAAAAAGCTGCGTCCGCCAGGCCAGTCCGCCCAGCGAATCTCGACGCCCGCCTGCTGTAGACGACTTGCCCAACCCGCCAGCTCTTCCTCGGGGGCGGAGAGAGCAACGTGAACCGGACCCTGCGCTCCGTGAGGGGGCACCTCTTCGTCGCCCTGAGCGGTGGCTGCAGGGTTAAAAACCAGCAGCATCCCTCGGCCTGTGCGGAAAAAGGCGTGCCGTGGCGGCTCGAAAATAAGGCAGTCAAGACCCAGCACCTCTTCGTAAAAACGGCGGGCTGCAACCAGGTCATCGGTGTAAACGCTCGCCTCAAAGAGCTTTAGTTTCTTCATTCCCATTCGATCGTTCCCGGGGGCTTGCTGGTCAGGTCGTAAACGACGCGGCCGATCTCGGGGATGCGCTGCGGAATCTTGCGCGCCACCTCGTCGAGGAAGTCGTGGGGCAGCCGCGCCCAGTCGGCGGTCATGCCGTCCACGCTGGTCACCGCCCGCAGCGCTAGAACGTAGCCGTAGCGGCGCTCGTCGCCGGTCACGCCGACGCTGCGCACGGGGGTGAGCACCGCCAGCGCCTGCCAGACCTCGTCGTAGAGGCCGTGGTCCTTGAGGGTGCTGATGAAGAGGTCGTCGGCGCGGCGCAGGATGTCGAGCTTTTCTTCGTCCACCGGCCCCAGGATGCGGATGGCGAGGCCGGGTCCGGGAAAGGGGTGGCGCAAGCGGATACTGTCGGGAAGGCCCAGCAAGAGCCCCAGCTGGCGCACCTCGTCCTTGAAGAGGTAGCGGAAGGGCTCGAGCAGCTCGAAGCCCAGCTCGGCGGGCAGGCCGCCGACGTTGTGGTGGCTCTTGATGTTGGCCGCGCCGGTCCCGCCGGCGCTCTCGATCACGTCGGGGTAGAGGGTGCCCTGCGCCAGGAAGCGGAAGGGACCCAGCCGCGCCGCCTCCTCCTTGAAGACCTCGACGAACGCGCGGCCGATGGCCTTGCGCTTGGCCTCAGGGTCGGCCACGCCCGCGAGCTCGCTCAGGAAGCGTTCGCGCGCGTCGACCGTCACCAGGTTGACCCCCGCGGACGAGAGGGCGCGCTCCACCTCTTCGCGCTCCCCCAGACGCAAAAGGCCGTGGTCGACGAAGACGGCGGTGTGCTCTACCCCGGCCCGGGCCAGCAGCAGCGCCAGGGTGCTCGAGTCCACCCCGCCGCTGACGGCCAGCAGCACCCGCTCGCCGGCGGCCTTGCCGCGCGCCTCCTCCAGAGCGGCGTCAAGCGCGTGGTCGGGCGTCCAGTCGCGCCGCAGGCCGGCTGTGCGCAGGAAGTTCTCGAGGATCGCCATTCCCTTGGGGGTGTGGGCCACCTCCGGGTGGAACTGTACGCCGAAGAAGCGGCCTGTGTCGTCCTGGATCGCCGCGACCGGGTTCTCCTCGGTGGCCGCGACCGCGCGCCAGCCCGGGGGCAGCTCGGTGACCGCGTCGGCGTGGCTCATCCAGACCTGCGCCTCGCCCGCGAGCCCCTCGAAGAGCGGGCCCTGGTAGCGGGTCAGCCAGGCTTTGCCGTACTCGGCGCGGCCGCCGCGCTCGACCCGCCCCCCGAAGCGCTGGGCCAGGTACTGCATGCCGTAGCAGATCCCCAGCAGCGGCAATCCCAGGTCGAAGACGCCCTCGTCGGGCCGCAGGGCCGCGGGGTCGAAGACCGAGCTGGGGCCGCCCGATAGCACCAGCGCGCTTGGTTTTTGCGCCCGTATTTCGGCCAACGTCGCAGAGCCGGGGAGGACCACCGAGTAGGCCCGCAGCTCGCGAAAGCGGCGGGCGATGAGGTGGGTGTACTGCGAGCCGAAGTCTAGGATTACGACGCTCATTGCTCCAGTTTAACGTTCGTTGCCTATGCGCACGACTATGACTCGCTTTTCAGGCGGAATGACCAACAGCTTCTCCTGCGGTGTGTACTCGCTGGCGCGGATCTGGATTCGGTAGACGCCCGGTGCGTCGAAGTAGACGGTACCGGGGATAATCGCTAACACCTTGCCGGTACTCAATCTAGACTCTTTGGGCGCCTCTAGCAAGACCACCTCGGCGTGCGCGTCTTTGGGCTCTACCCGAAACTGCAGCGGATACGCCTCAGCTACGGCGCTGTTACCGGCCCGACGGCTAACGCTCCAAAAATACGCCATCCCCAGCATCAAAACCAAAAGGGCCAGCACGGCGGCACGCAGAACGTTACGTGACGAATAAGCCCGCTTGGGCTCGATAACCTCGAAGGCCGGCTCGTCGCTATCCGATATTTGCACCACGACCCGTCCTTTGACGCCTCTCGACTCGCTGCGCGGTTCTTTACCGGGTTCGGAAGTTACGACGGGTAACTCCCTGCTCTTCGGTCCGTCTTTTTCCGCCTCTTTTTGTTCTGGCGCCTGCGGCGGCTGTTTCTCGTCTTCCCTCAACAACGGGTCCTGCGAGCCTGCGCCGTTTTGATTTTCGGCTTCTCCGCCGCCCGGCTCTTTTGCGCTCGAAGACGCCGCGCGCTCGACAATGGTGACATTAGCGCCGTCAGCGGTGTCCGTAGGTGTTTCTGGTTGGTCTTCAAAGAGCGCTTTTTGGCGGGACTCGGCTGTCGCTTCCCGCCTCGCGGACGGCGGGTTCTTGGCGGCTATGATACGCACCGTGCCGGTCTCGAACTCCGCGGCGGAGATCTGGTATTCGTCGCCGTTTTTCTCTTCTCCGCTCGGCGGCTTCTCCGCCAGCCTCTCGGCGGCCTCGCGCAGGCTAAGGTTGCCCGAGGCCAGGGCCTCTATCACGCCATGGTAGGACCAGCCGGGCCAGGAATCCCCTGCGGCGCTCTTGAGGACGCCCGCCAGCGCAACGGCGTCGGGCCGCCCGCCGCTCGGCGGCAGTCCCAAACCGGCCAGCCACGCCTTCTCCCCTTTCGCCCAAATGAACTGCGGGTCTATGCGGCCGTGCTCGAGCCCCATCGCCTCCATCTCCAGCAGCACGGCCAGCATACGTCTCGCCCAGGCCGTCAGCTCTCGCGGCGAAGCCGCCTGCTCGAGCTCCGCCAGCGGCTTCGCCCCGAACGGCAGCTCGGCCACCCAGGCGTCGGCCACGCGCTGCGTCCACGTGAGGACTCCCTCGATGCGCCACCTGGGCAGGTCGCCCGTCAGCGGTTTAAATATCAGCACCGGCACGCCCGTAATGCTGTCTTGGGCGTTCCATACCTCGATAGCGTCTTCTTTGGCGCGGATAGACTCCAGTAAATACGGACCAATATGGTTCACGCTTCAATTATACGAAGTGGCGGGCTCGCAAACCATTTATTTTTATGCCTTTCGTTGACAGGCCATTTTTCCGGGGCCTATAATTATAGCGATGAACTATCAATCTACCATAGCCGCGTCCGCCCGGAAGGCAGGGGCGGATTTTTGATCTCTGAAAGGAGCCGGAATGCAGTATAAAGTTACTCTGTCAACGGAAGAAATAGTCCGTGGCTTGAAGCATTACCGCCGCATAGCCAAACAAGACGTATTACGCGCTCCCGAAACGCCTAGTCCGGAGGTATTCCGTACTCACGCTGAAGCCAGGCGCGAGGTCTACACCCAACTAGCCGAACTGGCCGAGAGCAAGGGCCCCGACGCGGTGGTGCAGTACGCCATCGAACTGTATCAGTCTCTCCCCTTCGTTACCGGCACAGCCGAAGACGCCCACCCCAAAATCAAGGGCAAAGAAAACGCCCTGGAAAATTTCTTTTTGATGATTGGGCTCGACCCCAAGGTGCGCCGCGAAGCGCGCAAGCTACGCAAACCCCTGGAGTAAGCGCGTGTCTAGGGAGCTCAAAGACCTGGCCGCCAAAGCCGCTCAGTGTAAGGCCTGTCGCCTTCACGAAACCCGCAGCAACGTCGTTTTTGGCGAAGGAGACCCAGACGCCAGCCTGATGATCGTCGGCGAGGGTCCGGGGGCGGATGAAGACGAGCAGGGCCGCCCATTCGTAGGTCGCGCCGGGCAGCTGCTCGATCGCATACTCGAGGCCGCAGGCATTCCCCGCGAGAGCGTTTACATCACGAACATCGTAAAGTGCCGGCCTCCCGGCAACCGCAACCCTCTCCCCGACGAAGCTAAGATATGCAGCTCACTTTGGCTGCTCAAGCAGATCGAAATAATCAAACCGCAGATCATCGCTCCGCTGGGCTCGGTCGCCACGCAGTTTTTCTTGGAAGACAAGACCCCTATCACGAAAGTGCGCGGCAAGTGGTTCGAATGGCATGGAGTAAAGGTGTTCCCAATCTTCCACCCCGCCTACCTCTTACGCAACCCCTCGCGGACCAAAGGGAGCCCCAAAGCTTTGACGTGGGAAGACGTACAAACCCTCAAGCGCGAACTTGACAGGCTGGGCCCCAAACCGCAGCGGGAAATAAAAACATCGGCCCAGGAACCGCTTTTCTGATGGGCTCTTGGCAGCGGATAGTCTTGTTATTGGCCGCCATCGCCGCCTTGGCATGGGCGCTCTCTAGCGACGCCGGCGGCGGCCTGCCGCCGCTGCCCAATGCGGCTGCGGCGATAATGCTGATAGCGGTGGCCTTCGTCTACCTGCGCCGCTAGTGGCGGAAAACGCGCACGCCCGTAAAAACCATCGCCATCCCCGCCTCGTCAGCCGCCGCCACCGAGTCGGCGTCGCGCTTCGAACCGCCTGGTTGGATTATGGCGCGCACCCCCCTCTCGGCCGCCAGCTTGACCACGTCGTCGAACGGAAAAAAGGCGTCGGAGGCCAGCACCGCGCCGGCGGCGACCGCGCCGGCGCGGTCGAGGGCGTGCCTGGCGGCGTCTATGCGGCTAGTCTGCCCCATTCCCGAGCCGAGAGTCTGACCATTTTTGACCACGGTTATAGCGTTGGAACGCAGCGCCCTTACCACCTTCCAGGCGAAACGCATATCGGCCCACTCCTGCGCGCTGGGCTGGCTTTGGCTGACCACCCGCAACTCGCTCTCTGTGAGTCCGCGGGTGTCGGCGTCCTGTAATAACAGGCCGCCGCGCAGACGGCGCACGTCCAGATAGTCGCCCCGCGCCAGCTCCGGTACGCGCAGGATACGTAGGTTCTTTTTCTTGGCGAGGCGCGCCAGCGCCTGCGGCTGGTAGTCGGGCGCCAGCAAAACCTCTAAGAAAATTGGCGCCAGCTTTTCCGCGGTCTCTAAGTCCAGCGGGCGGTTGAGGGCCACGATGCCGCCGAAAATGCTGACAGGGTCGGCGTCATAGGCCTTCTGAAAGGCGGCGGATAGGCTGCTGTCTACGGCCACCCCGCAAGGGTTCTGGTGCTTTAAGGCCACCGCCGCCGGTTCATCGAAGGCGCTGACCAGGTTCCAGGCGGCCTCAGCGTCGCCGTAGTTGTTGAAGCTCATCGGCTTACCCTGCAGCTGCTGCGCCTGCAACAGCGGCCCCGACTCGCCGTCTACGCGGTAGAGGGCGGCGCGCTGCTGGGGGTTTTCGCCGTAGCGCAGGTCGCTTACCTTGGAAAGCGCCAGTAATCGCTTTTCTGGGAAGGCCTCCCCGCCGCGCAAAAACCAGTCTGCTATCAGGGCGTCATAGGCCGCGGTGTGCGCGAACACCTTCGCCGCCAGCCGCCGACGCGCGTCCAGCGACTCCTCGGGAGCTTGCCGCAAATGCGTGAGTACCTCGTCGTAGTCGGCGGGGTCACAAAGCGCCCAAACGCGCTCATGGTTTTTAGCGGCGGCCCGCAGCAGGGTGGGACCGCCAATGTCTATCTGTTCTAGCGCCTCGGCCCCGCTGGCGCCTGCGGCTATTGCCTTTTCGAAAGGGTAGAGGTTGACCGCCACCAGGTCGAAAGGGGCGATGCCCAGCTCGTCGAGCTCGGACCGCTGATCGCTGCGGGCAAGAATGCCCGCGTGCACCTTGGGGTGGAGAGTTTTTACCCTGCCTCCTAGTACCTCGGGGAAGCCGGTTAGCGCCGCCACCTCGGTAACCCGTAAACCGGCTTCGGAAAGGGCTCGAGCCGTTCCCCCGCTGGAAACAAGCTCGAAACCCAGACGTTGCAAACCTCGGGCGAAATCTACTATGCCGCTTTTGTCGGAAACGGAAAGGAGTGCGCGCATGACGGCATTCTAACGCCAAAAGCCCGTATGCGCAGCATATTTATTCAGCGCCACCACTCCCGCCGCGGCTTCCGACCCCAAACCGCCAGCAGCAGCGCCAGGAGCAGCAGCGGCCAGTCGCCCCAATAAAGATACGGCGTTTTAACGTCACTGAAAGAGTAGCCCGCCAGCAACCAGCCGCGCTCCCCTTTGGCTAAACGCCGACGTACCCGCCCGTAGGGGTCGATCGCCGCCGTCACCCCGTCGTTGCCGGCCCGCAGCAACCACCTGCCGGTTTCCACCGCCCGCAGCCTACCCATCTCAAAGTGCTGCTGCGCTCCAAAAGTCGGCCCGAACCAGGCGTCGTTACTGACGTTTACCAAGAGCCTGGCCCCCTCGTTGGCCATTCTCCGCGCCACCTCGGGAAAGGCGGACTCGTAGCAGATATACGCTCCATACTCGGCCAGCGGCGCCAAGCCCTTCCCCGGCTTGGTATCCGCCAGCGAAGCCATGCCGAAACGCTCGAGGAAGAAGCCGTACAGCCAACCAAATACGCCGCGATAAGGAAAATACTCGCCAAAGGGCACCAGCACGGTCTTGTCGTAGCTGGCGACTATCTTGCCGCCGCGGTAAAGAACCACGCGGTTGCGGAAGCCGTCGTCGTAGGCCGCCACTCCGGTTATTAAATCGCGCCCCCCCACTAGCGAACCCAGGCCCTGCGGCAGGCGCGGTACCGCCGTTTCCGGCCAGACTACCAGGTCGGCCTGCGGGTTGTGCTCGAGGGCTTCACTGGTCAACCGCTGATAAACCTGCAGTGCGCTGGCTCCTCTGACTTTAGCCAGAGGGTTGAGTGCGCCCTGTACCAGTATGGCCGACCTTTGCGGCTGCGGCCGTGGTAGCGGCGCCAGCCAGGCGATGGCCCAAGGTATGAGCACCCAGTACCTGCCGCGGTAAAGAGCCCAAGCGGTCAGCAATACCAGCAAAGAGAGTAGGCCTACGCCGCCCAAAGCGGCCAGCATCCTTGCAGGAGAGGCGGTAAGAGCGTAACCGAACTCTCCCCAGGGGAAAGCCAGCGCCCCCAGGTGGGCCCGCAGGTAGTCCAGCAGAACCCATGCTCCCAGCAAGGCTGTTCCGCGATTGCCGAAAAGCCAAACCAGCAGCGCCCAAAACCCCGCCTCGGCGAGGATCATCGGTAAGAAGGGAACCACCCCCAGTGGGCCGAACATCAGCTCAAAACTGGCAGGCAGCCAGGCGACGTGCAACGCCCAAAAACCCAGTCCCGCCCAAAATGCTTCCAGCGCGCGGCGGCGTCCGCCGAAACGAGCCAAGAGCAAAGCCAGCGGCAGCGGCGAGAGCCACCCCAGCGGGAAGGGGACCATCGTCAGCGCCAGCGCCAGGCCCAGTAAAAACGCCACCATATACCAACGCTACCCAACTCTGGTGAGAAATACCCAACGAGCGGAGTTTTTTTCGTAAACTGTTGTCATGCGCCTCGGCCTGATCTCTGACGTCCATTCCAATTTTCCCGCCCTAGAAGCGGTCCTGCAATCGCTGGAACTGCGCGGCGTGGACGCCATCGTCTGCTCCGGTGACCTCTTGGGCTACGGCCCTCATCCGCAAGAGGTAATAGCCGCGGTGCGCGAGAAAAATGTGGTCTGCGTCTTGGGCGCGGCCGACGTCAACATCGCCTTTCCTTTCGCCAAGACCGAGCGCGAGGGTATAGCCGAGCAGATCATCGACTGGACCCACGACCAGCTTTCTCCCGAAGACCTGGCCTGGCTGCGCAAGTTGCCGGTCACCTACCGCATGACCACTCCCGCAGGCAGGTTGCGCAGCTTCCACGGCTTTCCCTACCAGCCCGAAAAGCGCTTTCCTCTATCCAAACCCACGGCCGAGCTGCTGCCGGTCTTCGGACGGCTAGGCAGCGACATTCTGGTCAGCGGCGGCAGCCACATCCCCTTCCACCGCCGGATAGACGATTACTGGCTGATAGACCCCGGCTCGGTGGGAATGACGTTGGGGGGGGAGCCGGGCGCCGACGCCATGGTGCTCGACTTCGAAGACGGTTCTGTGCAGGTAGAGGTGCTCAAAGTACCCTACGACATCGGCCAGACGGTATTCGACGTGCGCGCTTGGGGGTTACCTGAGATAGTCGCCGAGGTAATCCACAACGGCGGCCGTATAGAGCTACCCGAAGAAGACTGAGGCGCGCTGCAAATATCTTTGCTCGCGCTCGGGCAGAGCTTTTAGCGTACTCGCGAAATGAACTTTCTGACCGCAACGCCAAGCGGCGGCGGCGGCGGTCGTTCGCACCAGCGGGCTGGCGTCGTCCAGCGCCTCGGGCAGGACTTCTTGCAAGGCCCGGCAGTCGCTGTTGCTGATTACCACCAAAGCGTTACGGGCCATCGCGGCGCGTCCTGTCCTTAGGAAAGCCGTGTGCGCGTACTTTTTCTCAAAAGCGCGTCCCGATAACGACAGGATCTCCCGCAAATCGGGCCAAGCCAGCTCGGCGTCGGCCTGCATGCCGGCAAACGCCCCGTTCGGTTTGCGGTTCCAGGGGCAGACGGTCTGGCAATCGTCGCAACCAAAAAGGCGGTCGCCCATGGGCCGCCACAGTCGCAATGGCAGCAGTCCGCGGTACTCGATGTTCCAGTAGCTGAGGCAGAGGCGGGCGTCTACCCCCTGAGCGCCGATAGCCCCGGTCGGGCAGTTTGTCAGGCAGGCGCGGCAAGAGCCGCAACGGTTGGGATGGGGCCGCGTCGGCGGCGCCGGCCAGGATGTGAGCAATACGGCCAGGTACTGGTAGCTGCCCGCAGCGTGGGTCAGGTAAAGGCCGTTGCGCCCTATCCAACCCGCGCCCGCCGCCTCGGCAAAGGCTCGCTCGGCAATCGGGCCGTGGTCTACATAGCCCTTACATATACCTCCCAAAAGGGCGCACTCTTCTTCCAGGCGACGCAGCTCCACCGCCATCCATTCGTGGTAGTCGCGTACCCAGGCGTAGCGGGCCACTCTACCCAGCCTCAATCCGCCCGCGGGCTTTGGCGGCTCGGCGAAAGCGTAGGGCGCCGCCAGCAGCAGCGCTCCGGCGAACCAGGGGAAGCGGCGCCGCGGGTCGTAGCGAACGAGGGGATTACGGGCCAGATAAGCCATGCCGGCGTTCATGCCAGAATCCAACCAGCGCTGGTAAGCCTCCGCCCTGCCGGGTAAAGGCTTAGCGGGCGCCAGAGATACAGAAAAGCCGCGCTCTCGAGCGGCGCGGCTTAGTTGTAGCAACGGCTCCAGCAAGTTACTTTAAGCGCTCCGGAAATATCTGCGGGTGAGCGCGCTCGACAAGGCGTTTTATGTATTTCTTGATGGCCAGCGCCTCAATGTCGGCGTGAATTGCCTGCCAAGCTTGAGGATAAGGAACCTTTTGCGGCGGCTTTATCTGCTTGAGCAAGATGACGTGCCAGCCAAATTTAGTATGTACCGGCTGCTTGCTGTACTCACCGGGCTTCAGGCTCATGGCTGCGGCTTCGTACCTGGGGACCAGGCCTCCAACGTGAACGCAGCCCACCTCTCCGCCGCGGGCGCCGGTCATCTTGTCCTGGGAACGCTCCATAGCCAAGCGGGCGAAATCGTCGCCTTTATCGAGCAACTTGATTACCTCTAAAGCCTCCTTACGGGTGGGCAGCAGGATGTGGGAGGTACAAAGCTGCTCGGGCTGACTGAAACGACCAGGGTTCAGCAAGTAGATGATGTGAATGGCCGGGCTTGATATTTTGAGCTTCTTTCGGATATCGGCGACCAGATTCTTGTAGGCCATTGAGTCGTAGAGCATGCGGCGATAAGTCGCCTCGTCGGGGATGCCGTAGCTCTTTAGAGCAGCCTGAAACGCCGCCTCGTTAGCCAGCTGTTCTTTGGACTGCTGCACCCGCCGCTCCACGGTCTCCGCGTCGGGCGCCAGACCGCGGCGTTCGGCTTCTTGCACCACCACGGCGTCCTGCACCATGCGCTGCAGGTACTGCTTTTTGAGACCGAGGAGGCGCTTTTTGGCTTCGTCCGAAAGCTGCATGCCCCCCGAGCTCTGGCGCAGGAATATTGCGAACTGAACGTCGAGGTCGCGCTGGGTTATTACGCGCTTACCCACCCTGGCTAAGACTGTAGACGAAACGGCGAGAGCCGGTGAGAAAAAGAGGATGAGTGTCAGGAAAAAGCGGAGTGCTCGCATGGCTACATGCTACTCCATCATTCGTGAGTCGTACTGAGCCCAAGTCTGCGCCGGCATACCCGCACCCACGAGAGCGCGCGCTATCTCGGCTCGCAGCTGCGCCAACCCCTCGCCGCTGCGAGCCGAAACCGCAGTAGCGGGCAACCTCTCTTGCAGGCTCATGACGTCGTAGGGGTCGCTACGATCGACCTTGTTTAGCACCGGGATCAGCGTAGCTGTCAAACCCATCTCCAGCAACTGTTCTTCCACGCTGCGCCAGCGTTCCCAAGCGCCGCTGGCTGAAGCGTCTAGCACGTGCAGAATCAGGTCGGCGTCGCCCAGCTCTTCCAAAGTGGCGCGAAAGGCGGTCTTCAACTCTGCCGGCATATCGCGGATAAAGCCCACCGTGTCGGTAAACAGCACCTCGCCGTAGCCGCTGATATAGCCTCGGCGCGTTAACGGCCGCAGGGTAGCGAATAGTTTGTCCTCCCCCCTCTCTCCCTTTCGGGTAAGGGCGTGCAAAAGGGTCGTTTTACCGGCGTTGGTATAACCCACTATCGCTACCACCGGCGCGCGGTTTCGCTTGCGGGACTTACGCGATTCGCGTCGCCTTCTGGCAACGCGCTCGAGCTCCTTTTCTAACCTTCTGATGCGCTCGTTGATGCGCCTGCGGTCCACTTCCAGCTTGGTCTCACCGGGCCCGCGCGTGCCTATACCAGCACCCAGGCGGCTGAGGGCTCTGCCTTTTCCTACCAAGCGCGGCAAGAGGTAGCGCAGCTGCGCCAGCTCGACCTGCACCTCCGCCTGCGGGGTACGTGCGTGGCTAGCGAAAATGTCTAGAATTAGCTGGGTGCGGTCCAAGACCTTGAGCTGAGTGGCTCTTTCTATCTCACCCGCCTGCGCCGGCGACAGGTTTATACCGAATATCAGCGTCCCGGCGTTTTCGTGGTAGGCGATTTGGGTAAGTTCGTTCAGCTTACCGCGCCCCACCGCATAACGCTTGTCCAGCTTATCGCGATAAACGAGCTCTTTGTGAACGATTACCCCGCCGGCGGTAGCGGCCAACTCGGCCAGCTCCGCTAGTTCCGACTCGGCCTCGGGGCCTTTGCCCAAGTCCAACCCGAGCAAGATGACCCTCTCTCCCGAGCCGTCCAAAAGCTCGTGCGCCCGCGCCTGGCGGGCCAGCTCTTCTTCCAGAGCGCGCAAGACCGCCTGGTAGTCCCACTCCAGATAATCGGCGTAGCCGCGCGGTGGGTATACGCGCCAGTCTTCCTCTTCCGAACCGGGCGGCACTAGGTGGGCCAGGTGCGCCTGCGCCGGCATGCCGTCTACTACGTCAATAGCCGTTATCGAGTCGTAGCGATGCAGGAAGAGGGTGGTCAAATCCGCTCCCGAGAGTCCGCCAGGCGCCAGGTGCGTGTGTAGTATCCGATACGGGGCGAGCCTGGTTTCTAGGTAGGCGTGTTCGGGCACGGGCAGCGCCGCGGCGTCGCCGACTGCTACCGCCCGCACCTGACCGCTGCGGGAAAGCAAGATGCTGACGGCCTTGCCCGCGTGCGACGACAACTCGGCCATAGTGCGCGCCAGCTCAGAGGTGTACAAGCGCTCCGCCGGCACGCGGCGACGATAAAGGTTGCTGATTCGTTTTTTTAGCGAGGGCTTGAGGCCCTGAGTGTTTCCGTAGAGTTTGTTCATTCAATAGGCGTTCTGCGCCACTCTCATTTTAACACGCTCAGAGCTGCTAACTTGATAACGTGATGAGGCTTCTGCCGCTACTCCTTTTGCTGCTCTTGCCCGCCTTCTCACAGCAGGCGCGCCGCGCCGACGTGGCCATAGTGTTGGGCGCGGCTCAGTACGACGGTAAGCCGTCTCCGGTATTTACACGGCGCCTGCAAGAGGCTTTGCGGCTCTTCCGCCGCGGCGTCGTAAAACTAATCCTCGTTAGCGGCGGCAAGGCAAAAGGAGACCGCTACAGCGAAGGAGAGGCGGGTTGCCGCTACCTCTACCAGCATGGCGTAAACGAGCAGAATCTGCTTTGCGAGACTGAGAGCCGCAGCACCTGGGAGAACCTGCTCTTCAGCAAACCCCTGCTGGCGGGCCGCACGGCGCTCATCGTTAGCGACGCGCCCCACCTGCCGCGGGCTCTGCTGCTAGCGCGCAGGCTGGGAATAAACGCGCAGGGCTGGCCGGTAAACGGCAGCTACCCCTTGTCTTACCGTCTGCGCGAGAGTGTCCTCTACGAGCTGGCGCGCCTGGGAATAACCCACTAGCCTACTCGTCAGGCCCTAGCGACTTGAGGTAGCTTTCCAGCATTGCTCTAAACTGCTCTTTGAAGAGGTCTCGCTCTCGCCGCAGGCTGTCGAGGTCGCGCTGCACCCGCTTGACGTGTTCCACCGCCTCGCGCAGAGTCTGCTCCTTGACGCTTTGAGCCTCTTTTATTATCAGCTCCGCCTCGCGACTGGCTTGTTGCTTTACCTCCCGGGCGATTCTTTCAGCGGCCACAACCGCCCTCTTCAATTCTTCTTCGTTGCGACGGTGACTTTGTAGCTCCTCCTCCAGTTGCGCCACCTTTTTGAGGAGGTCTTCGTTTTGCTCGCTGAGCTCGTTAAGGTGATCAGCCAACCTGCTGAGGTAGTCGCGCACCTCGTCCACGGCGTAACCGCGCAGTCCGCGCTTGAACTCCTGATAGCGTACGTCCAACGATGTAAACTCCATCAATCTCCAGTCTACTCCGTAAAAAGCGCCCGGCCGACCCGCACCAGCGTTGCGCCCTCTTCTACTGCTACCTCGAAATCATCGCTCATGCCCATGGATAGCTGAGGCAGACCGTGTTCTTTGGCCATAGCCGCCAGCTCACGAAAAACCCAGCGGACCTCTTCGGGGTCATCCGCCAAGGGAGCCACCGTCATCAAACCCAGGAGCGTTAAGGGCTCGAGCCCCTTCAGTTTACGCACCGCGGGGTCTAACTCTTCGGGCAAAACCCCGTGTTTTTGCGGCTCGCGGGCGACGTTGACCTCTAGCAGCACGCGCGCCTTGTAGCCTTCGCGCTCGGCTCTGGCGGCCAGCGCCTCGGCCAGCCTTATACCGTCCAAGGAGTGAATTAGACGAAAAGGCCGCATATAGCGAACCTTATTGCGCTGCAAGGGACCGATGAAGTGCCAGCGGCGCTGCGGCATGGCGGCTATCTTGGCGCGGGCTTCCTGCACGCGGCTCTCCCCCAGGGGAAAGTCTCCGTAAGCCAAAACGCGCCTTTCTATTTCCTCTATGCTGCGCCCTTTCGTAACGGCCACCAAGGTAACTTCTGCGGGTTCGCGGCCGGTTCTCCGGGCTGCGGCGGCTATCCTGCTGAGAACTTCGGGAAGGGCCATCTCAATCCATCTCTGCGACTATTTGCCTGACCAGCTTGCGGAAGACGGGGCCCCTTTTGGCGGCCATACGCAACACTTCTTGCTCGTTGGCGTGGTGCCGGCTGTCGGCCAGCGCCATGTCGGTGATGGTAGAAAGCCCCAGAACGCGGGCTCCCAGGTGGCGCAAAGCTATTACTTCAGGCACCGTTGACATTCCTATGGCGTCGGCGTACATGCCGTAGCGAAACATCCGTAGCTCGCTGCGGCTGGCGTAGCTGGGACCGCTGATGGCCAGATAGACCCCCTCGCGCAGCAAGACGTCCTGTCTGCGCGCCACGCTCCGCGCCACCTCCTGCAAGCCGGCGTCGTAAGCGTCGAAGGTAACAGGGAAGCGCGGTCCCAAACGCTCGTCGTTGGGGCCAATCATGGGATTATCGCCCATGAAATTTATAAAGTCGTTATGCATCATGAAATCGCCAGCGGAAAAGTTGGGGTTCAGCCCGCCCGCCGCCGAGGTCACGATGAAACTCTTCGCCCCCAGAAAGTACCCCGCCTGAACCGGGAATATCACCTGCGACATGGGGTAGCCCTCATAGTAATGAACGCGGCCCTTGTAAGCCAGCACACTCCTGCCGGCCAACTTCCCCAGTATCAGCTTGCCCTCGTGTCCGGGCGCGGTAGAAACAGGAAAGCCCGGGACCTCGCCGTAGGGAATGACCACGGCGTCTGCAATCTCGTCCGCCAACGGCCCCAGCCCCGAACCGAGAACAATTGCAATCTCCGGGGTCAGCGGCGCCCTCTCGCGGATGGTCGAAACCGCCTGTTGGATAGTCTCGTAGCTCACGTGAATACGTTACCACACGGCTCTCACCCCGGCTTCACCGCCCTGGGTAGCATCGAGTTATGCGGAGAATGATCGTGGTATTTATCGCTCTTATCGGCTTGGCGTGGGCTGCACCGCTAGCCGATATTCAAATAGAAGGTCCCGACCCGGTCCTCAACGCCCTGGCGCGCGTCAACCTGCCGCTAGAACCGGGCCAAGACACCGCGACCATTGACCTGCAAGCGGCCAAAGAGGCCCTGTTGCAGAGCGGATATTTCCAATCCGTTGACGTCTCTTTGGACGGCGACGTTCTCAAGGTAAAGCTAACCCCTAACCCGCCCATAGCCGCCGTAACCATAAAATCGCAGGCTATACCCGAAGATGTTCTGCTAAACCTGCTCGACAAAGAGCTGGCGCTGGGCCCCGGCGCGGTATACAACCCCGTCAGGGCCAAAGAAGGCGCAGAACGCATCGCCGAGTATTACCACAAACAAGGCTTCCCATTCGTTCCGACGGTGAGCCTCAACAGCGAGGAAAAAGACGACGGCCTACATCTTAGCTTCGAGGTAGACGAAACAGCGCCCCTGCAGGCCATCAAGGTAAGCGGCGCGACGCTCTTTCCCGCTAGCGAGATACAAAAGCCCTTCGAGCCGCTGCTGCAGAAAAAGAAGTTTGACTGGGCGCTATATCGCGCCGCCGTCGACGAGGTCAATCGCCGCTACTTCGACGCGGGTTATCGCTTTTCCGGTGTGGACCCGCGGCGCACTATCTTGGAAAAGGGGTTGCTCAAACTATACGTCCGCGAACTCAAGGTGGCCGCCGTAGACACGTCGGCCTTGAACGGCGTCCAGCTGAACATCGCGCTGGGCAAGCCGCTCAATTACGACCGCTTGCTAGATGAAATTGCGCGTCTCTCGCGGGAAATAGGCAGAGAGATAAACCTCAACCTGGAAGACGCCGGCGCCGACAGCGTGCGCGTGGTTCTCTCCCCCGGGGCGGTAAAGTACGGCCCCATCAAAGAAATACGCATTGAGGGCGCCACCGCGGTAAAAACCGCCGATCTGCTGGCGGCGCTGCGCTTGCGGCCTAACGATATTTTTTCTCCCGCCCTGGCGCAGGAAGACTTCCTCAAAATCCGCAATCTCTACCGCGACGCCGGTTACGAGATTTTGCCGCGGCCAGACTTTAGTTTCAAGGACGGGGTATACGTTCAACGCGTCCACGAGTTGAAGATTGAGGGCTATCAGCTCGAGTGGGAAGGCCCGCACGTCACCAAAGACTTCGTGATTCTTAGAGAGCTGCCCAAACCCGGCTCACTCCTCTCTGTAAACCAGATGCGTAAGGGAATCAGCAATCTCCTGCGCGCCGGCCTGCTGGCTAGCCCGCCCCAGGTCAGCACCAAGAGCGGCAGCTCACCTGAGAAGGTCGTCCTGGTGCTCAAGATGAAAGAAGCGCGGACCACCGTCTTCGCCCCGGCCATCTCCTGGTCCAGCCTGGAAGGTTGGAGCGGTCAGGCGTCGGTAGAATCGAAGAACCTCTGGGGGCGGGCGCACCATGGCAGCCTGCTGCTCTCCTTCGGCCAGAACGACGCCCACGACAACTTTACATTGCGCGGCAGCTACAGCATCCCTTGGCTATGGCTGCCGTACGCCGACTTTGAAGAGGTGCCGACCAGCGTCAGCCTCAGCCTCTATACCTACCCCATGGGTAACCTGCCGCTCAATGACTCCAGCGGCAATCCGACGGGCTGGCAGTATACCGAGCGGCGCAGCGGAGGCAAGTTTTCCGTAGGTCGCCCCTGGTCAAAGGAGCTCGACAACCTCAAGGTATTCGTCAATCTGGACGGCGAGGTCGTCTACCCTAAATTAGAAATCTACGACCCCGACAAGCCGGCCAGCCCTGACGAGGCCACGGCTCGTGGTCTATTACCCGCGCCCTACCAGAGCTACTCCATTGGAGTTTCCGCAACCTACAGCACGGTTGAAAATCCCAATTTCCCATCGCAAGGTTACTCTTTGGCGGGCTCGCTCTCATACGGCCTGAGCATTCCCTACGGTCAGGGCGTCAAGCAGTTCGTGCCAACCTGGTTCACTTTTAAAACGTACGCCATTTTGGAAGACGACCCGCATCAGGTGTTCGCGGTGCGCACCTCACTGGGCGCGGTGCTAGGCAGCCCGCCCGCCAGCCGCATCTTCTACCTGGGCGGCGAACAAAGCGAAATCTCCACCCTGCGCGGCTACAACCCCATGGAGCTCTCGGGCCGCTACCTGATAGGCAGCTCAATGGAGTACCGTTACGACTTTGGCCTAAAAACCTCTTTCAGTCAAACGATAATCGGCATCGCCTTTTTCGATTTCGGCGGCGTCTGGAACCCCGGAGAGCAACTGCAGATGCACGCCGGTTACGGCCTGGGGGTGCAGCTCAACCTGGGCTATGGCTCGGTGCTGTTGCCGGCGCTGCGCTTCGACTACGGCTTCAGCTCGGACCACCCTACGGGCGTATTTCACTTCAGGATAGGTCCGGTTTTCTGAAGAAGCTGCGCACGGGCCGGCTCCTGGGATAAAATAACCACATGACTGTCGAAGAAAGCCCGGAGGAGTTCTCCGAGCTTTTTGCCGAGTACGCCACCAGGGTGGACCTGCTGCCGCTCCCCGTAGGCTATCCTCTGCTGGAGGCGCTGACCCCAATTGGGGTGGTGCTGGCCATGGATCGCTGCGCGCCGCCCGCCCCGACGGGCCAGGCAGACGTCATTTTCCATGCGGTATGTGAGTCGTTTTCGGTGCGCGGCGGCGACAAGCTTTACCGGCCCCTGCCCCGCGGGGCTTCGTTGCTACGCGGTCGCGTCGTCAAAGCCCTCTCCGACGTTCACTACCTCTTTGACGTCGGCGTTCACTTCGTCTTGGGCAGCTACGAGCCGCTGGAAGCCGGCCTTCCACTCGAGATAAGGGCGGCTGCGCCGCTGATGGCCTTCAGGCTCGAGGCGAGCGGAAGCTGACATGCGCTGTCCCAGCTGCGGCAAACGCAACCCCGACGAGTTCAAATTTTGCGGCTACTGCGGGCAGGCGTTGGCGCGCGCGCCGCTACCCGAAAAACGCTGGGTGACCACGCTGTTTTTCGACCTGACCAATTTCAGCCGCTACACCGCCAGCAACGACCTGGAAAACACCCACCAGGTGGTCAGCGGCCTGTTGCAAAAGTGTCGTAGCTGCGTCCACAACCACGGCGGCTACGTGGACAAGTTTTTCGGTGACGGCATGCTGGCGGTTTTCGGCGCCAAAATTAGTCGTGAAAACGAACCTCTCAGCGCCCTTAAGGCGGCTGCTTGCATGGTAGAAGAAACCTCCCGAGGCGGCCGCCGCAGCGAGTTGGTAGGCCGCGTAGGCATAGCTACCGGCGTCGTCCTGATAGGGCCGCTTGGCGGTGAGGAGCAGGCTCATCAGACGGTCCTGGGCGGCGCGGTCAATCTGGCTCAGAGGTTATCCGCCAGCGCTCCCGCGGGCGAGATCTGGCTAGACGAAGAGACCGCCAAATTAATACCCGAGGCTCATCTGCTGAAGCTCAAGCCGCGACTCTTCAAGGGTTTCGATAAGGAAGCGCCCGTTTGGTCTTTCTCGGGTTGGAAGGAGCACAAGAGCGTCATCGTAGGCCGCGAGCAGGAATTGAGAGACCTTTTGAGGCTCTTGCGTACAGGCTTTACCAGAGGGGGGGCGCTAATCACCGTCAGCGGCGAGGTCGGCATAGGTAAAACGACCCTGGCCAAAGAGGCTATGTCCCAGCTCGGCGACTCGGTGAAGTCGATATTTATCCCTAGCCTGCAAAGCGGCGACTCCGTGAGGGAAACGTTGCGTACTACCTTCGCGGAAAACTTCGGCGTTTCTCAAGACTCATTTTTCGATTCCCTCGGGCTGGGCGACCTTGACCGCGCTTTGCTGTCTTACGCGCTGGGGCTGACCAAACGTCCCCCTGCGCCGTTGGGAACGCTCGATGAAGCGGTAGTGAGGGCATTACGCAACGCCCTGACCATTCTTGCTGGCAAAAAACCCCTGTTCATCGTAGTACGCAGCGGCAGCCGTGACCACCCGCTGCTGCGCTCTATGCTGTCCTCTCTAAGGGAAAAGCCTATCCCCGGGCTCTGCGTACTCGTTCTTAACCGCCAGAAGAGCGAGCATACAGATATTTTCTTGCAACCGCTCGATGGGGACAGGGCTCGCGATTACCTGCGCCTCCTCAACCCGCAGATGCCGGCCGAGCGCGCGAAAGAGGTTATCGAAGAGAGCAGGGGCAACCCGCTGGCGCTGCGATTCATGGCCCTCTCGGGCAACTCCTCCGGCGGCGTCTTGGCGGCTTTCCAGTCGCGCCTGGATAGACTCCCGCGCATGCAGCAGCAAGCGTTGTTGCTAGCGGCCCTGGGAAGGCCCTACAGCTGGCTGGGGGTCTTGCAAGACCTGCTGGGCCCCCACGCCGCGGACGCCGTTTCGCAGCTGGCCCAGGAAGGCTACATCAATTATGAGACAGGCGCTCAGGAAGAGAATAGCAAGATAGAGGTGGCCAATCCCCTACTCAGTACGGTGGCGGAGCAGATACTCCCCAAGCACAAGCAAAAGCTGGGCCACGCCGCCTACTGGCGCTGGCTGAGCGCCAATGGCGGTGACGATCAAGCCGCCGTAGCCGCTGAGCACGCCCTGCTGGCCGGGCTCGACGAAGAAGCCGGAGAATCCTGGATCCGCTCGGCTCACTACCACCGCAGTGGAGGTATTTTTAGCGGCGCTGAGCGTTACTTCCGCCTGGCCATGGAAAAAGGAGGACCGCACTCACGTCTGCGGGCTAAAAAGCTGCTGGCCGATCTCTATCTGCGCGTCGGCCGGCTGCAGGCCGCCGTGGATCTGCTGGCGAACGAAGATAGCGCCTGGGCCAGGAGAACTCTGGGACTAGCGCTGGCACAACAAGGAGACGCCAAAGCGGAGGATCTTCTTTTAGAAGCGCTGGCGATGGACCCGGACGATACAAACGTCCGCCTGGCGCTTTCTCTGCTGCGGCCGGCGCCGGAAAGGATAAAACTGCTGCTCTCGCTGCTCGAAAATGCCGACGCCCGCGACCCCATATATCCGAGCATTAGCATGCGCTTAGCTGGCAGCTACGCCGAACTGGGCGAGATAAAAAAGGCCATAGAATACATGGAAAACGCCTTTCATGGGTTTTCTGACCATGGCAACGAAAGCCGCAGCGCCGAGGCGGCTCTGGCTTTGAGCGGGTACATGTGGTGGACCGAGCGACTGCCCGCGGCGCTGGCGTGGGCGGAGCAAGCCGTCAACCGCTCGCAAAAAAATCACCCCGGTCTCGCTATCGCTTCCTGGAGCGTTAGGGCTGGGCTGTTGCTCGACTCGGGGCGACCAAACGAAGCCGCCGCTGCACTGCGGCAGGCGGAGTTACACGAAGACCACGCCCGCAATCTTGAAGAGTGGGCGCGCATCCACGCTATCCGCATACGCTTCTTGATAGAAACGGGAAATCTATCACAGGCCATCGCCCTGGGGGAGTCCGCTTTTGATAAGCACGCGCACCCCTGGCTAGCGGCCAATCTGGTCTTTGCTTACTCGCTGGCCGGCAGATACAAAAACGAAGAGGCCGCGGACCTAAGGCGCCGGTATACGGGCCACTCTTCCCCCCACGTCCAGGTGCTGTTGGCCCTTGCCGCAGCCCTGCAGGACTTAAGGGACGGTGAAAACGCCCGAGCAGCGCTCAAAGCGGCTCTACGTCATAGCAAAAACGCCGGTCCCTATCTGCGATACGTAACGCTCATTCTTTGGGGCATTTCGCTGCTGCAGAAAGACCCCCACAAAACCTCCTCGCTAGCGCACTATCTACAAAATAGCTCTTCCAGGAGCGGCTTCGTCAGCATAAACGAAACCGCCAGGTTGCTGCGTGCGGAGTCAGACCTGCGCGCCGGTAAGGACGTCTCACACCTGCTGCGCTTCAGGGCCTCCCTGCCGGTGCTGGAGGCCTGGCGTAGTTCGCTGCTACTAAGGGCCAAAATGAGCGGCGGCACCGACCATCCCCACGGCCTTTCTGGTTACGGTATCCTAGGGGTGTGGGCCAAGTTGGTCAATTCGCCGAGACGGCCCTCCGGTGAAGATGGATCCTCGCGAAGAAATCCGTAACAGGCTCGACTTCAAGTCGCTGGTCGAGCGTTACCTCCCCTTGCAGCCTGCGGGAAAGGGTCGCTGGAAGGGGCTCTGTCCCTTCCACAACGAAAAAACGCCCTCGTTCTACGTTGACGAGAACAAAGGGATGTTCTACTGCTTTGGTTGCAAAGCCGGTGGCGACGCTTTCAAATTCGTGCAGATGATCGAAGGCGTCGATTTCCGCGAAGCCCTGGAAAAGCTGGCGCAGGAAACAGGGGTGGAGCTTCCCGAACGCAGCCCAGTTCGCAAACATAGCAAAGACCTGATAGAGATAAATCAGCTGGCGCTGGAGTACTTTCACGAAAACCTCGGCGAGGAGGCGCGCGACTACCTGAAGCGGCGGGGCATCAGCGAAGAGGTAAGCGATCTTTACGCGATTGGCTTTGCCCCTAAAAGCTGGGACGGCCTGCTGCGCTACCTGCAGCGGCGCGGGGTTACCCCCGAACTGGCGCTAAAAGCCGGGGTGCTGGCGCAGAAAGACGGCAGGTATTTTGACAGGCTACGGGGCCGCCTGGTCTTCCCTATTCGCGACGCCATGGGCCGCGTCGTGGCGTTCACCGGGCGTGCTTTGGCCTCGGAAGACAATCCCAAGTACCTGAACACCCCCGAGACGGACGTCTTCAAGAAAACAGACCTGCTGTATGGCTACCCAGAGGCCAGAAAGAGCATTCGCAAGCGCAAACAGGCCATAGTCGTCGAGGGACTTTTTGACGTCCTGGCGCTGGCGCAGCTGGGTTGGAGGGAGACCGTGGCTGTGCTTGGTTCCTCGCTATCATTACAGCAGACCCGCCTCTTGCAGCGCGCCGAGGCCAAGCGGCTCTACTTGGCCTTTGACGCCGACGAAGCGGGCAGAAAGGCTACCCTTGCAGGCCTCGACACGGCGATTGCGCGACGTTTTTTGACGTACGCCGTCCTGCTGCCCGAGGGACGCGACCCCGGCGATCTGGCGACCGGAACGGGCGGCAAGGCGCTATTCGCGCGGGCCTTGGAAAAAGCGCTGCCTGAGGTGGAGTACCGCTTTCAGGCGGCGACTGAAGACCTGAACATAAGCTCGCCAGAAGGAAAACGCGAGGCGCTCGAGCGCCTCTTGCCGCGCATAACCGAAGCCGAGCCTTTTGACCCTGTAGCGGAAGCGCTCAAGGCCATAATCATCGACAGGTTGAGTCTGGACGCGCGCGTTTTGGAGGACTTGATTATTAGTCAACGCGGCCGCAAACGACCGGTAGTGGAACGCGCTCAGGTAGAAGCGGCCAGTAGCAACATCGAAGACCGCCTGCTGCTGTTGGAGCTGGACGTTATTGCGCAACTGCTGGCCGCCGATCGGTCCCGCTTCGGCGACTGGGCCCGTTACGTGGAAGACCACACCTGGCCGCCCGAAGACTCATTCCTGGCGGAGTTCTTACGGGTATGCGAAGAAGAGGGGTTCAAACCGCGCCGCGTCCTGGACCGTTTCGCGGAAAGGGGTGAAGGAGGCCGTCTTTTCGAGAGGTTGGTTCTTTCTGGCAACGAGAACTCCACGGAGTACAAGCGAATGCTGGATAAGAGCATGGCCAGGCTGCGCGAAGGTTATCTGAGCCGCCGTCGCGCTCGGCTCACCGGGCAACTGCGCGCAGACTCAGAGCGAGCCCTGGAAATACTCAAGGAAATACAGCAGCTAGACGAAGCGATCGAGGCCGAAAGAAGGCGTTACCGCACCAGCAACGGCGGCCTACTCGATTAACATTGCATCTCCCAAACTAAAAAAGCGATAGTCGTGAGCCAATGCCTCTTCGTAGGCGGCCATGGTCTGCCGGTAGCCCGCAAAGGCGGCCACCAACATCAGCAAGGTGCTGCCGGGCAGGTGAAAGTTGGTTATTAAGGCCCCCACCACGGCGAAGCGGAACGGCGGCCTGATGAAAAGGCGCGTCTCGCCTGCTCCCTCCTTGAGACCCAGTTTTGGAGAATACGCGGACTCGAGCGTCCTTACCACGGTAGTACCAACCGCCACCACGCGGCGCCCTTCTTGCAAAGCGCGGTTGACCGCAGCCGCTGTCTGCCACGGCACGTGATAGACCTCGGCGTGCATGCGATGCTGCTCAATGGAGCCCTTGACCGGCTGGAAGGTCCCCGGCCCTACGTGCAACACCAATCGCGCCGTTTCTACGCCCATCGCGGCTATCTTCTCCAGTAGCTCTTCGGTAAAGTGCAGACCGGCGGTGGGGGCGGCGACCGAACCATCCCGCCGTGCATATACGGTCTGATAGCGCCGTTCCTCGACCGGCTCGTGGATATACGGGGGCAAGGGAGTCTCACCCAAAGTGTGCAGGTGCGGCTGCAACGGCTCGGAGAACTCCAGCAAGCGCAACCCTTCGTCATTTATCCGGATCACCGTAGCGCGCAGATTCCCCAGCAGCAGGCGCGCCCCCTCCTTGAGGCGACGGCCCGGTTTGACCATCGCCCACCAAAACGCCGGCCCCTGGCGTCTCACCAGCAGAACCTCCACCCGCGCGCCGCTCTCTTTGCGGGCGCGCAGTCGCGCCGGTATGACCCGCGTCTCGTTGAAGACCAAGAGGTCGCCGGGTCTCAGGTGTTCGGGGAGGTCGTAAAAATGCCGGTGCTTGACCGCGCCGCTAGTGCGCTGCAATACCAGCAGTTTGCTGTGATCGCGCGGTTCTATTCCCCGTTGAGCGATGCGCTCAGCGGGCAGGTGGTAAAGGTAGTCGGACAGCTTGTCGCCGCGTTCGCTCACTTGGCGCCGGGGTAGTTCTTGTCGCGCTGAGGCATGAAGGGTTCGGGTATCTCGGGCAGGTGCGTAAACTGGTCGACGGCGTCTATTAGTTTTTGCGAGGTCGTTTCTTTGAAGGCTATCACCTCCACGCGAATGCCCTTTTCCATGAGAACCTCGAGTACGTCTACGAAGTCGCCGTCTCCGGAACCCAGCACCACTACGTCCAACGATTCCATGAGGCGCACCATATCGGCGGCGATACCCATGTCCCAATTGCCCTCATAAATCGGCTTTCCCTCGTCGGTGGTGTGGTGCAGGCTGAGGTTCATTCGCCTGACGCGGTAACCCATGGTGGAAAGCTTGTATATGAAGGGCCAGGCCGAGGTGTCGTTTTCCCGCTCGACGACGTAAGCGGTCGCCCTTACCAGTTGCCTCCCCTGCACCGCTTGTTTGAGCAGGCTTTCGAAGTTTACGGTGCGCTCGTAATAATCGCGCGCCGAGTGGTAGAGGTTTTGCGTGTCCACGAACAAGCCCACGCGCTGCATAGCGTTCCAGCCCATCGGGTGCTTCATGCCGGAGTCCTCCGTTTCAGGGGGTGGTGCAGTCTGTCCTCGCTGCCGTCGTAGTACTTGTGGCGAACAGTTATGCTTTCGCGACTCAGCTGCAGCGCCGCATAGCTGGGCCTGCCCTTACCGCGCAGGCGGTTGGTGGTCGCGGTGCCGGCGTTCACTATCAGCATCTCCTCGAAACGCCAGACCCAGGGAACGTGCTTGTGGCCGTTGAGGACCAGTTCGACGCCGTGGTCTACCAGCACCTTGAGGAGGTCGCCGGCGTCTTGCAAAATATTGCGCTCGCGACCGGCTCCGGGAACGGGCAGCAGGTGGTGGTGGGTAACGAATACCTTCAAGTCTCCCGGCTCCGCGGCGTCTAAAGCCTCGTGCAGCCAAGGGTATATGCTGCGGCCTATACGCCCCTCGTCCAGGTCGGGCTCGCTGGAATCGGCGGCGACAATGTGAACGCCGGGGAGGCGAACGACGCTGTAACGCGAACCATACATCTCCTCGAAGTGAACGTAGCCGACGTTGCGCGAGTCGTGATTTCCGGGAGTGACCAGCAAGGGAACGCCAAACCTGTCCGTCCAGCGGCGCGCCTGCTCGTACTCGAAGGCCAAACCCCGCTCGGTGAGGTCACCGGAAAGCACCAGCAAGTCTGGCGCCGCATCGTTGACGTCCTTTATGAGGCGCTCCATCAGCTCAGGCTGAAAGTACCTGGAAGATACGTGTATATCCGATATGTGGCATATTCGCACCATCTCTACCCGCCCATTCTATCCGAGCCGTTAGGGCTCCTCCCAAAAGTAAGGGCTGATAGCCCGTACGCGCGGACCGTCGAATACCAGTTCGGTGGCGACAAAGCGGGCCTTACCCTCGGCGCTGCGGAAGGGCTGGGGACGCGCCGTCAGAAAACGCGCCAAAAAGGTCTCGACGTCGCCCCCGATTATCGACTGGTAAGTCCCTGTCATGCCCACGTCCGCCTGTATAGCCGTACCTTTGGGCAAGAACGCGGCGTCTAGAGTTGGTATGTGCGTGTGCGTGCCCAGAACCGCCGCCACGCGGCCGTCAAGATAATGGCCCAAGGCGTACTTTTCGCTAGTAGCTTCGGCGTGAACTTCGACGAGGGCCGCGTCGTGCGGCGTCTCTTCGAGAATCCGGTCGACGGTGCGAAAAGGATCGTCGAGGGCGTCCATGAAGACCCGTCCCATTACCTGAACTACCAGCAGACGCAAACCGGCGGCCTCCAGCAGCCAGAAACCCTTGCCGGGAGTGCCGGGCGGGTAGTTGGCGGCGCGAATTATAGGCTCGCGCTCTATCAGTTCAAAGACTTCCTTCTTATCCCAAGCGTGATTGCCCAAGGTAACCAGGTCTACGCCCGCCTCACGGATGAGGCGGTAGCTCTTCTTGTCCAACCCCTTGCCGCCGGCGGCGTTTTCACCGTTGGCTATCACCAGGTCGTAGTCGTCGCGAATATCGGGCAGGTGCATGGACACCGCCCGCAGCCCCGGCTTTGCGGTAATGTCTCCGATGAATAACAGGCGCATGTCGCCGCTCAGGCCGTGGCCTCTAGCCCAGCCATCATCAGTCCCATCTGTTCTTCGGTTACTTCTTGCGGCTCGACCTCGCCGACGACGCGCCCTTCGTACATCACCAAGATGCGGTCCGATAGGCTCATGACCTCGTTGAGATCGGCGGAGACTAGCAAAACGGCCATTCCCTTATCGCGCGCCTCAACTATATTCTGGTGGATGAACTCAATGGCGCCTATGTCTACCCCGCGCGTCGGCTGCGCCGCCACCAGCAGCTTGGGTTCGCGCGCCAGCTCGCGTCCGACGATAATCTTTTGAGCGTTGCCGCCCGAGTAGCGGCGGCCGATTAGATTGATGCTGCGCGGCCGTACGTCGAACTCTTCGACGACGCGCTGGGCGTATTCGTTTATGACTTGGTCATTGAAAAAACCTAAAAAACCGACGAACGGGGGCTTGTAGTGGTCTCCAAGTATAACGTTGTAACGGGTGGAGAACTCGAGTATCAAACCGCGGTCGTTGCGCTCCTCGGGGATATGGCTGACGCCCCACTCCCGCACCACGCGAGCGCTGGGGTGCACCGCTTCGCCGTTGTAGCGAATCGTACCCTTGAACGGCCGCAGGCCGGTTACCACCTCTACCAGCTCGGTCTGACCGTTGCCCTCCACACCAGCGATGCCGACTATCTCGCCGGCACGCACTTGCAAAGATACGCCGTCCAAGCGAGGCCTGGTGCCGCCCTTAACGAACAGGTTTTCCGCCTCAAGCACCACTTCTCCAGGGGTTGCGGGCTTTTTGTGAACCGTTAGAATCACTTCGCGCCCCACCATCATGCGCGCCAGCTCGGCGACGTTGGTCTCGGCAGTATTGACGGTGCCCACCACCTTTCCGTCGCGGATCACGGTAACGCGGTCTGACACTTCCATTACCTCGTCGAGCTTGTGGGTGATGAGAATAATGGCGTGCCCCTGCTCGGCGAACTCGCGCAAAAACTTGAACAGGTCTTCGACTTCCTGCGGCGTAAGCACCGCGGTGGGTTCGTCGAGGATGAGAATTTTGGCGTTGCGGTAAAGCGTCTTGAGGATCTCCACCCGCTGTTGCGCGCCCACCGGCAGCTCTTCGATGATAGCGTCTGGATCCAGATCAAAACCCAGCTCATCGATGAGATTCTTGACCTTCTTACGGGCGGCGGCGTAGTCAATGGCTACGCCGTTCTTGGGCTCCATACCAAGGATCACGTTGTCTACCACCGACAGCGTGTCAACTAGCATGAAGTGCTGGTGGACCATTCCTATACCCAGCGCAATGGCGTCGGAGGGAGACTGGATCTTGACCAGCTCGCCGTTTACGTATATCTGCCCTTCATCCGGCGTTACCAGGCCGTAGACGATCTTCATCAGGGTAGACTTACCCGCGCCGTTCTCGCCTACCAGCGCCAGCACCTCACCCCACTTGACGCCGAGGCTGATGTGATCGTTGGCCAGCACCAGCGGGTACCGCTTGGTAATGTCCCTAAGCTCTAAGGCGAAATCGCTCACGGTCACAGTATACCAACAGAAAAACACGCCCTCCCGCGGGAGGGCGTGGCGACCAAAAAACTTAGCGCTCCGAAGGAACCTTGATCTTGCCGTTGATGATCTGCCGCTTGATGATCTCAAGACGGGTTATCACCGACTGCGGGATCAGGGCCTCGTTGTACTCGTCGAGGGCGTAGCCAACACCATTGTTGGCCAAACCGAAGGAGTGGATGCCGCCCTTGAACTTGTTTTGCACGACGCTCTTGATGGTGTCGTAGGTAGCGACGTCCACGCGCTTCATCATCGAGGTGAGGACGAAGTTGAGGGTCTTGGGGTTGTTGTCGGTATCGCCCATGTAGTTCTGGTTGGCGTCTACACCGATCATGAATATGGGGCGCTGATCCTTTTTGCAGGGGTTGCCGGGAACGTTGCGGAAGGGATCGCGGATGAATTTCTTGCCGCTGGTGCACTTGGTCTGCTTGACGTAGTCGAGCACACCCAGACCCGAGCCGCCGGCGGCAGCGTAGATGATGTCGGCGCCCTGGGAAACCTGCGACTGCGCGATCTCCTTGGCCTTGGCGGGATCGTTCCAGGCGGTGGGGGTGTTGCCGACATAGTTGATTATGACGTTGCACTTTATGCTGTCTTCTTTGCAGGCGTACTCAACGCCGGCCTTGTAGCCCTGCTCGAACTTGTGGATGAGGGGAATGTCCATGCCGCCTACAAAGCCAACGGTGCCGGTCTGGGTCAGCTTACCGGCGATGTAACCTACCAGGAAGGAGCCTTCGTGCTCGCGGAACACCAGGCTGGCGACGTTGGGGAGCTTGACTACCGAGTCAATGAGGGCGAAGTTGAGGTCGGGAAACTCTTTGGCCACGGTCTCCACGGCGCCCTGCTGCGCAAAGCCCACGGCGATAATCAGGTCAAAGTCCTCTTCGGCGAAGTTACGAATACCCTGGATCACCTGGCTGGGGTCAGAAGGCTCGAAGTCGAAGAGCTCGATCCCGAAATCCTTTTTCGCTTTTTTAGCGCCTTCCCACGCCGACTGGTTGAAGCTACGGTCGTTCTTGCCGCCGGCGTCGAAGGAAATGCCCACGCGCACCTGCGCCATGCCTAGGCCCAAAAAGGCTGCTAATGCTACTGCCAACACTGCCCATCGTTTCATACTTGACCTCCTCCAAGAATCGTCTCTTTGGCTCTATCGCCAGCGTCATTATATGCCAGCGTCAGGTGAAGGTCATGTACATGAGGTTAAGAGGAAGCGCGGCTTATCTATACTGTAGTCGTGACCAGGGAAGAGGCCCAAAAACAGATCAACCGACTGATCACCGAAATACGCCGTCACGCCCACCGATACTACGTGCTCGACCAGCCGGAGATCTCCGACGCCGAGTACGACTCCTTGCTGCGCCGGCTGACAGAGCTGGAAGAGCGCTTCCCCGAATTGCGCTCGCCAGCCTCGCCCAGCAGTCAGATCGGCGGCGGTATGGTTTCTGCCAGCTTCAGCCCGATCGCCCACCCCACCCCCCTCTACTCGCTCGACAACGCCTTTGATCAAGGCGAGATAGTCGCGTTTGCAGAGCGCGTCTGCCGTGGGCTGGGGGTGGAGGCGCCGCTGCAATACGCCCTCGAGTACAAGATCGACGGCCTCTCGGTAAACCTGCTCTACCAAGACGGCCGGCTGGTCTGGGGCGCCACCCGCGGCAACGGCCGCGTGGGTGAAGAGGTGACGCAAAACCTGCTGACCGTCCACGGCATACCCCAGCAACTCAGCGGCGCGCCGGCCCGCCTTGAGGTAAGGGGCGAGGTCTTTATGCCGCGCCAAGTCTTTTTAGAGCTCAACCGCCGGCGCGAAGAGGCCGGCGAGGCCCCCTTCAAAAACCCGCGCAACGCCGCCGCCGGCGCCGTCAGGCAAAAGGACCCCCGTATCACCGCGCAAAGGAAGTTGTCTTCTTATTTTTATGGCGTCGGCGCGGGGCTGTCCGATCTGGGGGTGGCGACCCAGTTAGAGCTGCTAGACCGCCTGCACGATCTAGGTTTCCCGGTGGAGCCCCACCGCAGCAAAGCCCTGGGGGCGGCGGGCGTCGCAGACGCCTACCAGCGCCTGCTCGCGCAACGCCAGGAACTGCCTTTCGAAGCTGACGGGATAACGGTAAAGCTCAACGACCTGGCGGGCCAGCAAAGGTTGGGCTTCACCGCCAAGGCGCCGCGCTGGGCCATCGCCTACAAATTCCCCGCCGAGGAAAAGGAAACCCGCATCGAGAGCGTGGATTTTCAGGTCGGCCGCACCGGCCGCATAACGCCGGTGGCCAACCTGGCGCCGGTCGGTCTCGACGGCACGACTGTCAGCCGCGTCACCCTCCACAACAAGGCCTTTATCGAAGAGTTGGACGCCCGCGAGGGCGACCTGGCCCTGCTCCACAAATCGGGCGGGATCATCCCGGAGATACTCCGCATCGTAAAGGAAAAACGAAGCGGCGCCGAAAAACCCATCGTCTTCCCCAGCCGCTGTCCCGAATGCGGCGCTGAGCTGGTCGAAGACGGCAAGATTCACCGCTGCCCTAATCCGCTCTGCCCGGCCAAGGCCTTCCAGCAATTGCGCCACTGGGCCAGCCGTCGGGCAATGGACGTCCAAGGACTGGGCGATAAGTTGATAGAGCAACTCCTGGAAACTAGGTTGGTCAAAGACGCCGCCGACCTCTACCAGCTAAGTAAGGAGGATCTGGCTGAGCTAGAGCGAATGGGCGAAAAGAGCGCCGAAAACCTGCTGGTCCAGCTGCAGGAGAGTAAAAACCGAGGGCTCGAGCGCTCTCTTTTCGGTCTGGGGATCCCCCAGGTAGGCGAAGCGCTGGCCCGTACGCTGGCCCGCCGCTTTGGTTCTATTGAGGCCCTGATGAAAGCCAGCCGGGAGGAGCTGGAAGCCGTACCCGACGTCGGCCCGGTAACCGCCGGCGATATCAAGCGAGCGCTGGCCGACGAACGCATGCAAAGTCTGATTGGCCGCCTGCAAAAGGCCGGGGTAAGCTTTGAATCTCGCCAAACGCAGCCCACCGAGCAACCGCTGGCGGGGCTGACGATAGTTCTAACCGGCGAGCTGAGCCGCCCCCGCGCCGAGGTCAAGGAAGAACTGGAAAACCTGGGCGCCAAAGTGGCCGGCTCGGTCAGCCGCAAAACCAGCTACGTCGTGGCCGGCCCCGGCGCCGGTAGCAAACTAAAGAAGGCTCGCGAGCTGGGAGTGCCGCTAATAGATGAAGAGAAATTGCGGCGCCTGCTCACAGGGGAAAGACTAGAAACCGAAAGCGCGGAGTAGCCGGTTCACCTGCTCGCCCTCTATCAAAAAGCCGTCGTGACCGTGGAGGCTCCTAATTTCAGCGTATTCAGACCTGGCCAGCTCGGCGGCTCGCAAAACCTCCTCCGCCGGATATAGCAGGTCGCTGTCTATCCCGACGAAGAGGGCCGGCGCTTTTAGCAGTCCGAGCGCCGCCGCCGCCCCGCCGCGGCCGCGGCCGACGTCGTGGCCGTCCATTGCTCGGGTGAGCAAGAGGTAGCTGGCGGCCGAAAACCTGGAAGTAAACTTTTCTCCTTGGTAGTCAAGATAGCTTTCGGCCTGGGTCGCATCCTCCCGCCAACGCTCCTTAAAACCGCGTGGATGGCGGTAGCTGAGCATCGAAACGGCCCGCGCCAGGGCTAGGTCTTCGCGGGCCGCGCGCCTTTGCAAATGCTGCCAGGCGCGAGCCCAAGGAGTCTGTCGCAAAGGCGCGGCGAAAAGCGCCAGCGCCTGGGTGCGCTCCGGGTAAGTGAGGGCGAACTCGAGCGCCAGCATTCCCCCCATGCTGCCCCCCACCACCCTAGCCGTAGAGACGCCCAGGTAATCCAGCAAGAGCGCTTCTGCGCTGACCATGTCACGTATCGAAAGTTCTGGAAATTCGCCTGCAGCCTGCGGCCCGCTGGAACCGTAGCAGCTGCCCGGAACGTTAGCGCTAATCACGAAGTAGCGGCTGGTGTCGATGGCGCGTCCCGGGCCTATCACCTCGTTCCACCAACCGCGCGCCCCAAACTCCTTTTCGTAACCCGAAAGCCCTTTGACGACCTCGTCGGAGTAAACTCCCGCAGCGTGAGCCGAGCCGGTGAGCGCGTGAAAAACCAAGACCGCGTTGTCGCCCGTCGCCGACAGGCTGCCGTAAGTTTCGTAGCGCAAACGGAGATTAGGCAGACGAGCGCCGCTTTCCAGCCGCAGCTCGCCCAGGTCTGCGGTACGCGGCAGCGGCCGCAGCTCACCCTGCGCCGCCTCCGGCAAAAGCGCCAGCGCCTGGTGATCGCCTATTTCTTCGTAGAGGAGAGTCGCCATCTTAAGCCTCCAGCGCCGCCGCCAAGTCGGCTTTGAGATCGTCGACGTGCTCTATGCCTACGCTGAGGCGCAGCATCTCCGCGGGCACGCCCGCCGCACGCAGCTGCGCCGGAGAAAGCTGAGCGTGGGTGGTAGAAGCCGGGTGAATGATCAACGTTCTAGTATCGCCGACGTTGGCCAGGTGGCTGATGAGGTCGAGCCGCCCAAGCAACCGTGCCGCCGCCTGATAGCCGCCCTTCAAGCCAAAGCTCAAAACGGCCCCCGGCTTGCCGCCGAAATAGCGCTCCGCCCGCTGGTGACTGGGGTGATCGGACAGCCCCGGATAGTTGACCCATTCCACCTCAGGGCGCCGTCGCAGCCAGTGCGCCAGCTCGAGGGTGTTCTGTACGTGCCGCTCGGCCCTAAGCGCCAGGGTCTCCAAGCCCAGGAGCAGCAAAAAGGCGTCGTGGGGGCTGAGGGCCGGTCCAAAATCGCGCAAACCGCCCGCGCGCGCCGCGCCCGCTAGGACCGCCGGTCCAAAAGCCTCGCTCGGCACCAGCCCGTGATAGCTAGCCTGCGGCGAATCTAGCAAAGGATAACGGCCATTAGCCCAGTCGAACTCCCCTCCATCCACCAAGCCGCCGCCGATAACCGCCCCGTGGCCGCCTATCCACTTAGTGGCCGAGTGCAAAACTGCCGCCGCCCCGTGTCGTAGCGGCCTGAAAAGGTAGCCGCCCATGGCGAAGGTGTTATCCACGAAAAGGGCCACTCCAGCCCCCGCCGCCGCCTCGGCTATGGCGTCGAAATCGGGGATCTGCAAGGCCGGGTTGGAAAGACTTTCCAGGTACCAAAGGCGAGTCTTACCGTCGGTCAAGCGCAGAAACTCTTCAGGGCGCGCCTGCGGAGAGGTAAAGCGAGCCTCTACACCCAACCTCCCTAGCGCCACCCGAAACTGATTGATGGTGCCGCCGTAAAGACCGGGCATACTCACCAGGTTGTCGCCGCTGGCGGCCACGGCGCTAACCGCCAAAAACTGAGCGGCGTGCCCCGAGGCGGCCGCCAGCGCCGCCGCCCCGCCTTCCAATGCGGCCATCCTTTCTTCAAGAACGGCCACCGTCGGATTAGAAATACGGCTATAGATGTGGCCGTCCTCCTCCAGGGCAAAAAGGCGGGCCGCCTGCTCGGCGCCGGCGAAAACGAAGCTGCTCGACTGGGCCACCGGCACCTGCCGCGGTGCGCCCGGCTCGGGGTTGTAACCGGCGTGCTGGGCTAGGGTTTCAAAACGGTACTCGGGCATCTTTGATCCTTTCCGGGGAAAGAAAAGTCCCCTTTCCGCTCGCTCTCTTACGACTTCAGGAAAGGGGTTGCCCTTTCCCTTATCTCCCCCGCTCGCGCGGGCCGGAATTGGCACCAAGTCGCGGGCATTCGCCCACCGGTTGCCGCGGCTTCACAGGGCCGGTCCCTCCGCCGCTCTTGATAAGAGAACTCACAGGTTTTGACCGCTTCCTCGCGGTTAACAAAGAGTCTAGACAGCAATGGGGGGTGCTGTCAAGCTCGCCCACACCACTCATACCCAAGCCTGGTATAAAGAGGAACAGCATGGAGAGATTCGTTATCGGCATCGCGGGAGGAACAGGCAGCGGCAAAACAACCGTCACCAGGCGCGTCATCGAGGTAGTCGGCGCGGAGCGCGTGGCCTTGCTGCAGATGGACAATTACTACAAGAACCAGGACCACATGTCTTTTGAGGAAAGGACGAGGATAAACTACGACCATCCCGACGCCTTCGATACTCCGCTGCTGCTAGACCACCTCGACAGATTGATAGCCGGCGAAGCGGTGGAAAGCCCGCTGTATTCTTTCGTAGAGCACACCCGCTCGCGCGAAAGCAAGACCGTCAAACCTGCGCCGGTAATCGTTTTGGAGGGCCTATTCGCCCTCTACGACCCTGATCTGCGCCAGCGCCAGCACCTCAAGGTATTCGTAGACGCCGACCCCGACGTCCGCTTTATCCGCCGTCTGCGGCGCGATACTCACGAACGCGGCCGCAGCCCCGAGTCGGTAACGGAGCAATACCTCAACTTCGTCAGGCCTATGCACATCGCTTTCGTAGAACCGAGCAAGCGCTACGCCGACGTGATAATTCCCCACGGCGGCCACAACGACCCGGCGCTTGACATGCTCACCAGCCGCATTCACGGAATTCTGGGGACGCAGTGAAAAGGGTCCTAATCGCCGCTATAGTCCTGGCGCTGCTGCCTTCCTTGTACGCCCTGCGCACCCGAGTTACAGCAGAGCACCCGGGCCCGGTCGTACTCACCCTAGACGAAATGAGCGCTCGCGACGAAGCCGCCATTCGCGGCGTTGACCTGGACGAGTTGCTGGATCACTACCGCGACCTGGGAGCCCGCGGCCTGGGCGTCTACGAAATGCGCGTCGAAGACTGGGTGGCCCGCGGAAAGGCCGTCTACAGCGACGGCAACACCCTGCGCTTGTTCCAGCCATCCGCCGGTTTCCAGGCGGGCTGGTACTACCTCTCCCCCACCTCGCAAAGCGACCTGGAAAAAATAAGCCGCGCTCTAACGCTGCCGCAGCAGCGGGTGGCCTGGTTTGGCAGGGTCTGGATAGGTTTTCCCAAAGACGTCTCGAGCGAACCTATCGGCGCCGATGCTAACTTTATCCTGGAGCGCTACCGTAAAGGAAACTTTATCGTCTACCGACCCCGCAACAGCCTGCTGCGCAGATGGCCGCCTCCACTGCCCGAACCCGTACAGGCTTACGTCTTCGCCGGCAATGAGGTTCTGGGCTTTCCCGACCATCTTAGCGACCTGCCACGGTTGCTGCGCGCTCCAGTGGGCGTCATCGAAGGGGCCAAACAAGACGGCGTCAAGAACGTCGCGGCAGTGACGCCCGTACTGCGCACTTTTAGCCTGCAAAAAGAGTGGCAACTCAAGCTCTCCCCGGATGCTGCGGCGCAAAAATACCTGCTAGCCGCTCGCGAACGCGGCCAGCAGATTCTTTATTTCCGCCTCTGGCCGGATCCGCAAAAAAGCGAACGCTTCTTGCATTTGCTGACTAGCGGACTAAAAACCAGCGGCATAGCTCTAGGGGACCCGTCTCCGCGCAACCTGCGCCTGCCGCCCTACAAGTACTCTGCCTGGCTGGGTATACTGGCCGGCTTGGTTTTACTCGCCCTTTCGTACCCCCAACCCTTGGGCGCGTCAATATCAGCCGCGCTGCTGCTGGGGGCGCTTCTCTACTCAGGCATAAGCGGTGCAGGACCGCTGCTGGCCGCCATCGTCTTTGCTTCTTTAGGCTTTGCGCAGTACAAAAGGGGCTTTAGGGCCTGGCTGGCGGCGCTGGCCTATGCCCTCACGGGTGCGGTATTCCTGACTGCACTGGGCTCTAATACCGCGACCATCAGCGGTCTCAGGCCCTTCAAAGGCGTCTTTTTGACCCTGGCCCTGCCGCCGCTGCTGGTAATGTTGGCGCAGGCGCCGCAAGAAAAATCCTTAAAGGAAACGTTGCTTGCTCTGTGGGATCACCGCATCCGCATCGGCGAAGCGCTCCTGGCTTTTTTGGCGTTGATAGCGCTGGCGGTGGTCATGCTGCGCCGCGGCAACAGCGACTTCGTTTCCGGAATGGAGCTGCACTTGCGCGCCTTGCTGCAAGACTGGATGGTAAGGCCCCGCTTCAAAGAAATTTTCGGCCACGCCAGCGCCGTCGTGGGGCTGACGCAACCCTGGCCCAACTGGATAAGGGTCGGCCTGTTGGCCTTTGCCGCGCTCGCCGACGCTTCTATCCTGAATAGCTTCAGCCACTACCACACGCCACTCTTCGTTTCGCTGGCGAGAACTATCAACGGTGCGGTCGTCGGGCTGCTGTGCGGTGCGGTGCTTGCAGGTTCGATCTGGGTGATCCGTAAATGGTGGTCGCGCTAAGCGGTTACTACGGCTTCGGCAACGCCGGAGACGAAGCGATCCTGATGTCTATCGTGCGAGAAGCACGGCGGCGCGGAATCGAGCCGCTTGTTCTTTCGGCCAACCCCGCGGCCAGCGAAAAACTGCACCAGGTAAGGACTGCTCCCCGCTCCGCGCCGCAGACCCTACTGGCGCTGTCCCGCAGCGACGGCCTGCTCTCAGGAGGCGGCGGGCTGCTGCAAGACGCCACCTCCGCGCGCAGCCTCTCCTACTACCTCACATTGCTAAGAGTCGCGCAGCTGCTGAAAAAGCCGAACTGGGTCTTCGGTCAGTCGCTGGGACCTCTCAGCGCGCGAGGTATGCACCGCACCGCCAGCGTCCTAAGGAGGGCAACTTCGGTAACGGTACGCGACAGAACCTCCCTCGAGCTCGCGCAACAGATGAAAATCAACGCCCGTCTGGGTGCCGACGCCGCCCTGCTGCTCGAACCCCCCGGCGTTACCCGCGAAGAGCGCTTGGTGGTGCTCGTCCCCCGTGGCCACCTGGCGCACGAAGCCAACCAACGCCTTCGCGAAGCGGGCGAAAGGCTTCTCTCCCTCGGCTACGAGGTACTCGTCTTGGGTCTGCAACCAAACCACGATGAAGAGGCGCTGGATCACTTTCGGGGCTTCACCCGCGAGCTAAGCGGCGACCCCAGGCGCATCCTCTACTGGCTGGCTCAAGCCGGGTACGTGCTCTCATTGCGCCTGCACGGTCTCATCCTGGCTGCCGCCGCCGGCACCCCCTACGCCGGCGGCAGCTACGACCCCAAGGTGAAGGCCTTTTGCGAGGAGAGCGGCGCCCCCTACTGGGAGCTACCCGGCGACCCCGAGGCGATGGTGCGGGTAGCGCTGCACGGCAGCGGCCCCGACAAAAGCGCCCTGCGCGACCTGCGTCTCCGCGCAGCCGAAAGCTTCAACTGGCTCTGGGGCAGACCGCGCGCTGACAATTAAGCTTCTCATTACGGAAGCTGGTGGCGGCGAATCTTGCGCGGGCTATTACATTGGGGCCGCTCAAATTGTGAATGCCTTAGAGCGAGGAGGCCTCAACCGCTTAGTGGACAAAGAACTAGCTATTTAAGCAGGCGCGCCGGCGGGATGCAAAAGCGACTATATGAACGAATACTATGCTATGGCGAAACACGCACCTAGTTAGCCGCGTAACGCTATTCAGTCCGCCGTTATGCGGCCCTTTAGCGAGAGAGCGTACTCCGCTAGGTGGGCCAGGTTGTCGGCCACTGGTTCGCGTAAGAGGTACTCGCCGGCGCCGCTCCTTTCTAGCAACATAAAAGGCGGACCGCTAAGAACTTCCAGCACGTTGTGTACCTGTTCGCCATCCCACGAGCCTTCCCCCAGGTGCGCCAAAACGTCCTCGGGGAAGAAGACCTGCTGGCGGTTGTACTCCGCCAGCGCCAGCAATACCGCCGAGAAGGCCGCGCGCTCCCCGACCCAGCGGCGCACCTCCTCCGCCAGCTTGCTAACGGCATTTTTATCAACAAGGCCTCTCCGCAAAAGTCGTTCAAACTCCACGGGGCCTACTGGAAAGAGCTTTTTTAGAGATACCAGCTGGCCAAGGGCCTCGGGGGTAATGGCGGCTATCCTGACCGGGCCTAGTTCCTGCAGAGCCTCGTTCCTGTTGTCTTCGGGCACCAGAAGAGCCACGTAATCGGCTTTGCCAGTTCTCTTAAGCGCCACCAGGTCGGCCGTAGAAGTCTCGTTCCAGCGACCCAGCTGCAGAGAGTACTCGCGCCGGCCCAGATAGGCCCGGAATACGTCGTACTTTTCACCTTTATGGTGCTTGAATTCCAGCTGCTCCAAGAGTTGCACGTGCAAGGGCTTAGATGGGGGGCGTCTGTCGCTGCGCGGCGTCACCCGCACTCTTTTAGCGGGCGGCGGGGAGCTTTCACCAGGGGAAGTGGTAACCGGCACCCGCACTTTCTGCGTTTCAACTTGTTGTGCCGCAGCCGCGTCGGCCGCGGGCCTTTCCATGCTGCGCGGCCTGACCTTGCGGGCTGCCGCCGCCTCGAGGATTATCTGCTCGTCCTCCCTGGTTATCCAGATCACGTCATTGACCTGCAGGCGGCGCTTCCCAAAGTAGCTGCTCAGCCCTTCGAGCACCCCCCTCACCCAGTTGACGCCGCAGTCAAAACTCTCGCCGTCTTCGTCAGTGCAGCGAATGCTCTCTTTGCCGCTGAGCATCTCCCGCAGCGAGCGGGTCAAACTGATAGTCCCCGATTGTAAACAAGTACTGGTCACCACGTATCTAGCCCGCATCTATACCTCCGATGGCCTAATCTGCACACCAGCCGTCAAAATGTAATAAAGCTCTTTTGCTACCGCCCAGGTTGCCTCAACGTCGCCAAAGGCGCGGTGGCGCTCTTTGGCTTTTATTGGTACGTCGAAAACCCTGATCAACTGGTCCAAGCCCTTCCTTTTCAACATCGGCAGAGCCCTTCTGGCCCACTGCACGGTATCAACTACTTCGTTATGCATCTTAACACCTAGACGCCGCGCGCGGGGTCGTAAGAAACCCATGTCGAAAGGAGCGTTCTGGATGATTAAGGTGGCCCCTTGTAAGTAAGGCAGAGCCTCTTCCAGCGCCTGGTAGACGTCGGGAGCTGCGGCTACGTCGGCGTCGTTTATCCCGGTCAGCCTGGTGATGAATGGAGGAATCGGCCCGCCCGGGTTTACCATGGTCGAAAACCTCGTAAGCTCTCCACCATCAATTCGCAGCAGGGCTATCTCTATTATCTCGTTGTCGCGAGGAGAAAGACCCGTGGTCTCTAAGTCCAAGACCACCAGCGGCTGGCCCTCCGCCGCCATTGGATAGCGCCACTCCCAAAGTCCCAGCCTGTCCTCGTCCCGGAAAAATCGCCCGTCTATGACCGGCTCCGCCATCTTTTCCAGCATCCGCTGGTGGCTGTCCGCAATCGAGGACAGCGAGAGGATACGGTAAATGACCTCACGCGCCGGCAGCGGCTCTCCCGCTGTGCGTAGAGCGCGCGCGGCCCGTTGAGCCAGTTTGTACTCAAGTGGAATCAATGCTTACTCCAAGGGAGCGTTCTGCAAAAAGGCGCCCTCACTGGCCAGCTCGAACAGCGCCGATACGTCGAATAGCCGCTCTTCCGCCAACGCCGGAGCTATTAACTGCACACCCAAGGGCAGGCCTTCTTCGAAACCGGCCGGTAGCGATAGCGCCGGCAATCCGGCGAGGTTGACGGCCACCGTGTCAACGTCCGAAAGATACATCTCCATTGGGTCGTCGAGCTTCTCGCCTAGAGCGAAAGCCGGGGTGGGAGTAGTGGGGCTAAGCAGTAGATCCGCTTTTTGGAAAGCGCTCGCAAATTCGTCGGCAATGATCCGCCTGACCCTCAAGGCGCGCCCGTAATAAGCGTCGTAATACCCCGAGGAGAGAGAAAAGGTGCCCATGAGGATACGGCGTTTTACCTCGGCTCCGAAACCTTTCTCGCGCGTTCTCTTCATCAGCGAAACGACGTCCTCAGCCGTGACGCGGCTGCCGTAATGAGCGCCGTCATAGCGGGCCAGATTGCTACTGGCTTCGGCGGTGGCCACCAAGTAATAAGCCGCCAGCGCGTATTGCAGGCTAGGTAAGGACACCTCGACAAAGCTGACGCCCTCCTGCCGCAACTTTTCTCGGAAAGCCTCTACGGCCCTTAGCACGCCGGGGGTGTTTCCCTCCTGCAGAGTTTCTTTAATTACACCAACGGTCATACGGCGTCCCCGTCGGGGGTCTGGCCTAAAAACTGGGGCGTCTTCCTTTATAGAGGTGGCGTCGCGATCGTCGTGGCCGACTATTTGGCTAGTAAAGAGGGCTAGGTCGGCGGTTGATAGCGCAAAGGTCCCTATCTGATCAAGGCTCGAGGCAAAAGCCACCAAGCCGTAACGCGACACCCGCCCGTACGTGGGCTTGAGCCCCAAGGTGCCGGTAAAGGCCGCCGGCTGGCGGACCGATCCGCCGGTATCAGACCCCAGGGCCAGCGGAACCATTCCCGCGGATACCGCCGCCGCCGAACCGCCGGATGAGCCCCCGGGAGCGCGCTCATAGTCCCAGGGGTTGCGCGTCGGCCCAAAAGCCGAGTGCTCTGTAGAAGACCCCATGGCAAACTCGTCCAGATTAGTCTTGCCGATAATCACGGCGCCGGCGCGCCTCAGCTTTTGTACTACGGTAGCGTCATAAGGCGGCACGAACTCGCGCAATATCCTGGAGGCGCATGTAGTCTGCAAACCCGCCGTGCTGATATTGTCTTTGACGGCCACAGGCACCCCTGCAAGCGGCAGCTCCTCTCCAGCCGCCAGGCGCTCTTTAAGCCTGGCCGCCTCTTCTGCGGCGCGGGGATTAAGGCGTAAAAAGGCGTTTATCTCCCCGTTGAAACGTTCTATTCGCTCAAGAGACCGTTGTAATACCTCTTGCGGATCCAGTTCCTTGGCGTTGACTGCGGCGGCGATGTCGGTAGCTAGCATTCCGCGCTTATCTTACCGCATCGCCTTGCGCTGGTCCTTAATTGAAAATAGCTGACGGCTTGGGAGGAAAAGCGCTTCACTCAAGCAGCCGCTGGCGCGATTCAAGTAGTTGCGTCAGACGGTCGAGGAGCGTCGGGTATCTAGGGGGATAATTCATCTCCAAAGCAGGAAGCGCGCCGCGGTGAGACGATATGGCGTGTTCACGCCCACTTTGCCGTTTGGTTACTTCAGACCTTTCATTCCGTAGGTCTAAAGTCGTCGTTTCGCCCCGCTCTTGGCGACTATTGCCGATACACTCTTGAGGAGTTGTATGCTTTCTCCTCAGCGCCAGGGTTTCAGCCACGGATAGGCGAACTCTCCGGAGCTTCTGCGGGAATAAGCAGCGCGCGCCCTCAGGCGCGCGCTGCTTCTTAAATTTCGCAAATAGCTGTACCTACCCCGCGGAAAGCGTACCGATGATCTGGAACAACGGTAAGAACATACCCGCTACGATGGCGCCTACGATGCCGCCCAGCACCATTATCATCACCGGTTCGATGGCGGCCGTCAGACTGGTGACAGCCTCGTCTACTTCACGCTCGTAAAAATCGGCCACCTTTTGCAACATCGTATCGATGGCGCCGGTTTCTTCACCGATAGCGATCATAGAAGAAACCATCGGCGGGAATACGCTGGGATACCGCAGCAGCGTCGAGTGGATGGGCTCACCAACCTGGATGGCCTGTTTGGTCTCTTCCAGGATGTCTTCGACGATGGCGTTGCCGGCGGTGCCCCGAGTAATGTCCATGGCTTCTATTACGTTGACGCCGCTGGAAATCAGCAGGCCGAAGGTGCGGCTAAAGCGGGCTATAGCGCTCTTCTTGTTGAGATTACCGAACACCGGCATGCGAAGTTTGAGACCGTCCAGCACCCTGCGCCCGCGCGGCGTACGGTAGTAATACCTATAAGCGAAGTAGACTGCCGCGGTGATGGCGATGATGTAGAGAACGCCGTGTTGCAAGAAGTTTGCTATGATGATGAGTATTCGGGTAAGCAATGGCAATTCGGAGCCTAAATCGGTGAGGATGCCGGCGAACATCGGCACGATACCCACCATCAGGAAGTAGGTAATGGCCATGGCGAAGGTGAGGACGATGACGGGGTACGTCATCGCCGACTTGATCTTACCTCTTAGCTCCAAGTCTTTTTCCAAGAACGTCGCCAGCCGGTCCAGTACCGAGTCGAGCGTGCCGGAAGTCTCGCCGGCGCGCACCAGGTTGACGTAGAGCTTACTGAAGGTGCCGTGCTTGACTAAGGCGTCACTGAAACTGGAGCCGCCTTCGACGTCGAGGCGAACCTCCTTGAGTATCTTTTTGAACTTGGGGTTTTCGGTCTGCCTTTCCAGGATGGCTATTGCCTGAACGATCGGCAATCCGGCTGAAAGCATCGTCGCCAGCTGACGGCTGAAAATGGCTACGTCTTTCAGAGAGGGGCCGCGCTGCAGGGCGGGAATGCTTATTTCCGCCTGCAGCCCTTTTCCGGGTTCTTTCAGCTCGGATATGAAATAACCCTTCTCCCGCAAGATTCTGGCGGCGGTGCGAATGTCTTCTGCTTCGATCGTAGCCGCTACGGAGCGGCCCTGGCGATCTTTGGCTCGGTAGTGGTACAAGGGCATCTTGTAAAATAGTATACCTTAGAGAGCGGTGGAAGATAGTAGCTTGAGACACATCCTGGAAATACTCAAAGGCGGCGGCGTCATCGCTTGGCCCAGCGACACGACGTGGGCCTTGTTGGCGCGCGCCGACTCCCCCCTGGCGCTGCAGCGGGTATACGAGATCAAACAGCGCCCTGCGCACAAACCCTTTCAACTCCTCGTGGCGGACGAGAGCGTAGCAAATGAGCTCTTGGACCCGAGCTTTGACAGGCGCGACTTCCTGATCCTGCAGAAAGCCTTCTGGCCCGGCCCTCTGACTTTGGTGGCGCCGGCGGCCGAGAGCGCGCCTGCAGGCGTCGTATACCGGCAAAAGGTGGGCGTGCGCCTCCCCGACGATGAAGATCTGCGACGCTTGTTGCGAGGTCTGGGGGGCTACGCCGCCGCCACCAGCCTCAACGTCGCCTCGCAGCGGCCCGCTGGCAGTTACCGCCAGGCCTTGATGTACGCTGATCAGGTGGATGTGATAGTGGCCGGGAAGGCGGGGGGCAAGCCCGCCTCGACCGTGTTTGAACTGCCCCAGAGAAAAGTTCTGCGCCCGGGCGCGCTGACAAGGCAGCAGATCTTAGCAGCCCTGGAGGAAAAATGAGCCCCGAGTTCTCGCGATTGCTAGCGATACTATTCGCCGCCGGCAGGGCCGTAAGCGCCTCCGAAATCGCCAAGGGCACGGGCGCGAGCGAAGATAGCCTGCTCAGACAGCTGCAGAGCCTGCGAAAACTTCTGGATGAGGGGGGACAGGGAGTCGCCCTGGAAGAGGTAGGCGGCGGCTGGCGCCTGATAATCCACCCCAGCTACGTTGAAACCGTGCAAAGGGTTTTGCACCCCCGGCCTCCGCGCCTCTCGCCTGCCGCTATGGAAGTCTTGGCGATCGTCGCCTACCATCAGCCCATCACCAGGCCGGAAGTGGAAGCGATGCGCGGCAAAAACTCCGACGCCGTCCTGGAGGGACTGATGGAAAGGCGGCTGGTGCAAGTCGTCGGCGTGAAGGAAGCCGTTGGCAAACCGCGGCTGTACGGCACTACCCAGAGGTTCTTGGAGCTATTCGGCCTTTCCAGCTTGGCCGAGCTGCCGCCCCTAGAGGAAGGACCGGCGCTGTTGCTGCGGGACTAGTCGCGGCTGGTTTACAATCACATTGCCATGCGTCTGCGCGTTGACCTTCTCCCCCGCCCCCCCTACGGCGAATCCGTAGTGGTGCTGATAGACGTTCTCAGGGCGACGACCTCGATAACGATGCTCCTGCAGCTAGGCGCCAAAGAAGTCTGGGTGAGCCCCAACGCTCAGAGCGCCAGAGCGACGGCCCGCGCTGGCGACCTGCTGCTAGGAGAAAAAGAGGGCATACCCCCGCAGGGGTTTCACTACGGCACCTCTCCCCTCGAACTGGAAAAGCTGGATGTAGCGGGCAAGAAGGTCTTTTATACTAGCGACAACCTTCCGCGCGCGCTGCGCGAGCTTGGCTATGCGGGGACCGTTTACCTGGCCGCATTCAATAACGTTTCCTCTTTGATCAGCCGCACTGCGCAAGAAGAACCAGAGTCCATAGCCCTGGTATGCGCTGGTTTCAAGGGGGTCGAGGCGCTGGACGACTCCCTCGCCGCCGGCTTTATCGTGCGCAGCTTGCAAAGACGGCATCACAACCTGGAGCTCAGCGACGCGGCGCGGCTGGCCGCGGCGCTGCTAGGAGCCTTCGCCCAACCACTGGACGGCCTGTGGGAATCAGCCTCCGGGCGATTTTTGCACGAGCTGGGATACGCCGACGATCTCGCCGTCGCCAGCCTGGTAAACGTCAGCGATACCCTCCCCGTACTCAGCAAAACCCGCAAAATAGACGGCGTGACGCTCTACCGCTTCACCAGCGAACCATGAGAGAGCGCTTATCCATACTGGGCCTGCCTCTCGATCCTTTGTCGATGAGCGAAGCGGTTGGCTGGGCCATAGGAAAACTAAATACTAAAAGCCCTTGGCAGGTTGTTACCCTCAACCCCGAAATAGTTGTACGCGCCTTGCGAGACGAAAACCTGGCTCGAGCCGTCGCCGCGGCTGAACTGGTCACCGCTGACGGTGTAGGAATCTTGTGGGCCGCAAAACGTTTGTGTCGCCTGTCGCTTCCTGGTCGCGTCAGCGGTGTTGACCTCACCCTCAAACTCTTTGACGAAGCAGGAAGCGACTTGCGGGTATTTTTCCTCGGGGGCAGGCCTGGCGTGGCGGAAGAGGCCGCCGCCAACGCCGCCGCTGAGTACGGCGTAGTCGTGGCCGGCAGCCAGCACGGATATTTCGAAGAGGCGCAGCCTGTTGTTGAAAAAATAAGCCGCAGCGGCGCCAACGTCGTACTGGCGGGAATGGGAGAAAAGCAAGAGGTATTTCTGCACCGCTATAAAAACGAGCTGGCTGCTTCGCTGCTCATAGGCGTCGGCGGAACGCTGGACGTACTGGCGGGGAGAGTAAAGCGTGTGCCGTCCTGGGCGCAAAAACTCAATATCGAATGGCTCTTGCGGATAGCCCTGGACCGCAAACGCTGGCCCCGTGCGGCGCGCCTGCTCAAGTTCGCGGTGATGGTAGAGCGGGAACGGCGCGCTCGCAATACCGGTTGTTAACGCATAAAATACGTATAACGTGGCTAAATCGTGCCGTATATATTTGCTGGGACCACCGCGGGCAAAGTGTGCGGGTGAACTTTGGCGCCCACCCACCGCGCGCGCTTTCGTGATCGCCGCTTTCCTGGCCTACAAAAATAAGGCAGTGCCGCGTGAGACCCTGATAACCTTCCTTTGGGACGCTCCGGAAAAAACGGCTCGTCACCGCCTGCGGCAGGAAATCTACCGCCTGCACCACAGCCCGCTGGGACCATTTATAGAGTCTGAACGCGCCTCACTCCAGCTAAAAAACGTGGGCAGCGACGCTTCTGACTTTATCCTCTCGTCTACGCGCGGGGACCTGGACCGAGCCATTGCGCTTTACCGGGGAGAGTTCATGGAGGGCCTCTCGCTGAACAGGGCCGAGGTTTTTAACGACTGGTTGACGCTCGAGCGCGAGACCTGGCGAAACCGCTTGATCCATACTCTTGGCCGCAGAGCGTCGCTCCGAGAGGGCGAAGGCGACCTCGACGCCGCCATCGCCGACTGGCAGGAGGTTTTAAAGCTCGATAGTCTCAACGAAAAGGGTATCAGGCAGATCATGCGCCTTTTGGCCGCCGCAAACCGCTGGGAAGACGCCGATCGGGCCTACCAGGACTACCGTGCCAGGTTATTGGACGAGACCGGATTGGAACCCGAAAAAGAGACGACCGAGCTGCATGAGAACCTTAGGGAGAAGGCGCTCAGCGCTCCTATAATCTATGCCCCTCTGCCGCAAATCCTCAGCAACCCGCCGCTGGTGGGACGCGATAGCGCGATAGCAGCAGTCAATCTCAGCAGGAAACCCGTCATTATCTACGGTGAGGCGGGAAGCGGCAAGTCGCGTCTGGCGCGCGAAGCCGCCAGCAGACTCGGCGGCGCTTTGGTGGTCGATCATTCATCGTCGGCAACGGCTCTGCCTTTCTCTGGGGTGGCTCGCACATTAGATACCGCGCTCGCCGACCGCGACCCCAAGACGCTGGACCTAGACACGGTCTGGCTGCACGAAGTCGGCAGGTTGTTGCCGCATCGCACGGCAAGCTCTCCCAGGCCCATTCGCAGCGTCGCCGAACAGGCGCGCTTCCTGGAAGGAGTCTCTAGAACTCTTATAGCACTCAGTCCCGGCGTCCTTGTCTGGGAAGACCTGCAATGGAGTGACGACCCCAGCTTGGAAGTGCTTTCCAAGGTAATCCTACTGGCGCGCGACTGTGGGCTACGTCTCATCATTACGGTGCGCACTCCCGTTTTGCGTCCCAAGATTGGTGAGTGGCTAACGCGAATGCGCGCCGGCGCCGAGGTTCGCGAGGTAGAGCTGGCGCCTCTTAGCGAAGATGACATTCACCTCCTCATAAAAAAGATGGCGCATCAGCGCTACGGAGCCAGGTTTTTCGCTAAGAGGCTGCGGCAAGCAACCGGCGGCAACCCTTATTTCGTGATCGAAACGCTGCGGCACCTTTTTGCTCGCGGCGAGTTGCGCCTTAGCAAAGAGGGCTGGTCCACGCCCTACGACCGTACCACCAAGGACTATCGGGAGCTACCGGTGCCAGGCAGCGTTCTTGAGGTTCTGCGGGCCCGCGTGGGCGCCCTGGGGAACCAGCTGCGTCGCAGCCTGTTGCTACTCGCTCTAGCCGGCGAGCCGGTACAGTCAGAATTGCTGGCGGAAGTCCTGGGCGTCAGCGAAATGGAAGCTACCGCCCACCTGGAGATGCTCACAGAACAGCAGCTGTTGCAAAGCGGCAGTGGCGGTTTTTCGCCGGCGCACGAACACCTACGCCGCCTGCTGCTGGAAATGCCCAATCCAACCATGCGCAACACCTATCATCGCGCTTGGGCCAGGGCCCTGGCCAAGAATGGCAACCTAGCCGCCAGCGCCTACCACTGGCTGCAAGCCGGCGAACGAGCCAAGGCCGCCAAAGTCTTTCTAGAGGCGGCCCGCGCCGTGCGCTCTTCGCCGCTGGCGGCGTTACCTCTCTACGAAAAGGCGCTCGATCTTATGGAGTACCTTAACGATGACGAAGCGCTCTCGGCTGAGATGGAGTTTCTGGAGATTAAGGTAAGACTGGGACAAATCCAAAACGAGACGCAAAAACGCCTGGCGGAGCTAGCCGAACGCGGCCTGGCGCAACCCCGTCTCCTGCAGGCGGAGCTCTGCTTGCAAAGAGGCGACTTTAGCGAGGCCCGCTACCTGAGCCAGCTAGGTCTTGAGCTGGCCATCGCCGAGGAAAATCACGCTCAGGAAGCTGGTGCTCACTTCTTGCTCGCCTGGATCCACTATCGTTACGGCGATCCGGACGCCCAGCTCAAAGAGCTTGAGCAAGCGCTGCGCGCCTACCAAAGGGCCGGAGACTTGAAGGGCGGCGCGCGCGCCCTGCGCAACCTAGCCGCGCTCAACTTCCGCCTTGGCAAAAAAGACGAGGGGGACCGCCTGCAAAACGAAGCCGAAAGGCTGGCGCGTAAAGCTGCCGACCTCATTTTGGCGATGCGTATTCGCGCCGACAAGACCACGGGTATGTGGCTGCGGGCGGAGTACTCGGCGGCGCGGCGCGGCGCCATCCGGCTGCTGAAGGACGCCCGACGCCTGGGAGACCTGGGCGGGCAGCTGGACGCGCTCGAGCTCCTGGGTCTTTCCCTATACAAGCTGGGGCACAACGACGCAGCCCTAGAAACTTTTGACGAGTTCGTAAAACTGGCGGCAAGGTTTGACAGCAAAAAAGACCTGGCGCTGGCCCGTTCCGAACGCGCACTCCCCCTCGCGGAAATGCGCCAATGGCAAAGGGCGAAAAGCGACCTCCATAAGGCGCTAAAAGCCCAGCAAGAGATAGGAGACCAAGCCAAGATTGGCCACACTTTATACACGCTTGGTTACGTCTGCTTCTTGAAAGGAAACCTGGAAGAATCACTCGATTGGCTGATAAAAGCCGCCGCCCACTGGCGCTCCCGCGGCGAGGAAGGCCACCTGGCGCGAAGTCTGGCGCTGGCGGCTCTGGCGGCCATGCATTCAGGCCTGCGGCAGCGCGCCCGCAGATACAGCAAAGAAGCGCTACGCGCCGCCGCCGCATGGCGGGTAGGCGTGCCTGATGAACCCCTTGTCTACGCTATCTATGGCCGGCTGTACGGCGACCGCGACGCCAGCGCGCACGCTCGCGCGCTGCTAGATGGGATAGCTGCCGGGCTAACCCGAAAAGACAAAAAGAGTTTTGCAGGAACCTTTATTCACCGCATAATCAACGATTTGTGACGGCTTTGTGACGCCTCTCTGCTAGCCTGTCCCTAGGATGTCAGGTGACGGAAATATCACCAGCAAGAGGCTATCGCTAAAAATCAGCTGCAAAGAAGGCGAGCGGTTGGCGATAGAACTGGACCTCCCTGGCGGTAAAACTCTGGTCTTCGCATCCTGGGCCGAACTGTATTACTACCTGGCGCAAAGATATCCCGAACGCCCCAGCGGATACCTCCGCTAGGAGAGCGCCGTCAAGAAGTAGCCGTACCCGTCGCTCAACGCCTTCAAAGAAGCCTCTAAGACGTTGGCGCTGGCGCCGACGGTGTTCCACTGCCCCGCCCGCGGGTGTTCCATCTCCACCAAAACCCTCACTACGCTGGCGGTTCCCGAGCTAGAGCCCTCCAAAACACGCACTTTGTAGTCGGCAAGGGTCACGTCGCCTATCTGCGGGAAGAAGTTTACGAGCGCCTTCCTCAAAGCGTTGTCAAGCGCCCCCACCGGTCCTTCTCCCAGGGACGCGGTGTGGATAACACGTCCATCCACCTGTAATTGTATGGTCGCCTCGGCCTGCCAGCGACCGTGCGCGTCGCCGCTGGTCCAGTTATTGAAAGCAATTACGGTAAAGGGATCCTCAGCGCCCCGCAGGCGGCGCGCCAACAAGTAGAAAGAAGCGTCCGCCCCCTCAAAAGCGTAACCGGCGCGTTCCAGGGTCTTCACTTCGTCCAGGAGAGGCCCGGCTTCTTCCCGGGCTATGCTTATGCCCGCTTCGGAAAGTTTGGCCAGCAGATTTGAGCGCCCCGAAAGGTCCGAAACCAGGAAACGCCGCCTGTTACCTACGCGCTGCGGCTCTACGTGCTCGTAAGTGCGGGGGTTTTTGACCACGGCCGATACGTGAACTCCGCCCTTGTGGGCGAAGGCGGCGTCGCCAACGAAGGGCGCCCGCTTGTCGGGAGTCTGGTTGGCCAGCTCATCCAAGGCGTGAGATACCTCTTGTAAACGCGACAGATTATCCTCGGCTGATAAGCGCGCGCCGTACTTCAAAGAGAGAATGGCCATCAGGCTGGCCAGGTTGGCGTTACCCGAGCGTTCGCCGTATCCGTTGAAAGTCCCCTGCAGGTGTCGCGCTCCGCTGCGCAGGGCGGCCAAGCTATTGGCTATCGCCAGTCCCGAGTCGTTGTGGGTGTGTATGCCCACCCGAGCCCGCGGCAAGCGATCCAGCACCACCCTGGTAGCCGCCTCTACCTCCTCGGGCAGGCGGCCGCCGTTGGTGTCCGCCAGCACCAAGGTATCCGCTCCGGCGTCAAAGGCGGCCTGCAAGGTCGCTAGAGCGTACTCCCCGTCTTCGAAAAAGCCGTCGTAAAAGTGCTCTGCGTCGTAGATGACGCGCCGCCCGGAGGCCGCCATATAAGCCACCGAGTCGGATATCATGCTCAGGTTCTCCTCTGGTTCTACGCCCAGGGCGTCGCTGACGTGCAGCGTCCACGACTTCCCGAAGAGCGTTACCAGCGGCGTCTGCGCCGCCAGCAGCGCAGCCAGCGAGGGATCGTCTTCTGGGGCCTTGTCCCGGCGGCGGGTGGCGCCGAAGGCCGCTAACTGCGCGCCATGCGGCAGATCTCTACCCTTCATGGCTTCAAAAAAGTCGGCGTCGCGCGGGTTAGAACCCGGCCAGCCTCCCTCTATGATATCGACGCCAAAATCAGCCAGCAGCAGCGCAGCCGTTATCTTGTCGTGAACAGAAAAGCTAATGTCTTCGGCCTGGGCGCCGTCGCGCAAGGTGGTGTCGAGGATCTCTATCCTTTGATCGCGTAGAGGGTTGTTTTCCCGGTTCAAGATTCAGCCCCTTTTTGTCAAAACCTGCGCCGTCCGCGAAAGGGGCCCTGGGCCGCGTTTTTCGCGGACGGCGGTCGCCTGCTTGCTAAGGCGAAGATATGGAGTCGCGGCTGCCCACCCCCGCCACCAGTTTGTTGAGTGCGTCTAGGTAGGCCCTGGCGGAAGACTCCACCACGTCAGGCGCAATGCCGCGCCCGGTGACTACCACGCTGCCCTGGCGCAGGCGCACCATTACCTCGCCCAACGCCTCCGTACCGCCGGTGGTCGCTTCAATGCGATAGCGCTCGAGCTTGGGGCTGAGCCCCACGGCGCGGCTGACGGCTTTGTAAACGGCGTCTACCGGACCGTCGCCGGTGGCCGCCTCCGTCACCTCGCCGTCGGGTGTCTTGATCTTGACCGTGGCTACCGGCGTCAGCGCCAAACCGGAGTGTACCTGCATGTCGAGGAGTTTGAAGAGTTCGGGAGCGCGCGTCTGCTCGTCTTCCACCAGCGCTATCAAGTCTTGAGTCGTGACCTGCCTCTTGCGATCGGCTATCTCCTTGAAACGCGCGAAGAGGGGCTTCAGTTCTTCGTCGGCCACCTCGTAACCTAGCTCCGCCAGCGCCTTTTTGAAAGCGTGGCGGCCCGAGTGTTTGCCCAGCACCATTACCGCCGCCTCGCGGCCTACCAGCTCGGCGTTCATTATCTCGTAGGTCTCGCGGGCCTTGTAAACACCGTCTTGGTGGATTCCCGACTCGTGGGCAAAGGCGTTACGACCGACTATCGCCTTGTTGGGCGGCACGACCATGCCGGTCAAACGGCTCACCAGCTGGCTGCTGCGGTACAGTTCGCGGGTGTTGACGGCCGTCTCGGCTTCAAAAAAGTCGCGACGGGTATAGAGCGCCATGACCACCTCTTCCAGGCTGGCGTTGCCCGCGCGCTCGCCAATGCCGTTGATTGTGCACTCAACCTGGGTGGCGCCGGCGCGGATGGCCGCCAGGCTGTTGACCACGGCCATGCCAAGGTCGTCATGGGTGTGAACCGACCAGTCAACCCCCTCGGCCCCCGGCGTGTTCTGGATAATGTAAGATACGAGCTCGCCGAACTTCCAGGGCACTTGATAGCCGACCGTGTCGGGAATGTTGATGGTCGTCGCCCCGGCTTTGATGGCTTCTGTGAATATCCGCACCAGAAAGTCCGGGTCGCTGCGACCGGCGTCCTCGGCGGAAAACTCCACGTCATCGGTATACTGCCGCGCCAAACCCACGGCCCAGACGGCCTTCTCCACCACCTCGTCGGGGCTCATCTGCAACTTCTTTTCCATGTGAACCGGGCTGGTGGCGATAAAGGTGTGGATTCTGCGCTTCGCCGCCGGCTCGATGGACTCAGCCGCCCGCTCGATATCGGCCTTCATAGCCCGCGCCAGGGCGGCTATGGTAGGCCCTTTTACCTCCGCGGCTATGCGGCGCACCGCCGCAAAGTCGCCGGGGCTGGCGATGGGAAAACCGGCCTCGATAACGTCGACGCCAAGACGCGCCAGTTGCTGGGCGATGGCCAGCTTTTCATCGGGAGAAAGCGCTACGCCGGGTGATTGTTCGCCGTCGCGCAGCGTAGTGTCAAATACCTTAATCCGTCGCATCACCAACCTCCTCCGCGCTGATGTGCGCCTTGAGGAAGGGCATCATCGCCCGCAGTTTGGGGCCGATCTGCTCCAGCGGATGCTGCGCCCACTTGCGCCTCTTGGCTTCTAAAACGGGTTGGCCGGCTTCATTTTCCAGCACCCACTCGCGGGCGAATTCGCCGTCTTGAATCTGTCGCAGCACCTCCTTCATACGCTCTTTTACCTCCGGGCCGATTACCTGGGGGCCGCGGGTGTAGTCGCCGTATTCGGCGGTGTTGGATATGGAGTAGCGCATGCCGGCCATGCCCGATTCGTAAATCAAGTCGACGATCAGCTTGACCTCGTGCAGCGTCTCGAAGTAGGCGATTTCCGGCTGGTAGCCGGCTTCTGTCAAAGTCTCGAAACCAGAGGCTATCAGCTTGGTCAGCCCGCCGCACAAAACGGCTTGCTCGCCAAAGAGATCGGTTTCGGTCTCCTCGGCGAAAGTGGTGGGAATGACGCCGGCGCGGGTGGCGCCGATGCCCTTGGCGTAAGCAAGCGCGGTCGGCAGCGCCGAACCGCTGGCGTCCTGATAGACGGCCACCAACGCCGGCACTCCCCGGCCGGCCTGGTACTCGCTGCGCACCAGGTGGCCAGGCCCCTTGGGCGCGACCATCCAGACGTCCAGGTCGGGGCGGGGCTTGATCTGTCCAAAGTGGATGTTGAAACCGTGCGCGAAGACCAACGCCGCGCCCTCTTTGAGGTGGGGCTCTATCTCGGCGTAGTAAACCTTCGACTGGACCTCATCGGGCAAGAGGATCATCACCACCTCGGCGGCAGCTACCGCCTCGGGCACGCTGGCGACCTGCAAACCCGCCTCTACGGCCTGAGCCCAGCGGCGCGAGCCCTGGCGCAAGCCCACGACTACGCTGACCCCCGACTCGTGCAAATTGAGCGCGTGAGCGTGCCCCTGGGAACCGTACCCCAAGATTGCCACTTTCTTATCTTTGATAAAGCCTAGGTCTGCATCGTGATCGTAATACGCTTTCATACCGCCTCCTTTTTCATCCTGGGTTTGAGGACGCTCTCGCCCCGGCTCATGGCTATGGCTCCGCTGCGCATGACCTCAAGCACTCCGTAGGGCTCGAGCCCCTCGATAAATCCTTCTATCTTCCCGGGCGAACCTGTTACCTCGTAGACAGCCGACTTGCGAGCCACGTCAACGGCGCGCGCCCGGAACGCCTCGACGATTTCCTTTATCTGCAAGCGGTCTTCCACCCCTTCAGTATGCACCTTGACCAAAGCCATCTCGCGCTCCACGTGCGGTTCTCTGTGGTCGGTGACTTTTATCACCTCCACCAGCTTGTTGAGCTGCTTCTCCACCTGCTCTATGGTGCGATCGTCTCCCAAAACGACGATGGAGATGCGCGAAAGGCCACTGACGTGCGTTTTGCCTACCGCCAACGACTCAATATTGAAACCGCGGCGCGCAAAGAGCGCCGTAATGCGCGTCAAGACGCGCGGGTGGTCCTCCACCAAAACACTGACAAGATGCCTCATGAGCCTGCCTCCTCAGGGTGTTGGGTAATTATGTCGTCGGCGCTGCCGCCGGCGGGAATCATCGGAAAAACGGCCTCTTCTTTGGGTATGCGCAGGTCTACCAAAACAGGACCGGGGTGCTCTAAAGTTTCGTCAACCGCCTTTTTTAACTGCTCCTTTTTCTCGATGACGACGCCCCGCATGCCAAAGGCTTCGGCCAGGAGCGCAAAGTTGGGGTTTGACTCGTACAGCTGTATTTCGGCGTAGCGCTTGTCGTTAAAGAGGTCCTGCCACTGTCGCACCATGCCCAGATAGCCGTTATTGAAAACCAGCACCTTAACCGGCAGATTGTACTTGACCAAGGTAGCCAGTTCCTGCAAGGTCATCTGCAAGGAGCCGTCGCCGTCAAAGTTTATGACCGTCTTATCCGGGTGCGCCACCTGAACGCCGATTGAGGCCGGCAGGCCGTAGCCCATCGTGCCCAGACCGCCCGAGGTAACGAAGCCGCGAGGCAGCATTGTTTTCCAGTAGATGGCCGCGAACATCTGGTGCTGGCCTACACCGGTAGACACGTAAGCCTGACCTTGGGTGGCCTGCCAGAAGGCTCTGACGACGTCTATAGAAGTCAGCTCATCGCCGCGCGGCTCTGGCAGCGGGTTTTCTTTTTGCCAAGCGCGTATCTGTTCCCACCACGCCTCGAGCTGCAGCTGCGGAGCCTCTCGCGCCAGCTGAGCCATGACCCAGCCGGCGTCGCCGACAATGGGAACGCTGGCTTCGACTACCTTGCCGATCTCCGCCGGATCGATATCGACATGAATAATGGTTTTGACGTTGGGGGCGAACTTCTGCAGGTTGCCGGTAATGCGGTCGTCGAAGCGCATCCCGACCGCCATTATCAGATCCGCCTGCTGAATAGCCAGGTTGGCGGTCACCGTGCCGTGCATCCCAGGCATACCGATGACCTGCGGGTGCGTCCCGGGCAGCACCCCCATTCCCTTGAGGGTCGTAATAACGGGCATACCCGTCTTTTCCGCGAAACGGCGCAACGCTTCGCTGGCGTCTTGAGCGCCGCCGCCGACTAGCAGCACCGGTTTGCGGGCTCCTGTCAAAGCGTCCAAGGCTTTCTGGATCTGCCGGGGGTGGCCCTTGGTGGTCGGCTTGAAGCCCGGAATACGCGGCTCAACGTCAAAGCTGCCGCTGAACTCGTCTAACTGTACGTCTTTTGGCACGTCAATCAGCACCGGCCCGGGGCGGCCGTTGGCGGCTATGATAAAGGCCTCTTTTATAATTCGTGGAATGTCCTCGACGTCCTGCAGCAAATAGTTGTGCTTGGTAACGGGCATGGTTACGCCCGTTACGTCCGATTCTTGGAAGGCGTCCGTACCCACCGCCGAGCGCGGGACCTGGCCGGTTATGGCTACCAGGGGCACCGAATCCATCATGGCGTCCGCCAAAGAGGTGACCATGTTGAGCGCTCCCGGCCCGCTGGTGGCGAAGGCTACCCCGGTGCGCCCCGAGCTGATTGCGTATCCCTCGGCTGCGTGCCCTGCCCCCTGCTCGTGACGCATTAGAAAATGCTTGATGCCGGGTCGCGAATACATGGCGTCATAAATGGGCATGTTGGCCCCGCCGGGGACGCCAAAGATATGCTTTACCCCTTCGCGCTCGAGCGCTTCCAGTATCGTTTCTGCACCGTTCATACAACTCCCCTTTCGGCAAATCAAAACCCGCCCTTGGGGGCGGGTGAGGTTTGCCTTTCAGAATGCGCTATTCCGTCAAGCAACCCCCACCCGAACCTAGTACTAGGCCGAGTGCGGGGCGGCTAATGATAAGAGCGGAAACGAAACGCATCTTGCGGCGATTTTATGCGCCTGCGGGCGCGCTGTCAATAGCTCTCTAGCGAACGACGCAACTTGAGGAACCGCCTCAGCACTAGCCGAAGATCTTTATAAGGATAATTTTGCTATTAAACTCTCGTACGTATGGGGTAAAAACAGACTGCAAACTGCGCCCGCCACGACGCTAAAGCAATAAGTCCGCCCCGAGACGCTGTTCGCCGTCGCAGGCGGCGTTCAACGTCGCCGCCATTGTCAGCCCCCCAGCCAGGCGGGAATTCCGCTCGCAAGCGCCATAAACAGGATCAGGCCGGAGGCCAGCCGCCCCGCGCAAAGGCGAGCGTCTGAATAATACTTAGGAAGCGGTCAACCTCCTCACTCCGGCCCCTAGATGAGGGAGCGGTTCGATTAGGGTTCCTCGCGCCGCCAGGAAAACTCAGGCGCCAAGACTGCGCTGCGCGCGCCATGTAGCCCTTTGCGCTATAGCGCGAACCGCCTCCGGCATATTGACGGCAAAACGGCCCCGCGAACGGGGCCGTTAGAGCGCTTCTGCCTACCTGCCCGCTGATTCGAAACCCGCCGGCAGATGAATGATGGTAACGTCGTCGTTCCAGGGGGTGGGGTCGAGAGCGGTCAGCTCGGGCACCACCAGCAGCAAGCTGCCGTCTTCCAAGCCCTTTACCACCACGTCGGCGGGACCGCTCAGCTCGACGGGCGGGTCCAGCTTCAGCTCCATGGGTTTGCCCTTGGGCGGCACCACTATCACGAAGTTAGGCGAGAATTTAATCTCGGTTTCAAACTGTGTTCCCCTGGCGGAAAAGTCGAGGCCGTCTAGCTTGCCCAGGTCGCGGAAGCGCGGCGCCACCGGCTTGCCGGCGGCAAAATCGGCGGCCGTCAGCTCCCAGATGCCGCCGTTGCTGGGGTCGAGGCTGCTGCCGCCGACGGTATTGACCCAGACGTTGCCGGTCAGAGGGGACACCTCAACACCGTCGGGCCAGCCGGGATTGGGGACGAACTGCGGTTCTTGCTCGGGATTTTTACCCAGCGCCAGATCGTCAATCGCGCTCACCGGCACTTTCCAGGTGCCGCCGTTGTAAGGGATGGGCGGGTCAAACTGGTCGGCGCCAAAACCGGTGTCGGTGAAGTAGAGGTTGCCCTCATCATCAAAAGCCAGAGCGTTACAGAGAACCACCGGCCCGCCGCTTTTGCGAGCGAAGTACGAGCCCCAGGAAAGGTTTATCTCGCCCTCGATCTCGCCGCTATCGGGGTTGAAGGCGATAATCTTGGTTTTCAGGCGCTTGCGGTCGGTAATGGGGTTGCCTTGAGCGTCGGAAAGAGGGGCCGAGCCAACCGGCGCAAAGATGGTACCACGGGTGAACAGCCCGGTATCGACCGGCAGCACCGCCATTCCCAGGGGGGCGGTCAGGTGGTCTATGAAGTGCAGGTCTACAATGCGGGCGTCGCCGCGCGGACCCACTTCGAGCTTGCTAATGGACCCGGCGCCTTCGGTGAACCCGAAGGGCTTTTTGGCGTTGCCGTGCACGGCGGTATTGGCGACGAAGAGGTAACGCCCGTCGAGACTGAAGATAACCGCCTCGGGGTTATCGAATAGGTGCAACTCGTTGACCACCTGCCCCTTGACCGGGTAGGCGGGCAGTTCTCCCGCCGCCAGGGCCGCCCCCAGCATTGCTCCGGCGAAAACCAAGACGGTAAACACTAATGCTTTCCGCTTCATACTTTCCCCTTTCTACAAAGTGTCTTGATGGCGTTGAGAAGAACAAGATGCAAGTTATTAGCTGCCGTTAGCGCTTTTCAGGAGCATGATAACTAGTAATATCACATTCGTCAAGTATATTCACATATGTGACGTATTCGCTGTCTGATTAGCCGGCTACCTGCTGCGCTCGAGCGATTTTCTTGACACAGGGGCTGTTCGGCGCTTATCATGCGCGGCATGAAGTTGACCGCTGCGCTAGCCCTAATTCCACCGCTCCGGGGGTAGGGTTTTGCGCTTGCAGCTGCTCTCCGCCCCCGCCAGGGCGGTTTTTTAGTAGTCGTAAAGGAGGTAGTGTGTCCGGAAAAACGCTCTATCAAAAAGTATGGGAAACACACGAGGTGCGCAAACTTGAAAGCGGACAGAGCCAGCTTTTCATAGACCTGCACCTAATCCACGAGGTCACCAGTCCGCAGGCTTTTGGGATGCTGCGCGAGCTGGGGCTGGGGGTGGCCATGCCAAAGCGCACCTTCGCTACCGTCGACCACATCGTCCCCACCGACTCGCGCCAGGAACCCTTCGCCGACCCCCTGGCCCAGACGATGATCGAGGAGTTGCGCAAGAACACCCGCGATTTCGGCATAGAGCTATTTGACATAGGCAGCGGCAAACAGGGCATCGTCCACGTGGTGGGACCAGAAGAGGGGCTCACCCAGCCCGGGTTCACGATCGTCTGCGGCGACAGTCACACCTCTACCCACGGCGCCTTTGGCGCGGTCGCCTTCGGCATCGGCACCACCCAGGTGCGCGACGTACTGGCCACCCAGACCGTGGCCATGCCCCGGCTCAAGGTGCGGCGCATCAACGTCAAGGGCGAACTGCAGCCAGGAGTAACAGCCAAAGACGTGATCCTCCACGTCATCCGCACCCTGGGGGTGAAGGGAGGCCAGGGCTACGCCTACGAGTACGGCGGGCCGGTGATCGAGAAAATGAGCATGGAGGAACGCATGACCGTATGTAACATGTCCATCGAAGGCGGCGCGCGCGTGGGCTACGTCAACCCCGACGAAACGACCTTCGCCTTCCTGAAGGGCCGGCCCTACGCGCCGGCGGAAGACGAGTGGGAAGCGGCGCTGACTCGTTGGCGCGGCCTGGCTTCCGACCCTGACGCCGGGTACGACGACGTGGTGGAAATCAACGGTTCAGAGATCGCCCCCTACGTTACCTGGGGCATCAACCCGGGGCAGGCGATCACGGTAGAGGAAGCGGTGCCCGACCCTGAAAAGGTGCCCGAGGAAGAGAAAGAGCTGGTGCGCGAGGCGCTGGAATACATGAAGCTCGAGCCCGGTAAGCCCATCCTGGGCCAGCGGATCGACGTGGCCTTCGTGGGCAGCTGCACCAACGGCCGCCTCTCCGACCTGCGCCAGGCGGCGCGGGTGGTGCGCTCCATGGGCGGCCGGGTAGCGCCGGGGGTGCGGGCCATCGTGGTGCCCGGCAGCGAGCAGGTGGCCCGCCAGGCCGAAGCCGAGGGGCTCGACCGGATCTTCCGCGACGCCGGCTTCGAATGGCGCTACGCCGGTTGCAGCATGTGCCTGGCGATGAACCCCGACAAGCTGGTGGGCGACGAGATCTCGATCAGCAGCTCGAACCGCAACTTCAAGGGGCGTCAGGGCTCACCCCGGGGCCGCACCATGCTAGCCAGCCCGGCAATGGTGACAGCCGCCGCCCTGGCTGGCGAGGTCGTGGACGTACGGCAGGTTTTGGGGGTGAAGGCCTAATGGAGACTATCAAGAAAATACGGGGTCGGGCGGTGGTCATCCCCGGCGACGAGATAGACACCGATCGCATCGTTCCGGCCCGCTACCTCAAGGCGGTCACCTTCGACGGCCTGGGCGAAGCGCTCTTCTACGACGAACGCTACGACGCGAGGGGCAAGCCCAAAGACCACCCGCTCAACCGCCCTGAGCACCGGGGGGCGAGCGTAATGGTAGTAGGAGCGGGATTCGGCTCCGGCTCCAGCCGCGAGCACGCCCCCCAGGCGATCAAGCGGGCGGGCTTCAAGGCGATCATAGGCGAGAGCTTCGCCGAGATCTTCTTCGGCAACGCCACCCAGCTGGGCCTGGCCTGCGTGACCCTAGACCCCGAAGACCTGGGGGTACTGGCCGAGTGGGTCAGGGCCAACGCTGACGGCGAAGTCGAGATCGACCTGGAAGCCGGCGAGGTGCGTTTTGGCGAGCGGGTAGCGCCGCTCAAAATACCCGAAGCCGCCCGTGAAGCGCTCTTGAGCGGGCGTTGGGACCCGCTAGCCGAGCTGCTGGAAAGCGCCGCAGCGGTGCGCCGGATGGACGAGAAACTCCCGCGCCCGGGCAGGCCGGGCGGGTACCGCTGACCAATCCGTCCCCTAACGCCATGAGGAGCCGCCAAAACTAAGGCGGCTCCTTTTTCTCACTCCCGGCGCTTCTATGTATTCCAGCCTACACATCCGAGTCGTGACACGCCGCAAACTCAGTTTGGGAGGAATGATGAAAAAAGGTATATTCGTTTCGCTGTTGCTAGCCGCCACGCTGGTTATGTCTGCTGGAGGAGCAGGGCAGCTCTGGCGCACCCTCAGCCAGAGCCATTACGTAACCAACTGGCACTACATCCCCGGCAAGCCCCCTGGCTTCTACCAGGGGACCGAGCCCCACGGCGCGGTGCTGCGCACCTTCGTCAACAACATCGCCTACGACGCAATCCAGGCCAAGGCCGGCGGCTACCCCGAGGGCGCCGTCATTGTTAAAGAAAACTACGCCCCTGACGGTAAGAAGCTGGGCGCCATCACGGTTATGAAGAAGGTCAAGGGTTACGACCCCGAGAACGGCGACTGGTTCTGGGCCAAGTACGCCCCCGACGGCAAGGTTCTGGCCGAGGGCAAGGTAGCGGGCTGTATCGCCTGCCATAGCCAGGCCAAGACCCAGGACTACGTGTTTAGCACCCCGATCAGGTAGCCGGCGGGCCCCGCGTCCGCGCCCCAGGGGGCGGGGCTTCTTCTTCGAGGCTGCTACCGCCGGGTCCCCGCCCCCGCGCCCCGGGGCGCGGGGATAGAATTTTGCCGTGGACCTCTTCGGGTTCGAGGTGGCGGTGCGGTTCCGCCTGAGCGGGCGGGAAGTCCTCGCCTACGGCTGGCACTGGGACCCGGACCGGGCCACCCGGCGCCTCGAGGCCCTCGTCCGCTTCCACCGAATCCCGGGCCGGAGCGTCGCCGACCCTGGCCTCGAAACCTGGTTGGGGGAGCAACTTACCACGGTGGTGCAAGGAGGCGCGGTCTTCTCGCTACCCGCCTTCCCCTACCGGGAACGCCCGGTCTGGGACGCGCTCCTGCGGATCCCCCGAGGGGCGACGCGTACCTACGGCGGCCTCGCCAAGGAGGCCGGCCTGCCCTACCCCCGGCTCCTGGCCGCCCTTCTTAAGAACCCTTTACAGGTCCTTTTGCCCTGCCACCGGCTGGTGACCCAAAAGGGCACGCCGATGGGGTTTCACCCCCTGGGCGTGGCGGTGAAGCGGCGGCTGCTCGAGCTGGAAGGGGTGCGCCTGGAAGAATGACCCAATGCCCAAGATCGCCCTTCTTCCCGGCGAAGGCACCGGGACCGAGGTCACCGAGGCCGCGGCGGCGCTCAGGACCCCCCTCCTCTTATTCGCAAAGATAACCTCACGAATTACCGTTAATAAAAAATGACAAAACCCCTCGGGCGCTCCTTGAAGTATGACGGCGGCTCTGAAAGAATGACCTTATGCATAAAATAGCGGTCTTACCAGGCGACGGCATCGGCCCCGAAGTAACGGCTGCGGCTGTCGAGGTGCTAAAAAGAGCCGCCGAAAAGTTTTCACTCGAACTCGAGTTCGAGCATTTCGATTTTGGCGGCGCGGCCATCGACGCCCACGGAAAACCTTACCCAGAGGAAACGCAACGCGGCGTGCACGCCGCTGACGCCACCTTGCTAGGCGCCATCGGCGGCCCCAAGTGGGACAACGTCCCCCGCGAGATTCGCGCCGAAACCGGACTGCTGGCGCTGCGCAAAGACCAGGGGCTTTACGCCAACCTGCGGCCCGCGCGCGTGCTCGAGGGTCTGGAAGAGCTTTCCCCCCTAAAGCCCGAGCTGGCCCGCGGCGTAGACATACTCATCGTCCGCGAGCTTACCGGCGGCATCTACTTTGGCGAACCCCGAGGAATGAGCGAAGCCGAAGGCTGGAACACCATGCGCTACTCCCGCCCCGAGGTGGAAAGGGTGGCCAAGGTGGCTTTCGAAGCCGCCCTGAAGAGGCGCAAAAAGCTGACCAGCGTGGAAAAGGCCAACGTTCTGGAGGTCGGCGAGTTCTGGCGGCGCACCGTCGCGGAGGTCGCCCAAAGCTACCCCGAGGTCTCGCTGCAACACCAGTACGTAGACGCCATGGCCATGCACCTCATCACCCATCCAGCAGACTTTGACGTGGTGGTAACGAGCAACATATTCGGCGATATACTTTCCGATCTGTCATCAGTTCTGCCGGGCTCGCTGGGCTTGCTGCCTTCGGCCTCGCTGGGCGAAGGCGTCCCGCTCTTCGAGCCGGTACACGGCTCCGCGCCGGACATAGCAGGAAAAGGCATGGCCAACCCCACCGCGGCCATACTCTCGGCCGGCATGCTGGCGACCTACGCCCTAAACCGCGCCGACGTCGGCGACGCCATAGAAATGGCTACGGCCCAGGCGCTGCGCACGACACGCACCCCCGACTTAGGAGGCGACGCTTCCACGACAGAATTCACTAAAACGGTCATAGCCGCCCTCGGCGGTTAAAATACGTTATGCCTGTCTTGAAGGGTAAAACTCTGATAATCACGGGCGCTTCGCGTGGCATCGGCCGGGAATTGGCGCGTTCGCTGAGCAGGCTGGGAGCGAACCTGGTCCTCTCGGCGCGCGGCCGGCAGGCGCTGGCGCAAGCTGCAGACGAACTCAAAGAATACAGCAGCGTTCTCTACCACGCCGGCGACATCGCCCAAGCGGACACCGCCGACAAACTGGTGCAGCTAGCATTAGGCCTGGGAGGTTTTTACGGATTTATCCACAATGCCGGCGTGCTGCACGCGGGCCCGCTGGTATGGGAACTCCCCGAAAAACACTGGCGTGAAATAATCGACACCAGCCTCAGCGGTGGTTATCAGCTGGCGCGCTACGCCATGCCCCATCTCGTCAGCGGGGGCTCGGGAGTGGCTGTTTTTGTCGGCTCGGGGGCGGCCGAGTACAATCTGCCCGGCATCGGCGCATACGCCATCGCCAAGGCCGCCGAAGAACACCTGGCCCGCCAGCTTGCGGCCGAGGCCCCTACAGTCGCCAGCTTTGCCTACCGCCCCGGCGTTGTTGACACCAAAATGCAAGAGCAGGCGCGCCACGCAGAAGGCGGCGCCGCCCTACAGCTACAGGAGATATTTGGCGGCTACAAGGAAAAGGGAGTCCTCATCTCCCCCCAAAAAGCCGCCGACTACCTTGTACGGATATTGCTGGCCGACCCCTACCGCTACAGCGGCAAGGTTTACGACTGGAGGAAGGAGTAGCAATGCGTAGCGACATAATCAAAAAAGGCTTAGAACGCGCACCGCACCGCTCGCTCTTGCGGGCGACGGGGGTCATCGAGAGGGAGTCGGACTTTGACAAACCCTTTATCGCGGTAGTAAACAGCTACATCGACATAATACCCGGTCACGTTCACCTGCAGGAATTCGCCAAATCCATAAAGAAATACATTCGCGAAGCCGGCGGCGTACCCTTCGAGTTCAACACCATCGGCGTTGACGACGGCATAGCCATGGGGCATGAGGGCATGAAGTGGAGCCTGCCCAGCCGCGAGCTGATAGCCGACAGCGTAGAAACGATGTTGCGGGCGCACGCCTTCGACGGAGCCATCTTCATCCCCAACTGCGACAAGATAGTTCCGGGAATGCTGATGGCCGCCATGCGGCTCAACATCCCCAGCATCTTCGTTTCCGGCGGACCCATGAAGGCGGGCTACCTAGACGGCCGGGCGCTCGACCTGATAGACGTATTCGAGGGCGTCGGCGCGGTACGCGAAGGCGCTATGTCACAGGAGGAACTGCAGAAGATAGAACAGCTAGCCTGTCCCGGCTGCGGCAGCTGTTCGGGCATGTTTACCGCCAACTCTATGAACTGCCTGCTGGAAGCCTTGGGTATGGCGGTGCCGGGCAACGGCTCTATTCTGGCGGAGGATCCGCGGCGCGAGGAGCTCAAGAAAACCGCGGTCAGCTGGCTGATGCGAATGGTAGAAAACGACGAAAAACCGCTTGACTTCCTCAGCGAAAAGAGCTTCGAAAACGCCTTCTACCTGGACGTCGCCATGGGAGGCTCAACCAATACGGTGCTGCATACTCTGGCGGTCGCAGAAGAAGCGGGGATGCCTTTCTCGCTGCAAAAACTAGACGAGATAGGGCGCAAAACACCCACATTGTGCAAGATAGCCCCCTCCAGCGCGTATCACATGGAGGACCTCGACCGCGCCGGCGGCGTCTTCGCCATCTTAGGGGAGCTGTCTCGCGGAGGCTACCTGAACGCCGACGCGCGCACCGCCAGTGGTAAGACCCTGGCCGAGCAGCTGCAAGACGGCTACCAGATTAAGGACGAGCGCGTTATCCGTCGTCTGGAAAACCCCTACGACAACACCGGCGGCCTGCGCGTGCTCTTTGGTAACTTGGCTCCTCAAGGCGCGGTGGTCAAGGCGGCGGGAGTGGTGCCGCAGATGATGCAGCATCAGGGCCCGGCACGCGTTTTCAATAGCGAAGAAGAAGCTCAGGCCGCTATCGACTCGGGCCAGATCAAACCGGGCGACGTGGTAGTCGTTCGTTACGAAGGTCCCAAAGGAGGGCCGGGGATGCGCGAAATGCTGGCGCCCACCAGCTCGATCGTGGGCCGCGGTTTGGGCGAGAGCGTGGCTCTAATTACCGACGGCCGCTTCTCCGGCGGCACGCGCGGAGCGGCGGTCGGCCACGTCAGCCCCGAAGCCGCCGAGGGAGGCCCTATAGGGCTCGTCGAAGAGGGCGACGTCATAGCTCTTGACCTGGACAAGGGCACGCTCGAGCTGCTTGTGGGCGAAGAGGAGCTGGCGCGCCGTCGCGCAACCTTCAAACCCCTCAAAAAAGCCATCAATGGCTCCTGGCTAAAGCGCTACCGCGCAATGGTCAGCAACGCCTCTCACGGCGCGGTGCTGAAAAGCGACTTCGACTAAGCGCACACAAAGCAAAAAAAGGGGGGCCGAGCGCCCCCCTTTTTTACCGGCTGCGCGGCTAGAGCCACTCGGTTTCGAAGTTTTTGGTCTTGGGAATGACGCACAAGAACACCACCGGCTGCTCGCCCTCGTTTTCGTACCAGTGAGCCACTCCGGCGGGGATGAAGACAGCCTCTCCGGCGGTAACGACGCGCTGGGAGTCCCCCAGCCCCAGTTTCATGCTGCCGCTCAAAACGTACTGCTCGTGCTCAATGCTGGGGTGTAGGTGCGCAGGGATACTGCCGCCCGGCATGATGGTGAAACGTCGCATGATAAAGTTCGGGGCGCCTTCATCGGGGCCTATCAACACCTGCACGAAAGCGTCCTTACCTTTTTGCACGGGCTTTTTTGACACCAAACTTTGGGGGCGAACCAGTGGCGTATTCATGCTTTCATTTTACCGCCCAGCGCGAAAGTATTTTTACCACCTCGTCGTCGCTGACCTGAGGAAAGCTGCGGTAGTAAGCGCCGACGGCCACGAAGTCTGCGGGGGCGCTCAGGACGACTACTTCGGTCTGCTTGCGCAGGCTTTCTACGACTTGCAAAGGGGCCACCGGCACGGCCACGACTACGCGGGCCGGATCTTCACTCTTGACGGCTAAAAAAGCCGCCTCCATCGTGCTACCGGTAGCCATACCGTCGTCTACGATAACGACGTTACGCCCCGCCAGCGGCTCCTTCTTCCTGACGGTGCGATACATCCTGCGGCGACGGCGAACTACCTGCAGCTGACGGCCTATCTCGGCTTTTATATAGCTTTCGTCAGCGATGCTGGCGGCATAAGGCTGCAAAAAGGCCTGTCCGTCTTCACCCACCGCGCCTATGGCGTATTCAGGATTGCCGGGGGCGCCGACCTTACGGGCTAAAACTACGTCCATTGTCCCGCCCAGCTCGCGGGCTATTATGTCGGCCAGCACGACGCCGCCCCGCGGGATACCCAGCACCACGGGCTCTTTTAAGTTGAGCCCACGCAGTTCCGCCAAAAGCAAACGGGCGGCGTCTTCTCTGTCATCAAAAAATAAAACCGACATATCTCGGCTCTATTGTATCATTGAGTTGAGCAGGCAATAGAAACGCCGGAGGTAGGCTGATGTCCTGGTTCATTCCCCAAGCCGGTTTTTTGGAGCGTCTTAGCAACGAAGAAAAGATGCAGCTTGGGCAGATATGCCCACCGCGCAATTTTAGTAAGGGCCATACCGTTTTCAGGGCTGGCGACAGTTGCGGACAGCTCACGGTGGTCCTAAAGGGAGTACTCAAACTTTCCCGCAACACGGCCCAGGGCAAGGAGCGGATTATTCACCTCGCCGGCCCCGGAGACATCTTGGGCGCCGAATTTCTAGAAGACGGCGCCGTGCATCACGCCGACGCCGTTTGCGTCTCTGACGAAGTGGTGACTTGTCCCATAGACCGCGAGCAGTTCTTACAGGTATCCAAAAGGCTGCCGCAGGTCGCCCTCAGCCTGGTGGGCAGCCTCTCGGCTCAGCTCAATCACTTGCAGGACCAAGTAGAGTCCGCCTCCGCCTCGGTCGCGGAAAGGCTGGCCCGCTCGCTTTTGTGGCTGGCGCACCGTTTTGGTGAGGCCGAAGAAGAAGGTTGGGTGCAAATCTCAGCCACGTTGCGCCAAGAAGACCTGGCGGCGATGACCGCCAGCACCAGAGTGACCGTCACCCAAACCATGGGGGTCTTGCGCGACATGGGCCTGGTTGAAGGAGGGCGGGGCGCCTACCGCGTAAAAGAAAGAGAGCTAGCCGCCGCACTGGAAGACCTGCGATTCCAGATCTAAGCGGCCTCACCCCGCCGCGTCACCGAGTAGGCCAGCCAGATTGCGGCGGTGGCCGCCAAGCCCAGCGCCAGCCAAGCAGAAAACGATAACGATAGCCAGTCTCGTACGCGCGGGTCGTTGTCTATCAGCTTGGCCCCCGCCCAGACTATCACCAAGGCCCCCAGCCAGTTGAGCCAGGGCCAGCGGTTGAGCAGTTCGGCCAGCAGGGCCGAGCCCAGCATCAAGATGGGTATCGAAAGGCTCAAGCCGAATACCAGCAGCAAGAGATGGCCCCCGGCCGCACCCGCCACGGCGAGGATATTGTCTATGCTGAGGGTAAAGTCGGCTATCATTATCAGCGCCACCGCCTGGGTAAAATCTTTGGCCGAATTAACGCTAGCCTCGCCCTCGCCGTCCGCCAGCAGTTTGGCGGCTATCCAGAATAGCGCTGCGCCGCCGAGGGCGCGCCGCCATCTTTAATCACATTCGCATTCGCCAACTTATCTCTGAGCCTTGTCGCCGACTTTCTTGAGCAAGGTGCTGGCCAACCGATCTACCGACGCCCCTCTGCTCTTCGGCAATTACCTAGCTACGCTTGTTGCGCAGGCTTTGGTGATATTGGCGGTGAAACTACTCGCCTGTAGTCGGGCCTGCTACGATGCCGAAACAAATCAAGCCAGCCCGAGGCATCGGAAGGGAACTGCCCAAACCAGAGCTTAGAGGCGATTGCAGCTCGGCAGATCCTTTGTGGAACGGATCAAAATATGGGCGGTAAAGGAAGTAGTACCGCCAGCTGAACGCCTGCATCATGACGAAGACCGAGAAAGGCCGCCAGCTGAAACACTAGTGGATACCTGTTGCCGACACAGTACATCAAGGTGGCGCCAAGTAAACGGTGCACGTTACTACAGGATCAGAAATAACACATCTGGGAGCATCAACTAGTTGTTATGTGGTATAGTTATAGTGTAAAGGAGGATAACCATGGAGCACTCGGGCATGCCCCCAAGGACAGCGTTGCTGCTTTTGCTAATCAGCTTGGTCCTTACATCTTGCCCGCCGTTGCAAAACCTACCAACAAGCCGGACACCACTGCTCTACAGAATTCAAGCAGACCGCATGCCTTTTGACGCCAAGGACGCCTTTTCTACAAAGCAGCACCTTGTTTACTTTTCCGATTTCACGGTCACCGCCTTCGATCCGCTCGAAAAATCCTTCAGCTGGACGAAGGAGTTCCCCTACGCTATCGCCCCGGAATACCGGCCGGATACGAACGAGCTCTATGTCTGGCCCAAGCGACCTTTCGGAGACGACCCGTACACCAAACCGCTTACAGTAACCGTGTTGGAGGCCGACAGCGGCGAGGTGCTGCGCGAACTCTCGCTCGATCTACCCGATCCGGTTCTCACCCGCTGGCAACCGCGGTACGTAACCCATGAAGGAAGCGCCGTCTACGCAGGCATCGACCGCGGCACCATCGTCCAGCTCCAGGAAAACAGCGACCGCATCGATTTCGTGCAGACCATCGACATTGCAGAGGTGCACGAGGTCAGCAACTACGCCGAAGATCCACGGGCTTTCGGGGTCATCAAGATCGTACCCGACCCCGAAAGCGACGACCTGTACGCGCTGGTCACCAACGACATAGGCTTCGAAGGCATCAACCACGTCTACCGGATCGGTGCATCCGGTGCGACCCGCTGGGGCGCGGCCCCCTACGTCCGGCCCCAGGACTTACTTCTCCTTGACGGGCGCATCGTCTACTTCGACTCGGTCGGCGCAGTGCTGCTGAACCCCGCCTCGGGCGAGGAGCAGCAACGTGTAACGATACCCCAGGGCGAGTGCGTAACCGGTCCTGCGGAACTGCACCCGGTGCGCTACGACCCAGCCGCGCATCGCGTCTACGCCCCCCATGGGGCATTGCAAACCGCCCCTACTTACACCTGGCTCTGGTCGGTTCTAGACCTGGTTAAGCGGGTGGACGTCGAAGAATGCACCGTTCCACCTGCAAGCGACGGGGAAACGGCGTACTTAGGCGGCAACGGTTTCCTGTTGGCCGTGGGGGCAGACGATGGCCACGCCATCAGCTTCGAGTCCAGGTCGCGCAGCGGATACCGCTTGCGGTTCAACGCCCCCACCTTCGTAATCGGCAACCGCGTGGTGGTAGTTTACCAGGACAACTGGCGCATGATGATGGCGGTTTACCGGGCGATCGAATAGCTTTGGCGGTGCGGCTAAGGGCTCGATCCACTCCGTTTTGTAGTTCCTTGTCTTGGGGATTAGGCAGAGGAACTCAACCGCCTCGATACCGCGGTTTTCGTACTAGTGGACCACCCCGGAGGGGATGAATAATGCCTTAGCCGCAGCGGCTTCGCGTCATCATCTAGGCTCGGTGTCACCAGCCCCGGAACCTACGATTCCAGATCTAAGCGGCCTCACCCCGCCGCGTCACCGAGTAGGCCAGCCAGATTGCGGCGGTGGCCGCCAAGCCCAGCGCCAGCCAAGCAGAAAACGATAACGATAGCCAGTCTCGTACGCGCGGGTCGTTGTCTATCAGCTTGGCCCCCGCCCAGACTATCACCAAGGCCCCCAGCCAGTTGAGCCAGGGCCAGCGGTTGAGCAGTTCGGCCAGCAGGGCCGAGCCCAGCATCAAGATGGGTATCGAAAGGCTCAAGCCGAATACCAGCAGCAAGAGATGGCCCCCGGCCGCACCCGCCACGGCGAGGATATTGTCTATGCTGAGGGTAAAGTCGGCTATCATTATCAGCGCCACCGCCTGGGTAAAATCTTTGGCCGAATTAACGCTAGCCTCGCCCTCGCCGTCCGCCAGCAGTTTGGCGGCTATCCAGAATAGCGCTGCGCCGCCGAGGGCGCGCAAAAAAGGGACGCCAAGGAGGAGCGCCGCCAAAATGGTGAAGGTAAGGCGCAGTCCTATGGCTCCCAGGGTGCCGACAAGTATCGCTTTGTTGCGCAGATTATGCGGCAACTCGCGCACCGCCATACCTATGACTACGGCGTTGTCTCCGGAAAGCACTAAGTCGATCAAGACGATGCTCAAAACGCCTAGCAGTGTGCTGGTAGTCATTACTCTTCCAGGACGAAGCGGTCTTCGCTGTCGTGCAGGCGCACCCTGTGGATTATGCGGTTATCGTGGTCGTTGTTGCTGTCCGAGGTGGCCACTACGGTAACGTAGTCGCGGATGGGGCTGCGCAATACTTTCTTGGTCAGGGTTTCCTCTACCTGGAAGATGCCGGCGGCGTTGTTCATGCGCACGCGGATCTCTATCGGGACTTCTTCTCCGCGCATAATAATGACCTCGTCCACCGCCAGCGCCGAGATCGAGTGGATGTCAACCGAGCCGAGGCTAAAGGCTTTGCGCCCGCGGCCCTTGGTTATGTCGGTGCCGTCGGCCACCGCGGTGACGCCAGCTTCGATCGTCAGCGGCTCGGGGTGCAGGTCGTGGCTGAATATGGAGTGCAGCATCAACGCCCGCAGCTCGATGCGCTTTTCCGGCTTGCCATAGAGTTCTTTGAGGATGCGGTTGAGAATAGGCAGGGCCAGGGTGACGCTGAAAGCCTCGTGATGATCGCGGTGAACCTGGTTACCGATGTCGTGCAGCATCGTCGAGAGGATGACGACCACGAAGGCGTCTTCCTGCGTGCCCGTGCCCGATTCGACGGTGTCAGGAATTATCTCGGCGTCAATCAAAAGCTGCAGCAAAGCCACCGAGGCGGCGCCCGTCAGCAGCGCGTGAACCCGCCCGTGATCGTTGTAGCCGAGCTTGTGCATGGTTATGTAATTGGCCATGTCCCAGTGGCCGCGCGCCTCGGGATCTTTGGAAAGCATTTCGTAGGCCGCCAGGGCCTTGGGATAAGGTTCCAGTCCTTTTCTGATCGACTGGTCGGCCTCGACATAGAGGTGCGACTTGGGGCTGGCGATGTGAATTATACGCTCCTTCGAATTAGGCAACGCTCCACCTCCCTGGGGCGGAACCCCAGAAAAAGCATTCTACAACTTTTCCCGCTTGTCCGCTTACTCGCCCTTGAACTCGGGGGCGCGCTTTTCTAGGAATGCGCTGGTGCCCTCGCGCATGTCTTTCGTAGTACAGGCCATGCCAAACAGGTCGGCCTCGATTTCCAGCGCTTCGGGGAGGGGCACGTCTACGCCGCGAGCCAAAGACTCTTTGGCCAGCGCCAACGCCACCGGGCTGTTCTTGGCGATCTGCTGCGCCAGCTTACGGGCGGCGGCTATGACATCGTCGGCCACGCGGTTTAGCAGGCCGAGCTGCAAGGCTTCTTCGGCGGGAACGTGGCGGGCCGTAAGAATCAGGTCGTAAGCGCGGCCTGCGCCAATTAGCCTCGGTAGGCGCTGCGTGCCGCCAAAACCGGGGATTAGGCCTAGCCCTACCTCGGGCAACCCTAGTTTGGCCTTGTTGCTGGCGACGCGAAGGTCACAGGCCAGGGCCAGCTCGAGCCCGCCCCCCAAGGCATAGCCGTTGATGGCGGCTATCGTCGGCAGCGGCAAAGCGGCGATGTGGTTCATGACCTCTTGGCCGCCCAGCGAGTACTCGCGGGCGACAAAGACTTCTTTTAGCTCGCTAATCTCGCCGATGTCCGCGCCGGCGACGAAGGCCTTACCCTCTCCGGTAAAAACCGCCACCCGGACCTCCGGATCTTCGGCGATGACCTCGCTTACCTCGGCGATCTCGCGTAAAACGTCGGCCGCCAGAGCGTTGAGCGCCTTGGGTCTGGTAAAAGTCACCCAGGCGATACCTTCGTCGACTTCGTAACGAAGGTATTCAAACTCTGGAATCTCTAGGGCGAAAGAGGGCGCCTCATGGTGGTCGTCATGCTCGTGCGACATCTTCAAACCTTCCCTTCCAACAACAAAAGTCCTTCAAGCGCGGTTTCGATCATGCGGTGCACACCGCGTTTCAGCAGGCTTTCTTCTACGAACTGGCTGTCACCTATCTGATTAGAGACGGTCAGCAGCGCGCCGGCGTGGACGCCGCGCATCTTGGCGATGAGGAATATCGAGGCCGCCTCCATCTCAAAGGCCATTACTCCGTAACGCGACCACTCGCGGGCGATCTCAGGGCTGGTGGCGTAAAAAGCGTCTTCGGTAGCGATCAGGCCCACGTGGTGCGGCTCACCGGAAGCGGCGGCGGCCTTCACCATCGCCTGCAGGACCGGCCAGCTGGGGATGGCGGCGTAGGGCCTGCCCTCAAGGTACTGCCTGGTCGTGCCGTCCAGCGGTACCGCGCCCTGGACCACCAGCAGGTCCGCCGGCTTGAGCGAGGGGTCTACCGCGCCGCTGGTGCCGACGCGCAGGAGTACTTTGGCGCCTAGCTGGATCAGCTCTTCGCTGACTATGGAAGCCGAGGGGCAGCCCATACCCGTGGTCTGCACGCTGACGGGCAGGCCTTTATACCTGCCCGTAAAACCGAGCAGCGAACGGTAGGTGTTGTAAACGCTAACGTCTTCGAGAAAGGCGTCTGCTATGTACTGGGCCCTGCCCGGGTCTCCGGGTAGAAGTACAAAAGGGGCCACCTTATCGCTTTGAGTGCGTACGTGAAGCGGGCTCATATCTGTTAGGATACCGCGTCGCTGAAGAGCAGCACCTCCCCCTGACGTTCACGCAGCAAAGGCAGGTTCTGTAAGACGTCCGTTGCAGCGCAGAGCTCGACGTCGTCCAGTAGGCCTACCGGCTCGAGCGCCCGCGCCGCAGCGCTGCGCAGGAGAGCCTTACGGGCGTCTGTGGCGGCGCCAAATACCGCGCTGGCCAGTATCGCCCCTTCTCCCAAACTCGCCTCAGGAGCGGACTGCACAAGACGGGAAATAATAGCGCCAATAGCGTAAGCGTCATCGCTGGCGGCCCGGCCCTCGCGGCCGGCGGCCAGCAGCAGCACAGAATCAAAGGAACCGGCCCAGCGGGCCGCGGCAGCGGCGTTCACCAACGCCGCCAGGGCCACCTCGCCGCTAAGCCTCGCCGCCTTTTGCGCCGCGACGGTGCCGTTGCTGGTCGTCATCACCACCTCGCGCCCTGCGAAGGGGAAGCTGAGGGCCTGACGAGGACTGTTACCCAGGTCGAAGCCGGGCAGGGCCACGCCGCCGCGCTCGCCCGCCAGCAGCGCCCGCCGCCGCGCCGCCTCTTTGCGCGCCGTCTCCAAGTCCGCCGCCAGCAGCAAACGGCTCGCGCCCTGGTTGAGCATGAAAGCCGCTGTCGTGGTGGCGCGGATCACGTCTATCACCATTACCGCCGCAAAACCGCTCGGCGGCGTTTCCGCCGGGCTCAATACGGCCTCAATGCGCGAGAGCACTTCTGATTTCTCCAAGGTTCCTCGCCACCGAAGCGCGGTCGTTGAAGATAGCCGAGCCCGCCACCAACACGTCGGCCCCCGCCTCCACCAGCTCGCCAGCGTTGGCGACGCTAACGCCGCCGTCTACCTCAATCAGGGTTCTGGGGTTGAGGCGGTCGCGCATCTCACGCAAGCGTCGCAAGCGGTCAAAACTACGGTGAATAAACTTCTGCCCTGCAAAACCAGGGTTGACGCTCATCAAGAGCGCCAGGTCCAACTCCCCCATTACGTCGGCAAACCAGTCCAGCGGCGTGGCCGGGTTGAGGGATAGGCCCGCTTTGGCGCCGGCTGCGCGGATAAGCTGCAACGCGCGCTGGACGTGAGGCGTAGCTTCGGCGTGTATGGTGACTACGCTGGCCCCCGCGGCAACAAAACGTTCGACGTATCGCTCGGGTTCAACCACCATGAGGTGCACGTCCAAAGGTATGCCGCACACTCGCTTGAGCGCTTCTACGACCACGAAACCCATGGTGATATTGGGCACGAAGCGACCGTCCATGACGTCAACGTGCAACCAGTCTGCGCCCGCCCTCTCTGCGGCCTGCGCTTCTTCTGCCAGGCGGGAAAAGTCAGCCGAAAGTATAGATGGGGCTATCTTGGTCATCATTCAAGATCGTACAAGACTTTCTCGAGGGTCGCGACGTCCAGGACTTCAATTGAACCCACGCCCCCTTTTAACACGCCTCTCTCGATCAGCTCGGCTACTACGCGGGTAACGGTCTCACGACTGGTCGCGGCTAGCTCGGAAAGCTCCCTTTGGGTAAGCTTCATGAGCCGTCCCTGAGAAGTTTTCTCGCCGTACTGATGGCGGTAGAGCTTGAGGAGGGCGTAGGCAACCTTGCCGCGCGACTCTTCAAAGGTGAGCACCTCCGCCTCGCGGTTCATCTCTCGCAAACGTTGCGCCAGAATGCGAGCCAGGTTGTGCGCCAGCAAGGGAAAGCGCTCTATCAGCAAAAAGTATTCCTGTTTATAAAGAGCGAAGAGGGCCGACGCCTCGACCGCTACCGCTCTGGCGGAGCGCGGGCTCTCGTCCACCAGGCTCATCTCTCCAAAAATGTCCCCGGGGTTGAGAAAGGCCAGTAGTTTTTCTTTGCCGTCCAGGTTGGCGTGGGAAATTTTGACCTTGCCGCGTCGGATGAGATACAGCGCGTGCCCCGGCTCGCTGGCCTCGAAGAGCACCTGTCCGGGAGCGAGATTGATAGAGCGAAAGGCCTGCTTGATTACCGAAAACGCCTCGTCAGACAAGCCGTCGAACAGTGTTGATCGTCTGATATCCACGCCCATCAATGGTCATCTTATCAACACGCCGGTTAGGATAGAACTCGTGTGGGCGCTAAGAGCCGAATCCTTGGCTTACAGCTATCCGGGTCTAGGGCTCTTCACCGGACTCGACTTGGCGCTCGAGCCCGGCGAGAGGCGCGCGGTCCTCGGCCCCAGCGGCTCGGGCAAAACTACCTTGGTGCACCTGCTGGCCGGCATTTTACCCTTACAGCAGGGCAGCATTTGGTGGGGCGAAAACGAGATAACCCACCTGCCCGAAGAAGAGTTGGCCAGGCTGCGCCGCAGCCTGGTGGGGCTGGTATTCCAACACCACCACCTGCTCAGCGAGCTTACTGCGCTCGAAAACGTCATGCTGCCCGGCCTAATAACCGGAAAACCCGACGGCGCCTGGGCCTCCGAGCTGCTGGCGCGGGTCGGCCTGAAAAACAAACAAGGCCGCCTTCCCGACGCCCTCTCCGGCGGCGAGAGGCAGCGGGTGGCGGTAGCCCGTGCGCTGTTCAACAAACCGTTGCTAGTCCTGGCGGACGAACCAACCGGCTCGCTCGACCGCAAAAACGCCAGCCTCGTGCGCGACCTGCTTTCTTCGCTCAGCCAAGAAAGCGGGGCCGCCCTGCTGGTGGCGACCCACGATGAACAACTTTTCGGCGGATGGCCGGCGATAAAGCTGGGAAACGGCCGTTACTCCGCTCAGAGCTGAGGTAGCTCGCCAACGCTAATGAGGCCTTCGGAAGAGTTACCCTGGTGAAAACCCGCCAAGCGCGCGACTACTTTACCACCGGCTCGTTGCACCATCCTCTCCAAGGCGCGCATAGTTCCACCGCTAGCAACGACGTCCATCACCAACGCCACGTTCTTGTTCAGTATCCGCTCGACGTAACGGTGGTCCAACCACAAAACCTCCACCGCGCCCAGGGTAAGCGATTCTACTTCTTGAATGATCGGGTTCTCCATGTAGGGGCGGCGGCGCTTGCGGGCGACTATGTAGTTAAGCTCGTGCGCCGAAGCCAGCTCGTGGGTAAGGGGGATAGAAGACGTCTCGGCAGTGACAAAAACGTCTACGCCAGCGGGCACCTTTGGAGAGAGTTCCTTGGCGACCGCCTTAACGAATTCGACGTCTCCCAAAAAGTCCACTAGCGGTATGCGCACTCCGGGAAAGGGTTCATGCAAGGGAACGCGGCGGGTTACCGAGCCTACCTGGATGGGATACGTTTCCATGTTATTCATTGTCAACTACTCACCCTTCTGACTGAAAAGAGGCAGATGGCCCAAGGCGATAACGTCGTCGCGCGGCGTGCCCTCGGTAAAGACCGCCATTACCGCCGCTACGTCGCCGCCAACGCTCTCAATTAGCTCGCGCAGACCCTTGAGGGTGCTGCCGGTAGATACCACATCGTCTACTATGGCTACCTTCTTGCCCTTGATCCGGGCTATGTCAGCTCCGTCGAGAACCAGCAGCTGCGGCTTACCGGTGGTTATTGACAGCACCTCGCGGGTAACCGGGCTAATCATGTAGGGCTTGGCGGTCTTACGGGCGACGATATAGGGCAGGCCTGTTATGCGCGAAATGGCGTGCGCCAGCGGCACAGCCTTGACCTCGGGCGTTACCAGTACCTCCACCTCCTCTGGCATGCGCTGCGCCATTACCTCTGCTACGGCCTCGGTCAGCTCGGTATCGCCCAGGAGGTTGAGAAGGGCGACAGAAACACCGTCGCCGACCTGCACCACGGGCAGTTCGCGCTTGACCCCGCCAATCTCGATGGGATAACTCTTCATGGCTTTAGTGTACACCCGGAGAGCTATAATAAGACCATGGTTAAGGCAAAACTCGAAAACCTGGGGGTTGAAGCGCAGAGCGGAAACGTGGTCGCTCTCTTGCGCGCCGAAACGGGGGAGCTCTTACCAATCTGGATAGGGCCGCTGGAGGCTCAGAATATCGCCGTGGCGATAGCCGGTGAGAAGCCCCCCAGGCCCCTCACCCCCGACCTGCTGCTCTCGGTAATGGAAATGTTGGGCGGCAAACTGAAGCGAATAGAAATAACCGAGCTTAAAGACGGCACCTACTACGCCCGTCTGATCATTGACAATCGCGGCATCGACTACGAAATAGACGCCCGCCCTTCCGACGCCATGGCGCTGGCGGTGCGCACCGGGGCTGAGATTTTGGTAGACGAAAAGGTGCTCGCCGAAGGGAAGATAGACGAAGCCGACTTTGAACCCCACGGCCCCACGCCCGAGGCGTAATAGTAGTAGTCAACATCAGCCTACAGGCGGTCGCTGGCTGATGTTTCACTGGCAGGATACTAATCCGATTCGGCTGCGGGATAGTTGCTCATGATGTGTACGTGCACGTGGAATATCTCCTGGCCGCCCTTTTCGCCAACGTGCACCTGCACCTTGTAATGCTCCAATCCCAGAACTTCAGTCGCCACGCGGTTGACCACGCGAAACAGCGCGCCCAGCTTTCTTTCTCCCTCCTCATCATCGGGGTAGTCAGACAGCTTGGCGAGGTGTTCTTTGGGAACCACCAAGACGTGCACCTTGGCCTTGGGGTATTTGTCGTGAAAGGCGACAAAGTCTTCATCTTCGTAGACGCGGCGTGAGGGCAGTTCGCCGGCGATTATCTTGCAAAAAAGGCAGTTGCTCATTAACTGAAGTTTACCCGCAGTGTGGAACGGGCCCGCAGCGTGTAGCCGTCGGCGGCTTCCACCACGACCTCGACCTCCCGGCCCGCGGCGAGCCCCTCGCCGGAGAGCTCGGCCTCGTAGTAGTCGGGGGTGTGACCGTAGGCCACACCCGAGCGCACCCGCTCGACGAGCACCGTGGTGCGGCGGCCCAGCAGCGGCCGCACGCGCTCCTCGGCCAGCTCTGCGGCCAAGGTGATGAGCTCGTGGGTGCGACGCTTGCGCGTCGCGTGGGACACCTGGGGCAGGCGCGCGGCGCGGGTACCCGGCCGCGGAGTGTAGGTGAAGGCGTGCACCCGGCTCGGCCCCACCTCGCGCAGGAAGTCCAGGGTGGCGCGGTGTTCGTCCTCGGTCTCGCTGGGCAGCCCGGCGATCACGTCGGTGGTGAGGGCGAAGCCGGGGATGCGCTCTCGGGCGGCCGCCACCAGCTGGCGGTAGTAGGCGGCGTCGTAGCGCCGGCCCATGAGCGCGAGCAGCCGGTCCGCGCCCGTCTGCAGGCTCAGGTGCAGGTGGGGGCGGACGAAGGGGGCGTGCCGGCCGATCACCTCGAGCAGCTCGGGGCCGGTGTCCTCGGGCTCGATCGAGCTGAGCCGGAGCGGCACCCCGAGGGCCACGAGCTCCTCGAGCAGCCCCGCCACCCCGCGCGGATGCCCGGCGTACGAGCCCAGCCGCACCCCGGTGAGCACGAGCTCGCGGTAACCTGCCGCCGCCAGGGTCTCGGCCTCCCCCAGCACGCTGCGCCAGCCGCGGTGGCGCTCGCGGCCGCGGGTGCGGGGGATGATGCAGTAGGCGCAGCCGGCGTTGCAACCGTCCTGGATCTTCAGGAAGGCGCGCACCCGATCGGTGTAGAGCCCGCGCTCGCCCGCGCCCCAAAACTCGTTGGGTGGAGTTGTGATGGGATCGGTGGGCAGGCCGAAGTGCTCGAGGATGACCCGGGGCAGTTCGGCCTTGCTGCGGTTGGGCACCACCGCGTCGGCCCCCAGCTCGGCGACCTGCTCAGGCGCGAGCTCGGCGTAGCAGCCGGTCACGACCACGAAGGCGTCCGGGTTGGCGCGGCGGGCGCGACGGATCTCCTTACGAGCGGTGGCCTCGGCGGTGGTGGTCACGCTGCAGGTATTGATCACCACCAGGTCGGCGCCCTCTTCGAGCGCGACCACCTCGGGCTCGAGCGCCGCTAGCATCCCCACCAGCGCGTCCGACTCCACCTGGTTGACCTTGCACCCCAGGGTGCGCACCGCGATCCGCATCCGTATCATTTTGGACGCGAGCCGGCGGCGCGTCAAGGCGGTGCGGTATAAGCTGATACCATGACCGACATAGAGATCGCCCAGGCGGCAAAGATGCGACCGATAGACGAGATAGCCGCCTCCATCGGTATCCCCGACGAAAAACTTTTCCATTACGGCCCCTACATGGCCAAAGTCGAGGGCGACCCCCCGCTCAGGCGGGGGCGATTAATATTGGTCACCGCCATAACACCCACGCCCGCGGGCGAGGGCAAGACCACCGTCTCCATTGGCCTCACCCAGGGCCTCGGCAAGCTCGGTAAGAGGGCCGCGGTGGCCCTGCGCGAACCCAGCCTGGGCCCGGTCTTCGGCGTCAAGGGCGGCGCCACCGGCGGCGGCTACAGCCAAGTGCTGCCCATGGAGGAGATCAACCTCCACTTTACGGGAGACTTTCACGCCGTCACCAGCGCCGTAAACCTGCTGGCTGCAATGATAGACAACCACGCACAGCAGGGCAACGCCCTGGGCATAGACCTGCGGCGCCTAGAGTACAAGCGCGTCCTCGACATGAACGACCGCGCCCTGCGCCACGTGGTCACCGGGCTGGGTGGACCCACGGGCGGTGTGCCCGCCGAGTCGGGCTTCGAGATCACCGTGGCCTCGGAGGTCATGGCAATCATGGCCCTGGCTCGCACCGTACCCGAACTCAAGGAGCGCCTGGGCCGGATTCGCATCGGCTACACCGCAGACCGCAAACCCGTCTACGCCCAGCAGCTGAAGGCCCACGGCGCCATGACCGCCCTGCTGCTGCAGGCGCTCAAGCCCAACCTGGTGCAGACGCTCGAGGGCCAGCCCGCCTTCGTGCACATGGGCCCCTTCGCCAACATCGCCCACGGCACCAACTCGCTGCGGGCCACCGAGATGGCGCTGGGCTACGCCGACTACGTGGTCACCGAGGCCGGTTTCGGCTCCGACCTGGGCGCCGAGAAGTTCTTCAACGTGGTCAGCCGCGCCGCCGGATTCGCACCCGAAGCGGTCGTCCTCGTCGCCACCGTCCGCGCGCTGCGCCACCACGGGGGCGCCGATGACTTCGGCACACCCAACCCCGAGGCCGTCAAGCTGGGGCTGGCCAACCTGGCCCAGCACGCGGGCAACATCCGTCAGCACGGCTTCGACCCCGTGATCGCGCTCAACCGTTTCGCGGGAGACACCGAAGAAGAAATCGAGCTGGTGCGCGACTTCGCCCGCGAGTACCACCTGCGCTTCGCCGTGGCCGAGGTCTGGGCCGAGGGAGGCGCGGGTGCGCGCGAGTTGGCCGCAGAGGTTTTGCAGGCTTTGGAAGAACCAGGGCAGCTGAAATACCTCTACGATCTGGAAAGTCCCCTGGAAGACAAGATACAAACCATAGCCCGCCGCGTTTACGGCGCCGACGGGGTTGGCTACAGCAAAAAAGCCCGCAACGCCTTGCGCCGCATCACCCGTGAAGGCTGCGCCGATCTGCCGGTAGTAATGGCTAAAACCCAAGCCAGTCTTTCCGATGACCGCCGTTTACGGGGTCGCCCCAGCGGCTTCGACGTCACCGTGACCGACCTCAAGGCCCGTTGCGGGGCGGGGTTCGTGGTGGTCTACATGGGCGACGTGATGACGATGCCCGGTCTGCCCAAGGTACCTGCCGCCGAGCGGGTGGACGTCACCGACGACGGCCGCATCGTCGGTCTGTTCTGACGCGGCGCGCCCGCTCGGGGCGAGGGCGCTGGCTCCGCGCCCTGGTCAGTTCGCGCCCAGCTTCACCACGAGCGCGCGCAGCACCTTCTCACCGGTGTTCTCGAGCGCGTGGGCCACGCCGGCGGCGCAGGGAATCAGCAGGTCCGAGTGCACCTGCGCCGCCTCCCCGCCGACGTGCGCAACCCCCAGCCACGTCTTGGTGACCCGGTCAGGACCTGTGCTCGCGCGGCTTCGCCGCTTGCCTGGGGTGACGAGACAGCAGTTAGGCTGCAAGTGGATTTTGTTCAGCTATTTTTTCGTCATTCCAGCCAAGCAGGCCAGGGGCCTGCGCGAGCTGGAATCCAGAGCCTAAAGCATGGTAGGCGCTACGCTTTGTCTGATGGCCGGCTTTAAAACCTCCCCCTTTGGGGGAGACGGCGGCGTAGCCGCCGGAGGGGGGTTGTTTGCTGGAATGCTGGATGTGGGGGGTGGGATGTGGGCCGGTCATGATTCGAATGATGGGCGGTGGCTTCGTTAGCGCCAATAACCCCCACCCCAGCCCTCCCCCGGGGGAGGGAGGTTTCTTTTGACGCGATTGAACCAATAGGCTTTAACTGTCGCGAAAAAGTTAAAAAACCACAAGCTACAGGCTATAGGCCTTATCAATTACCACGCACCACGAACTACGCACCACGCACCATGCACCGTATACCCGCCCCTTAGACCCCGAACGGGTCCGTGCGCTGCTTCTCCAGCGGCACGCCCGCCTCACCGTGGAAGGCGTCCACCTCGTCGAGGAAGCGCTTGAAGAGGTAGCGCGAATCGTGGGGGCCGGGGCTGGCCTCGGGAT
>Ga0256833_1000060_pt1 | contig 80012 bp, 68 predicted proteins | sample 356284metaG_FD_190535 | JGI IMG/M metagenome (GOLD analysis project Ga0256833, IMG submission 190535) | Hydrothermal vent microbial communities from Mid Atlantic Ridge, Atlantic Ocean - 356-284 | ecosystem: Environmental > Aquatic > Marine > Hydrothermal vents | place: Atlantic Ocean: Mid... | reverse complement strand
TTTTCTGTCAGGCCCTTGCTCAATCTGAAATTTATGCAAAGCCCATCCTGGCACTGGGTCAACAGTACGTCTTTGATTGTTGGCTTGAGATTATTCCCAGATTGGCAGATAGCCGGTGTAACACTACAAAAAAGAATGGCGGCAAGCAGGCAGAAAAAGATTTTTTTTTTAAATCGTCCCCCTTTATTAGCCTGCACGTTCTTTTGAACATATTTTACCAGGGAACCCTGTTCAATCCGAAATTCAGGGAATCTGTTTCCTCTTCGATCAACTATTTTTTCCGCTCCAACACGTAAAGAGCAATGATCTTCATGTTTGTCTTTATTATGGAATCAGAAAAGATATCAAGACTTTCACAAGCAGACTCCACCAGTGTCCTTGCCTTCTTGATAGTGTAATGTATCCCTCCTGTCTCCATGAGCAGCTCCTTTACCCAGAGAAAGTCGGAAGAAGATGTAAAGCCCTGACACAGAAGGCTCATGAGCTTATCCCTTTTTTTCCTCGGAGCCTTGTCAAGGGCAACTACGATTGGCAGAGTTAGTTTCCCCTCTGCCAAGTCCGTGCCCGTTAATTTTCCGAATTCGTTAGAATCTGCCGTAAAATCCAGGACATCGTCCACCATTTGAAATGCCTGACCAAGATATAGGCCATAATTGCTTACAGCTTCTATTTCATCCAGAGAACCCTTGGCCATTAGGGCCCCTATGCGGCACGAGGTGGATATGAGGGCTGCTGTCTTTCGGTATATCACATCGAGGTATGTATCTTCATCGAAACTTGGCACCTTTGCATGTAGTAATTGGATTATCTCTCCTTCAGACATGAGAGCAACGGTTTTCGATATGGAACGGGCTATTCTGATGTCTTCAAACCTGGTTGCAAGTTCTATGGCCCTGGCATACAGGAAGTCCCCTACCAATACTGCTGCATTGTTACCCCATATTTTATAGGCAGGGGTTTTTCCCCTTCTCATCTCCCCAGCATCGACTACGTCGTCGTGAAGGAGGCTGGCTGCATGTAGATATTCTGGCACAGCAGAAAGATCATATACATCATCATCTTCATATCCGCAAAGTCTTGCGGCACAGACTGTTAGAAGGGGTCTGAGCCTTTTTCCACCAGCGAACAATATGTGGCTACTGACTTGGTTTACAAAGGATATGTGGGAGGCAAAATGCCTTTTTAGTGTAGTTTCTATCTTTAGGAAATCCGGTTGAAAAAAATCCATTACCTCTTTCAGTGATTTTTTTGAACCGGAAATCTCATTTAAGACCAAAGTCAATCTAAGGGTCCCCTTTCGATGAATTTCTTAAGGAATAACAAGGCTTGATAGTAAGTACAAGCCTCTTGGTGTAAATGAAATGTTATTCGAAAAATAAAGTGCCCGCCAAAGCCCAACAAGAACTCCTTCGTCCCCTTTCAAGCAATGGAAACAAGGTCTATGATTAGCTCGAAGACGTATTGGAGCAGGATTTTTTCTTTGACAGGTTTTTTTGTGCCCTGGTTTTTTTATGCCGGTCCCCGACATCACACGACTGGGTGCCTCAGGAAGGAAGCCCCAGCTTGGGCAGGAGCCATCTGTTTATGGCTATCCAGATCACGAGGATAAAAAGCAAAGTCAATAGATTATCCATAACTCTCCATTTGGCAGGGTCGAGGAGGTGATGCACAGCCCTCCTTTCAGCCCTGCCTTTAAAATTTTCATTTAGTGATGAAGCAGCATATACTCAAGGGACACAACGAATCAATGTTCCCCATGACCCTTTTCTGGTGTGCCCATCAATCTATTGTATCCTTTTACGCCAATATGACATAGGGTGCACCTGGTATTGGCAGCAAAGGCACTTTCCCCGTCGTGGCATGTGCCACAGTATTTGCCTTCATACAGGGATTTCATGTTGAAGTCGTCGTTCTGTTCTGCTGTTCCTGCAGCCATCTCAAAGGGATCATCATGACAGGAATCACAATCCAGCCCTTGTTCTATATGATATTTGTGATCAAATATTACGGCCTTTACAGGTTTGGTGAAGATGATGGGTTCCTGGGGATAATCCTCATCTTCCTGGCCCATTACCTGGGCTGTGCTCAGAAACATGACAACCGCAACACTTCCCATTAAAATATACAAAAATCCTTTTCTCAACATGTTGTCCCCCTCGATTAGTCATTCATATAGAAGATACATGGTCTCGCCCCGGTCTCTGGCCTAAGCACCCACACAGCCTTGTCGGGCTGGTGAATTAGTTTCCATACCTCGCTATTTCTATCAGACAAGTCTCCGAAGACACGTACATGGGCAGGACAGGCAGCTACACATGCAGTCTCTTTTTCTCCTTTTGACAGGCGGGTATCCCAGCAGAAGTTACACTTATCGATAGCCTTCTTTTCCTCGTTGTAGTAGCGGGCGTTATAGGGGCAGGCCGCCATGCAGGTCTTGCAGCCTATGCATTTTTCAATGTGCATCAGGACAATGCCCGTCTTGGGATCTTTGGTAGTGGCCTTGGTGGGGCATACCCTGACACATGGGGGATTCATGCAATGATTACACAGTACAGGCATAAAGACAGGGAAGGTATTTCCGCTGTCGTCTTCGGCGGTTTTTTCCAGGATGGTGGTCCTGAATCCATATTCAGGAACATGATTGGTCTTGACACAGGCCTCCATACATTTTTGGCAATCCACGCAGTCGTTTTGGCGAATAACCATGCAGTAGTGAGGCTTATATTGTGTGTTTTCGTAACCTTCAAGCTTTACGACAGCCCCAGCTTCCTGGTCTGACAAGGGCATCAGGGATAGGACTGTCCCCCCAGCCATTACCCCTGTAATTTTGAGCCCCAGTTTTAAAAATTCCCTTCTCTCTTCATCTGTGACATAATCTGGTTTGGTGGACCGTTTTTCTTTCACTTTTATTGTCCTCCTAAGGGATAATCTTGATAATGTGATTTTAAACGCAAAACCTCCCAAATAGCAACATCTTGTTCCCTAAGTAGCGAATAATTCGCTAAGAAAGTATTCTCTTCTACCCGGTGAAAGGAACAGGTCTCCTTCACGGTAATATTTTCACTAACGGATATTAGCACAAAATGAATGGCGGTTCACTAAAAAATTTAAAAAATTTGCTAATGCCAAGCTTGAATCAGGTCTGATCTGGTCTATCCCAACGAGACGGGTAAACTGAGCCACATGTTTTTTTGTGGGAGAGAGGTCTATAAAAAGTAATTTTTTATATCAGTGACATACTGTCGGTGACATGAAAAAATGTTTCTTTGGGGGTTCTTGTGGCATAATCATGGAAATTATTGCCAAATGAGCCAGGATAAGGCTATTTTTAGCATATTTGATAGGGTTATCAAATAGGTAAGTAAGTACTTAGGAGGTGGGTAAAGTGAAAATGGTTTTTGATTTCGAAAGGCTAAACACCTTTTTCCTTGGACGAAGGCTCGATCCAGATACAGCCTCTCCTGTTCCAGAACCTTTTCTCTTCAAGAATAAGAATTTTACCACCCATGCAGCGATTATAGGCATGACTGGCAGTGGAAAGACCGGTCTTGGCATAAGCATTATTGAAGAGGCTGCAATGGACAGTATCCCTGTGATTGTTATCGATCCAAAAGGGGACATGGGGAACCTCATGCTTGCATTTCCAAGCCTGTCCCCGGAGCAGTTCTTACCCTGGATAGATGACGAGGAGGCAGCAAGAAAGGGCATGAGTCGGGAAGAGATGGCACGGCATGTTGCACAGACCTGGAGAAATGGCTTAAGCCAATGGTGGCAAGGGCCAGACAGGATAAAAAAATATGTTCAAAGGGCACAAAGATGTATATTCACTCCAGGGAGCAATGCAGGTCAACCTATTTCACTTCTCGCCAGCTTTGATGCCCCCAACCAAGACATTCTTGACGATGCAGTGATCTTGAACAGCCTTATAAATTCTACTGTCACGGGACTATTGGCCCTGACAGGGATAGAGTCCGAGCCCCTTAAGAACAAGGAACATCTCCTTCTTTCCAATATCTTTCTATACTTCTGGAGGAGAAATCAATCTCTGAACTTGGAGACAATAATAGGAAACATAATAAATCCACCATTTCAAAAGTTAGGGGTCCTCCCCCTTGATACCATTTATCCCTCTCAAGAGAGGATGAAGTTGGCAATGGCCTTCAATACCATACTTGCCAGCCCTGGCTTTTCGTCATGGCTTCAAGGGGAACCCTTGGATATTGGCAGTATTCTATACACCAGAGAGGGAAGGCCCAGGATATCCATTTTTTCCATAGCACATCTGAGTGAGTCCGAGCGCATGTTTTTTGTTACCATCCTACTTAATAGGTTTCTAAATTGGCTAAGGATACAGCCGGGAACCTCATCCCTGAGGTCTCTCCTCTATATGGATGAGATTTCAGGATATTTTCCCCCGGTGGCCGAACCACCAAGCAAAAGGCCAATGCTCTTGTTGTTGAAGCAGGCCAGGGCATATGGGGCAGGATTGGTCCTGGCTACCCAGAATCCAGTGGATCTCGACTACAGGGGGCTTTCTAACATAGGGACCTGGTTCATAGGGCGACTCCAGACGAGGCAGGATCAAGACAGGGTTATGGATGGTCTTAAGACAGCTTCCAGCACCGATATCGATGCCCCGAAGCTCAGAAGTATTTTGTCTTCCTTGCCTGGACGGACGTTTCTTCTTCGTTCAGTCCACTTGGAAAGACCTGTTATTTTTCAGACCAGGTGGGTCATGTCATATCTCAGGGGGCCTCTCACCCTGGAAAATATCAGAAGATTGTCTGCTCAAGAGGTAGAAAAGACCGAAGAGGCCGTAGCATCTGTTGACAAAGGCCCAACGTATGATTCAGTCTCTGTTCAGACGGCTGTATTCTCTGAAGTTGACAAAAGAAAGGCCCAAGGTTCCAGGCCGATATTGTCAAGTCGTTTCAGTCAGTATTATCTGATCCCTCCTGTCTCTGTGGACAGTTTTATCCTCAGGCCACATCTTGGGCTCTCTGCCACTGTCAGGTTTGTGGACAACCGTAGGGGAATAGACGAGATCCAAGAATATACAGCAAGGGTTTTTCTCAATGAGGATTTTAAAGATCCCGACTGGGCCAACGCCGAGCCCTTGGGGTTTGATATTCACGATCTTTCCTCAACTCCCCCATCGAAATGTTCCTATCTTCCCCTCCCACCAGCCATAATGTCTGTAAGTTCTCTTTCGCCCTTTATCAGGTCGTGGAGCGATTATCTCTATCGCACCTGTCGTATCGAGCTATACAGGGTGAAGGCCTTGAGGCTTGAATCCAGGCCAGGGGAATCCTTGGAGGATTTCAGGAGCCGGGTGGCTGAAGTTGTAAGTTCAAAGAAGGCAGAGGCCTTGGATCGGCTTGAAAAAAAATACGAAAAGAGATTCAGACTTCTGGACGACAGGTTGGCAAGGGCAAAGAGCCGGCTTGAAAAAGAGCAGGGGGATGTCACTGCCAGGGGGGTGGACACCGCTGTATCTTTCGGGGTTGCCATTTTGGGTGCCCTTTTTGGCAGGAAGACCGTCTCTGTCACCAGTGCTTCAAGGGCGGGAAGGGGGATCAGGAGTGCAGGAAGAATGCTCAGGGAAAAGCAGGATGTGGATAGGGCCAGGGAAAATATACACAGAATAGAAGAGGCTATCTCAACACTGGCCCAAGAGTTGGATCAGGAGACGGAAAAGCTATCCCAAAAATACGCGCCAGAGGATTATCCTGTGGAAAGCTTTTTCATAAAGCCAAGAAGAAATGACATCTTCAATAAGGATGCCTTTATTTTTTGGGAGGCTGTTCCCCGCTTTTCTTAGTAATATGAAGGGGTTTTCATCTTTAAAAGAGGTTTTTTCTGGATCTATTATATGAAAAAAGGTCTGTACAAGACTGCCATCTTGATAGGGATCGTCTTTCTGGGCTACATGCTCTTCACAATGCCAGCACGGTTGATCCAACAATACGATATTGCCAAGGCCCATGGCCAGGTATGGGGTTATATATACCTGGGGGGCATCTGTTTGGGCCTCTTGCTCATGGTTGGCGCATCTATCTGGATATTCTTGGTCCTTTACAAAAACACCCAAAAGGAAAAAAACAGGCAAAAGTTTTCCTCGAAACCCTTGTCACAGATCCCTGACAGGGAAAAGCTCAGGCAGATATCGGAAAACATCCAGGAGGCGAAAAGATTTGCAAAGGATACCAACACACCGGATTTCCAAAAGGTCCTTGAAGAGGCCTCAAAGCGGATAGAGCTAAAGCTTGAAAAGGAGATACTTGAAATCGCTGCCTTTGGGACCGTGTCGAGCGGTAAGTCGAGTTTGCTCAACGTCCTTGCAGGAAAACAGGTTTTCGATACGGCTGTTTCTGGTGGCACTACTAAGGTGGTCAGGCAAGTGGAGTTCCCAGGGGGAGACAGGGTTGTACTGGTGGATACTCCAGGGCTTGCAGAGGCCGATGGTGGCCAGAGGACCGATCTGGCAATAAGTGCTGCCGAGAATGCAGACCTCATCCTATTCGTGATCGATGGCCCTCTCAAGGTCTTTGAGTATGATGCCATAGCAGCTCTTTGCCATATGGAGAAAAGGGTCATCGTCTGTCTCAACAAACAGGACTGGTTCTCTCCAAAAGATCAACGACTCCTAATCGATAGGCTCAAGATACAGCTAAAGGACCTGGTGGAACCAGAAGATATAGTTGTGGTACAGGCAGCAATTGTTAAACGTACCATTGTAAGGGTCAGCCCCCAGGGTGAAGAGCGGGAGGAGATCGAAGAGATTCCCCCAGATGTCTCCCAGCTTTCAAACAGGATGTATACAGTGATCAAGGATCAACGCAGGAAACTTCTTTTGTGCAACCTACTTCTTCAGTCCAGGGCGTTGAAAACAGATGTTTCCAGGAGGTTGCGACAAGTGCTTATAGGACGTGCCCACAAGGTTGTAGAGTCTTATACCTGGAAGGCAGCCATCGCTGCTGGGGCAAGCCCAACCCCTGTCATCGATCTGGCAGTAGGGCTGGGCTTTAGTCTCAAGATGGTCCTGGAGATCGCTGCCATCTTCGAAAGGAAGATAGGTTTGGCAGATGCCGAGGAGCTTTTGGACAAACTTTTGAAGAACCTGTGTGCGTCTCTTGGTGCCTCTGCATTGGCCCCTGGCGTTGCCCAGGTGGTGGCATCTGGTCTAAAGGGTGTGCCCGGTGCTGGTACTCTGAGCGGAGGAGCGCTCCAGGGCGTGGTGCAAGCGGTCATGACACGCTGGATAGGGCTGGTGATGATCGAATATTTTCAGTCTGAAAAAGAGACGGCAGAAAATGTCCTTAAGGGTGATGCAATGAAAAAATGGGAAAGGTTGACCTCTCCAAGCCAACTTGCCCGCCTTGCTGTAGAAGGGGCCAAGAGGTTTAAGAAAGGTAGCTGAAAGGGGTCCGTGTGTATGAGCAAAGATGATGCCGGCAAGGGGCTTTATCAGAAGGCCCTGGAGTCTGTGCACAAGACAATGAAGGATTTTGACAATGCTACCCAGGAGGAGAAAGAACCCCTTGCCTGGGAGATGAACCAACTTCAGGCCCTGATAGAGAAATTGGAGACAGGTCGGATCGACATCGTTTTCCTGGGGGAGATATCCACGGGAAAATCAGCACTGATAAATGCACTTGCAGGTAGGAAACTGGCAAAAGTTGGGGTTCAGGGAGGTGTTACCAGAGATACCCAAAGGGTTCCTTGGGTTACAAAGACATACCGTATTCCAGGTCTGGGCGATTCTTATGCCGAGTTGATAGACACACCAGGGATAAACGAGGTGGATGGGGCAAAGATGGCAGAGCTTGCCTGCATACAGGCCCGAATGGCCGACCTGGTACTTTTCGTAACCGATTCCGATCTGAATGATCTGGAGCTTTCTGTATTTCGACAACTCATAGATGTCCATAAACCCGTGGTCCTGGTACTCAACAAGATGGATCTATTCTCCAAAGAGCAGCTATCTGATTTAAAGAAGGTCCTGGCCAAGAGGGTACAGGGTTTGATACCCGAGTCCAATATCGTTATCACAAGTGCTGATCCAATGCCAAGAAGATACATCATAGAACATGAAGATGGTTCTGTGAGCGAGGAGATGAGGAAGTCGCCTCCCAAGGTAGAGGAACTCAGGGTCAAGATATTGGATATTTTGAAGAGGGAGGGAAAGGCCTTGATAGCATTGAATAGCGCCCTCTTTGCAGAAGAAACCATTGGTCGGCTCAGGTCTGTCAAGATCAAGATGAGAAATGAACAGGCCCGGCGCTTGATCCTTCACTTCTGTGTCATAAAGGGTGCGGCTGTGGCCATGAATCCCGTGCCTGTTGCCGACGTATTAGGAGGTTTTGGAAGCGATGCAGCCATGGTGGCTGCCCTGGGCCATATTTATGGAGAAGAGATAAGTCTATCCAGTGCAGGAGGCCTTGCCGTAGAGATTGCAAAAAGTGCTGGGTGGGTGGCAGTTGCTGAATGGGCAACCCATGTGGCATCTCATATCGTAAAGGGCGTTACCGTGGGGGCTGGTACTGTACTGACTGCCTTGCCTCAAGGCATGGCTGCTGCATATGGTTCATACCTGGTGGGAGAAGCGGCAAGATATTATTTTGAACACGATTGCGGATGGGCTGGAAACAGCCCAAGAAGGGTATTGAGCTTGATTGTACAGGACATGGACAGCGAGTCGATCCTTGCTGAGATAAGGGATGAACTATTGAAAAAGCTCGAGATAAAGACCAATATCCCAGATATGAGATCCCTGGGACAAGACCTGTTGAGGCTTATCAGGAACGCAGTTTCATAGCTTGGCCAAAGACAGGCATCTAACCGAAAAGAAAGGCCTGCTGTTTGGAGCAGGCCTTTTTCCTTCAATTAGATGTCACGAAATGGTTATTTCTTGTGGCAACCATTACACTTTGTTGGTGCATTTTCTGCCTTGTGAGCCTTGTGGCAGCCCTTACATTTTTTGTGCATAACCTTCATTACGCTGTTGAGCTTCTTGTTCTTGAATTCCTTGTTGTGGCACTTTTCGCACTTTTCTATCTTCATGCCTTCCTTGTAGGCAGAATGACCTGGGCCGTGATGGCACTCGCCACACTTGAATTTTGCCTGATGTTTATGATGAGGAAACGTTACATTCCCCTTTTTTGCCTTGAGAACGATGGTTGCCGGTCCTTCCCCTGCTATGGCAATGCCTCCTACTGCAAACCCGAAGATCAAGGCGATTACCAATGAAAAAAATCTTGTCTTGCTCATCTAAAAACTCCTCCTTTCTCTATTTGTGAATAATAATTCACCTTTGTTTTAATAGCTGAGAGCCCCTGCTTTGTCAACAAATTTAATTAACTCACCTTGAATCATTTCTCAGGGGCTTTCGGCCATGTTTCTCCATGTGGATAAAGAGGCCCTTCATTCACCGGCTGCGTCTTTCCATTACAATTAGCATGCGGTATGCCAAAAAACGAGCTGCAGGTCTTGCAAGACGTTCCAAATGACGGACACTTGAGGCCAGCATATCTGGACACAAGGATGGGTGATCAAAGCCACCGCTCAATGGATAGAGAAAAAAGTCGGAAAAGTGTATTTTAATCACTTGTAAATCAGGTAGATATCTCTTTAGTTTCTTCTTGTTTCTCCAGAAGAGGATAGATGCTATTGCCATGTTGCCTTCAAAGGGTTTTTTTTCTCTTTGTCCTCTTCTTGGCAAAAAGGGATCCCAGGAAAGATCCACGTCTTCTGGATGCAAAAACCTATAGATGGGAAACGACCAAGGTGAAATAAAGGGCTCCAACATGATCAGCCGGCCCTGTTTGACAAGGCTCCTTCTGGCCTCTTGCAGAAACAATATGGGCTCTGCCAGGTGATGGAGGACATCTATGGCTACAATAGCCCCTAAACTATCTGTTTTTATGGGTAGTTCATGGGCATCCAGGTTGAGATCGAGCCAGGGGCAGAAGATGTAGTCCGAAGAGATCATATCCGGGAAGAATTCCGTCATGTTCCCACCACCGGCCCCGATCTCCAAGACAGGCCGTCGTTCCTCGATGTAGCGGCCTATCTCCTTGTACCACCCATGGTAGAGACTACGAAGAAGCCGTTTCTTTTTCCATATCCTGCGGTGTTCTTCCAGTTTTTTATAAGACATATTACTCAATAGACAGATGTAAGAGAGATTTATGAAACAGCCCCTGTATAGAAGTTATAATCCCGGATCATGTAGCTCACAAGCTTGCCAAGGGTGTGAGGCAGAGGGCACGTTAGACTACGTTTGATGCTTAGATGAAAGTGTATAGGCTCTCTGGGGCTCAAATCAAGCCTTATGTGGATGGGTGATTTTTGTACTAAAAAACATACACATGAAATCGGATCGTGCAGCTCACAAGTTTGTCGAAGATGTAGGGATTTATTGTCATTTGGGGAAAATTTTTTCAAATGTTATAATACTATAATGAATAAGAGAAAAGGGAACGGGGAGTATAATATAACCTAATGAGGGCCTTACGGGATGTCGGCTTTGATAGGGGTGATTTGGTTAGATGGACTTGAGCCTTTTTTCAACAGTCTTTGTGGCAGTGTTTATTGCCGAGCTCGGTGACAAGACCCAGCTTGCAACCCTTCTTTTCGCTTCGGACAAGGATGTCAACAGGCTTGTGGTTTTTGCTGGGGCATCTCTGGCACTCGTAGCTGCCTCGGGCATCGGGGTCTTGGTTGGAGGTTTTGTCTCTGAGTACTTGGGGGCAAGACAACTCCACTATATTGCAGGGATAGGATTTATAGGGATAGGCCTGTGGACACTTTTTTCTGCTTGAGTGCAGGAATAAACCTGTTTGTCAATCCAAAATCATATACGAGACCCATTGCCATGAAGGTGCTTTCTTGATGAAAGAGGCTCGCTCTGTCAGAAAGGATAGGGCAGCCTATGTGGCAAGGCAGATCGCAGTCCCTTTGTTGGTGTCGTTGATTATCGGTGTGGCTGCGGGTTTTGGGGGTGTGTTTTTTCATTATCTACTGCGCTGGGGAAGCAATATCCTTTGGACTACCCCCGAGGAGCTTGCAGAAGTGCCTATTTGGCTGAGGCTTCTCATTCCTGTCGCTGCCGGTGCCTTTTGTGGGCTTGTCGTCTCCAAATGGGCCCCTGAGATTCGTGGGCCAGGGGTGCCTCAGGTGATGAAGGCATTGGCCCTTGAAGGTGGAAGGATCAGGCACAGGGTAACCCTCTTGAAGGCCCTTGTGACATCCACATTAATCTCTGCAGGGGCCTCTGTGGGAAGGGAGGGCCCTATTGTCCAGATAGGGGCCTCCATCGGTTCCTCCATATCCCAGATCTTTTCCATGGATTCGGACAAGCGGCGCCTGGCGGTTGCCTGTGGAGCAGCAGCTGGCATGGCAGCCACCTTCCAGGCCCCCATTGCAGGGACCATGTTCGCCGTAGAGATACTCCTTTTCGATCTCGAGGTCTCCTCCATGAGTAATATCGTGATTTCCGCTGTAACGGGAACTGTCGTGGCCAGACAGATGCTTGGCCAAAGGGCTACTATCCATCCAGCAAATTTTGCCTTGGTAAGTCACTGGGAGCTTGTTTTTTACCTCTGTCTCGGCCTTGCTGCCGGTGTTGTCAGTCTCTTTCTCATCTGGAGTCTGTTTGGTCTGCCACGCCTGTGGAGGAGGGTTCCTGGGCCAGAATGGCTCAAGCCTGCAATGGGCGGGCTCATGCTGGGCCTTTTGGGTATCTATTTGCCCCAGGTTCTCGGGGTTGGATATGGACAGATCCTAAAGGCCCTTGATGGAAAGGTGTTATTTGTTACGGCAATTGTCCTATGTGTTGCAAAGATTGCGGCCACAAGTATCTGTATCAGCTCGGGTATGAGCGGGGGTATCTTCGCACCCTCCCTTTTCATAGGGGCGATGTTAGGCTCTGCTGTAGGTATATCGGCCTTGCATTGTTGTCCCATACAGGGGGTAAATCCTGCCTATTATGCCCTTGTTGGTATGGGGGCCGTGGTGAGTGGGACCACCTTGGCCCCCATGACGGCCGTACTGACGATTTTCGAACTTACTTACACCTATCAGGTGATTCTACCTCTCATGGTGGCATGTATCCCCAGTCTTCTCATAGTACGTCTCTTTCATGGATATTCTGTTTATGAGACCAAGCTCGTTTCAGAGGGTGTTGACATCGTAAGGGGGCATGAAATCAACAGGTTGAGAGATATGAAGGTTTCTGCATACATGTCTCCTGTGGAAAGGGTCGTTTATACCAATACCCCCTTCTGGGATGTGGTGGAGCTCATGGATAAGAGCGCCTTTCCCCATTTCGTCGTATTCAGGCCGGATGGAAGGTTGGCTGGTGTGCTTACGATCCGGGATATTCGCAGGTATCTAATCCACAGGGACGAGTGTCCCCAAGATCTCCAGGCCAAGGATGTGATGAATAAGGATGTAATCGTTATTTCTGAGGAAGACAGCCTTGAAAAGGCCTTTCATATCTTTGCCGCAAAGGGTTTTTCATTCCTGCCCGTAGTCTCAGTCAGTGATCCTCTCAAGGTGGTTGGAATCCTGAAAAAGAGTGATTTTTTGAATGCCTATCATGAAAACGTGGTCAAGGAACGGGTCTTTTCAAACCTCAACCTCTTTTGCATGGTCGGCCCAAAGGACAATTCGGAAAGGCAAGTGCCCTTAAAACATTAGACTTGGGACATCCTTCTTGTTAAAATTTTTCCATACGACCATAACAGGAGATGAGCCATGAAAGAACTGAGAGATTACCGGGGGGATGAGGGGTTTCTTTTTGAAATCATAAATGCAGTGCCATCAGGGATTTTCGTGACTGATCTCGAGAATAATATACTGATCATCAACAAGGCTGGTGCAGAACTGGTTGGTAGAAGCCCAGGGGATTGTTTCGACAGGAAATGTTACGAGTTGTTCAATACACCCATGTGTCAGACCGATCAATGTACATGCAGGGTCGCAATGGACACGAATGCAGTCAATCAAGGGCAGACCACGCTCAAGGTGGACAACCGGGAGATCCCGATAGAATTCGCCAGCCGCCCGGTACGTAATCACAAGGGCGAGGTCATCGGCTGTGTTGAGCACTTTATCGACATCTCTGAGAGGCTGGAACAGGAAAGGGCCATCCTCAAACAACAGGAAGAGATGCTAAAAAAGCGCGACGAAGATATAAGGCATCTACAGGAAGAGATCCTGGAGCTATCGACCCCTGTCATAGAAGTATGGGAAGGGGTGCTTGCCCTGCCCCTCGTTGGAACAGTTGACAGCCATCGGGCCCAGTCGGCCATGGAAAGGCTTCTCGTGACCATCGAACGGACCCGCTCTCCTTTTGTCATCATAGATATCACAGGGGTGCCCAATGTAGATACCGCCGTGGCCAATCATCTTCTCCAGACGGTAGATGCCGTGCGTCTCATGGGGAGCGAGGCCATCCTAACCGGTATATCGACCCGCACGGCCCTGACCATGGCACATCTCGGGGTAAATCTCGGCACTATCAATGTAAAGAGCCGAATGGCAGATGGTCTCCACTATGCAATTCAAAAATTGATGGAGATGCGCAGACAGCGCTTGGCGGCCAGCCGTTTTCTAAACGATGAGCAAGGAGATTGAATCTTTTATCTATGGTGCCTTTCTCCATATTTTCCCTCGGCGAAATACTTCTTGTATCCCTTCAGGAAGAAATAGATGATTCCAGTGTCATCGCCTTGTCCCAGGCCCTGTCGGACCGGGTAAAGACAGGGGGGATAAGGGGTGTCATTATTGATCTGAACAACTTGGAGGTTATCGACACATTCCTCGCGGGACATATCTGCAAGATTGCCTCTATACTCGAGCTCCTCAACACCCTAACCGTGATTTCTGGCCTTGGTGCCTCTGCAATCGTGGCATTGAAGAGTTTCGATATCTCCTTTGGTAAAGATTTGTCGTTTGCATTGGATTCACAGCAGGCCCTCGAGAAGATACGGCAAGGGCTGGCCAGGCTGTGAATACAAGGAGATCAGGGTTGTTGGGCCTATACGAAAAAAGATGTCTGACCATAACCGGGGAAGACGGTATACATCAGGCACGCTCGATCCTGAGACTCTTGCTGGAAAAGACAGGGACAAGGGATGAGATACTTGAGGCTCAACTCCTCACCATCATTGATGAGCTTGGAAAGAATATACTGCGGCATGGAGGCAGTGGGCGATTGTGTGTGGCCGTGGTCCAGGCATCACAGCATACTGGATTCAGGATTACGGCAGAAGACAAGGGCCATGGGATCGCTGACCTGGATCTCGCCTTTACCCCAGGCTACTCCGAAGACAAGGGCCTTGGCATGGGCCTCAATCTTCTCAAGGCCCTTTCAGACGATCTCAGGGTGGGTAGCCTCCTCTCTGGGGGGGCATTCATAGAGGTGTGGAAATGGACCTGATCTCACTCCAGCCCCTTTGGCATGAGATGGATATAAGAAATCAGGCCCATGTTTCTTTGGCCAGGGCAAAGGCCGCTGAGATATCTCGGCACCTGGGTTTTTCCCAAGGAAAACAGGGGGACATCGTACTTTCTGTAAGCGAGATGGCCCAGAATCATGTTAAACATCATACCATATCTGGCAGGATCCGTTTTTTTGGCCAGAGATCGTCCATGGGGAGTATCATGAGTGTCTCCAGTCTGGACATGGGTCCTGGGATCCCTCATATCAAAATGGCCCTGAAAGATGGGATCACGAGCGCAAACGGTCTGGGAAGTGGTCTGGGTTGCATAAGGAGGATTGCCGACAGATTTGCCATCTGTTCGGGAAAGCTTGGGGAGTTTCCATGTCCGGATCTTTTGGGCCTTGAGGCGGAATCGGTTACTCTTGTCAGTGCAGAATTCTTTCAGGGCAAGAGGTTAGAATTCCAGGCCCCGGTGGATTTTTCTTATCTCATCAGGCCGGCTAAGGGAGAGTCATATTGTGGGGATGGGGTCTTCTTCAATTCAGAGCCTGAAGTGCTGGCCATGGTGGTGATCGATGCCCTTGGTCATGGAAGAGAAGCAGCAGATGCCGTGTCCAGGGCCGTGGAATGCCTGGAAATGATGCCTGTGAATACCAACCCCGTGGACATGCTGCTCGAGGCCGGCAGGGGGCTGTCTCGCTCCCGGGGTATATCGGCCCAGGCCGTCAGGGTGGATATCGCAAACCGTTTCATTGAAGTTGCTGCAGTGGGTAATGTCAGCCAATATCTTTACATAGATGGCAGGGCCCGGAAGATAAGTGGCCATCCTGGGGTGTTGGGCCCTGTCATATCGAGATCGTCCATATCCAAAGAGACGTTTCACGGGATAAACTCAGTCCTGGGGCTTATTTTTACAGATGGCCTTGGTGAGGTCCCAAAGCTGAAATTCCAGCAGTCAGAGACCTCCATATCCGCTCTTCTTTGGGTGCAATATCTCTTCTCTTGTTGCAGCCGGGGTGAGATCTCTACAGACGATGCAACGCTGCTAGTGTGGAAATGGCAAGAATAGATCTACACATCCATATAGTCACCTTGGTGATAAAGAGGGAGAAGGACATCCCCCTCGTTCGATCCAAGGCAAAGATCCTTGCAGAGCTCTGTGGTTTTTCCCAGATGAAAAGGGTTCGGATAGCCCTTGCCGCCTCTGAATTGGCCCGTTTTCTCCTACATAATACCCGGGGAGGCAAGGCACACTTCTATATTGTGTGTAAGAAGGAGGTTGCTGATCATGGCCCCTCTGTGTCTGGTATGGAGTTGGATTTCATGGGGAAAAGAAGTTGTATATCCCCTGACAACACCAAGGCCACCGAGGCTGCCAGAGATTCCTCTTCCAGGCTTCTCAAAGCACTTGATATGGTTATGGACCATCTTGATTTCGAGCTATGCTCTCCAGGCAAACCCTTCACTGTGAGTGCTGTCATGTGGGGGGGGGAGGAAAGCTGCGACAAACTCCAAAAAAAATATGAGGACATCAAGAAACAACTCTTTGCCGATCTTGAAGAATCCTTTCTTGAGAATCTGAGGGCCAAGCATGAAGAGGTCTTGAAGTTGCTTCGTACCCTTTCCAAAAAGAACATGGAGCTAGACAAGGTAAACGCTGAGCTGCTCGATTTGAGCCAGGACATGGAATCCCTGGTCCATGAGAGGACTGTGGTGGAGCTTGCCTTGAGAATAGCAGACAAGATAAGAAATCCTGCAACGGTGATAGGGGGCCTTGCGAGGATTGTATTGAAGAAGATCCCCAAAGACTTTCCTGAACGCTCAAAGCTCGAGGCCATATTCGAAGAAGCCCGAAAGCTTGAAGCCATAGTCAAGGATTTCGAAGGTCTTGCCAGGGAGCAGGAAAGATTCTTTGTAGAATTGGACTTGAGAGACCTGGTCGGTGAGATCCTCGATGCCTGGCAACCTCATCTCGAGCAAAAGGATCTCAGGTTGATAACCCACATTTCTGAGACACCCTTGAAGATACATGCTGATCCCAGGATATTGAGGGTGGCTGTCCTCCATGTGCTCAAAAATGCCCTCGATGCTGCGCCACATGCTTCCACCATTGAGATAGAGCTCAAGCGCAGAGACGGCAGGCCCGTGATTGTCATAAGGGATCAGGGCCCTGGCATACCTTCACAGATCCAAGAAAAACTATTTAAGGAGTTGGTGACCACCAAACCATCTGGGACAGGCGTAGGTCTCATTATGGTCCATCATATTATGAAAGAGCATCAAGGAGAGATAGAGATAAAAAGTAGGCCGGGTATGGGAACCACGGTTACCCTCGTCTTTCCAGAAAGATGGAAGGAAAAAAGCCCCTGAAAAGATACCTTTTGGTCATATGTGTCAGCCTCTCTCTACTGGCTGGGTTGGGTCTTGGCTTGTTCCTTTTTCTCTGTGGGGGGATTACGACCCCGGTGCACCTCCACTGGCAGGACGGGGATCTGGAATTTTCCAGGTTTTTGGTCCTGAAAAGGGGGGACCTGCTCGTGGAGCGGATCAGGTTTCAGAACGACAGCCTGAAATTGGTCATTCCCAGGCTTAGGATCAGTATGGGCATTCATCCTCCTTTCCTTCAGGCTATCGAGATCAATGACATGGAGACATGGGTCTTGCCAGGAGACAGAAGGGATGAGAAACCTGGTCATTTTTCCCATGCTCAATATGGGCTCTTGAGGTATGTGAAGATAACCAACTCAGAGATTCACTATGTTTCCCAAAAGGCAAGGCTCGATCTACAAGGCTTAACCCTATTACCCTCTGTCCGGAATGGAAAATACGATTCCTCTCTCCTTTCGGCATCATTTCAGGCCAATGTGGAGGACTCGCACCTGCAAGGAAACCTTTCGGCATCCTTGGATTTTGTCAGCGCTGATGCCAACGTGGAGATAGAAGGTCTTGTCCAGGCAGAGGGGCTTGATAGGCCCGTTCCCATGAACTTGAGACTACACCTTCCCTTTCCAGACAGTTTAGCACGATTGAGAGGGGGCTTTTCCCTGAATATTCCCAATATAGAGGCCATTTCTGAGATCCAAGGGTTTCGTTTAAAGGGCTCGATTTCCATTGATGGCAAGGCCCTTTTCTCTCTTGAAAAGGGCATTGAAGCAAGGGGCAGGCTCTGTTTGCCTTTCGGTATAATTCAAAGAAACCTTCCTGTGAAACTGGAGCTGGATAAGGCACTTGCATATACATTCAACAGTTCACCAGATCTTTCGAGGATGGATATCACCTTCTTGCCAGAAGGAGGGGATCATTCCAATACCAGGGTCGAGTTTGGATATGAGCCTCGGAACAAGAGGTGGAAACTTGTTTCCGATCTGCAGCTAAGGGATCTTTCCGGCTCCAGGGACTCGGATCATGCATTCGAGGGGCTGGATCTAAAAATCCATTTGGCCTTGGCTGGAGATATCTCCAGAAAAGAGAAGGTTGCCTGGAGGGCAGAGGTAAGTTGGGATCGGGGGCAGGTCTTGATCTATCCCTGGTTTTTTGACCTTTCGGCCTTGAAAGGGGCCTTGGCAGCAGGGGGCAGATTTTCAAGACATGGGATCTTTGTCTCGAATATAAAGCTCCAAGGTCCTTTCATGTTGAAAGGGAAAGAGATCCTTTTGCCCCCTGGGGCAATGCATTCGATGGGCAATATCTTGAAACGTATCTCCATCTCCAGCTTAGAGGCCTCTGGAGACCTGGAAAAGCTGTATGATCTATTATTGAAGGAGCCTTTTTCCGATTCCCATCCGGCTCTTTCAAGATTTGAGCCTGCTGGTTCCATCAGTGTAAGTACCATGGGCAAGGTATTGCGCTTGGACTGTCTTTGTGATGTAAACTTTTCCAATGCCACTCTACTCAAGGGGTTGCATATCCGGCTTCCCTATCCCTTCAAGACCAAGAGCTGTGAAAGTGGCACTATCTCCTGGCAGGCATTTTATTTGAACAACCTCTTGCCTTCTTCTCTGTTGAGAGAAGGTGTCAAGGTCGAGATCAAAAATAGCCTCGTACCAATGGAGATCTGTCAGGACCTCATCTCTGCCGGCCCCTTGGAGCTAGATCTACAACATGGACAGGTATGTGTACATCGGATACGGATGGAACTGAGGAGCAAAAAGGGGGCATTGGAGGGTGTCTGTATAAAAGATCTCGACATCAAGCGTCTTTTCAGGGACTTCCCCTATGAGATGAAGGTTGAAGCCAAGGGCATTTCTGCAGAGTTCAGGCAGGGTAAACTGGTTTTTTCTGGACAGATAAAGGCAAAGTTGGCCGGGGGCACCATTACTGCCACGCATATCTGGCTCGAGCCATTCGCCCCGATCGTCCGTTATGGTGCAGACATCAGTTTTGATCATCTTGATCTCGAGATGATCACGGCCCCAACGGCCTTTGGCGTGGTCTCTGGGGTGGTCAAGGGATGGATAAAGGGCCTTGTAATGAGCGGCATCCAGCCTGAGAGATTTCGCCTTGTCATCGAGAATGACGACTCGGCTCATGTGCCCCAAAAGATTAGTATCAAGGCGGTGGAAAATCTGTCCATCTTGGGTGGTGGCCAGGGCTCTGTGTCTTTTCTCGGCTATTTCTTCAAAAAATTTTCCTACAAACGAATAGGGATCTCTTGCAGCCTCCAAAACGATGTCTTTGTGCTACATGGACTGATAAAAAAAGGGGGGAAGGAATACCTGGTGGAAAGAGGCTTCCTGGGAGGCGTGAATGTGATTAACATGAATCCTGGGGGTAGGATACGCTTCAAGGATATGGTAGAAAGACTCCAAAGGATCACTGAGTCGGAGAAATCAAAAATGGAGGTTCGATAGATGAGATCTGTAAATACCAAGTATATGGTAGGGCTGTTGGCCTTTTTGATAACGGCTTGTGTGACAGTCAACATATATTTTCCAGCAGCAGAGGTGAAGCAGGCGGCCGAGGATATTGCAAAAGATGTCAGGGGCAGTCAGCAAGACCAAGATCTTGAAAAGGGGCCAACATCGTGGCTCTTCTTTGAAAGCCAGGCCTATGCTGCCGGAGAGCTTACTGTGTCAAATGCCACTATACGGCAACTCAAGGTGAGGATGAAGGCCAGGTACCCCTCTTTGGCGCCCTATCTAAAGGGCGGTTTTGTAGGGGAAGGGGCAAATGGATTGTTGGTTATAAGAAGTGACAAAGGGCTCGGACTCAAGAAAAAGGCTGAGCTCAAACGATTGGTGAATGCAGAAAACAGTGATCGTATGGCCCTTTACAGGGCTGTGGCCCAGAGCCTGAATATCCCTTCATCCCAGATTGTGAGGGTGCAGAAGATATTTGCCACAGAATGGCAAAAGACTGCCCCAAGGGGAACCTTTATACAAAGGCCATCTGGAAGTTGGGTGAGAAAATAGTCTGTCAAGGTTTCCTGGCACAGGAAAAAGACTCTACAAAATGTAGAAAAGAGAGGGGCAGACACGTCTTGGTTTTTTTCTGCCCCTCAAAGGGAAATCAACTCAGCATATCAGGGGTTGGTGGGCATGGAATCTGTCAACACATTCCTTTACCATACGTTCGTCTTTAAGGGCCATGTCCAATAGCCTGGTGACAGCAAGCATTCGCCCTATTACACGGATTTTTTCCGATAATTCCTTCTTGCTCTCTGCCTTGATCCTGGCCTTTAGGAAATCGTTTTTAACCCTGACGTCAAAACCCAGGGGTTTCAGGATCTCTGAGATCAGCATGATTCTCAACTGTCTTCTTTTGGTCTCTGCCGCCCCTCCCTTGAAGGACATGGAGATATAGTTGTTGTAAGGATCGTCCGAGATATAACAGTCCAATGTAACGTAGTGATATCCCATGCTCAGGCTCAAGTTCATGTATTCCGGCGTGACGACGGCAAAACTCTTCGCCCTTTCTGGTTGGGTTTCTATGGCACTCGTACGCATCATTGCCGAAAGCATGTCCTTGGTGGTACCCATGTGCTGTTCCGGTCCGTTCCATGTGACATCCGATGCGGCCATCCCTTTCCACAACTCCTGGAAGGGGAGAGAATAGATATCCTCCGGCCTTATCTCTTTACCTTGGGGGCCCTTTACCGTGTTGCCAAACATATCGAATACAAACAATTTGAATGGAAGGTCGGTGGCGATCCTGTATACATTTCTTATCGTCTTTACTGGGCCCTTTTCCCTCAGCATAAACATTTCGTTCAGGGCTGTTTCGTGACAGAAGCGCAATATGTCGTGGAAGGTTTGGCAAGCACTTTCACGGAAATTACTCATCCTTGGATCTGTCAGGTGCAGGGGGAAGATATAATCTGCAATCTTTGCCAGCAGTCGGTATGATTCTGTTTTGGTCACTTCAGTGGTAGGGTTTTTGATGACCACAGCATCTGCATTTATCAACTCTGGGACCTCTCCTTTATAGATGATCCCTTCCGTGGCGTCCACTGTGACCCGTTGACCGTCTTCCAGAATGGAAAAAATAGAGGGGACCTTCACTACGCAGGGTACGTTTAATTCCCTTGCCACAGAAGACATGTGATCGGTACGATTTCCTTTTTCTACTATTACTGCGGCTGCCTTTCTCAGTGCCCCTATAAAACCTGGAGAAGAATTCCTGATGACCATGATAGCCCCTTCTGGAAACCCAAAGACTTCATGGATATCTGATACCTTTACTACTATTCCAGAGCCCACACCGCCAACGACTGCACGGCCACCTTTTGCAATTATAGGTGCCTTGATGGGTGATGTCAGCTTGCGCCGTTCCCCATGCTCCAGTATGTGGAGAGGTCTTGTCTGGAGTATGACGAGATGACCTTTCTGATCGAAACACCATTCTATGTCCTGGGGGGCCTTGAAGTGTTTTTCGATCTTGACTCCTGTCTCTGCCAGAAGTTTCAGCTGTTCCTTGGTAAGACATGGTTTTTGTGAATCCTCATCAGAGAGCATCTCGTATTCCACCCCTCCCTGTTCCACGGACCGGAGACGCATTTCCTTTTGTGCGATTTCTTCTTTCAGCACGGTAAAGTCTGCATCTTTCTTTACGATAAACATGTCACCGGACAAGACGCCATCTACGAGCAACTCACCCAATCCCCATATTCCGGTAATAATCATCTCTTCAGAATCTGGATGCATGGGCTCTACGGTATACATGACCCCGGAGCACACCGGTTGGATCATTTCCATGACGGCCACGCTCATATTGACATCCTCGATCCTTATCTCCTTCATGCGTTGGTACAAGATGTTTCGTGCATTGTATTTGCTGGCAACCACCTCTTTGTATTTGTCCAATATCTCTTCCGTGGACACATTTAGAATGCTCGAAAACTGGCCTGCAAATGAATTTTCCCGATCTTCACCTATTGCACTGCTTCGAACGGCCCAAAAGATAGGCCTTCCATGCCTCTGTTCCAATTCTTTGCTGGCCTTTTTGACAGCATCTTCGATTTCAGGGGGTATGACTGCCTGGAGGATGATTCTCTTGACCTCTTTTTCAGCCCTAAGAAGTTGCTGGCCGTTCGCAATATCGAGATGGGTCAGGATGCGGTTGATTTTCTTTTCCAGGTTGTTGTATTCGGCGAAATGGGTGTATGCACAGGCAGTTATTCCAAATCCATCTGGTACGGGTATGTTGCAGTGATTGCGCAATTCGCCGAGATTGGCCATCTTGCTGCCGACCTTGTCTATGTGCCATTTGTGGATATCATGCATGGGAATGATTTGGGGGGTATAGATGGGGATTGTGGTCCCAGACAATATGGTCCTTATCTCTCTTTCGATATGGTCATACACATCGTTCAATTTTGTGTATCGGCCTCCAGACAGCTTTTCGAGGTTGTCCACCACATTGAAGATGCTAAGAGAGAGATTTTTGACCATGTTTTTCAAATAGGGTATGCTGATGAGCTGTTTTTCCACAAGCTTCTTCTCCAGCTCTGTCATCAGTTCCAGGGCATGTGCATTTTCTGCCAATATGGTTAGAAATGCCTCATATTTTTGACGAATGATCTGCTCAGCACCAGTTTCTTTCACCTTTTTCCAATTATGTAATGATTTCCATAATCTGATCATTGTATGATTCCCCTAAACCAAAATTCGTTCTTCTATGGCCTTTTTGACAGTGGTCTCTAACTTCTTGACATCGACAGGTTTTGAAAAATAAGCAAAGAGTTCGTCTTTGACATCCTCTATAAACTGCTCTCCCATCTGGGTGATCATTATCACTTGAGTCTGGGGTGAGATTCTTTTGACAAGTCGTAATATCTCTGTCCCGGTCATCCCTTCCATCATCATGTCTGTGATGACCACATCATATTGGCTGGCCTCGAGTTTTTGCTTGGCTACATGTGGACTTGTGAATGCATCCACGTCATATCCAGATTTTTTCAGATATATCTTTAGCATGTTACAGGATGCCAGATCATCGTCGATTATCAATATGTGGGGCTTGCGACGCATGAGCTCTTCCTCTTTCTGCCTCATGATATCGATTAGGCGCTCTTCTTCCTTCCTCGTTGGCAGATAGAAATAGATACCAAGTCCCACCATGACTATACCGAGCAGCATTATGCTGCCATCCATTATGGACCACCAGCCGATACCAAAATACCTGGCCAGGGCACTGCCAAGGGCAATCATGGCAACCCCTGTTCTGATAAAGGCTAATTCGGTACGGGCCTTTGCCAGAGACGTTCGTTGCTGGGACATGGTGGTGCGCTTTTCCGCCAAGAAGGTCCTCTGTCTGGCAAGAAGCGTGCGGATGCGGGAAAGGCCACTTCTCTTTTCTGCAAGCTCTGTCCTGACCTGGGATCTGTGGGAGCGTTTTTCTCCGAGCAGATTCCGTTCCTCTGCCATGATGTTTCGTTCTTCAGCCAGCAAGGTGCGCTCTATAGCATATTTCGTGCCCAAAAGAGAAAGTACATTTTTCATGGAGTCTTCCTCTATTATGGCATGCATGATTTCGTCCAGATCGCGTTTGAGCTCCTCTGAATATGCCTTGCGTGCAGGGAATGTCTCCTTGAAAAAATCGTGACGCTTACCAGCCAAACGACGATTTTTGATGGCGAGTTCTATTGGTCGAAAAACTGCCTTCCTTTGGTTGATGATATCCTTTTCCATTTAGATGATAAAATAACTTCCTTTACAGTCCGTGGAGCATGTGAAAATAAGTTCCTGTTTTTACGCCCAAACCTTGGAACAAAAGCATAGTTAGAGCGCTATATAGCCCTTGTCAAGAGGTCATTACGATTGTAAAAATTAGAACTTGAATCAGAGGTGTTGGCCAATCTCCACGAGGCATCCAGTCTGTGAAAACGGATTCGTTGGGATTGCGTCGAGGGATTAAAAAAGGGGGAAAATGGTGTCGAGGCACGGAACATGAGGCTTAATCAGAGGCCTATTCCAAAAAATTCAACAACTCAATGGGCTTGCGTATCAAAAGTTTGGCCCCTGCCTCTCTGAGTTCCCTCTCATCTCTAAAACCCCACAATACCCCCACAGGGAACATTCCAGCGCCAATAGCTGTTTTCATATCAATGGATGTATCTCCTAAGTAGACAAAATTTTCAGGCCCTATCGCCATGATGTCGGCTATTTCCAGGGCACCTTCAGGAGAGGGTTTTCTCTTTGTTCCAGGGCGTTCACCAAAGACAGCCTGAAAATGCCACCTGCCCATGAATCTCTCCACGCAGAGTTTGGTGAAAGCGTGGGGCTTGTTTGAAAGTACCCCCATCTTGATGCCAGCTATTGTCAGGCCATCGAGCATTGTAGCAATGCCCGGATACAGTTTGGCATTTTTATCCCAGTTGGCCCCATAATCTGTCAGAAAATCCTCAAGGCACTTGGACACGAAACCCTGGTCTTGAGCGTGGGATTCGGGTAGGGTCCTTTGCACCAGGATCCTGGCCCCATCTCCTACAAAAAAGCGGTATTTGTCAATGGGATGTGTAGGCAGGCCGTATTTTGCCAAGGTCCTATTCATGGACCTGGCAATATCTTCAAGTGTGTCGAGAAGTGTACCATCCAGGTCAAAGATGGCAGCCCTGAATTTTTTTCTTTCCATGGCCTGTTTTCCCTCCAATGGTATATTATTAGTAGTGAATCCGCCATTTTCATCCTGCTATGAGGATAGCATTGTACGTGGCGGCATGGAAACAAAAAGGAAAGAAAATACCATGGAAAAAAACAGAGAATACCGGAAACTTTGTAAAATATTCAGGAAGATAGCCTTTTTGAAGAGTACGGCAAGCCTTCTTGCCTGGGATCAGGAAACCAACATGCCCGATTCCGGTCAAAAGCATAGAGCAGATCAGATATCCACTGTTACTGCAATAGCTCATTCCATGCTCGTGGACGAGGAGATAGGACAAATGATAGCTCGGCTGTATGAGCAGGCAGGAGATATGGCCCCATACAGCGACCTGTCTGTAAACCTGAGGGAATGGAAACGGAGCCATGATCAGGCAGTAAGACTCCCAGAAGGGCTCGTCAAGGAGTTGTCCTATGAAAAGGTTCTTGCCCACGGTGCCTGGGTGAAGGCCCGGACGGCTTCTGACTTTTCTTTGTTTGAACCCCATCTTGTAAGGTTGGTGGAACTTTCAAGGAAAAAGGCTATCTATCTCGGCTTTGAAGAAAATATGTACGATGCCCTCCTGGATATCTATGAGCCAGATGAAAGGAGCGCGAATATAGAGGCACTTTTTGCCCGACTCGTGCCAGGGCTGAAGGAAATACTATCTTCTATACTCTCCAAGGGATCCGGAGGATCCAAGATTGCAGGGAATTTTCCTATAGATTCCCAGAAAGTCCTGGCCAAGCTCATGGCTACGAGGATAGGCTACGATTTCTCTGCAGGTCGCCTTGACACCGTGGTCCATCCCTTTTCCACCAGGATCGGCCCAGGAGACGTGAGAATCACAACGAGATGGAATGAAAAAGACTTTACCGAGGCCATCTTCGGGGTGTTGCACGAAGCAGGCCATGGTCTTTACAGTCAGAATTTGCCTGCAGAGGCCTATGGGACCCCTTTGGGAGATTCGGTCTCCCTGGGCATACATGAATCTCAGTCCAGGCTTTATGAGAACATACTGGGCAGGAGCATGGAATTCTGGGAATATTTCCTGCCCGTAGCAAAGGGGATATTCCCAGTGGCCCTCAAGGATATGGATCTTGTGGGTTTTGTCCAGGCAATAAATCGCGTGCAGCCTTCTTTCATAAGGGTAGAGGCCGATGAAGTTACATACAATCTTCACATCTTTCTCAGGTTTCAACTTGAGAAAGAGATCATCAATGGCCAGATCGAGGTCCATGATATCCCTGCCAGGTGGAATGAGCTTTTCGAGGATATCTTTGACATGAAGGTGCCTGATGACAGCAGGGGATGTCTCCAAGATGTACATTGGTCCGGGGCCGCCTTTGGCTATTTCCCCACCTATACCCTGGGTAATATCTATTCAGCCATGATATTCGATGCAGCACTGAAGGACATGCCTGGCCTGAGGGAAGATTTCAAAAAAGGTGAATTTGGTCGCCTGCTTTCCTGGCTCAGGGAAAAGATCTATGCCCAGGGCCAGCGCTACAGGTCAAGACAGCTTGTCGAGGAGATTACAGGTAGTCCTCCAGATTGCCAGTGCTTTTTGGGATATCTGCAAAAAAAGGCCGAGTTGCTTTTTGGGATATAGATCTCAAAAAAGTTGGGAGACCAAGGTTGCTCTTTTGGTAAAAAGTCCTCTCCATCAGCAAGGTCTTTTTCGTTTCATGCCTGTTTTTTCCTGGCAGCAAGGCTCCAGCGAAGTCGAGGGGCCCTTGTCATCTTCCAGAAGCCTGGAACCAGGAAGATGGCCACTGTATAGAGCTCGAGCCGTCCTGCCAACATGCAAAATATAAGCACCAGCTTTGCAAGGGGGGGTAAATGGCCGTAGTTCTGGGTTGGGCCAACCAAATGAAGACCAGGGCCTATGTTGTTCAGTGTTGCAATGACTGCAGAAGGCCCTGTAACAATGTCAACCCCAAGGGCGGTCACCAGCAGGCTGGCTGAGATGAATACAGCAATATAGATTGCAAAAAAGCTCAGTATGGCAATCATAACGTCCTGGGGCACCCTCATCTTCCCAAGTTTTATGGTCTCCACCTGCCTTGGATGTACAAGCCTATGAAGTTGGGATCGGGCATACTTGAAAAACAGGAGGCATCTGACCACCTTGATCCCCCCACCCGTGGAACCGGCACACCCTCCTATGAACATCAAGGTCACCAGGAGCAGCCTGGCAAAGGGGGGCCATTTGTCGAAATCGGCTGTTCCAAATCCGGTAGTGGTCATAATGGAGACGGTCTGGAACAGGGTATCTTTGAAATTCTGTATTAAATCCGTATAGGTATGGGTCAGATGATTTGCAACAAAGATGAAAAACACGGCCCAGGCAAGTATATAGAAATAAAACCTGAACTCCTCGTTTTTCCAATATGCCCGCAGATCTCCTTTGAGGGCCAGGTAGTGAAGTGAAAAGTTTGCACCCGCCAGGAACATGAACAGGATGACAACCATCTGGACATAGGTGGACTGATAATGGGCAATAGAGGTATTGTAATTGGAGAATCCTCCTGTGGCCAAGGTGGCAAAGGAATGGGTGACAGCGTGAAAGAAGTCGACACCGCCAAGCATGAGAAGACCTGTTTCAACAGCTGTCATGAGCAAATACACGGACCAGAGTATGCGGGCAGTATCCTGGATTCTCGGGGTGAGTCTCTCCTTGGTGGGGCCAGGGACCTCTGCCTGGAAGAGCTGCATCCCTCCAATTCCGAGAAGGGGAAGGATGGCAAGGGTCAAGACAATTATCCCCATGCCTCCGAGCCAGTGGGTCATGGTCCTCCAGAAGAGGAGGCTTTTGGGGAGTATCTCTATGTTCGATAGGATAGTGGAGCCAGTGGTGGTAAACCCTGACATAGATTCGAAAAAGGCATCTATGAAGGAGGGTATCCATCCGGAGATATAATAGGGCAGGGCCCCAAGGAGGGCCAGGAACAGCCAGCTGAATGCTACTATGGCAAAACCATCTTTGAAGTGGAGCTCTTTTTCTGGGAGAAACAACAGGACAAGTCCTGCCCCTATGGCAAGTCCGAGTCCAGAACAGATGAGAAAAGCCGATATCATCCCGTCCTGGAAATAAAAGGAAAAGGGGACAGGTGTGAGAAGCATCAACGAAAGCACGATCAGGAGCCTTCCAAGTAGGTTCAATACACCGCCGAGACGCATGGCACCCCCTTGATCCTCATTTGGATAAATATTTTTCCCCCTGTCAAGGTCATAATGGCATTGAATAAAAGAGAAGGTATATGCTCAGGATATTCACAGTTCATGGCTTGGCCAAGAGCTCGCTGTATGTGTGCATCAGGCCTGAAAGAATTCCTCGACCTTTCTGGCAGCCTCTCTGGTGAAAAAGATAACGAGATTGTCCCCTGGTTCGATCACGCTATCTCCAGAGGGAATAAATGCCCTCCCTTGCCTTACAACGGCCCCGACAAGGGCACCAGCAGGCACCTTCAGGTCTTTTAATGCCACGTTGTCGAAACGTTTTGATTCAGGAACTGTGACCTCTATGACCTCTGCGTCTGTATCCAGTATGGTGGCCACAGAAATTATATCTGCACGGCGCACATAGCGGATGATCATGTCTGCTGCTACCTGCCTTGGGCTCAATGCCACGTCTATGCCAAGCTTGTCTAGCATGGGGATGAAGTCATGACGAGTGATCTTTGCAATGCATCGTTTGGTGCCGTGGTGTTTGGCCAAAAGGGAGCCGAGTATATTTGTTGTGGCAGAACGGGTGACTGCTATCACAAGATCTGCCCTGTCTATGCCTTCTTCTAACAGGGCCTGGGCATCCAGGCCGTCCATGTTCAAGACTATGGAATGAGCCAGGTTTTCAGAGAGGAATTCACACCTTTTGGGGTCCATCTCTACTATTTTTATCTCTATGGAGGTCTCTTCCAGTTGGCGTGCCACCATGTAGCCTATATCCCCTCCCCCTATTATGAAGATGCTGTTTGGTAGTCTACTCGAAAAGTTGAAGAGTCTTTCCACCTTGGCCATATCGCTCTTGAGCATCATGAGATAGATCTTGTCCCCTGCCTGGATGACATCTTCCCCTCTCGGTATGATGGTCTCTCCCTGTCGGATTATCGCTGCCATGACATATTTTATGTCCTGGGAGATGGTGCCTATTTCATATAGGGATTTACCAATAAAGGGGTGATTCTCATGGACTATATATCCCAGGAGCAAGACCTGCCCATCTGAAAATTCTGCCGTGTCAAAGGCCTCCGAGGCTTGTATGAGCTTGATGATCTCCTCTGCCATTGCCCAGTCGGGACTGATGATGAGGTCTATTCCAAGGACCTCTTCGTTTAGAAGAGAATCTGGCATCAGGAGTTCCTCGCTCCTGACCCTGGCTATTCTGGTCTTCACGCTATAATGCCGGGATACGAAGCATGCGACGAGATTTACCTCATCGCTATCCGTGACAGCTATGAAAAGGTCTGTCTTGGAGATGCCAGCCTCTGCCAATACCCGGGCAGATGCCCCGCTTCCTGTCACGGTCAGTATGTTGAGTTCCCTTTCCAGTCTTTGTAGTTTTTTTTCGTTTTTGTCGACCAGGACTACTTCCTGTCCTTCCGATGAAAATTTTTCACACAGGTACTGGCCAACCTGCCCAGCCCCAACTATCATTATTCGCACTAAGTGTGTCTCCTGAAAACGTTTCTTTTGTTTTTACCGGCCTGTTTATTGGCCTATTGCGCGTGTTTTTTTCTTTCAGATAAGCAATTACAATACCTTTTGTTTCCCTTTCACATAAACCCAGATCGTGTACTGTAACTGATAGATAAAAACTTATACAATAATTACAAGGGGTTATATGCCTATAACCACTTCTCCCAGATGCCATCAAGAGGTGCCTTTACAAGCTGCCAGAGATGTTCAGCGGTGAAGCCAAAAAGGGATTTTAACTGCACTGAATCTTCTGTGTTATCCGGGTGTTGGCACACCTAAGCCCGCCCGTCTCCTTGATGTCTTGCATCTTTTGAAAACTTGAGCGCTGCATGTCTAAGATAAATAAGGCAGGATTATAGGTTTTGCTGGGGTTCTTTGCAACAAATATCACCATCTCCTTTCATTGGTTCAGGCGATGGCAGTAGCTTAGGATATCAGGAACCGGTTTCTCATCCACATAGCTGCAAGGAGCATCAAGATCAATACAATCCAGAGTGCCAAGGCCCTCTTAGAATATTGCCTTGCCTTTTTGGCCTTCCACCATGTCATTGGCCTGACACCTTGGAAGAGAAAGGTCAGGATACCGGCAAGATTGAGGCTTGCAAGATTGGCCAGAAATAGAAGAAAGCTGCCTGTTGCCAGGATGTGGTAACCAGAGCCTGTCAGTAATCCAGTGGCCACGAGGGGTGGAAGAAGGGAGATGGACACCATGACACCAATGAGGGCAGTGGAGCTTCCTGTTGTGAAACTCAGAATTCCAGCAGTACCAGACAAGAATGCTACAATGATATCCGTATAGTCTGCATAGATGCGCTGATGAATATTGGTGAGATTGGGGTTTATGTTGGTCAAGGTGCCAAATATCGTGGATAGAAAAAGAACCAGAAATATGCCAGCAATCTGAGTCGTGAGTCCAAGGCGTACAAGCTTGAAGTCTGCCAGGACAGAACCAAGGGATATGGCTACATTGGGTGCAAGCAAGGGGGCAATGACCATGGAGCCAATTATGATTGCAGTTGAGTCCTTTAAGAAACCATATGCAGCAATCAGGGTTGATATGACCATCAATGCAGCGAATATGTAGTTCAGTTTGGCTGCCTCCACAACATCGTTGTACAGTTCCTCCCTGCTGACAGAAAGTCTTCCTATCTTTGCTGGTGGTTCTTCAGGGGCCTCTATGGCCGGTATGGTCGCCTCCACGGTCTGTATGATGATCCTGAAATCTGTGCCGATACCAAATAGTTTCGTCAAAGTATCAGTGATTGCACCGGCATCCTCGGCTCTGGTCAGAAGCTTTACGACAAGATTGTTCCTTGGTTTGTCTTCTTCTATCCAGTGTTGGATGACAGCTTTCTTCTTGAAGATCGTCTCAAGAAGTTCCCGTTTGCCCTTGGGTACTATGACTTCTATTAATCTTGCAGCCATGAACGATTCTCTCTTCTTTGACCTTGAATGGACGGAAAGGGGCATTGCAGCATTTTTTCTGGTTATACCGTGGTCCCCTTGGGAAATGATGATAGTAAGTAGCAGAATTTAGTCAATCATGCTGGGAAAATTCAGATGTGACTGGTATCCCATCAGGGGGTCATCTTTAGGAGAGATGTCTTTCTGTTTGTTTCACGTGGAACCAGGGGGGATAGCCCCCAGCCTGGTTTTGGCGGAAGGGGCTTGTTGGTATCTACCCTCTATCTGATGCAGGCTGCAAGGATCTGCTTCATGTCTGTATCACCCATGAGCACCTTGTGTATTCCATCCTGTTTGAGGGTACGCATTCCATTTTTAAGGCCGTGGTCTCTTATCTCCATCACCGGGCTTTTGCTCTGGATGAGCTTTCTCAGGCCATCATCCGATACCAGAAGTTCGTGAATTGCCATCCTGCCCTTATAGCCCGTTTTGTTGCAGAAACCACAGCCTCTTGGTCTGTAAAGGGTGATGCCATCCAGGTCTTCCAGGGAGATGGGCTTGTTTGGATGCTCCCCGTATTCGTATAATATGCGTTCCTTTTCTTCTTGGTTTGGTTCATAGGCCTCTTTGCACTTGGGACACAATCTCTTGACCAGACGCTGGGCCAGGACGCCAAGGAGTGCATCTGCAAAATTGAACGGATCCATTCCCATGCCAAGGAGCCTGGTTACTGTCTCGGGGGCCGAATTGGTATGAAGGGTAGAGAAGACCAGATGACCGGTGAGTGAGGCCTCTATCACGGTGTTCGCCGTTTCTTCATCCCTTGTTTCTCCAACCATTATTACATCAGGATCTGCCCTCAAAAAGGCCCTAAGTACCCTTGCAAAGGTCAGGCCAATGCTCGATTTTATCTGTACCTGTCTCAGGCCATCCTGTACGATTTCAACAGGGTCTTCAGCTGTCCAAATCTTCTTTTCCGGCCTGTTGATATGGCCAAGGGCAGCATGTAGGGTCGTAGTCTTACCAGAGCCCGTTGGCCCGACAACCAGTATCAATCCGTAGGGCATCTCTATCAGTTTTTTCAGGTTTTTGAGGTTGTCTTCCAAGAGGCCGATGCGGTCGATGGGCATGGCCTCAGACGATGCCAGTATCCTCAAGACGACATCCTCGTTGTTTTCCGTGGTGGGGAGAGTGGCCACACGCAGTTCAATGACACGGCCTGTCCTGGTCCTGAATTTGATCTTTCCATCCTGGGGTAGCCTTTTTTCCGCGATATCCAGGCTGGCCATGATCTTGATCCTGGAGACCAAGGCCTTTTTATAATTCAATGGAATATTCTGATATCTCAAGCAGTCGCCATCGATGCGGTATCTCACCAAGGCCCCTCTCTTGCCCGTGAGACTTTCTATATGGATATCGGAGGCGCCCCTGGTATATGCATCTTCAATTATCCGGTTTGCCATCTGGACGACGACGCTATCCGCATCAGATGCCAGGCTGTCGTCTTCTTCGATTTCCTCTTCTTCCTCTTCTATCAGCTCCAGTTGTTCGAATACGTCTTCAGCATCACCACCAACGCTGTATTTGCCATAAAAATAGTCTATGAATTTATCTATATCTTCTCTGAGGGCCACTGCGTATTCAAAGCTTTTGGCCTTCAGTACCCTCTGGATATTGTCGATCTTGCTGAGATCATGGGGGTTATCCAAGGCTATGAGGAGCATGCCAGCTTCTTCCTTGATTGGGGCACAAGCAGTGGTCCTGAAAAAGTGTTCCTTTATACCAGAGATACATTTGGGTGTGGTGCCAACCTCGAGTTCGTTGAATTCTATGAAAGGACACCTATAATACTCGCTGAGAGAGTTCCCTATTTCATCCTTTTCTATACCGAATTGATTGATCAATACGGACTCAATGGACTTTTTCGATTGTTTGGCCAGTTCTTTCGCCCTCTCCAGCTGTTCTTCCTCCAGGATGCCAGTCCTGATGAGATAATAGAATCTACCGTATTTTTGGGCCGACTGGCTTAGGCTCTCCAGTTTTTCTTTTGCATTGCGGAAGTCTTTGTTCAGCTTGACGAGCTGTTCCAGGGTCGAGGCTGCCTTTGTTACGGATCCTGTCTTTTCCTGGGTGAGGGCCAATTGATAGAGGGCCTCATATCTGATATCATCGGGCAGTTCCTGGTCCTTGAGACCTTTTTCCAGGTATTCTATGGCATCGAATGGCATATCCAGCTTGAGATAAAGCTGGCCGATCTTTATCCTGATCTCGCCGGCGCGGAAATTCTTTTCCTCGAGCAGTTTCAACTCCTCTACTGCCTCTGAGAAAAAACCCGCCTCTATAAGGCCCAGGCAATTGTTATAGTGTTCCAGGAATTCTTCATGCTCGGAGAATTCGCCCTTTTGGCCCTCTTTTTTGTTTTCTACAGCCAGGGCATCCCTCTTTGAGAGCTCTTTCAGCTTGTCTTCCAGAAGAATTTTGAGTTTCTCGTCGGTGTCATCTGGAAGTACTGCCAGTATCTCTTCCAATATCGCCCTGGCCTCTTCTATGAGGCCATGATTTAGGTATAGATCTGCTTCCTGAATCTTTCTCTCAACCAGCTCTGCATGGCTCACAGGATCGGTGCCTGCCAAATCTTCAGTCTGTATCTGGAAGCCAGCCATATCTCTACTCCTGCTTCAATGAGTTGGCCGAGGCCACTTTGATGACATTGCCATGGGTGGTTATTTCAGCTTCAAGGCCATCTGCTTGTTCCTTCGTCCATTTTGCATCCTTGGGGATCTTTATCCTTATTGGTTTTTCACCTGTCAAAAGGGCTACACCTGTCTGTCCATTGAATAAGAGTATTATTGTGAAATTGGAGGGAACAGGTAGCTCCTGGCCTCCAATATGACGGATTATAGGAAAGCTCATGGAAGAAAGGCTGGATTCGTCAAAGTCGGCAAGTTTGCCCCTGAACATTCCCTTGAGTTTTGACCATGGCCAGCTCTTTAGTTTATTTAACTCCAGGCTATGGGCCTTCTTGATTGCTGACTTTGAATGCCAAGGAGGGCTTGAGACATAGGCTATTTCGTCTGCAGGAAAACCTATCTCCATGCCATCCAAAGTGATGGTGAAAAGCTCGGCCCACGGGCATGGAGTAAGGTTCATGTCCCTGGCATATTCCTCAGAATCGGTTTTGGTGCGAGGTGGTTCAGGTAGTTCCAACTCCATAGCCTCGAAGAAGTGGTTGGAAAGTTCCTCAAGCTGCCTTTCCAGTCTCTGGCGTATGTCATGCTGAAAACTGTGGAGTTTTTCCATTCCAGGGGTCTTGGCCAGGAGCTTTTCCAAGGGTTCGATGCGGTTTATACATCTTTTTATCTCTACAAGATGGGCCTGCAGGATCCTTTTGGCTTCTCCCGGGAGTAGATCCTCTTTGCTGGTATGACTGCCCGTTGTCTCCGTGGTTGTCTCTGTTTCGGTTGAAGCAGGACCCAGGGCTGGTGCACCATCTCCCTGCATCTCGGAGGTGGTTTCTGCCTTTTCAGCCCCCTGGTCTTCTCCTGTTTTCTCGCCCAAGAGGAGAAAGTTCTCCAGGACAGTGGCCTCCTCCTTTTGCTGGGCCTTGTCAAACAGGGCCTTTAGTTCCTGGGCTATGCCCTCTGCCCTGTCATCGGATACACTTTTGCCTGAATGGCAATCCAAAAGAAAGGCTACGGCTTTTTTGAGTACCGATGGAGCAGTGGCAGAGACCTTTTCAGGTCTGTATTGGATGTGTTGGAGGACCTTTTGCATGAGTTCTACCAGGGAACGTGCCGGGGCCTGATTCCTGATTTCTGGGGCGCCAAGGAGTCCTGCTACCAAGGCAAGGGTCTGGTCTATCTGGGGCTCTGTCACCTCCCATTCGATGGTAAAGATCTGCTGTTTCAGCTCCTGAAGTATCTCCCCTACCCTATTTCCCTGGTCAGTGTCTTCAGGTGTCGGCTCCATCTCTACAGCTATCTCTTCTGCCTCCTCTTCCACCTCGAGTTCCAGTTCGAGCAAGGCCTCCTCTTCCTCTTGGTTGTCCTGGGGTTCTTGATCTTCAAGCAAGAGGGCTGTTGGCTCTTCTGGTTTTATTTCATCTCCTTCTTGGGCAAGTTCAAATTCCACAGGAGAATCGTCTGCCTCTTTTGCAACCTCTTTAATCTCCTGGGTCAGAGGATCGATCTCTATTTTTTTGGAGGGTTTGAAGAGGTCGTCTATGGTATCTTCTATTTCCGAGGTAAAGATTTCTGGTTCAGGGATGGAGTTGTTTTCTTTCACTGGATCATCTCCCTAATAAACTATTTTGGTTTTACAAGGTGTTTCGTGGCTACATAGCGCACGGTTTTCTTACTGATATCCTTAAGGGTTTCGAAAACCCCCAGTCCTTTGGTAGCGGCTGCCTGGAACGCTTCCACACCAAGTTCCCTATTCAGGTCTGTTTCCAGCTCTTCCACGCTCAAGGTGGGTATGGGGGAATTGGCAAGGTCTCTTTTGTTGTATTGGAGAACGAGAGGGATGTTATTAATATCTAAATTGTAATCCCGGAGGTTTTTCTTCAGGTCTTCCAGGCTCTCTATGTTCTTGGATCTTCTCACGCGCAGAGAATCCGCTACGAAAACAAGACCATCGACCCCTTTGAGGACGAGCTTCCTGGTAGCCTCATAGATTGCCTGTCCAGGCACGGTATATAGCTGGATCCTGATGTCAAAGCCTTTTATCTTTCCAAGGTTCAGGGGAAGGAGGTCAAAGAAGAGGGTTCTATCTCCCTTGGTCTCGATGGTGAGCATCTTGCCCTTGGCATTACTGTTCATAGAATTATATATGTAGAGGAGATTGGTTGTCTTGCCGCACCGCCCTGGTCCATAATAGACGATCTTGCAGTGCACCTCCCTTTTGCTGAGGTCTATCAGTGCCATTTATTTACCCAGTCCAAATATCTTTTCTATGTTGTTCGTCAATTCTGCCACCCTTAATCTTACGAGTCCGAGGGAGACCTCATCGCCAAAAATGGTTATGAGAATCATCTCCTGCCCCACTTTTGCAAAGTGGATGCTGTCTCTCTTCCCCTTGTGAAACAGCAGAGAAAAGTCGTCTTCGCCAATAAGCTTGGCCATTTGCGATGTAGCACCAAAATTTGCAGCGGCCAAGGCGGCAAGGGATGTCATGTCCAGGTCCTTTCTGTTTTGACCACAACTGGCAACTACGTTTCCTGCGTGATCTATCAATAAGACCGTATGGACTCCTGCCTGTACGAGGGCCTCATCAATCTGAGTTCTCGCTTGTTCGAGCGCAGGACCAGTCAAGATAATGTCTGCCATGATTTTCTGACCTCAAAACTTTTTAACCGAGCAAGGTTCTGAATCCTACCGGAAGGCTCTAAAGGCCTTATCGGACAGTCGTGGAAAAAATTGAAGGATCGATGGCTTATGAGGTCGGACAATTTAAGGGCTGGTCTTGATTGTCGATAAATAAATAAGAAGAAAAGGGGCTGGAATCATGCCCTGTAAGAGCCGAAAAGGGAAAAAATAGATGCCTCCATCCATAGCACAACGTCTGGACAAGATAAAGGATTTACCTCCAATGCCCAATACCTTACAAAAGGTATTGGAGGAAATGGACAGTATTGCATCCTCGGCAAAGCGCCTCGAGGTGATTGTAAGGCAGGATCCGGTACTTGCTACCAAGATATTGAAGGTTGCAAATTCTCCAGCCTATGGCATGAGTGGACAGGTTCAGACCATCTCCCATGCTGTAGTGGTACTGGGGTTCGAAGAGGTACGCAATCTGGTGATAGGGATCTCCCTGACCCAGGCATTTGGCCAGAACGCAGACCTTAAAGAATTCCCTGCCAGGGAAATGTGGTTGCACTGTATAGGCGTGGCAACAGTATCCATGGAGATAGCCACCCTCTTGGGTGACATGGAGCCAGAGGAGTGTTTCACCATGGGGCTAATCCACGATATTGGAAGATTCTTGATGTGTTCCTTTTTCCCTGAGGACCTCAAAAGGATATTGAAGCTCCAAGAGGAAAGGCAGATACCCCTCTACATGGCGGAAGAAGAATATGGATTCAGTCACACAGAGGCAGGGGCCTACATAGCCACAAAATGGAATCTGAATGAGAGGATGATTAGTGCTGTACGCTATCACCATCGACCAAGGAGTGCTGGCCCTGAAGAGAAGGCTTGCGCCGTGGTATTTCTTGCCGATCAACTTTGTCACAAGTTGGGGATTGGTTGGAGCTCCAATTGGCTTGCGGACAAGATAAAACTCCCAAAGGCCTTGGGTCTAAAAGGCCCACAAGTGCAGGCAATAGCAAAGAAGATACGGGACAAGAAAAAACACCTCGAGGAGGGCTGGTCAAAGGCCCTGGGAGGCTGATATGCAGGCAGAAAACATCGGTAGAAGCATAAAGGCCATGGTAGTAGACGACGCTGCCTTCATGAGAAAGGCCCTGGTAGAGATCTTGTCGGACTCGGGCGATATAGAGGTAGTGGGAGTGGCCAAGCATGGGAAAGAGGCCTTGGATGCCATAAAGACATTGCGTCCCGATGTGATAACCCTCGATGTGGACATGCCCATAATGGATGGGCTAACCACCATAAAACATATCATGATAAGAGATCCTTTGCCTGTGGTCATGGTGAGCGGCCTGGCTGATCAGGGCAAGATCACCTTTGAGGCCCTCAGTCTCGGAGCCGTGGATTTTTTCCCAAAGCCTTCTGGAACCGTCTCGGATGACATCCATGACAGTGGCGCAGACCTGGTAAGGACATTGAAGGTGGCAGCAGGCATAAATCCCAGGGCCATCAAGAGGGCGGTCAAGACAAATCCACGCCCTGTTCATATCAAGGATCGAGACAAACATGCGCCCTCGGGGCTACTCGTGGTGGTTGCCCTTCAAGGGGCTGTAAGCAGTTTCATTCGTCTCGCCTCTGCGCTCTTTCCTTTGAAACATACCGCCTGTATTTGTATCCAGGACATGTCAAGGGCTGTTTTACGTGCCTATGCCAGAGAGCTCGATGCCATAACTGGTTGTGCAGAGGCCTTCGTAACGGCACAGCGTCTCTATAGTGGGTGTTGCAGCTTGGTTGGAAAGTATGGATTGCCTGAGATGAGGATGGATGAGGCCGGGGAGGTCTATCTTGAGTGTGGTGAGGGTGTTATGGGCCTGGAGACCTTCCTGCATAAAACTGCCGAGATCTTTGGAGAAGACCTGAATATCTGCATATTGGGGGGTCAGCCCGGGGATGAATTTTACGGTCTTGCATCAGTAGTTGACAGGGGCGGCAGGGTCTATGCCTTGGCTCCAGACAAGTGTGCATCAGGCGGGCTCGCAAAGAAGGCTATAGAACTGGAGCTGGCAAGGCCTTTCGATACGGAACAGGCCCTTTGGAATAGTCTAAAGGCCTTTTCAAGACAATTGGCCCTCAGAAAAGGGTTCAAGGCCTGAAGGATGGCTATGATAGATGGTTTTGCTTTGTTTGCAAGATGAGAAAAACAGTGGATGGTCAGATATGGCGCAAGAGATGTTGACAGCAAGCAAGGGTATTGACGGAAAGATCAAGGTCCTTATCGTTGACGATTCCCCAATGATGTGTAAGGCCCTGGAACAGATATTAGGAGAAGACGATCAGATTCAGGTTCAATCAAGGGCCTTGAATGGCCAAGAGGCCTTAAACAAGCTTTCGGCAGGTGGCTTTGATGTCTGTACCCTGGACGTGCACATGCCAGGGATGAATGGCCTGACTGTGTTGAAGAATATCATGGTCAGGTATCCTATTCCCACTCTCATGGTAAGTGCATTTACAGGAGACGGTTCCAGGGTGACCTTTGAGGCCCTCAGATTCGGGGCCGTGGATTTTTTCAAAAAGCCAACGAGAAACGGAGACGAGGAGCTAAAGAGCCAGGCCGAGCTTTTATGTTCCAGGCTGAAGCGGGCCTCCAGGGTCCAGGTGGAGGCCGCCCGTTACCTACGCATCAGGCCGGTTAGAAGATCGATGCAGACCGAAAACAAGGAGAGATCCGGCGAGAACGTTAAGGCACTTGCCGTAATTCATGGCTCTACTGGCGGGTATTCGTCTATTCTCTCCATAGTTCCCCATCTTTCAGGGGCCATGGATATCCCCGTGGTCGTGTCTCTGGGTACCTCCAAGGAAAATCTCAATGCCTTTGTAGATTATCTGCGTCCCTTTGCCGCCGTCCCCTTGGTTGTGCCAGAGAAGCAGGTGCGCCTCATGCCAGGAAGTGTATATTTTCTTGCCAGTGACCAGACCGGCACCTTTGAAAAGGATGGGGCCGAGTGGGACATGCTGGTAAGACAAAGGCCGATAAAGGCAGACAATGAAGGGGCAATCGATCTCATCCTCCTTTCTGCCAGTGAGGCATTTGGAAGGGATTGTCTCGCTGTTTTTGTCTCTGGTGACAACAGCCATGGCATGACCGGAGCAAAAGAGGTGCTCAGAGGAGGAGGCACACTCCTCGTTCAGAACCCGTCCAGTTGCCTTGCCCCATTTTTGCCCCTTCATATCATGGACAAGTTTAATGCAGAAAGTAGTGGCTCTGCCGAGATTGCTGGCAGGCTTAGCAAGTGGAAGGTATGACTGTTCTCGACCTTGATTCACAGGAACTGATACAAACAAACGTTTCGGATACAAACACTGGTACTGAGACGGGTTTCAGTGGTTTCATGGTGGATATAAACCTATCCGATTTGGTACAGCTTGCCTGTCTTGAGAACAGGGATCGGAAACTGTTGGTACAGACCAGAGGGGCAAGGGGAGAGATATTCTTTTCTTCCGGCGAGGTGGTCCACGCACAGATAATGGACAAGAAAGGAGAGGAGGCCTTTTATGAGATCATGTGCCTCCATCAAGGCACCTTTCGCTTCTTTCCCGAATCACCCCCAGAACATACCATTGAAGTGCCGTGGAATTTTCTTTTGATAGAGTCTCTTAGGAGAAAGGATGAGATGGGTTCCGCCTCGGACACCGATGTCGAACAGGTGCCCGGTGTACTGGTTGTAGACGACTCCAGATTTTTTATCTCCAGGCTGCGTGATGTATTGACGGAGAACCTCTCTGCCAAGGTTATAGCAGAGGCGCGAAACGGTAAGGAGGCCCTGGAGTTTTTGGACGATACTAGGCCAGATATTATTACCCTGGATATAAATATGCCAGTCATGGCCGGGGATATAGCCCTCAAGCACATCATGATCCGATCTCCAGCACCAGTGCTTCTGGTGAGTAATTTCAATGAGAAGCACACGGCAAAGATCATGGAATATCTACGTCTTGGTGCAGTGGATTTTGTATCAAAACCAGGTGCAGGTGATTCCTGGGACCTTTTTGAAAAGCGGCTTGGGAATGCTATCAAGACCGCCACAGAATTCCAGATAAGAAACATCAGGCGGGCCAGAAATCCCAAGATGGCAGGGGAAAAGGCTCTGCCAGGTATGCCGGCCGATAGGTTGATCGTAATCATGGGGGGGTTTGGAGGTCTGCTCGAGATCCAGAAGATCTTGCCAGAGCTCCAACTTGGGGAGTCCACAAGCCTTATCGTGTTTCAGCAGATGTGCCAATATTTTTCCGCTTCTCTGGCCAATTATATGGACAGCTACTGTTCCTTTTCCGTAAAGGCCTTGGAGACAGGTGCGCCACTTCTCAGTAACCAGGCCTGGATATCTGGGCTCGACAAGGGATGGAAGGTAGAGGCCGATGAAACCGGAGCAGGTATTTATAGAGACATGTCGCTGGACAGCTTGGAGCCTGATCTTTTTCTTCATGGACTAGCCTCCATCTTTGAAAAGGATCTCACCGTGGTTCTCCTGTCCGGGATAGATCTGGCTATGGTGCAGGGTCTCGAGAGCGTGGCATCCAAGGCAGGGGCCATAATACTCCAGGACCCGGACACATGTCTCTATCCCGAGCCATTGAAGATGATTAAGGCCCTTGGGTTAGATGTGCAGATTGCACCATCAGAAGAGATAGTCCCTCTTCTTGGCAAGAAATAATAAATAGCAAGGTATAAAATGGCTACTGTCTTAATTATTGATGATTCCAGCTTCATGAGAAAGAGGATTGGCAACATAGTCAGACAAGCTGGGCACGATGTGATAGGCACTGCAAGGGATGGTGCAGAAGGTTTTGACCTTTACAAGAAGCTTCGCCCAGATCTGGTGATTATGGATGTTACCATGAGAGGTGTGGATGGTATCCAGGCTGCTGGTATGATCCGGGAGGTCGATCCAGAGGCGCGGATTCTCTTCATGAGCCTGATTACTGATCCAGAGGTTATTTCTATGGCCAACGAGTTGGGGGCCATTGATTTCCTTGGAAAGGACGATTCTGAAAGATTGAGCCACATCATGGATGGGCTTGGCAAGCGCTAACAAGAGGTATGTGTCATGAAGGATTTTGATCAGGAAATGTGGCAGGATTTTATTGTGGAGGTGGAAGAAAACCTCCAGGAATTCGAGCCAAACTTGTTGCTGCTGGAACAGCAGCCCGATGATTCCTCCATCTTAAATGATTGTTTCAGGAACATGCACAGTATAAAAGGGGCTGCCAACTATATGGGTTTGAGCAGAATAGCAGCTCTTGCCCACGCTATCGAGAACCTATTCGACGAGGCCCGTCAAGGCAGCCGCAGGCTGGACCAGCAGGCATTTGATGCGATATTCAGGTGTGTGGACAGGTTCAAGGAACTACTTGAGGACGTGGCACAGAATCACGAAGAGACTCTGGATGTCGAAGACCTTCTTGAACAGTTGAAGAACACTGTAGGTGGAGAGACAGCCTTGGCCGCCGGTGCTGTTTTCGAGCAAAGGCCAGAAGGAGATCCTGGGCCAGAAGAATCCGATGAAGACCTGGAGCTTTTGAATATCTTTGCCCAGGAGATGAGAAGCCTTTACGGACAATTGGTCAAGGTCATCGAAGATCAAGATGCTGATCAAGGTACACTGGACATCCTGCTTCAGGACATGGAGCGTGTGGCCAATTACATAGGAAAGGAGAAGCTCCGTAGTGCCATAAGTGATATCAGGCAAGGGCTTTGGGAATCTTTCCAAGGAGATGGATCTGATGAATTCATAAGGGCGATGCGCTCTAAGCTCAGGGATGCCCTCAGCAAGGAGATAGAGCTGGATGATGTGGTGCCAGACGATTATCTGGGTGGCACTGGTGTGGAGGCCGAGGAGGATAAAGAGCTCTACCATATCTTTCTCGATTTTTTCAAAGAGGTAGGGGCACCTTTGGCCAATCCTCCTGCGGATATGGACGAGAAATGGATTTCAGAGTGTGAAGAGGCTGTGGACAAGTTAAAGACCTCTGCCAACTACATGGACTATATGGACGTCGTGCATCTGCTCGAGGAATGGGAAGAGTGCATAACAGAACAATTGAGCGGGGAATCCCATTTTGACAGGGAGGTTTTTATTGGCCTATGGGAGAGATTGTGCGACAGGCTGCCACATCTGAAAGAGATGTTTGAAACCCCGGAGATGGAACACGTGGATGGTCTCCAGGACATCGATGCATCTGGACAGAAAGAAGCGGATTCGCCCTTTGGGATAGAGTCGCTGGATGATTTCGATGCAGCTATAGATACCATATTCGAAGATGGAGAGCCTGTAGCCGAGCAGAGGCACCAGGACAAGGCTTCCCAGCCAGCTCCCATAGAGGGAATGGGTCAAGACGGTCTACCTCTTGATAAAGAGAATGATTTTGGCAAGGAATTCGGCAAAGAATTGAGTCCCCTAAAGGGCTTTGCTGGAGCTTCGGATACGAGAGGTAACCAGGGTCAATTGGTCAGGGTGAATCTCGAAAAGGTAGAAAATCTCTTGGAAGATGTGGCAGAGCTCGTAGTTTTGAGATCATCCATGGCCCAATCCACCATCTTGTTGAAGGGGTTGTATTCCAGGTGGAGGGACAAGAGGCGGATGCCTGTCCAGGAATTGAGGCCCCTGAAGAACGTGCTCCTTGATTTCACTGAGAGCGTGGCTGCGTTGGAAAGGGTGGTACATCAATTACAGGATGGGGTCATGCGCATGCGTATGCTCCCGGTAAGTTCTCTGTTCAACAGATATCCCAGGATGGTCAGGGACCTGTGCCAGAAACTCGGTAAAGAGGTGGAGCTTAAGCTCACAGGTATGGATACAGCCCTTGATAAGCAGGTGATGGAGCAGTTGGCAGATCCCCTCCAGCACATAATCCGAAATGCCATAGACCATGGTATAGAACCCCCAGATCAGAGGAACACGAAGGGTAAGCCCTCCAAGGGACAACTTTCCATTTCTGCCAGCCAGGAAGGGAACTTCGTCATTATCTCCGTATCAGACGATGGAAGAGGGCTGGATAGGGATCTGATTGTAAAGAAGGCCATTTCTTCTGGGGTCATCAGCCCAGATGCCCTGAGACAAATGAACGAGGAGCAGATATGGAATCTGGTCTTCATCCCAGGCATATCTACTGCCGGTTCTGTCTCGGACATCTCTGGAAGGGGTGTTGGTCTGGATGTGGTCAAGAAAAATATAGAAAAGATAGGAGGGACAGTGGTGGTTCAATCCCGAAAGGACAAAGGCACGAGGTTCATGCTGAGGATCCCTCTTACCCTTGCGATCATAAAGGGACTTACAGTAAAGGTGGGCAGGCAGTCTATGGTGGTGCCCATTTCAGCTGTTTATGAGACCTTTCGCCTCACATCTCGTGATGTGAGCAGTGTCGAGGGCTATGAGATGATATCGAAACGCCAGGAGACACTCCCCCTCATTCGGCTGGGAAGGATTTTCAGGGGGACAGGGGCCCCTGCAGAACCTGAGAAGTTCTTTGCAGTCAGGGTAAGACTTGGTGAGTTGGATGCCTGTCTGGGTGTGGATGCCCTCATAGGCCAGCAGGAAGTGGTTATAAAACCCCTATCGGACTACTTGATGGATCAGCCCGGCTTTGCAGGGGCGACCATCCTGGGAGACGGCTCCATTGCCCTTATCCTAGATCTGCCAGCAGTCTTGGAAAAATCAAAAGGCTTTATCCGGAAGAGGCAACAACTTCTGGAACAGGCTGCCCTGGGGCTTGACCTGTCAGAACCGCCTGTGTTTCATTAAGCTTCCATCTTGGAAGCATTAAACAGATCCATAGCAATGGCTATATTGATGGCTTGGCCTATAATACCCATCTATTGGCTACCATTGCGCTTGGCCCCTGGTTGGAGCCTGGCCCTTGGCAAGGGCCTTCATCTCCTTCAGGGTGCGTTATGGATCTTGGCTGTAGGGATCATCTGGCATTGGCATCCAATACTACTATCCTTTTGGCTTCAGATGCCAGCCCCTTTTCTGTTTGTGGGCTGGTCTCTGTTTTGTACTGGCCTCGTACTCCAGGCCTGGACAGCCATTGTCTTGGGCATCCGCATAACAGGCCTGCCAGAGTTGGGGAAAAGCACTTCTGCCCTTGAACGGAAAGCCCCTTTCAGCCTATGTCGGCATCCTACATACCTGGCCCACCTTTTGATTTTTGGGGGAGCTGCCCTTTTCACGGGTTTTGCCATCTTGTTCCTCCTGGCCTTGGTAGATTTTTTTCTTTCAAGATTGGTGCTCATACCATTGGAAGAGAAGGAACTCGAGAAGAGATTTGGCCAGGCCTACAGGGATTATAAGGAAGATGTACCCTGTTTCTTCCCAAAGCACTGGCGAAAAGATGGTCATGGAGAAGAATAGCCCCCACTACCTCCTGGCCGGGATCAGCCTGGCAAGGATAAAGCCGCATGCCAGGCAGAATCCAGTGATCATGAAGCCTATGGAGAAGAGACCATGATCTGCAAACACGCCTATCAGTAAGGGCATGAGGCCACCACCAGCCAGGAATGCAAAAGGGACCACCATCGAAATCAAAAGGCTTCTATCCTCTGGTCCTGAAAATTCCGAGATGGCGGCAAAGGCTGCTGGGAAGAAACACACAGCAAGAAGGGGCTGTAAGAATACGGATATCTTTAGCGCCAGCCCTTCGGTCAAACCCAATGAGATGGTGATTATGCCTGTAAAGAGTAACATCCAGCCCATGACGTTTTTGGGGCCGTATCTGTCAGACAACATTCCTCCTGCAACAGCAGTGAATAGCGTGGCCACCCTGGACATGCTCACGAGCATATTGGCGTCTGCTTTTGCCATGGAGTGAACACTTACCAGGAAAAGAGGCAACATATTGTAAACCCCAAGGGTGCTGGTGATGCCAAGCCCAAAGAGAATGGTCATGAGCCAGAACTCCTCCTTCTTCAGATAAAAGGAGCAGGAAATCAGGTTTGGTGCCGTACCCTTGAAATTACCGGCCTTGACCCATAGAAAGACGCCCCCTGTAAAGATAGACAACCCAGCCAACAGGGCCATGAGATAGTGCCAAGAGGAACGGTTCAGGAAAAAAGAGGCTATGATTGGCGCGGTAATAAATGCAAGGTTTGGAGCAAGTTCGTGGACCGAAAATGCCCGTCCCCAAAAGTCCTTGTGGAAAAGGGAGGTGATGGTGGCTATTCCAGATGGGAGATATAACCCTGTGGCGAGTCCCAGGGCCAGAAAACCACAATACAAGACAAGTAGACTGTTCGAGATGGCGATCACCATGAGGCAGCAAGAGGCACAGCCTATTGACAGCAGGATAGATCTCTTGTGGCCAATCCTGGCAGATATGAATCCCGAACCGAGAAGTGCCGTGAAGTATCCGATGCTGAGGGCCATGAACATACCAGAGGCCTGAGCAGCACTAATGCCAAGCTCTTCTTTCATCTCTGGCAGAAGAGGAGAGACGATTATCCGCGACAAAAAATTCAGATAAAAAATAAATGCCAGGAGAAGGAGTTTTCCTGCACCTTTTGAGATGTTCAACATCTATAGCGTTCCTTTCAACAATAGTTGTCAATGCCTCACATTGACTTTTTATCCATTAGAAAATAGGCTGCTGTCGAGGTAATTACTCGGTTTTTTTCTATGGAGAGCTTGATAAAATAACACCCTCGAAAGTTTTTTGATATGAAAAATGAAGTAGGCGAAATTTCTTTTGAAAGGGATCTGAATCCCAGTCAATTTCAGGCCGTGATGCACGATGAAGGCCCGTTGCTGGTCATTGCTGGGGCTGGCAGCGGAAAGACGAGAACCCTTGTCTATAGGGTAGCAAGACTGGTTACAGAAGGGATTCGGCCTGAAAACATCTTGCTGCTCACCTTTACCAGAAAGGCTGCGGCCACCATGTTGGAAAGGGCTTCATCGCTTGGAGGTGGAGCATGTCAACGGGTACAAGGGGGCACTTTTCATGGCTTCTGCCATAGGATGTTGAGACGTTATGCCCAGTTGGTGGATTATCCTCCAGGTTTCACCATCATGGACCAGTCGGACAGCCAGGATCTCATCCATCTTCTGGCAAAACAGATGGAGTTGATAGGAAGGGGTAAGAAATTCCCATCCAAGGCTGCCCTATGCGCCATCTTCAGCAAGGCTGCCAACTCTGGCTCAATGATAGACGAGGTGATCGATCTCTATTATCCCCACATGAGCGAACATGTGCAGTCAATAGCCGCCCTCTTCGATGCATATACTAAATATAAGGCCGTTCATGGTTTGATGGACTATGATGATCTTTTACTCAAGTGGTTACTCGTCTTGAGGAATCACGGGCACATACGGGAACAGATGGGGCAGGCCTTTCGTTACATCATGGTAGACGAGTACCAGGATACTAATATGGCCCAGGCCGAGATCATCAGGCTTATGGCCTCTCTTCATACCAATGTGATGGCTGTGGGCGACGATTCCCAGTCCATCTATTCATTCAGGGGGGCGAATTTCAAAAACATCCTCGAGTTTCCCAGGATGTTTTCCGGCACCAGAATAATAAAACTGGAGAAGAATTATAGGACGACCCAGCCAAACTTGGACTGCACTAATGCCATAATTGCAAATGCCAGGCAGAAGTTCACGAAGAGGCTCACTGCCCACAGGCAAGGTGGCCACCCTCCCCTACTCTTTACCGCAATGGATGAAAATGAGCAGGCTGCATTCGTGGCGCAGACCATTCGAGATTACCTGGAGCAAGGGGTGGAGCCTTTTGAAATAGCAGTGCTCTTTAGGGCTGCTTTTCACTCTTATCAGTTGGAGACACGGCTGAACAATGCAGGAATCCCCTTTGTAAAGCGGGGTGGTATGCGTCTGGTAGATGCTGCCCACATAAAGGACTTGGTTTGTCTCCTGAGGTTGGTCATAAACCCTATGGACAGGTTGAGTCTGAATAGGGTACTTCTCCTGATGGACAGATTGGGCCCAAAGAGTGCTGATAAGGTCTTTGGGCAGATGATGAAGGCCCAAGACCCCTTGGAGGCCCTGACGGAGTTCAAAGGCAAGGCCATGTGGGCCCGTGAGGTGAGAAATCTTGGAGAGCTCCTTGTTTCCCTCAAAGATTTTTCCGGCCAGTTACCAGGGCTCCTGGATGAGCTTATCTCCTGGTACAGGCCCTATCTTGAAGACAACTACAGCGATGATCATCCCAGGAGAATGCAGGAACTGGCCCAACTAAAGGCTATGTCTGCAAATTACCCTGATGCCGTGGAATTTCTGGCAGATCTCGCCCTTGATCCCCCGGAGAAAGACGCCCTTCACAAAGATGCAGGCAGGGTTGTCCTCTCCACCATGCATTCTGCAAAAGGGCTCGAATGGAAGGTAGTATTTGTGATTGGCCTGGCAGAGGGTCGCTTTCCCTCTCCAATGGCGGATAACAGGCCAGAGGAGATAGAAGAGGAAAGGAGGCTTTTTTACGTAGCCTCCACCAGGGCAAAGGATCATCTCTATTTTTGTTACCCTGCCTTTATCAACGTGCAGGGAGCTGGTCTCATGCCTGCGCGCCCAAGCAGGTTCTTGACCGAGATCCCGGAAAGGTTGCTTGCAAGGCAAAAGAGGAGAACGAAGACACAGCAGGTGGCAAGTGAGCGATCTGTAAGGGCCATGCCCCAGAAGAAGGCTCGATCTCGCCAAGGCCCGGCGCCAAGTGCCAGACCTGATGGTTTTTTTCAGCCTGGGGACAGGGTTCGCCATTCCATATTTGGAAAGGGCACGGTTTTGGCTGTACCGGATAGGGTAAGGGTGAAGGTGCTTTTCGACCTTGCAGGAGAGAAAACCCTTAGGCTCGATTATACGTCACTTTGTCTGGTCTGAGATAGCCCATGAAGACCATCACTCTCCTTTTTGCAATATTCTTGCTGTCTCAGGGTATGTTATTGCTTGTTTCCTGTTCAGCTCAGGGAGGAAATAGTTGCTGTAGGCTCATTTATGATTTCGAGGATGAAAAGGACCTTCAAGGTCTTGGATGGAGATGTCACACCTGGTATCAAAGAAGCCGACAGCATGTCACCCATGGAAGGTTTAGCCTGGAGGTCCAGATGTACCCCCCTGAGACCTATCCAGGTTTTTTCATGGCAGATTTGAAGGGCTCTTGGAAAGGGACAAGGACAATAAGATTGGATATCTTTAATCCAGCAAAAAGGCCTCTGCCTGTGACCTTCAGGATAGATGATGTGATAAATCCACCTTATGAGGACAGAATAAACGAGCGAATATTGTTGAAAAATGGCATGAATTATGTTGTGCTCGATTTTTCCAGGCTTACCACCTCTGGCACAGGCAGACACCTGGATACGGCACATGTCTGCGCCTTCATGTTTTTTATTGCCTCACCCAGCAGACCCGTCACGATTTTTATTGACAATATAAGGCTGTGTAAATGAATATAACAGTAAAATGCCAAAAGGACATAGAGAACAAGATATGCATGAGCAGACTCGAGTAAATCCGGACGACCTATTTGTAAAGATACCCTGTTTCCTTACGGGCAGGCTCGTTCTGGATACTGACAGGGAAAGGATAAGGCAGAAGCTCGCAAAGTTTCTCGTCAATGAGAAGGGTTATAGGATAGATGACTTCCAGCTCGATCGGGAAATCAAACTGGAAGTCAACAATGAAAAGGTCATCTCCTATGTGGACTTGGTTGTTAGGATACACGGCAGGTCGTTGATGATCTTGCGTGGAGGGCCTGGTTCTGTCATAACAAGGGAGTCTGGAACCGTAGCAGCTGCCAGGCTTCTTGAAAAGGATTACATCATACCTTGGGCTGTTCAGGCAAATCTCTTTGATGCCTCCTTTATCGACGTCAAGAAAAAAAAGGCCGTGGGTTACGGCTGGGATGCCATTCCTTCCAGGGCAGAACTCATAAAATTGACATCCGACTGGCCCCCTCCAAGGCTACCCGAGAAGCGCATCCCCTTGGAGAAGCAGATCCTCTATTCCTACGATACCCATGGATGACGATCGAGGCTCAAGACATCAGGTGATGTCATAATCTGTAAGTAACAGATGAAAAGTGGCAAATCTCTTCTTGGCTGCATTCTCTGCCTTGGCTTTGGCCTCAGCCTTTCTGGGACAGCACGCATGGCCTGTGCCATTTGTTGCCCTCATACCCTTTTTACACGCAACCTATAGGGTAGAAAAAAGGGACAGCTTCCGTCTGGGTTTTTTCTGGGGGGCCTTCTTTTTTGGCCCTGTGCTATGGTGGATTGCCCCAACCATAGCAAACTATGGCAGGCTCCCAATGCCTGCTGCTTGGGCCATATTTGCTCTTCTGGTGTGCTATCTTGCCCTTTTCCCTGGCCTGTGGGCCTGGCTGACAAGATCTTTTATTGCCTTTAAACCGGGTTCCCTAACGGCCATGTTGGCCATTAGCTCCTTGTGGATATTGTTAGAGGCACTCAGGGGTAGTTTTCTCAGTGGCTTTCCATGGGCTGCCCTTGGCTATAGCCTGTCCCATAGTCCCTGGTTGATCCAGACAGCAGATCTATGGGGCCATTATGGCATAGGCTTCATCGTCTTTTTTTCAAATATAGTACTTTGGCGACTATTTCTGTTGTTCCAGAAAGGAGATGTCACAAGGGAAAGGATAGGTATGGTGAGCCTTTCTTTGGCCTTTTGGGGAGTGCTGATGACATTTGTGTTCATCTATGGTGATCACATGCTTTCTATTGCAAAAGAGGGCAGGATCAGGGTGGCTGCCATTCAGGGTTCTTTCGATCAGAGTATCAAGTGGAATCCCCAATACCGGCATGCCACTATAGAACGCTACAAGAGGCTGACCCAGGAGGCCAAATCACGTTTTCCTGCCCTGGGACTCGTAGTGTGGCCAGAGACGGCCATGCCTTTTTATTTCCAGGAGCAAGGCCATTTGAGGCAGGAGATCATGGGGTTTGCCAAGGAGCTCGAGATCTCTATCCTTTTTGGAGGTCCCTCCTATTTCTATGACCCTGGTGGGCACCTTCGATACAGAAACAGTGCATTTATAGTTGGGCCAGACGGTTCATTCAGGGGCAGATACGATAAGCAGCATCTCGTTCCCTTTGGAGAATACATGCCTTGGGGCAGGCTTACTGCCTGGGCAAGGGATTTTCTGCCAACGGCTGGAGATTTCGTTGCTGGAACCAACTCGAGGCCCCTGGTGAGCAAGCCTTTTAAAATTGGAGTAATGATCTGTTTTGAAAGTATATTCCCAGCCATTTCTCGAAAAGAGGTCCTTGCTGGGGCCAATATCCTGACAGTCATAACCAATGATGCATGGTTTGGCAGGACAGCGGCGCCCTATCAGCATGCAGACATGGCTATCTTTCGGGCAGTAGAGACCAGGCGCTGGCTCGTCAGGGCAGCCAATACAGGGGTAAGCAGGATCATATCTCCTCAAGGTCGGATATCTGCATCTACGGATCTTTTTAAACCCTGTTATATTACAGGTCTCGTGGATATCGATTATGGTATAACCCCTTTTGTCAGATATGGTGCCCACTGGTTTCTTGCCCTGAATTTGTTGTTTGTTCTAATAAATTATTTTATAACTTCTTCAAATATAACAAAGGGGGACATCCATGGTAGATAGACAACAGAAACAGGTATCGATCGATATTCAGGACTTGAAGAGTAGGCTTGCGGACGTTGCAAAAAAAATAGCTATATTAAGAGGTTATCTTTGATCGTCAAAAACTCGATCAGCGTCTTGTTGAAATAGAGAAGCAGATGCTGCAGCAGGGTTTCTGGGAGAGTCCGGGGTCCAAGGAGCTCTTGAAAGAACGCTCCCTGATCACCAGGCAGAAGGAGGCCGTGGCAGAGCTGGAGGAAAAGTTAGAAGAGCTGCAACTCCTCTTGGAGATGGCCCAGGAGGAGGATGACGAGGTGACCTTCCAGGAGGTTCGTACAGAGCTGTCGAGACTTGAAAAGAAGATCAGGCGTGTCGAGCTCCAAAGGCTATTGTCTGGTACGCACGACATCAACAACGCCATAGTAACCATACATTCAGGTGCCGGGGGCACTGAGGCTCAGGATTGGGCAGACATGCTTCTTCGCATGTACCTTAGGTGGTGTGAACGCCAGGGGTTTGAGGTGCGCATGTTGGACCTGATGCCAGGTGAAGAGGCAGGGGTGAAGAGTGCCACCTTCCTCGTCAAGGGGCAGTTTGCCTATGGGTATCTGAAATCAGAGGCTGGTGTACATCGCCTTGTCAGGATCTCTCCATTCGATGCCTCTGGGCGGAGGCATACCTCTTTTGCCTCGGTTTTCGTGGTGCCAGAGCTGGACGAATCCATAGATGTGCAGATCGATGAAAAAGACCTCAGGATCGATACTTATAGGGCAAGTGGTGCTGGCGGCCAGCATGTCAACAAGACGAGTTCAGCCGTCAGGATCACCCATATCCCCACAGGCATAGTAGTCCAATGTCAGAATGAAAGGAGTCAGCACAAGAACAAGGCCATAGCCATGAAGATCTTGAAGGCCAGGCTGTATGAACTGGAACGGGAAAAGAGAAACCAGGAAAAACAGCGCCTCCATGATCAGAAGAAGGATATCGGCTGGGGAAGTCAGATCCGTTCATATGTCATGCATCCATATCAGATGGTCAAGGATCACCGTACAGGGATAGAGACAGGAAATGTCAACGATGTCATGGATGGCAATATAGACAGGTTCATAGAGGGATATCTTGCTCAGAATGCAGATTCCAAGCTTCCTCATGATCCCGTATCGTAACGGATCTCCCCTGTATTGATTATTGCCTCGGTCCCATCTGCCAGGAGTAACTCCAGGCTGCCATCTGGCAAGATGTCCAATACAGTGGCAGCCGTGCCCCTCTCTTTTTCCAGGTCTGTGCCAAAGCGAATCCGTCTACCTATAAGGTTACTCAGGCCTTTATAGGCCATTATCACGGGATTTGGCCGAGTTGAGTAACTTTCTGAAAGGGATGTGGCCTGCCATTCGTGAAGCAGGGCAAAATTGAGTGCAATCCTCGAAATGATATGGGTGCCGAGTTCCATGATGGGCCATTTCCTTCCTGTCTCTATCAACAGGGAAGTGGAGTGTTGTGTAATCTCGGTTGGAAAGGCGTTTTGGTTGACATTTATTCCTATGCCTGTCAGGAGGTAGTGTTCATTGAGTCTTGGAGTTACGATAGTTTCTGCCAGGACGCCTGCAACCTTCTTTCCCTCTATGAGTACATCGTTCAACCATCGTATGTGGGCATCAACCCCCCATTCTCTGAGTATCTGGCAGATGGAAAGCCCTGTTGCAATGTTATAGAAATGCACATCTTCCTGGAATAGGGATGGATAGATTGCTATGCAGAGGTAAATACCCCCTTCGTCTGCATACCAATGCCTCTGCATCCTACCCTTGGCCCTGGTAAGGCTTTTGGCCCACCATATCTGGCCATTGGGAAAGGATGAACCTGTCTCGTCATTTACAAGGATCTGTCTTTTGGCAATCTCCATGAGCCTTTCGGATCGCTGGAGGAATATCACTCGCCTGAACACATCCCTTGCACGCCGCCAAAGCCTGTGGGCAGTGTCTGGCTCGTGGATCAAAAGAGGCAGATCCCCCATTAAGTGATGAGATATACGGGTCTCGAGGGTCGACAGGTTGAAAAAATGGTAGCAGTTGTCTCTGACTCTCGAGGCCTGAAGAGATGACTGGCTGGACAGCAGTGACACCATGATTATTTTCTTATTAACATACATTGGGGTATTTTTCTCTTGTCAGTCCAGACCCCGAAACCGTATTTTAACAACAGGAGAAAGAAATGCTTTTGAGAAAGCCAGCAGTAGCAAATCAATTTTACGATGGTGATCCCCGGAGGCTCAGATCTGAGCTCTCTCAACTTATTCCCACCACTGTCCATGCCAAACCGGCAATAGCAGCCATTAGTCCCCATGCAGGTTACATCTATTCCGGTCATGTGGCTGGGGCCGTCTTCAGCAGGGTGAGGATACCAGAATGTGTGGTTCTCATGGGGCCAAACCATACCGGGTATGGATCGTATGCCGAAATAATGACAGAGGGTATTTGGCAGATGCCCCTGGGGGACGTGGAGGTGGACAGTGAGCTTGCCATGCAGATTTTGAGGCGCTCAAGCGTTTTGCAGCAGGGCTATCAGGCACATCTCTATGAGCATTCCTTGGAGGTACAGATCCCTTTTCTCCAATATCTCCAGCCTGCTCTGAAGATAGTTCCCATCTGTCTGGGCCCTCTGGACTTGAATTCCTGTTTGGAGATAGGTGCGGCTGTGGCCTCGGCCGTGGATGCGTTTGGTCAGCCTGTTCTCTTGGTGGCGAGCACTGACATGAGCCATTATATACCGGCAGAAACGGCCAAGGAGCTGGATACCTTGGCAATAAAGAGGATCTTGGCCCTTGATCCGGCTGGCCTCTATAACACGGTAAAGGATAACGGTATCTCCATGTGTGGTTACATACCCACAACCATTACTATGGAGGCGGCCAATCAACTGGGTGCCAGAGAGGCGGAGCTCATCAAGTATGCCAACTCAGGTGATATAAATGGTGACTACAGTAGAGTGGTGGGGTATGCAGGTCTGGTTATAAGGTAGAAGAGTGAAAAATATATTTAACCTGTATGCTTCTTGACAAGAAATCAACCCGCCTCTATATTTCATGTTCGATTGCTGGGGGATCGTCTAACGGCAGGACCGCAGACTCTGGATCTGCTAGTCTAGGTTCGAATCCTAGTCCCCCAGCCAGTTCTTCTTATTTTTTGGGTAGGTGGTGTATTGGTCATCGTTTTGTTTCTTTCCTGAGTAATCCCTTCTATAAAAAATATCTTTGGGAGACTGTGTGACGGCTGGGGAGTCTGATACAAAAAGAGAAGCAAATAGACTGCTGGGAAGCAGCAAGGCACTCCGCATCCTTCTTGCCGATGACGACAAGGCTGTAGCTGAAGGTTTCAAGACCATATTGGAGGAGGCTGGTTACAAGGTAGTGGGAATCGCCTCTAATGGCCTGGAGGCCGTTGAGAAGACGGCTGAATTGAATCCAAATATGATCCTCATGGATATCAAGATGCCCTTGTTAGACGGCCTTGAGGCTGCCAAGGCCATAAATGGTCATCCTGGCTCATTTATCCCCATAATACTCGTAACAGCCTATGCAGAGAGGCATCTGGTTGAAAAGGCCAAGAGGAGAGGCATCCTGGGTTATCTGGTGAAGCCTGTGCATCTGGACGACCTGGTCCCAGCAATCGAAATGGCCAAGTCTATAGCCCAGACCATAAATGCCCTGGAGGGCGTGGTGGAAAACCTTTCCGAGGAGTTGGAGGCAAGAAAACTCATAGAAAAGGCCAAGGGGATCTTGATGAAACACCTTGGTATTGAGGAAGAGGCTGCCATGAGACTCATGCAAAAAGAGAGCAGAAGGCAGAGTATCAAGCTCAAAGAACTTGCCAGGGCCATCATCGCCTCTCATTCAACTCTGACGTGATTTTTCTTTCGATCCCCCCTAAAAATCGGCCTTTGATACACTTTCTATAAGTTTGCCAATGCTCTCAAGTGCGTGTCGGTAGCCATGGGACTAATCTTTTTTGCTGTTTGCTTGGCTTCGTCCAAACTCCACCTTGGCTGAATTGCCGTTCTTGGTCTGGAGCTCGTATTCCTTTTCCAGTAGTGCTGCTATCTCTCTTAGCCGCTTTTCAATGAGTCTCAGCCCAGATTTTGCCTCTTGGCAATCAGGGTTTATCTTGAGGGCCTGTTCAAATGCATGTCTGGCCTCGATGAACCAACTGCCTTCCAGATAGCTTTCTCCAGCAAGGCAATACGCCCTATCCAACCTATTTGGGAAAAGTGCCTGGAGTAACCGTTCAGGCCCTACAGATTTAGACCATTGCTCTTCGCACCGTACTCTTGCCTCGAGAAGATATCTCACAAGGAGGGCATTGGCCCTTTCCCTTTTCAGCACTGCAATGAGATATTCTTGGGCATGGCGCACGAGTAGGTCTATTCTCCTGATAGCCCTGTGGATTTCATGGGCAGTTTCTTCGAAAAATTCCATGCCCTGATCTTCTCCATTGCCATTGGCCTGGAGTGGGGCCATATCCTCCAGGGGATAGGACTCCCTGTAGCGTTTCATCATGTAGGCGTTTTCCTTTAATTTCATTGCCTCATGGAAGATTGCCCCTACCATCCAATCCAGCATGAAGCCCTCTTTTTCCGCAACGGGATCACAGTCACCCCACAGCAAGTGGCATAGGTCTTTTAGGCGCCAAAGCTGCCCTTTGGCCTGTTCAGTACCGACCCAGAAATCGAGGCCCTCATACCTCACGCCATATTTGGATGTATGTTCCTTCAGTTCAGCAAAAAAGAAACAGGATTCAAGAAAGTCCTTGACCATGTTTTTTAGAAAGAGATCCCGTCTTTCAATTAGCCAACAGGTACTCATTATGGGATCCTGTCCATTGGCACAGGTATCTTTTCCCTGACAGCCAGGGAAAGGACCTTGTGGCCCTCTCTGAACATGAGCCTTTTCGAACAAAGCACATTTACAAAACTGTCGATCCTCTCCATCCCTGTACCCTCTGCCAGCTCTGCGAGGCGTTCCACGGCTGTTGGTTCCAGACAGGCAAGATAGAGCTTGCGGGACAGGCCGGAAAGCCTGTGTCTAAGTATGCGGCCATCGGGTAGAATCTGCCTTATCGTGATGAACTCCCCGCCATCTCTGTACCCGAGGAGTTTTCCTTTGATTTTCATCCTGGATCTGGCCTTGTTCATCTCGGCAACCTTTTTTTCCACAGCCCTCCACATGTTTTTTTGTCTGGTTCTGCCTCCTGTGTATTCGAGGATCAAAGGCCTCAAGCCGTTGGCTGTATCTCTGGGGAATAGGAGGGTATAAAAGCCGTGGTTTCTGATGTTATAGATGCCAAAGTTCTCAGGCTCCCTGTATACCGGGCTATCTGCCCCAAGCCAGAAAGAGACGGTCTTCAGTGGAGAAAAAGGCCAGGCAAAATCCAGATTTTCCAAGGTTTCCATTACCTCTTCATCGGAACTTCCTGGGAAATGGAGAATTAGGTTGGCCTGAAGCTCGATCCCCCATTCAGTGCAGTGGCGCATGATTGCGAGATTGTCAATGGCAGAGCTCCCCTTGTTGAGTCGTTGCAAGAGTCGGGTGCTGAGGGCCTCAATGCCAACTTGTGCATCCTTGAGCCCCCCGGCTGCCATTTGGCCAAGCTCTTGCCTGCTATGTCCTACCCTGAGCTCTGCAAAAAAGGAATAGTCCTTTTTCTGCCTACTCAAAAGCTGAAAGATTTTCGGGGCTTGTCTCTTGGGGAGGCAGTTGTCCATGAAGGCAAAATCAAGAACCATGTATCTCTTGCTCAGGTAATCTATCTCAGAAACAACCCTTTGGCTGGATTTGGCCCTATATCCCTTCCACTGGAGGTTGAGATTACAGAAGTTGCATCTTGCCCACCAGCAGCCCCTGGAGGCCTCAATGGGTATCAGAGGTGAAATGCCAGCCCCTGTCCCGCCCAGTTGGGACAGCTCCAGGAAATAATCGTCAAAGTCAGGCAGCGGCAACTGGTCGAGCTCAGGGATCTGATCCTTCTTCGGTTTGTCATCCCCTTTGGTCCTGGAGCAGATGGCACTACTTGAAATAGTCTTCTTCTTTCCCATGAGATATCGCCACAACTCGAGAAGTGGCAATTCTCCCTCCCCAGTGATGGTGTAATCCACGAAGGGAAATATCTCTAGGAGGCTTTGTCCTATCACGTCAGAACAACTCGCCCCACCCAGTACAATAATGGTGTTTGGGGCCTGTGCCTTTATCTTCTTTGCAATATAGAGCCCAGCGGTCAGCTGATTAAGACACAGGCTGATACCTGTCATCCTGGGAAAGGCAAAGTGTCCAGGGGAGAAATATCTGTCCACAATGGCCTCTGCCTGGGAAACCACCCTTTCAAAATCAGGATTTTTCCCCTTGCCAAATTTCCTGCCAAGGGCCTTGTAGAAGAGTTCCTCAGGTCCCTCGTGGCCAGGAAAGAGTAGCTTTGCAAAAACTGCCTCTGCAGCCCAACTGGACTGGCTGATCTTGAGATAGTCCTCAAGGCCTATGGTAGTGGCAAGCCTGAGATAAGGGTGATACGCCCTCACCTTCATCCCTGGTTCTTTTTCTTTCAAAAAGGCCTTCAATGCACCTAACTGGATGGAAGGCCTATTGAAAAGAGGCCATGGGGGAGAGATCAGGGCAATATCCACTTTGATTTTGGAAGATGTATCAGTGCATCTGGGTTGCCATGGCCATGAGCCTCTGAACGCGTTCCTCAATAGGTGGATGGGTACTGAAAATCTTTGCAATGGAAGAGGCTGTCAAGGGGTTTACGATATACATCTGTGCTGTTGCCGGATTGACATCCATGGGTATTTTATGGTTCCACTCTTCCAGCTTTTTTAGTGCACCTGCCAGATACTCTGGGCAGCTACAGATCTTTGCCCCGGTGGCATCGGCCAGAAATTCCCTGCTTCTTGAAATGGCCATTTGAATCAGCATTGCGGCAAAGGGTGCAATTATCATCATTAGTAATACCCCTATGCCACCGCCGTCATCATCGTCTGATGAACCGCCAAGGCTGCCGCCGAAGAGCATGGCCCACTGGGCCATGGAGGCAATATAGCTGATGGCCCCAGCTATTACGGCAGCAATGGAGCTTATAAGGATATCCCTGTTCTTGATATGGGAAAGTTCGTGGGCCAGTACCCCTTCCAGTTCTTTTCTGTTCAAGAGTTGAAGGAGGCCTTCAGTCACTGCCACGGCAGCATGGCTTGGATTTCGGCCGGTAGCAAAGGCATTGGGAGTCTGGCTATGGATTATATAGACCCTTGGCTTTGGCAGGCCTGCCCTTTGGGCCAGGCTGGCCACTATGGCGTGTAGTTGGGGGGCCTCTTGTTCGCTGACAGGCCTTGCCCTACTCATCTTAAGGGCAAACTTGTCACTGAACCAGTAGGTAACAAGATTTATTGCAGCAGCTATTACAAACGCGATCATCATTCCATGTTGGCCGCCAAGCATCCTGCCAACCACCATGAAGAGGCCTGTGAGGCCAGCAAGTAATATAAAGGTCTTAAGAACATTGTTCATGATACGAATGATATCTCCTTGTTGTAGTGTTTAGTGTTTTGCTTACCTTAAGTATTGTTAAAATTCAATCATCTGCCTCCAGCAATATTATCATTTACTGAGAAAATACAAGCCCGGTAGGCCTTATCGCATGCCATGGAGGAGCCATTGCTTTTCAGATCCCTGACATTATATCAGTGGCCTTTTCCACATCCTTTTTGCTGCCTATGAACAGGGGTACTCTCTGATGCAGTGCTGTTGGCTTGATATCTAGGATGCGGCGCGTACCGTCTGTGGCTGCTCCTCCTGCCTGTTCCACTACGAATGCCAGAGGGGCGGCTTCGCACAGGAGCCTCAGTTTGCCATGGGGTTTGGCGGGATCCTTTTTGTCAGCAGGATACATGAAGATCCCTCCATAGAAAAGGTTCCGGTGAAAATCAGCCACCAGGCTGCCGATATACCTGGAGGTGTAGGGCTTGCCCCGGTCATTCTCCGGGCTCTTGAAATAGTTGACTGTAGCCTTGACCCTTTCGTCCCAATAGCATGTATAGGCCTCGTTTACAGAATAGACCTTCCCCCGTTCTGGGATTTTGATGGATGGATGAGACAATAGAAATTCACCTACAGATGGATCCAGGGTAAATCCATCCACCCCGTTCCCTGTGGTATATACCAATATGGTGCTTGGGCCATAGATGAAATAGCCGGCTGCTACCTGTGTAGAGCCTTTTTGTAAGAAATCGTCGAGGGTTACATAATTCCTGTCACTGGTTTTTTTCCTGATAGAGAATATGGTGCCAATGTTGACATTCACATCAATATTCGAAGAGCCATCCAGGGGATCAAAGACAAGCAAATAGTCGCCTTTTGGACGGTCTTCAGGTACCTCGATAATGTCTGCATTCTCTTCTGATGCCATGGCGCAAAGTATCCCCGCTTGCTGCATCCGGTAGATAAGTACACGATTGGCAAAGTCGTCCAGTTTTCTTACCTGTTCACCCTGGACGTTTATCTCTCCGGTAAGGCCAAGGATATCCACAAGACCTGCCTTGTTCACTTCCCTGGATATGATTTTCGCAGAAAATATCAATTCTGTAAGGAGCCTGGTGAACTGGCCTGTGGCCATCGGGCTCTGCTTTTGATGGAGCAGGAGATGTTCTGTGACAGTAATTCCTGTGTTTTCCATGGCTGTCTCCTTTCTCTAAGAAGATATGTGGTCTTGGACTGCAACCAACTGGAGTCCCTGGGTTGAGTGTTGATCCTGATAACCTGTATGGAAGTTCTGATACCAGGTTCCAATATTTTACATTAACTTTTGGAAGGCTTCAAAGGTTTCCGGGATTCACTCTTTTGTAGGTCATAGTGCCAAGCTATCTTATGGGCCTGTATTTTCCTTTATCTACTTCCAAAGGTTGTCCTATTGCACGATGACTGTATTGCACTCAAAAAATAACCCTCGAAATATCAATAGGATGTCTCTATTTTTTTTCTCATGCACCTTGTTCTTGGACAAGATCTTCAATTTCTCAGGGGCAGTCTTTTGTTAGCAGATCTTAAAAATATTGCAAAATTGTAATAAACTTGTAAAGTTGCCTCGCAATAATAGAGGAAAGATGACCAAGTGTCTGCTTATGAAAAAGGGCCGTCGAGCACAGGAAATAGATTATTTTCATGGGGGAAAGCTGTCTGAAAGACGTCAGATAACCGAATTGTCATGTCTCTATGAGGTGACCAGGGCCCTTTCCGGCAATCTGAAGCTCAAGGCAGCCCTCAACAAGGTATTGGAGATAATGGCAGATCACCTGGGCATGGTCAGAGGCACGATAACTCTACTCAAGCCAGGTTCTTCAGAACTCCAGATAGAAGTGGCCCATGGACTCACTGCAGAGGCCAGGAGGCGTGGCCATTATAAATTGGGTGAAGGTATAACTGGTCGCGTTGTCGCCACGGGTGATCCCATTGTCATTCCAAATATCACCAAGGATCCAAGATTTTTGAATCGCACCAGGACCAGGGCTGTTTCAAGACAGGACAGGCCCGTGTCATTTATATGTGTGCCCATCAATCATGGCTCCTATACCATTGGTGCCCTTAGTATCGACCGGTATGCAGCCCCTGATGTCTCTCTCGAGGACGATTTGAGGCTTCTTACCATTATAAGCAGCCTGATTGCCCAATCGGTGATTCGTCTACACGAAGCCAACGTGGAAAGGCAGTCATTGCTGAGTGAAAATAGGAAATTGCGAATGGCCCTCGCTGAGAAATATCGGGTCGGCAGCCTAATAGGCAATTCCAGCCAGATGCAAGAGGTCTACGAGATGGTTCAGCGTGTGGCAGAAAGCAATGCCACTGTCCTTTTGAGGGGTGAAAGCGGTACTGGTAAGTCCCTGGTGGCAAAGGCCATACATTTCAACAGTCGCCAGGCCAAGGGCCCTTTTGTAAACGTCAATTGTTCCACGTTGCCAGAGACCCTCATTGAAAGTGAACTATTTGGCCATGCCAAGGGGGCGTTCACAGGTGCTATTCAGCAAAAAAAGGGGCGATTCGAGCTCGCCAACAAGGGGACTATCTTTCTCGATGAAATAGGGGATCTACCTCACAGTGTCCAGGTGAAGCTCCTCGGCGTTATCCAGGACAAAGAATTTCAAAGGGTTGGTGATACAAAGACCATCAGGATCAACTGCCGGATCATTGCAGCAACGAACAAGAATCTCGAAGAGGCCATGGAAAGAGGTGAATTCAGAGAGGATTTGTATTATCGTCTAAATGTATTCCCGATTTATCTGCCGCCTCTGAGGGAGAGGAAGACAGATATAATCCTATTGGCAGAACACTTCCTGGAGAAATTTTCAAAGGAGCATGGCAAGCAGATCAAGTGTTTTTCCAAGGCTGCCCTGGATTGTCTCATGCAGTACAACTGGCCTGGAAATGTTAGGGAGCTTCAAAATTATATTGAGCGAGCCATTATAATCTGTGATGAAAATGTCTTGAGGATACACCATCTGCCTGCCAGTCTTCAGCTTTCTGGTGAAGATGGAGAGTTGTCCAGTCGGAGAAAATCCTTTGCAGATGCTGTGGCAGGTTTTGAAAAGGAGTTGATAATGGAGGCCCTTTCAGAGACTGGAGGGAACCAGACAAAGGCAGCAAGGCTCCTAAATTCGAGCCTAAGGATCATCAATTACAAGATCAAAAAATACGGAATTGATACGAACGCCTTTAAAAAGTCCCGTTGATGCTTGCCTCCTCTTATTGTTATGTCGCCACCCAGAAAATATAGTCGTCGTCTACTGAAAAATCACAGGCGGAAAAAGAAACGGAACTGCTTTTTCATGGAAAGGCCCAAGAGCCAAGAAGACGGCCAGCTTTGCCTTTTCAAGGACATGGAGCTAAAGCCCAGATTCATCGACAGGCCCCATCATTGTATCAGTCGTAAGAACATAGATAGAGAGGCCTTGAAGGTCCTCTACAGGTTGAAAGATCATGGATACCTAGCCTACCTCGTGGGTGGAAGCGTGAGAGACCTTCTCTTGGGCAAGGTCCCTAAGGATTTTGACATAGGCACTGATGCAACACCTGAAGAAATCAGGAGGCTTTTTAGGTATAGTCGTATCATTGGCAAGAGATTTCGCCTGGTTCATGTCTACTTTCGCGGTGGCAAGGTGATAGAGGTCTCCACGTTCAGAAAACAGATAGAATTGGACGACAGAGAGGCTGCCCGGGAGGGTTTGGGGGCAGAGAATATCTTTGGTACCCCGAGAGAAGATGCCTTCAGGAGGGATCTTACCATCAATGGTCTGTTTTACAATATTGCAAATTTTGGCATAATTGATTTCGTGGGTGGAATGGAGGACCTGAAACAGGGCATAATCAGGACCATCGGAGATCCAGAGCGGCGTTTTATCAGAGATCCAGTGAGGATGCTGAGGACAATCCGCCATGCAGCGCGTACAGGCTTTACCATAGATCAAGGCACATGGCAGGCCCTTTGCCTTCATATCTCAAAGATCAAGCTGTGTGCAGTGCCCAGGGTCAGGGACGAGTGGTTGAAGGATCTAAAATCTGGATTCAGTGCCCCCTGGAGTCACTACATGATCGATTCCGGCTTGTTTCACCAGGTTCTGCCTGCATTCAAAGGCCTTTTGGACAGCAGACATGGCAAGGCCATCAGGGGGATACTTTTCAAGGTCTTGGCAAGGGTGGATCATATGGTGAAAGAGGGACGCCAGTTTAGTGATGCCTTTTTCCTTTCCGCCCTGGCCAGTCCCTTTCTCCACTTCATGCCAGAGTGGCAGATATTGAAGCCAGAGAAGGTTCGTTGGCCAACCTATGAGGTGCGGGCCATATTGGATACCCTGTTTCTACCTTATGACTTCAAGAGATCGGATAGGGATTTGATGGCCCAGTTGTTGTCAAGTCATTGGCCATTGGACTTCTGTGCAGGGAAAAAGAGCTGGCAGAAGAGGGTCTATAACAAGGCTACATTTCCAGAGGCCCTTGAGCTATACAATTGTCTTCAGGATGCCCTGGGAAGAGAAGAGATATGTGTTGAAAGTATTCGAAAGCTATCCAAAAAGAAACCAAGGGGCAGGCGCAGGAGGGGAAGAAAAAGGAACATGTCCAAAAGGCACAAAAAAGGTGATTCGGAGGACAAGGCTTCATGAAATTAAGGCAGAATGCAAGGGAGCTCGTTCTGGTGGAACTATCAGGAGTAGGGTTGCTCCTTGGAGAGATCCGATACAATAAACAGACGGAGACAGTGCTATTCGCCCTGGAAAAATCCGCTTTTTTTGATCTATATTTTCCCTGCTCAGTCAGTTTTGATCAACAAAGAGGTGTCATGTTGCAGCCCCATGTGGTAAATGCAATGACCACCTCCTCCATTAGGGTACAAAGGAGGAGGGTCGCATATTTCGTGCTGGAACATGATATTGCTCCTGCCTTGAGGAGCCAGTATCTTCTTCTGATAAACCAGCTTTTGGGCAAGGGCCTTTCAGGGGGCAAACAGTCCCCTCCAACAGATGACGATCATTCTCCCGATGGCGGTCCCAGGGGCGGTGGCTCCAGGCTTTTGAGCCTCAAGAAGTTAAGGGACAAGAGATCGGGTCATTGAATCCTCCATGATACCATATCCAAGGATAGATCCTGTCATCGTGCATATAGGGCCGTTGGCCTTGCGCTGGTATGGGCTCATGTATCTTTTTGGCTTTGTTGCCGCCTTCTTTCTGGTGAAGAAACAGATACGTGAAGAATTGGGGCCTGGTAACCACGACAGGATTGCCAGGGAACAAGAGCTGCTGGAAGGTATGCTGGTTTGGCTGGTTGCAGGGGTGATCATTGGTGGTCGTCTTGGCTATGTCTTGTTCTATAACCTGCCATACTTCATCCATCATCCTTTGGAGATCCTGGCCACCTGGCATGGCGGTATGTCTTTTCACGGTGGTGCTGCTGGTGCCCTGCTCGCTGGCTGGTTATATTGCAAGAGGTATGGAACCAATTTTTTCAAGTGGTCTGATCGATTCTGCGTAACGGCACCAATTGGCCTTGGATTGGGCAGGCTGGGGAATTTTATAAATGGTGAGCTATATGGGAGGCCCACCAATGTTCCCTGGGCAATGATATTTCCCGATGGAGGGCTTGTGCCACGCCATCCCTCTCAGCTCTATGAGGCCGTGCTGGAGGGTGTGGTGTTGTTCTGCCTGCTTTGGCCCCTTCGTCAAAAGCCTTGGCCCTCTGGCCGGAAAACTGCTCTCTTTTTCATAGGATATGGTATCATTAGATTCATCTTGGAATTTTTTCGTGAGCCTGATCCCCAGCTCGGTTTCGTGGCCTTGGGTTGGGTCACCATGGGTCAACTGCTTAGTCTAGCCCTGATAATATTGGGCATCTTTCTGTGGGCAGTCAGAAACGGATACACAGTGGAGGAATAAACAGCATGCTCTTGGTGGACGCAAAAACCATGCAGGAACTGGACAGACAAACCATTGAAGGTCTCGGGATACCGGGAATAGTGTTGATGGAAAACGCCGGCAGGGGCTGTTGTGATATATTGACAAGCCAGTTTTCAGATGATCTACTCGGGGGCTGTCTGGTGGTGGCAGGTCCAGGAAACAACGGTGGGGATGGTTTTGTGATTGCAAGATACCTCAAGGAAAAAGGTGTCTTAGTCAGGGTGATTTGTCTCTCTAAGATGGAGAAGTTCAAGGCAGACGCCCTGACAAATCTAAATATTTGCAGGAACATGGGGATTGAGATCTACGAATGTCCAGATGAGGTCAGTGTCTTGGAACGTCAATCCCTTTTTGAAACCTGTCCTGTAATCGTCGACGCCATATTCGGTACGGGCCTGAGCCGCCAGGTTACAGGCCATTTCGCAAAGGCCATCTCAATGATCAACAATAGTGCTGCCCGCATCTTGGCCGTTGATATTTCCTCTGGCCTGTCCTCGGATGATGGTACTGTCCTTGGTGTTGCAGTAAGGGCAGATTGTACAGTCACCATGGCCGCAGCCAAGATAGGGCATGTCAACTGGCCAGGCAGGCTTTATACAGGCAGGCTATGCGTAGTTGATATAGGTATCCCGGCAGCTTCCATAGCCAAGGCAGCACATTATGCTGAATTCTTTCAGGAAGACGAGTTCAAGGCTTGTTTTCAACCCAGACCTGTTGATGGCCACAAGGGGACCTTTGGGCACCTGCTGATCATAGGAGGTTCCAGGGGCAAGACAGGTGCGGCCTGTCTTGCCGCCCAGGGTGCGCTCAGAAGTGGGGCCGGTCTTGTCACCGTGGCAGCCCCGAGGAGTTCCCAGTTCATAATCGCTGGTAAACTTACCGAGGCCATGACCGAAGGCCTGATGGAAACGCCCATAGGGGAGCCGAGTTTCCATGCGGTAGATGGTCTTGTGGATCTATACGAGAGAAAAAGGGCAGTATGTATAGGGCCTGGCATTGGTCTATCCAGGGAGGCCACCATCTTTTGTCAAGAGGTGATGAGCCGCTGTCCCCTTCCCTTGGTGGTCGATGCCGATGGTCTGAATGCCTTGGTAGGTGCCCTCGAGGTAGTAAAAAAATGCAGCCACCCAAGGATATTGACACCCCATCCAGGAGAGATGGCCAGGCTCCTGGACTGCACTGTAAAAGAGGTTCAGGCAGACAGGATAGGCGCTGCAAAAAGGTTGGCTACAGAGACAGGGACTACAGTTGTCCTAAAGGGATATTCCACTGTGATTTTTGACCCCTCTGGGAAGGTATCTATAAATGCCAGTGGCAATTCTGGCATGGGTGCAGGCGGTATGGGCGATTGCCTCACCGGTATAATTGGGGCACTTCTTGCTCAGGGTTATTCCCCATGGGATGCAGCAAGGATAGGGGTTTTTGTCCACGGGAAGGCAGCAGATCTCATTGCCAAGGTACAAGGTCCCTTTGGGTACCTGGCAGGGGAGGTGGCCGATTGGCTGCCCAGAATATGGGCTATGGCGGCAGATGAGAGCTGAGTAGTCTGCCCTGGGATATTTGCCTCCTGGACTGTCATATCTTCTTCCCCCTATTCCCTTTATGGGTGCGATTTCTTCTTGCAATTTTTTTCTTTTTAGTCAATAATCGTAGCACGTAAATAAATTACGTGCTACATCCAGCGCTGGAAAAACAAAACATCAAATAAGAGGTCTGAATCCAGGTGCCATGCCCAGGTTGTCATGGTCATAGGATCTGGATTTGGCCCAGGAGAGGAGGTTTTTCCATGTTTAGGACACTTTTTGCTGTCTTGGGGGTATTCTGCGTCTTTTTTCACGGAATAGTGTTGGCCCAGGGGCCAGGAGACACCCATGACGATATCTTGGAGCTGGGTGAGGTGGTAGTGACTGCTACCAAGACCCCCCATGCCCTAAAGGAGGTGCCTGTAGATACAATAGTCATAACACAAAAAGACATTGAGCGGACCAATGCCCAGACTGTCCTTGACGTGCTACGGCAGGTGCCGGGTATAGCTACCTCTGTTCATGACGATATATTCGGCACTTACACATGGAGGGCCACTATGCGTGGACTCAGCTTCAATGATGGCTATGGCCTCGTCCTCGTGGATGGCCAAAGGATGACAGGCTCAGGCCAAAGCGGTGGTATGGGGGAATATGGCATAGGTCTCAACCAGATCCCTGTGAACATGATAAAGCGTATCGAGATCGTGAAAGGACCGGGATCTGCCCTCTATGGCAGCGATGCAATGGCAGGGGTGATAAATATCATTACCAAGGGGCCATCCCGCAAGCCCTCGGGATCTGCTGGGGGAAGCTATGGTTGGTATAAGGTCAGGAGCCGCTACAAGAATGGCAAGGTTACGGTTCCAAGCGATCACGGCGAATACAGGCATCTTGCCACAGGTTATGCCAGCTTTGGGGACACACCCTTCGACCACCTGGGATATTTCTTGAGCTACGACTATGAAAAGGCCCAGGATATCAGAAAGGACCCCATTGATTCATATCGCCACACAGGCCTTGTAAAATTGAAATTCGATCCATCAGATAGATTCGAGGCAGAGCTGTCTTCCCTTCTCAGTCACTATGAAAAGACCGGTTACAGGGAAGAAGATTCCTGGAGAATTGATCTTAAAACCACTATGCATCCTGTTGATGGCCACACATTGTATCTGAACGGCTACCTCTATGATTGGGATTTCGAGCATGGCTATCCTGGCTATCCCTATGGTTACAAACACGGTGACCAGGCTGAGCGTCAGGCTGAAATCAGATATGGGTTTTTCCTTTGGCAAAGCCATCATCTCATGGCAGGGGGAGAATACCGGGGGCAGGCCCTGGATTATGTGATCGAGAACAAGGGAGACAGGATCCCTGTGGACGAGGACATCCATACCTGGAGTGTCTATTTCCAGGATGAATATGCTGTAACCGATTGGATCATGGCTGTGCCAGGGGTCCGCTACGACCACCATAGCCTCTTTGGCGGGGAGGTGAATCCCAAATTCAGCATAATGTTGCAGGTGGATCACCAGACGACACTCCGCGCATCAGTGGGCAGGGCATTCAAGTCACCTACAATCAGGCAGCTCTACTATCAAGCCCCCTATGAACATGGAAGCTATTTTATAATGTCCAATCCCGATCTGGACCCAGAAAAGTCATGGGGTTATTCCATGAGTATAGAAAGGCTGGCCTTTTCCAACAAGGTAGTAACCTCATTGGCCTTTTTCAGAAATGACATAGACGACCTGGTCCAGCGGGTGGATACAGGACAGACCTATCAGGATAAGCCTCTTCTTACATACAAAAACGTCAGCAGTGCCAGGGTACAGGGCATAGAATTTTCTGCCAGGGCAGCCTTTGACTGGGGCCTTGGATGCCGTATGAGCTACACCTACACAGACGGCTGGAACAAAGACGACGACAAGCGCTTGACCTACGTGCCTGAACATGCCATCGGGGTCATGGTCTCCTATGACAACAGGGAACTGGGCACGGGTATGAGTGTAACCTTGAACTATACGGGACGACAGTATGTGGATGCGGCAAATACCAGGACCATAACCGACAACGCAGTCGTTGGGGCAAAGATCTACAAGGACCTTGCAAAGATTGCAAGGCTCTCCCTGGAGGCGGACAATCTATTCGGTTCCAGCAAGGGAGACAGGGAAAATTTCAGGACAGCCCACACCTATGTGTTGAAACTGGACATGAAGTTTTGATCTGGATTATTCAAGGAGGAAAAGACATGAGCAATTATCTTGCAACAGAACAAAAAAAAGTGGCTTCTGGGGATCGCGCTCTTACGAAGGCCAGTGTAAAGAGATTCCCTCTCCCCAGGACTATAGCGTTTTTGGGGGTCGTTTTGGCCTTGTCTCTTTCGTATCCTGCGTTTGTCCGTGCGCATGATCTGTGGATAAACATCTCCAGCCATTTCGTAAAGCCTGGTCAGGCAGTGAAGGCCTATCTCGGCTGGGGCCACCATTACCCCTTTTCGGATTTTCTATCACCCACGCGCGTCCAATCCATATCGGTGTTGATGCCAGATGGCACGATGGTGCCGCTTACCCCAAGGGATGAAGGGCCTGGTATACCAATTGAGGTAAAAGAGGATGGGGTATACATGGTTGGTGTTGCAATGAAGCCTGGCTATTACACAAAGACAAAGAAAGGGCATACATTCAAGAGCAAGAAGGAATCCCAGGACGTTATAAGCTCTATCTGGTATGAAAAATCTGCAAAGGCGGTCTTTTGCGCAGGCCGTGCCACCAATGGCGCCTACGAAAAGTCCTTTGGCCATTCCGTGGAGATCATACCCCTGGACAATCCCTGTGGTGTAAGGGCGGGCAACAGTCTCAGGGTCAAGGTACTTCTGAACGGCAAGCCCCTTGGGGATGCATTCTTGTATAAGAGCCGCCTGGGAGATAGTGGCAATGATGCCCTGCCCTGCCCGGCAAAGACCGACAGCAAGGGAATTGCAAAGATTTTGCTGGATAAGGCAGGGATATGGAGGCTCATGGTGAAGGAAAAGAGGCCTCCAGCCGATCCCTCTCTGTGTGATTATCGTACCTATACGGCCTTTTTCACCATAGCAGTGCGTTAGATGGCGGTTTGAGCAGTAAAAAGATGACCTGCGAGATCCAGGGCCTCTTGGAATGATCAAAGCAAGGGGCCTCCAAAAAAAGAGGGCGCCTCTTTTCTCTATTCAAGGTTGAAAAAAGAGGCGCATTGAATTTCCAGGAATTGTACAGGAATGGTTACTTGCCCCTCGATGCCCTTTTGGCAGCCTTCAATGGGTTGATGGCCCTCCCAGATGAGTCTTGAGGGATCTCTGGTTTGACATGACTTGCAAAGTTACAAACACCTCTTTGCCATTTCATCTCGGGATGAGGGAACACAGCACAAAAGCGTCCTGCCGAGGTCTCGACTATCTTATTGCATCCTTCACACTTTTCAATTATTTGAAAACAGGCCCCACCGAGAAAGGTACAGCCTTTTTTGCCCATGAATCTGCATTCTGAGCCAGGTCTGTTGGTTGTACACTCCATTTTCAAACTCCAATAGAAAAATTTTTCTGCAACTATAAATACATGCTTGCTCAATTGCAATAACTAATAAGGGAAAGTGGGCCCATGTCGTAAAAGTCCCATAAAGGATTCTCTGAAGATCACTCTATGTTTCACGTGAAACAAACTACTGAGTGGGCAAAGACGTATAAGTGGAGAATGAGATAAGGCTGCTTGAAGGTCGTTCAAGGCGTTGTTAAGCTCTTTCAGGGCTCGGCTATGGGTCCAAAGTGAAATGGAGGTATTTCTTCGATGCAAGGCTTGATATATATGGCAATTGGTATTGTGGTAGGAACAGGCGCTGCATTTACTGGATTGGGCGGTGGATTCTTGATGGTTCCTTTTTTGCTTTTTCTGGGATACCCGGCTCAGAAGGCCGTTGGCACGAGTTTCGTGGCCATCTTGATCATAAGCCTTTCGGCCCTTGCCGCTCATGGCAGGCTCTCTAATATAGATTATACTACAGGGGCCTTCTTGGGGCTCGGCGGCCTTCTTGGGGCACAGATTGGGCCGATTCTTCTGGAACATGTCTCCACTGGACAATTCAAGAAGCTTTTCGCCCTGGTCCTTGTATGCCTTGCTGGCTATCTTTTCTTCAATGCCTGATTTCGGGAAATCCATTGGAACTCAAAGCACTTTTTCAAAAGATAAAATTTCTGTCAAATGAGGGGGCAGTATTTATTGCAGGTGGTCCCATAAGGGATTGGCTTATGGGGAGGTCTACCAACGATATAGACCTTGTGGTTCCCAAAGGGGCCATAGCCATGGCAAGGGCATTTTCCTCTGAGACAGGTGGAGCCTTTGTACTGCTCGATGAAGATGAGGATGTGGCGCGCGTCGTATTGGATGGGTTTTCATTTGATTTTAGTGGGTTTAGAAAGGGGGCTTTGGAGATTGAACAGGATCTTTCCCATAGGGATTTTACCATGAACGCAATGGCAGTCCCTTTGGAGGAGATTGCACCCAAAGTAGCAGTGGTGCCTCCAGGCCTCGTGGTGCCCAAGGATGTGCTGACAAAATATCTTATCGATCCCTTTGACGGCCAAGGCGATATAGAAAGGCGGATCATAAAGGCCGTCTCCCTTTCAAACCTCCAGGAAGATCCCTTGCGGATGTTGAGGGCCTTCAGATTCAAGGCGATACTCGATTTTTCTATTCATCAACGGGTACTGGATCTTGTCAAGGGAAAGGCATTGTTGTTGAAATCCTGTGCTGCTGAAAGGATCAATTACGAACTCGAACGCATCATGGCAACTGATCAGGCTGGCAGGGTGTTTAAAGGACTTTTTGAGGTCGGCCTCCTCGAAGTCATAATACCTGAGATAAGGGGCCTGGAAGGGGTGGAACAGCCAGGCTTTCACCATCTGGATGTATTGGGCCACTGCCTGGAGACAATCTCTACCATGGATATCCTCGTTGGCGATCCCTGTTCGAAATTTTCCTCTTGTGCCCCGATTAAACAATGGTTGAAGGCAAACGAGCACTTGATACCCTATCTTAAGTGGGCTGCGTTCTTGCACGATTTCGGAAAGCCATCAAAAAAAGGCATGAGGGAAGATGGAAGGGTTACGTTTTACAACCATGATAAAAAAGGGGCAGATATGGCTGTGGAGATCTCAAGGCGGCTCAGGTGGTCTCGGACAGCCACCCTGTTTGTGCAAACACTTGTCAGGATGCACATGCGCCCCTTCCATCTCTTGAATGATCTCAGAAAGGGGGGGCCAACCAAAAGGGCCATGAGAAAACTTCTGGAAAAGATAGAATCTGCCTATCCAGCCCTTTTCCTCCTGGCCATGGCAGACAGTATGGCAGGCTGTGGGCCGATGAAGCCAAAGGAGCTGGATGGACAATTGTCAGAGCTATTCGATAGAATTCAAGACTTTTATCTAAAAAGACTCGTGCCTGCCAGCAAGGCCCCTCCCCTCGTGAACGGCAGGGATATCATGGCCCTTTTCTCCATAGGACCAGGGCCCCTTGTGGGAGAGGCGTTGAGGGCTGTCGAGGCCCAACGAATAGAAGGGGTGTTAAAGACCAGGGATGAGGCCATAGCCTGGCTCAAGGAGCATTTCCCAGATGAGCTATCTGTCTCTTAATCAATTTCTGCGTAGCCATTTCGGCCAGAGGGTCCAAAAGATACCGATTGATCTTGGCCTTTCTTGCCCAAATCGGGACCCGCTTACCAGGCAGGGGGGCTGCATCTACTGCAACAGCAAAGGTTCAGGCACAGGGGCATTTGACGAGGGTAAATCCATAAGGCAGCAGATCATGGAAGGGATGAAATGGGCCAGAAGACGCTACAAAGCCAAGGCCTTTATGGCCTATTTCCAGTCTTTTTCGAACACCTATGCCCCCCTTGAAAGGTTGGAGACCTGCTATCTCCAGGCTGCATCGTTTCCAGAGATTGTAGGTGTGGCTATTGGGACTAGGCCAGATTGTGTGGACAGGCAGGTTTTGGATCTGATTCAAAGGATATTCCAGGGACGCATGGTCTGGATGGAATACGGCCTTCAAAGTGCATCCGACCTCACTCTGGAGAGGATCAACAGGGGCCACAGGGTCCAGGATTTCATAGATGCTGTTCATCTTACCAGGCAATATCCTTTTTTCATATGTGCCCACGTGATATTTGGGCTCCCGGGTGAGACCTTGAAGGAGATGATGGATACAGTGAGGCTTTTGTGCAAGATAGAAATAGATGGTGTCAAATTCCATGAATTATACGTAGTGAGGGCCAGTAGGCTACACAGGCTTTTTGAAAAGGGGCATTATAGACCCATCTCCATGGAGGAATATGCCAGGGCGGTGGCACAGGCCTTGAGGCTTCTGCCTGACCATACCGTCATCCAGCGTCTTACGGGAGATCCGGCCCCGGGGGAGCTCGTAGCTCCTTTATGGGCGACCGACAAGGCCGAGATAATAAGGCGTATAAACCAATACCTGCAAGAGAACCACTAATACTCTCGGGGTCGAGGCCTGCGCCTATTTGGCATAGGCCATCCTAGTTTCTGTGATATATCTTTCTATGCCCTTTGCTATTCCAGAGGCCACGGCATCGAGATAGGCAGGGGATTTTAGCCGACGTTCCTCTTCCCTGTTACTTATGAAGGAGACCTCCACCAGGACCGAGGGCATTCTTGCCCCTATGAGTACAAAGAAAGGCGCCTGTTTGACCCCCAGATTCCTTATATTTCTATAGCGCTTTTTCAGGGTGCCTACCAGGCTGGACTGGATCTTTCTGGCAAGTCTGGAGGATTCATTCACCTTGCTGTTTTTCATTATGTCGTTGAGAATACTCTTCAACTCACTGATGCGTTTTTCCGACGTGGCATTTTCTCGTGCCGCAACCCTCATAGCATCGGCGTCCAGGGCAAAATTTAGGAAATAGGTCTCTATACCCCTCAAACGCTTGGTTGGGGCGGCGTTTGCATGGATGGAGACGAAAAGATCTGCCTTGCGGGCATTTGCAATGGCTGTACGTTGAGTCAGGGGGAGATACCTGTCTGATCTCCTGGTAAGTATTACCCTGCAATTAAGGTCATGTTTCAATTTTTTTGCCACCCTCTTGGCGATTTTCAAGACAACCTCTTTTTCCCTGAGGCCAGTAGGTCCCCGGGCACCTGGATCCTTGCCCCCATGACCTGGATCTATCACTATCCTCCTGACGCAGAGGCCCAATTGCTGGGCAAGGGACAACTTGCCCTTGTAGCCACCTTTGGTCTTGGGTGCGGTTGTACTTTTGCCCTTGGGTTTGACAGTCATCTGGCAGCTCGCCCTCTTGGAATAATGGGAGCCAAAGGCATCAGCCACTATCCTGAAGGGATCACGAAGATAAAAGACCTTGGTCTTTTCAGTTTTTTCAAGGTCGAAGACAACTCTTACTGTCTTTGGGGCATATTGGGCAATCCGAACCGATCTCAGGAGGCTGTTGTTTATCTTTATGTATTCCTTGAGGCCCAACCTCTTATAAGCCGGGGACAGGTCCAGAAAGAATCTCTTGGGGAGATGCAGCCGTTTATTCGCCGGGAGTACCCCCCTTTTTATGGATACAGGCCGAGATGAATGGATCACCACCCTTGTATAATCTTCATCAGACCAATATTTTATGTCTTTGATGATGGCCGGATGTTTTTCTGTTGCCAAGCTTGTCTTCTTTTGATTCTGAGCTTTGGATACCTTGGCAGGGGGATGTTTTTTCGCCTTTGGTAGTTTTACGCCCATGGTCAAAAGCCTGTGTTTTGCAAGGCTTGCATGGCTTCCATGGGGATATTTTTGCAGGAGTTGTTTCCAGGCCAGGATGGCGCTGCTTGGCCTACCTGTCCTTTTATAGATCTGCCCTATTTCATATAAGGCATCGTCTGCCAACCTGCTGTCTGGGAAGCGTTCTGTGAGGACCTGATACCTCTCGAGGGCCTCCTGGATATCAGAATGTCTCCTGGAATAACCATAAAGTTCGTTGTAACAGCGGCCCATCATGAAAAGGGCCTTTGGGGCAATGTCTTTGTCGTCTGGATAGGCCAGATATACCTTTCTAAAGCCGTCTATAACCCTGAGCCAATTCTTCCTGTGTTTTCTCAGGGCGGCATTCGAGGCCAGGCGGTCATATCCTTGGCGGGCCATCTTGTAACGTTTTTCTGCGTTCTGGTCCTGTGCCCCGTAGCAGAGCCCGTTCAGTAGGAGCAGGATAAAAAGGAAAACAGCTGGGAATGCCTTGATGAAGTGGGATCTTTCCCTAAGTTCGGTATATTTTCTGATAGTGCTTATAGGTTTCAGTGTTCTTTCCTGGCTTCCTTGCAAAGTTCATCCAAAATATTCAGGGCTTCTATGGGAGTGATCTTGTTTATATTTATGCCCAACAACTTTTCTCTTATAGTACTGGAATTGTCAACAGAAAGTGGCAGAGTTTTTTGAATGACGACCTTATATTCCGCAGGTTCAATGGCTGCAGATGGTACGATATTGGTCCTGAGTCTATTCTTGCTCTCGATTTCCCGCAGTACCTTTAGGGCATTCTCTATCACTTCTGCTGGCACACCTGCGAGTGCAGCAACTTGTATTCCATAACTTTTGCTGGTGGCCCCATCTCTCAATGTGTGAAGGAAATATATCCTTTCCTTGTGTTCCTTCACGGCTACATGCATATTTTTCACCTTTTTATGTTTTTCGGCAAGGGCTGTAAGTTCGTGATAATGGGTGGCAAAGAGGGTTTTTACACCTTTGCCTTCTTTGAAAAGGAGATGTTCGGCAACTGCCCAGGCAATGGACAGGCCGTCATAGGTGCTGGTGCCCCGTCCTATTTCGTCAAGAATGACCAGGCTCCTGGAGGTGGCGTTGTTCAAAATATTGGCGGTCTCACTCATTTCTACCATGAAGGTGCTCTGGCCCCTGGATAGATAATCAGTAGCCCCAACCCTGGTAAATATCTGATCGGCAATACCCACTTGGGCTTGGGTTGCTGGTACGAAACTTCCCATCTGGGCCATGAGGACGATAAGGGCGGTTTGACGCAGTATAGTAGATTTGCCGGCCATGTTCGGGCCTGTTATCAGGATAAGCTGGCTGTCCCGGTGGTTCAATTCTATGTCGTTTGGTACAAAAGGGCCTTGTGTGAGATTTCTTTCTACTACAGGATGTCTGCCCTCCTCTATCCTTATGGAATCAGATACGTTTACCCGAGGACGGACATAATTATTGGCTGCCGCAACCTCGGCAAGGGCACAGAAGACATCTATTTCCGAAAGGGCAGAGGCAGTAGAGTGGATTCTCGATGCTTCAGCAGCAATTTTTTTGGTAATGGATTTGAATATCTCCTGTTCCAGTTCCACCCTTCTTTCTTCAGCAGTAAGGATCTTTGCCTCTATCTCTTTCAGCTCAGGGGTGATATATCTCTCTGCAGACACCAATGTCTGCTTGCGAATGTAGTGTCCAGGTACATTCTTGGCCTGGCCCTTGGGGACCTCCAGAAAATAGCCAAAAACCCTATTATAGCCAACCTTGAGATTATTTATGCCCGTGGCTCGTCTCTCCTCTGCCTCCACGCCTGCAATGAATCGCTTGCCGTTTTCTTGTATCTCGAGAAGTTCGTCCAGCTCAGGGTTATAACCCTTTTTGATGAAATGGCCATCTCTCATGTGGGCCGGGCTATCGTCACGAATTGCAGTATCTATCAAGGCATGGATATCATCCAAGGGGTCTGTGTCCCCAAGAAGGCTTTGCATATGCGTGTTTTGAGCACCACGGGCTGAAAGCAATTTGGAGAGCAATCCCCGTATCCCAGGGATTGCCGACAGGGAGTTTTTCATGGCCAAAAGGTCCCTGGCATTGGCGCTTCCCAGGGCAATCTTGCCCAAAAGGCGTTCCATGTCGTAGACATCCTCGAGAAGGCTCCTCAACTGGGCACAGATCCGGTCCTTGGCCTTGAGCTCTTCTACACAGGAAAGTCTTGCCTCTATGTCATCGATATTCAACAGAGGATATAGGAGCCATTTCTTGAGCAGCCTGCCTCCCATTGCAGTAACGGTCTTGTCCAGGATGGAGAAGAGGCTTCCCTTGACTGAGCCATCAAGGCTGTTGGCTATAAGTTCCAGGTTTCTGACAGTTGCCTCGTCGAGCTTGAGATATCTCTCAAGATTATAGGGCAAGATCCTGTCGATGTGATCCACCCTGCCCTTTTGTGTCTCTCTACAATAGGCGATAAGGGCCCCGGCTGCGCTGACAGCTTCTGGCATGGCAGTCATGCCAAAGCCGTCCAAGGTGAGGATCTCGAAGTGCTCCTTCAGGATCTCTTCGGCCCTGGACAAAGAGAACCAGCGATCTTGGCGCCAGCTTATATATATGCCTGGAAGCGCCTGTTCTATTCGAGTGACGAGGTTGCTATTCGAAAGATACTCTGGGAGTAAGAGCTCTCGTGGTTGAAGCCTGAACAGTTCTCCCAAGAGCATGTCGCTATCTTTGAGTACAGTGGCCTTGAATTCCCCAGTTGAGATGTCGAGGGCAGCTATGGCCATCTTTTTGCCCTTTACTGCCTTGGCTACTGAAACAAGAAAATTATTCTCCCTTGATTTGAGCCCGTCGTCAAGGGTTATTAGTCCAGGGGTTATGACCCTAACCACCTCACGTTTGACAATGCCCTTGGCCGTCCTGGGATTTTCCACCTGTTCGCAGATAGCTACCCTCTTGCCTTTTTTGACCAACTTGGTGATGTAATTTGCAGCTGCATGGTGGGGTATCCCGCACATGGGCACAGGGCTGTCGCTTTTTTTGTCCCTGGAAGTCAGAGTGATTTCGAGGATTCGGGATGCCGTTATGGCATCTTCAAAAAACATCTCGTAGAAATCACCCATCCGGTAGAAGAGGATGCAGTCAGGATATTGTTCCTTGATCTCCAGATATTGTTTGAGCATGGGGGTCTGTTTCCTATCCAACGTATCCATGCCCTCTGCCTCTCCTGTCAACTGGTTCATTGTCTTTCTATCTGTGGGAGTATAAGGGATTGGACCATTTCCTTCACACCTTTTCCAGTCCTGGCCGAGACCACCCAGGGCTCTGAAACCTCATGGGGAAGTAGGATACCTATTTGTCTCACCTTCGTATGGATCTTGTTGGTCGAGAGTTTATCCGCCTTGTTCAGCACTACCCAGGGCCTGATTTTTGTATAGAGAAGCCATTTTACAAGATTCAGGTCCAGATCGTCCAGGTTTCTGCGGATGTCAAAGATGCACACTACACCCCGGAGGTTTCGTCTCGACGAGAGGTAGCCTTCCACAAGGGCTTGCCAGCTTTTCACCACTCGTCTCGGGGCCTTTGCATAACCATAGCCCGGGAGGTCCACGAAGTAGGCGGAATCATTTACAAGGAAAAAATTGAGAGATTGCGTAAAGCCTGGCCTGCTACTTACCTTGACCAGCTTTTTTCTGCCCATGATGGCATTGAGTAGGGATGATTTGCCCACGTTGGATCTGCCAGCAAAGGCGATTTCTGGCAGCTCGTCCTGGGGCAGGTCCTTGAGGGCATATACGCTCTTGACGAATTCAACCCTTTTTATGCCCGGATAGGCAGCTGTCATAGGACGGAGACTATAATACCTTGTTCAGGGCGTATTCAATGATGCCCTGGGCGCCTGCCTCCTGAAGCTGTGGTACGAGTTCTCTGACATGCCCTTCATTGATAACCGTCTCTATCGAACACCAATCGGCATCGTACAACGGGGAAACAGTAGGGGCGTTAAGGCTTGGCAGCAGGGCTACCACATCGCGCACCTTTGCCTTTGGACAGTTCATCTTGAGCCCAACGAGCCTGTCGGCCCTGAGTGCTCCCTGCATGAGTACAGAGATCTGTTCTATTTTTTTCCGCTTCCAAGGGTCCATCCAGGCCTCAGGGTTTGCAATGAGCTTTGGATTGGATTCCATGAGTTCTTCTATGATCACAAGGCCGTGGGCCCTTATGGTGGTGCCTGTCTCTGTCACCTCCACAATGGCATCTGCCAGGCCAGAGACAACCTTGGCTTCTGTTGCCCCCCATGAGAATTCCACCTGAACGTTGATACCCCTTTCTGAAAAGTAGCGCTTGGTGAAATTGACGAGCTCTGTGGCAATCTTTTTGCCTTCAAGGTCCTTGGCACTCTTGTATGGGGAATTGGCAGGCACGGCCAGCACCCATTTGGCAGGCTTTCTACTCACTTTGGAATATATTAGGTCTGTGACTGTTACTACTTCGGATTCGTTCTCCAGTATCCAGTCGAGCCCTGTGATGCCTACGTCCAGGGTGCCATTTTCAACGTAACGAGACATCTCTTGGGCGCGGCATATACTACAGGCTATTTCTGGGTCATCTATGTCTGGGAAATAGCTTCTGTGGTGGACATTTATGCGCCAGCCCGATTTTGCAAGAAGTTCCATAGTAGCCTTTTCAAGGCTTCCTTTGGGTATCCCGAGTTTCAGCTTGTTCACTTTCCGTATATCTCCTTTGGATCAAAAACCAATTCTCCTTCTGGTTTGAGTTCTTGGCCATCGACTCTGTTAAAAAAACAAGTCTGATGGCCTGTATGACATGCAGCCCCACCCTTTTGTTCAACCTTCACGAGTATGGTGTCCAGGTCACAATCGACAAAGGCCTCCTTGAGCACCTGGATATGGCCAGAGGTCTCGCCCTTGAGCCATAGCTTCTGTCTCGACCTGGACCAGTAGTGTACTTGGCCTGTAGCGAGGGTTTTCTCCCAGGCCTCTCGGTTCATGTACGCAAGCATCAGCACTTGCCCTGTGGAATGGTCTTGGGCTATTACAGGGACAAGGCCACCGGATTTTTCAAATTTTAGTTCTGTCGCCCTTTTTGTCATACGTGTCCGCCTCTCTATCTCCTGAGGAAATTGTGAGGGAAATTACTTCCCTTCGCTGTTTTCTGCAACCCACTGGGCAAACTCTGGTAGGGCCTCTTCTATGCCAAAGGCAACTATCTGGGGCAGTTCATAGGGATGATTTTTTCTTATCGTATCCTGGACAAGCTGGTAACTCGATGCCAGAATCTTGAAGCGCACCTGCCATTCCTGTTCTTCCTCCATCTGGCCTTTCCACCAATATATGCTGGTAATGGGGCCGGATACCTGGGCACAAGCTGCTATGTGTCTTTCCACGACAAGCCTGGCGAGGCTGTCGGCATCCTCTTTTGTGCCACAGGTGGTAACCACGCAGAGCAGGGAGGTATTCTTGTTCATTTCTGCTCCTCCTTTCAACAAGATCCTGTGAGAAGGTGTTAAAATATTAGGTGCTGATTCCCCTCTCCCTGTAACCTGGCTTACTTACCAAGGAGTTTATGGTATTTCTTTTCCGGGACTACGACAAAGCCCGTAATAGCCACCCCTTGATTATTCGACTTGTCAGATGCTACGAAGACGACTTTATAATCTCCAGTAGTCTTGGGGAAGAATTCTCCTTCGAAGTGGCTGATCTTTCCAGAATACTTGAGGGGTACTTGGGCTACAATCTCGTCCTTGTGAAAAATCAGGGCCTTTATCGAAAAGTCGTTGGCGTTCCATAGCTTGAAGCCAGGCCGTACAGGACAGCCACACATGGGCGTTACATGTACGCCAAGGGGCATTTTCTCCCCAATCTTCAATATCTCATGGGGGCTTGGTGAGTAGGCATGAACAATTAGTCCATAGAGAGTGAACATGATGCCATCGGCCTTTATGTCCATGCCAGGTATGAGCCAGATGGTTTTCTGTTCAGTGTGTAAGTCGATCCCTGCCCCCAAAGGGCCTGTCACCTCGATAAGGAGTTTTTGGGGTTCTTTGATGTCAAAGATATGTTGAAAACGCGCAGTGTCCTTTCCAAGTGAAAGCTCTTGATGCCTGGTTCTCGGCTTCTTCATAATGATATCCGTGTCTCCTGTCCCACCCTTTATATAACCGGAACAAAGGATCTTCTTCGAGAAATAGTCCCTTATCGTAATTTCCAGGTCACCAACAGCCGTACCGACAAATTTGGCATCATGGGCCTTTACTGTGACGGTCAGAAGGGTCGGTTGTGCAAAGGAGTCAGGGAGTGGAAGAGATAGGTATAAAAAGAAAAGTATCACAGATAAGAAGGGCTTTTTCATGGTCTTTCGTCTCCTATTATGTATTATGGGCCTGTGATAAATAGCCTGATTTTTCTATATAAGATTAGCCTATATTGTGAGATTTGCCATGGGCCTGTTGGTATTAGTTTGATGTAAACGCCTTCTCGAAAAGATTTCCAAGGTATTGTTCAGAAAAGTCGGGATAAGTTTTTTGTCGGGATAATAGCAGGTTAGATATGTTTTTTTGGGCTGTAGCTCTCCTTGAATGGAGAAATCCGAAGAGATATCATCTGAGGAAATCTCAGTGATGAAGGCTATTGCTTACCTGCTCTTGAGCCA